>ERZ1292630.694-Hain-H41-02um-R3-694-length-34226-cov-5_pt1 | contig 34226 bp, 30 predicted proteins | sample MGYA00564408_ERZ1292630 | MGnify/ENA primary metagenome ERZ1292630 (study PRJEB36523, sample SAMEA6512641) | groundwater metagenome | collected 2019-01-08 | study: AquaDiva: Metagenomics assemblies of 32 groundwater samples
ATCCGACGTGAAAAGATTCTCGACGGAGGAGCGCCTTAAGTGACTGGCATTGGGGCTAATCGTCTTCGGCGCCGACCTTCACGCGAGGCGGTTTGCCGGCGGCCAGCCAAGCCAGATACGCCTCCATGAAGGAGTCCAGGTCCCCGTCCATGACGTCGGCGATTTGAGAGGTTTGGTTGCCGGTGCGCAGGTCCTTGACCATCTGGTAGGGCATGAAGACGTAGGAACGGATTTGGTGGCCCCAGGCGATATCGCCCATATCGCCGTAATGCTTTTCCACGGCGGAACGCTTCTTGTCGAGCTCGATTTGGTACAGCTTGGCCTTGAGCATGCGCATCGCGTTCATCCTGTTTTGCAGCTGGGAACGCTCGGTTTGGCAGGCGATGACCAGGCCGGAGGGTTTATGCCGGATGCGCACCGCCGTCTCGACTTTATTGACGTTCTGGCCCCCGGCGCCGCCGGAGCGGAAGGTCTCGAGTTCGATGTCGACCTCGTTGACCTGGATATCGATCTCGTCTTCGATGTCGGGAACGACGTCGAGGGAGGCGAACGAGGTGTGCCGGCGCTTATTGGCGTCGAAAGGACTGATGCGGACCAGCCGGTGCACGCCCATCTCTCCCTTTAATAGGCCGTACGCGTTAGGACCCCGAACGAAGGCCGACAGACTTTTGATGCCGGCGCCGTCGCCTTTCTGCATTTCCGTGATCTGAACCTGGTAGCCGTTCTTTTCACACCAACGCTCGTACATGCGCCACAGCATCTCCGCCCAATCGCAGGCCTCTAGGCCCCCGGCCCCGGAATGCAGGCTGATGATCGCGTCGTCCTTGTCGAACTCGGCGCACAGCTTTAAGCGCAGATCCATGGCGCGCAGCAGCTTCTCGGCATCCAGGATTCCTTTGGAGACTTCCTTGATTTCCGTGTCGTCTTGGATCTCGCAGGCCAGCTCGCAATGCGCCTTTAAATCGTCCAGAGTCTTTTCGGCTTTCTCGTACTCGGCCAAGGTCTTCTTGAGGTCGTTGAGCTCTTTTGACTTCTTCTTGGCTTTGACGGAGTCGGTCCAAAACGAGGGCTCCCCGGCCTCGGCTTCGCGCGCGGAAATTTCCTTGCGCACCTTGCTCGTGTCGAGGAGCTTCGCGATCTTGGACAACAGACCTTTCATCTCATCGATTTTATTGGCGGTCTCGGAGAACACGGGGGTATTTTAGGAAATTCCGGCGAAGAGCTTCAGCGTCGCGGTGTGAAGACGGGCCGTGTCCTCGGGAGTCGGCCCGTAGCCGCCGCCGAGCGTGTCCGCCACGGGAACGCCATGCCGGCGGCAGGCGTCCCGCACGGCGGCGTCGCGCTCCCACACCCCCCTCTCGCTGAGCGCCAGACCCCCGAGCCGGTCTTTTTGCCAGACGTCGACCCCCGCCTGATAAACGATGAGCTCGGGCTTGAAATCCATGACGGCCTTGAGCCCATGGCCGAGCTTATCGTAATACTCGGCGTCCCCGACTCCCGAGAGCACCTCGATGTCGAGAGAGCTTTTCGTTTTCACCTCGGGATACGTGTCCGCCTGGTGCATGGAAAAAGTGAAGACATCGGGATTTTCGGCGAAAATCGACGCGGTCCCGTTTCCTTGATGAACATCAAGGTCGACGACCGCGGCGCGTGTGATCTTTCCCTCGGCCCGGAGCTTGAGTATCGCCACGGCGATGTCGTTGACGGCGCAGTAACCCTCGCCGTGACCGCGAAAAGCGTGATGGGCGCCGCCTCCGCAGTGCAAGCCCGCTCCCGATTCAAGCGCGTGGCGGCAAGCCAGAGTCGTGCCCCCCGCCGCCAGACGGTGCGCCGCGGCGATCAGCGGAGAGAATGGGAGCTCCAGCCTGGAGACGTCCGCCGCGCTGAGGTGTCCCGCCATGATTTTATCGACCCACACCGGATCATGGGCGAGCAGAAGGTCGTCACGCGCGGGTTCGCAGGGATCGATGATGTCCGCGAACGGACTCAGCGCACGCGCCGACAGCATGAACTTTTTTGTGGAAAAGGGATGCTCCCCATAATCGACCTCGTAGCGCGGAGAATAGACGAGTCGGGGCTTCAACGCAGTCCCTTGCGAAGAAGAGCGGCCAGGATGATCGCCAAGCAGGCCGCGGCGAACCAGTCTCCATTTCGGACGTAGAACGAGCGCCTGGGAAAGCGGTCGGTCAGAGGCACCTCCGCGTCCAAGCGTCCACGAACGTCCAGGTCGAGCTTGGCGGTTTCCATGCCCCAAGGATCGATCACCGCGGAGATGCCGGTGTTGCCGGCGCGGATCACCGTGATGCGGTTTTCCACGGCGCGAAATTGATTCGCCCGGTAATGCTGATGCGGGCCCCAGGTGTTCTTGTACCACCCGTCGTTGGTGATGTTGATGAGAAGGCTCGCGCCGCGAGAGGCGTCGAGACGCGCCCAACGCGGGAACATCGCTTCATAACAGATCGTCACCGCCGTCCGTCCCCAGGCCGTGGTCAGCAAGGGCTGCCGCGCGGCGCCCGGCGCCAAATCCCCGAGCTGGTCCAAAAGGACCAGCCAATTCTCGATGACGAAGCGGGGAATCAAGCCCCGCAGGGGAACGAATTCCCCGAACGGCACGAGCTGGCGCTTGGCATAAAATCCGTCCACGTTTCCGTCGGGCGCGATCAGTTGAGCCGAGTTCGAAGCGCCCTCTCCCCTATCGGGCCGCGCGACGATGCCCACAAGCTGGGGCGATTTCATTTCAAGCGCCCACCGCCTTGCCTCGGGAACAGCGCTCGAACGCGCGACCCAAAACGGAATCGAGGTCTCCGGCCACACCACCAAGGAAGGACTCTTGAGACGCGGCCGAGCCAACAGGTCGTTGTAGCCGCCCAGCACCTCTTTGAGGAAGTCCTGATCCCACTTATGATACTGATCGACGCACGGCTGCAGAATTTCAACACGGGCGCTTTCGCCCATGTCGGCGGGGCGCTGGAGCAAGGTCGAGACCCCATGAACCCACAGCCCCCCGGCCAGGGCCAGGGCCGCGGAGACGGTCGCGGCCGCGCCGGTCAAGCCCTCGCGAACTCCGAGCCAGGCCTCGGCCAACGCCGCGTTGACCAAGACCACGACAAACCCCAGCAGGTGCGGGCCCCCCCAGGAGCCGGCCTGAATCAGGGCGAGATTCGGCCATTGGGTGTACCCCAAGAGATCGGCGGCGAGTCTTGGGGTCAAGCGCTCGCTCAAGAAGGCGACCGCCGTCCAGCTCAACGCCCACAGCCAGGGACGCGCCGCGCTCGATCCCTCGGCGGCCAATCCCCGCGTCAGGAGGGCGACGAGGGCCCAGTTCAGCGCGAGCGCGCAAGACAGCGCCGCCCAGGCCAGTCCGGCGACAGGGAAGGGAATGCGCGCGAAAAGGCATGTCTGGTAAATCCAATGCAACGCCACGCCATGGTAGGCCAGGCCGGCGACGAAGCCCGCCGCGGCGGCCTCGCGTCGAGTCGGCGCCGAGTTAGCTGAGACGATGAGCGGCGCAAGTCCCACCCAGGCCAACGCCCATAAGCCCGGAGCGGGCAGGGCGCAGGCCGCCAGCGCCGCGCCGAGCGAAGCGGCGCTCAGCCGGGCGAATCCGCCCCGTGGCATTTCTTGTACTTCTTCTTGGAGCCGCAATAGCAGGGATCATTGCGTCCGATGCGTTGAATGTCCGCCGGAGCCCGCCCCGCGGTCAACAGGCTTTTGGGCGCCGCCGGCTTGGCCAAGCGCGCCTCGGCGGCGCTTTCGGAAGCGCCGCTGTGGACCGCCTCGGGATGGACGGCGAGGACGGGCGGAGGCGGGGGAACCGCCTTCGGAGCCTCGACGCGGAACACATACTCCACGGTTTGCTCTCGCACGCGGCCGAGAAGGGCCTCGAATAATCGGAAAGACTCCTTTTGGTATTCGACTTTGGGATCTTTCTGTCCGTAGGCGCGCAAAAAGATGGCCTTCTTGAGATGGTCTAGGTCGTAAAGATGATTTTTCCAAGCCTTGTCGATCATCTGCAGCAGGACCATCTTTTCGACTTCCTTGAAATCGTAACCCGTGAATTCGGCGGGGCGCCTCTCGTAGACCTCCATCGCGGTTTTCAACAGATCGCGCTTGAGACGCGCCTTGGACAAGCGGGAGATGTCCTCGGTGTTCGGCTGCCATTCGATGGAAAACGTCCGCTCGAGGTAGGCCGTCAGCTCCAAGAAATTCCAGGATTTCTGGTCGTTCTCGTCGGGCATCGTCATCTCGATCTGGGAGGCCAGGTCCTCTTCGATCATCGCCCGCACCTGCTCGGTCACGGAGTCTCCGAAAAGAACCTCGTCGCGCAGTTTGTAGACGACCTCGCGCTGCTTATTCATCACGTTGTCGTACTCAAGCAGCTGCTTGCGGATATCAAAGTTGTGGGTCTCGACGCGGCGCTGGGCATTCTCGATCTGATAGCTGACAAGGCCCGACTCGATGACCTCGCCCTCCTTCATGCCCAGCTTTTCCATCAGAGGGGCGATCCGATCCGAGCCGAAGAGGCGCATCAGCTCGTCGTCCAGGGCGAGATAAAACCGCGTCGATCCGGGATCCCCCTGGCGGCCGCAGCGGCCGCGCAGCTGATTGTCGATTCTGCGGGATTCGTGGCGCTCGGTGCCGAGCACGTGAAGGCCTCCAAGGGCCTTGACCGTCTCGTACTCCGCCATATCCTGGGGATTGCCGCCGAGCAGGATATCCGTGCCTCGGCCGGCCATATTGGTGGCGATCGTCACCGCGCCTTTGCGCCCGGCTTGGGCGATGATGGTGGCCTCCATCTCATGATACTTCGCGTTGAGCACCTGGTGAGGCACTCCCTTGTGGCGCAGCATGGAGGAAATCTTCTCGGACTTTTCGATGGAGCGAGTTCCCACCAGGACCGGCCGGCCGACCTTCCACAACTCCATGACCTCGGCGACGATCGCGTCGAACTTCTCGCGCTCGCTCTTGTAGACGAGGTCCGCGTAGTCCTGGCGGATTGAGGTTTTATTGGTCGGGATGTCGCGAACTTCCATCCCGTAGATTTCCTGGAATTCGTCGGCTTCCGTCATCGCCGTGCCGGTCATGCCGGAGCGCTTCTTGTATATCTTGAAGAAGTTCTGGAAGGTGATCGTGGCCAGGGTCTGATTTTCCTCGCGGGGAGGGATCATCTCCTTGGCCTCAACGGCCTGATGAAGCCCGTCGGACCAGCGTCGCCCGGGCATCAAGCGCCCGGTGAACTCGTCGACGATGATGATTTCCCCGTCCTTGATCACGTACTCGACATCGCGTTTGTAGAGGTGGTAGGCCCGCAGGGCCTGGGTGATGTGGTGCACCCACTCTCCCTCGAGGTCGTCGTAGAGGTTGCTCAACCCCAGCAGTCCCTCGGACTTCTGGACGCCCTCGTCGGTCAGGATCGCCGTGTGATTTTTCTCGTCGACGATCGCGTCCCATCCTTTTTGAAGGTCGGTCCCCTGGTACTTCGCTTGAATTTCGTCTTCCTCGGTGATGAGCCGGACCTTGAGATGAGGAATGAGGCGGTTGACGATCGCGTAGCGCTCGGTCGATTGCTCGGCCGCTCCGGAAATGATCAGGGGCGTGCGCGCCTCGTCGACCAGGATCGAGTCGACCTCATCGATGATCGAATAGTACAGAGGGCGAAGGACGCGGTCTTCTCTGCGCACCACCATGTTGTCGCGCAGATAGTCGAAGCCGATTTCGTTGTTGGTCACGAACGTGATGTCGCACTGATAGGCCTCTTGGCGCTGCGCGTTGGAGACGTCATGCTGGATGCATCCCACGCTTAAGCCCAAATAACGGTAAACCGGCCCCATCCATTCGCTGTCGCGTTTGGCCAGGTAATCATTGACCGTAACGATGTGAACGCCCTTGCCGACCAGCGCGTTGAGATAGGCCGGCGCCGTGGCGACCAGCGTTTTTCCCTCGCCGGTGCGCATCTCGGCGATGGAGCCGTTATGCAGCACCATCCCGCCCAGAAGCTGGACGTCGAAGTGGCGCAGTCCGATCGAGCGGCGCGCGGCCTCGCGGCATAGGGCGAAGGCCTCGGGGAGAACTTCGTTTAACGCTTCGATTTCCGCCTTTTTACGCTCGGCGCGGCGATCCTCATCGTGCTCGGGCACGTCGATGAAGGAAAAAATCTTGGCGACGCGCTCGCGAAGAACCGCCGTGCGCTGGGGAAAATCGGCTTCGGAGAGGGCCTTGACCTCGTCTTCCAGGGCGTTGCACCGGTCGAGCAGGGGGCGATAACGCTTGAGCGTTCGCTCGCTCGGGGAGCCGAATATTTTGTTGAAAATCGCCTGGATCATGGCCGGGAACGCGAGTGTAGCATTTTCATCCCGAGAGCGTCCCCGGTCGCGACTACCGCGACAGCGACGAGGTCTTGGCCGCCTCGACGGCAAAGGCGATCGCGAGCTTGGCGAAAGGCACGGAATGCTCGGCCGTTCCTCCCGTGGTCGCCAACGTGTCGCGCGCGGTGTGCAGCGCCGGGTTCATCTCGTTGATGGAGGACTCGAAAGCCGCCGCCGCGGGAAACCCTTTTCGCGTCCAGGCCGCGTGATCGGAACAGGCGTAGCCGCAGGCGGCGGTCGACCACGGCACGCCCGCGTACGCGTCGATCAACCTCCCCAAAAAGGCGGTCAAGTCGCGATCGACGAAGTCGGTCAAAAGGAATATCCTTTCCCCCGAACCCCGGTAGTTGGTCATGTCGAATTGAATGACGCCGATGATTTTCTTGCCTTCCCGCGCGGCCTGGGCGGCCACATCCTGGGAGCCGCGCAAACCCACCTCCTCCGCGGAGTATCCGATGAATTGAACGGTCCGTTCGAAACGCACGTCGGATTCGCCTAAAACGCGCACGGCCTCGGTGAGCACCGCGATTCCCGAGGCGTTGTCGTCGGCTCCCGGCGAGCGCTCCGGGGGGCCTCCTCTCACGATGGAATCAAGATGGCCGCCAAGAACGACGATCTCATCGGGCTTACGCGAGCCGGGGATGGTCAAGACCACGGAAGGCTGCTTCCAGCCGTCATGGGCGAATAGACGCACGGAGGCGCCAGGTCTATTTCTGCTCAAAAATTTCCAGCGCCCCTCTAGCCAGCGCGCGGCGTCGAGGCCGGTGTCGGAGGAATGATACCGGGTGTGAAAGGCGGACAGCTCCTCGATCGTAGCGCGTATCGAGCCTTCTTGGACCAGGGCGGAAAGAGGAGAAACGACGGACTGTGAATCAACGGTGTAGGGGCCCGCGGCGGTCACGGCCTTCGCGACTAGATCCGCTTCGGCCTCGGCGCGCGTGCGGTAGGCGAAGAAGCCCGCGCAGCGTTTGAACGTCTCGTGCATGAAATCCGATAAAACAGGCAGACGCCGGGCGCTCACCTCGTAAAGAACTTCCATCCCGTGGGTGGTGAGAGGATTCTCTTTCAATATCCCCGCCGTCTTCATGGCCGCCGCGTCCGCTCGGTCCAAAGAGACCCAAACGGTCTCCTGCGCCGCGGCGGATTGCGCCGTCAACAACATCGCCGCCGCGACAGCCCTAAGATGTTTATCCATGGAGCCAATTATATATCCTTAACGTCGCCATGTTCAGAAGGATTTTGCTGTCCCTGCTCGCCGCGTTGGGGGCCTGCGTCAGTGTCGAACCCCTCCCCGATCCTCGCGGCCAACTCAAGCCCGATCAGCGCATCATCATCATGGTCTACCAATCCCCGGGCCCGTGGATCGTCTCCGATCCCGACTCCAAAGCCGAGAGCGCCCTTAAGCTTATGCCCCTGGGCTCCCTTCTGCAAACCATGCAGGAGGATAAAATCAACGAGTTGTCCAAGGAAATCCAGCCTTACCTCCCCCGCCCTCGCTATGACCGGGCTCTCGAGGCGGAACTCATCAAAGCGTTCAAGGAGATGCACGGCGGTCCGATCCAAACGGCGGAGGAGGCCGGCATCAGCCCTTTGCAGCGCAAGGAGTGGAACGCGGCCTCCGATCAACTCGATTGGCGGCGAAAATACTTCACCGTCGAACCGGGGCAAAGGGCTCCTCGCAACTACTCGAAAGTGATATCTCTCGACGACGCCCTCATCGTCGACGTGAACCTCTCCTTCGGAGTGGAACCTAACGCCGAGGATCGCCCGGTGCCGACCTTGACGGCGGCCACGCGCTTGTATCGCGCCGAGACCACCCGCCTGATGTGGGCCCATGAAGACCTCATGGCGGACAACGCGTCCTCGTCCACGTTGACCGAATTTCGCGCCGCCCCCTCGGACCTGACCGACCGGCTCTATTCCCTCAGCGTTCCCTTCGCGCGAGTCATAGCCTCCAGCGTCGGCAGGAGCCTCCATCTGATCGCCGCCCCTGCGCCGGTCACCGTTCTTCCCAGCCCGCCGGCCGAAGCCTCCCCCGGCCTTCCCGCAACGCCGCCCCCATCTCTCGACACCCCTCCGGATGCGCCACCGCCCGACATGCCGCCTCCCGAGAACATGGATCATCCAGACGAGCCTCCTCCGGATTACATGGCTGAACCGCCGCGGGACAGGTGATGTAAAATGACCACGATGAAAGTTCTTCGCGTCGCCGTGGCGGGACTTGGAACGGTCGGTCGAGAGAGCGTCCGCCTTCTCATGGCGCGGCGCGCGGAGTTAAAGAGGCGCCTGGGCATCGACGTCCGTCTTGTCGCGGTCGCCGATCGTCAAGCCGCCCGCGAGGCCAAGACGCTTGGGCTTTCCCCCACGGTCGCATGTTACCGGGATCCCCTGGACATGTGCCGGCGGGCGCAGGCCGACCTGTTCGTCGAACTTCTCGGGGGCCTCGTCACCGCGCGCCGCGTGGCACTCGCTGCGATCGGCCGAGGCAAGGCGTTGGTCACGGCCAACAAACGATTGCTCTCCCATTCCTGGCCGGAACTGAGCTCGGCCGCTCGGCGCAGCGGCGCGCGCCTGGCCTTCGAAGGAAGCGTGGCCGGCGGAATCCCGGTTCTGCGCGCTCTTGAGCTGTCGTTCTCCGGCGATCGCATTCTAGGCCTTGAAGGCATTCTCAACGGCACCACCAACTACATCCTCTCGCGCGGCGAGGAGGGCGTCTCGCCCGCCGCGGCGCTGCGCGAGGCCCAAGAACTCGGCTTTGCGGAAAAAGATCCGACCCTGGACTTGTCCGGCCAGGACGCCGCGCAAAAACTGTCCGTGCTGGCCGGGCTCGTCACCGGCGGCTGGCTCAAACCGGGCTCGTTTCCCGTCGAGGGGATCGAGGCGGTGACGGCCCGCGACCTCTCCTTCGCGCGCGAACGGTTGGCGATGGCCGTTCGTCTCGTGGGCTCGTTGAGTTTTTCCGGACCGTCCGACTCCCCTTCGGTCTCGGCCTCGGTGGCCGCGACTCTGCTTCCCCTGGACCACCCGCTCGCGGCGGTGCGCAGGCAATACAACGCCCTGCTCGTGCGAACGGCGTCCGCCGGAGACCTCATGTTCTACGGACAGGGCGCTGGCGCCGGTCCGACGGCCTCCGCGGTGTTGGCCGACATTTTCGTCCTGGCGCGGGATATGGTCGGAGGACTGCCCCCGCTGACTCTCGCCGCGCGAACGTTATCGCAGTCCTCTCCCGAAAACTCCGTCTCCGGCTATTATTTGCGCTTGGAGGTCCGTGATCGTCCAGGGGCTCTGGCGCGCATCGCCGACGCGCTCGGACGCGAGGGCGTGTCGATCGCGGCGATCCATCAAGACCGGTCGATCGCGGGCCGCTCGGTTCCGGTGATGATCGCCACCCACCCGGCCGCGCGAGGACGCTTTGAACGGGCGCGCAAACGCATCCTTGGACTGCCCGCCGTCTTCTCCCGCCATTGCGCGATGAGGATGCTGTCGTGACCGGCCTGATCGCGCGTTGGCGCGAGCGCCTTCCCGTTTCATCCTCCACCCCGGTCATCACGCTTGGAGAGGGAGGCACTCCTTTGGTGCGGGCCGATCGTCTCGCGCGGGCCGCCGGCCTCCCGGAAGGCAGCATCCACTTGAAAATAGAGGGCGCCAATCCGACAGGATCGTTCAAAGATCGGGGAATGACCCTGGCGATCTCCAAGGCGCTGGAGGCGGGATCGACCGGCGTTCTGTGCGCCTCGACGGGAAACACGTCCGCCTCGGCCGCGGCGTACGCCGCGAGAGCGGGTCTTCGCTGCGTGGTGTTTCTCCCCAAAGGCAAGGTCGCGGCGGGCAAACTCTCCCAAGCCGTGATGCATGGGGCTGAAATCGTGGAAGTCTCCGGGAATTTTGATCAGGCGTTGGCGATGGCCGTTGAGTCGGCTAAGTCCTGCGGCTTCGTCCTCGTCAACTCATCCAACCCTTTTCGAATCGAGGGTCAGAAAACCGCCGCCTTCGAGATCGTCGAGCAGCTCGGTCGCGCTCCCGACAATCAGTTCATGCCCGTGGGCAACGCCGGAAACATCACCGCCCATTGGAAAGGCTACCAGGAGTGCGGGGTCGCCCCGCGCATGTTCGGCTGGCAAGCCGCGGGCGCAGCGCCGCTCGTGAAGGGAAAACCCGTCGCCAATCCCGCGACCGTCGCCACGGCCATCCGCATCGGACGTCCCGTGTCTTGGGCTCAAGCGTTGTTGGCCAGGGACGAGTCCGGCGGCGCGATCGATTCGGTGACCGACTCGGAGATTCTCGCCGCGTACCGGCTTTTGGCCCGGGAGGAAGGGATTTTTTGCGAACCCTCCTCGGCCGCGTCGGTCGCGGGCCTTTTAAAGCTCGCCAAATCCCGTCAAGCTCCGCAGGGCACGAGCGTCTGCGTGCTCACTGGGCACGGCCTGAAGGATCCCGGCATCACGTCGCGCTACACCCCAAAAATCCGGCGAGTCAAGGCCGGAAGAAGCGTCAAACTATGAAAACGCTCGCCCGGGTCCTCGTGTCGGCCCCCGCCTCAACGAGCAATCTCGGTCCTGGCTTCGACTGCCTGGGTTTGGCTCTGGATCTGCGCAACGAACTCACGCTCGAGCTGGTGGAGGGACGCGGCGCGGATATCGTCAACATCGAGGGCGAGGGCGCCGAGAGTCTGCCTCGCAACGCGACGAACCTGCTGGTCCGCGCGGCGCGCATGGTGCTGCCTAAACGTTTACCGGGACGCCTCGTCTTCACCGCGCGCAATCGAATCCCCCTGGCCCGAGGATTGGGGTCATCGGCGGCCAGCGCGGTCGCGGGCCTCTGGGCTGGCGCCCATCTGCTCGGAACCCTGCAGCGCTCCGAGGACGATCTCGAGGATTTAGCCGTGGCGCTCGAGGGCCATCCCGACAACGTCGCGCCTTGTGTTCATGGAGGACTGACCGCAAGTCTTCTCGAGCGGGGCCGCTCGCGCGCCTCGCGTCTCAATATTCATCCCTCGTTTTACGGGGTGGTCGGGATACCCAAGTTTCAACTTTCAACCAAAACGGCCCGTCGGGCGCTGCCCCGCACGGTCAGCTTGTCCGACGCCGTGTTCAACTCCTCGCGCGCGATCATGCTGGTGCGCGCCCTGGAAACGGGTCGCAAACACGGACTCGCCGAGCTCATGGCCGACCGCCTTCATCAGCCCTACCGGGCTCGTCTGATCCCCGGGCTGACTGCGGCCCTGTCGGCCGCGGTCAAGGCCGGGGCGGCCGGAGCGGCTCTTTCGGGCTCCGGTCCGTCGGTCTTCGCGTTTGTGACCGGCGACGGCGCGCGGCGGGTGGGGGCGGCGATCGTTCGCGCCTTCTCGACAAACAACATCGCGGCTCGAGCCCTCGAATTGGCCGTCGATCATCGGGGAATCCGAGTCGAACGCTGAGTTCATGAATTCGAGAAAAAACATCGTCGTCATGAAATTCGGAGGGACGTCCGTCGCCGACCCCGAAAAGATCCAACGAGCCGCGGAACGCGCGATCGCCGAGCACAGGCGCGGCAACGCCGTGGTCGTCGTCGTCTCCGCGCCGGGAGAGATGACCGACGAATTGATCGCCCTGGCCGAGCGCATCACGCCCTCTCCCGACGAGCGCGAACTCGATCAGCTGATCTCCACCGGAGAGCAGGTCGGCATTTCCCTTTTGGCCATGGGGTGCAAAGCGCGGGGTTTCGACGCCGTCTCGTTGACCGGCCCTCAGGCCGGAATCGTCGCCATAGGCCCTCCCACACGCGCCCAAATCCAACGCGTGCGCACTGGGAATATCTTGAAGCATCTTCGGGCCGGACGCATCGTCGCGGTCGCCGGCTTCCAAGGCATGGCCGCCGACGGCGACACGGTGACCCTGGGGCGCGGGGGTTCGGACCTGACCGCAGTCGCCCTGGCCTCGGCGCTCAAAACCGGACGCTGCGAGATTTTTTCCGATGTGAAAGGAGTCTACACCGCCGACCCAAGAATCGTCCATGACGCGCGCAAGCTCGCGCGTATCTCGTTCGAAGAAATGCTCGAGCTGGCCGGATCCGGCGCCCAAGTCATGCAGGCCCGGTCCCTGGAGGTCGCCGAGCGCTTCGGCGTCGAAATTCACGTGCGCTCCGCCTTTCACCCTTTGTCTGGAACCCTCGTCGTCGCCAAGGAGAAGCTGATGCTGGAAAAGGCCTTCGTCTCTAGTCTCGCCATCGACAAAAGCGAGGTTCGTCTGAGCGTCGTCGGCGTCCCCGACCAACCCGGCGTGGCCGCCAAGATTCTCGGCGCGCTCGCCGCTCAAGACATCCCCGTCGACATGATCATCCAATCCGCGCCCTCCCAAAACGGCGTCAACGACATCTCCTTCATGACGCCGAAGTCGTTCGCGATCAAAGCCAAGAAGGCTCTGGAGGGCGCTGCCCGGACGCTTCGCGCCGAACGCGTGGATCTCAACGATCAGGTCGCCAAGATTTCCGCGGTCGGCACCGGCTTTCGGCATAGCCCCAAAATCGCCGCCAGGATGTTCTCGGCCTTGGCCGAACAAAAGATCAATATCCACATGATCTCCGCTTCGGACCTGCGCGTCTCCTGCGTGGTCGATCTCGCACAAGGCGAAACCGCGCTCAAGGCGCTTCATAAAGCGTACGGTCTCGCGAAAGGGAGGCGCTAAATGTCTATTTTCGTCGCCATTGATTTCGAGACCGCCGACAGAGAGCCGGACTCCGCGTGCGCGGTCGGCCTTGTCCGGGTGGACAATGGGGTCGTCACCAAAAAAATCGTCCAGCTCATCCAGCCTCCCCGATTCTTCTTCGAGTTCACCCATATCCACGGCATCGAGTGGCGCCACGTCGCCGACAAGCCCAGTTTCGGCGAGACCTGGCCCCAGCTGTCCCCGATTCTAGACGGCGCTCACTTCCTGGCCGCCCACAACGCCCCCTTCGACAACGGCGTGCTCACCGCCTGTTGCGCCGCCGCCAAGCTGCCCAAGCCCCCGCACCGCTTCGTCGATACCGTCAGGCTGGCGCGCGACGTTTGGAAAATCTACCCCACCAAGCTTCCCAACGTCTGCGAAAAACTGAAGATCGCTCTCAACCACCACGAGGCGCTCTCCGATGCTCAGGCCTGCGCCGAAATCGTGATGGCGGCGGAAAAGCAGGGCGTGAAATTATAGGCCCGTGCCGCCGCCGGATTGTATAGGATTGACCGGGACCGCCGGTGCGCCCCAATTGATGAGGGAGGGTGATATGGCAAAAAAAATGGAACCGCTCGTGATCGCCAGCAAAGCGAAAGCCGTTCTTAAGAAGGCCGGCTGCAACACGGCTGGCGATGCGCTCGAGAGCCTCAATGGGCTCGTCTATTGGTATCTCGAGCAGAGCGCTAAGCGCGCTAAAGCCAACGGCCGCAAGACCGTCCGGGGACACGACTTCGGTATTTTTTGATCGCGACCTGCCATAACGAAGCGCCCGGGGGGTTTGCTCACCCCCGGGCGCCCGCATTTGGGACGACCAGAATTCATTGCCGCCGATATCTCGGCTTCCGGTCCTCCGTTTCCTTGATTTTTCTCTTCGCGGAAACGAACACATGCGCCGTATCGTGCACCCAGCGGCTCGTTAGCAATCTACGGGCGTCGACCGTCACCTTGGCCAGCAGAGCGACCTTCATGGCCGTACTATACCCCCTTCCTCGGAAGGATTCAATGTCGAACATGTTACGTTCCTGCGAAATTTCCCCGCTTCTGGCGGGGACGAAAAAAACAAGGGTAAAACATGGAGAATCGGCTTGACGAGCACCTCCCGAGGCTATACACTCGCCTTCAGGCTCGCCGCCATGACCCTCTCGATCGCGTTGTGTATCTTGGTCCTGTCCGCTCCCTTCTCGCGAGTCTTCGCCGAAGAGCGGTATGCGCCGGCCTCCTATCCCCCGACGGCCCCCACGGCGTGGCGCGTGATCCCTCCCAGAGCCGGAGTCGCCCGCCCGAAGTCCGGGGGACAGGGCCCCTCTTACCGGTTTCTTCTCCAACTCAAAAGCGCTCTCGGCACGGAAGAAGACGGAAAAGCCAAGCGAGTCATCGCGGACGCGCTCGAGGCCTTCATCGCCAACGCCGACTCGCTCGGGACCGACCGGCGACAAGACTGGATTGACGGACACCTCGGCGAACTCAACGTCGTCGTGCGCGCCGCGTCCACGCTCGCTCCGAAATCTCTACTTCTGAAGGCCGCGACGGGCCTTGCACGGCTCAACAACCGCGCCGAACGATGGGACGAGAGCCGGGAGTTGGCCGAGCTCGCCGTCCGCGCCGACCCTCAAAACATGGACGCCTTGATCGAACGTTCCCGGGCTGCCGCGGGACTTGGGGATTTCGCGCGTGCCTACGCGGACGGCGACGCGGTTGTGCGCGCGTTTCCCGACGCGCCCGAAGGTTGGGCCGCGCGCTCCGCGGCCTCTTACGGCCTGGGAAACCACATCCAGGCCCTGTCGGACGCTCGCCGCGCGACGACCCTCGATCCCACGGGCACAGCCGCCTCCGCGCTCATGCCTCCCCCAAAGGGCCGCGGCCGATCCTCGCCGCATGTTGAGAACGGCGACCTCGGCTCGACCATTGAGCGGGAATATCACGCCATTGTTCAACAACTCAACCAGGTCAAATCCGTGCGCCTGACGCCTCCCGAGCAACCGCTCCACGAAGAGCTCTCGCTCTTGCTCGATAACGCGGGTCGCAAACTCTCGCTCAAGGATTATCTCGGCGCCATGAAAGACGCCGATTCGGTCCTCGCCGCGGCGCCGGACAACACGCGGGCGCTTTACTTTCGGGCCGCGGCGGAGAATCTCCTCGGCCGCTACACGGACGCGGCGCGCGACGCGTCACGGGCCCTGATTCTCGCGCCTGCGATCGCGCCGCTGCGCGACGTCAGGTCATGGGCGTTCCTGCGCATGGGACGATTCGATGACGCTCTGGACGACGCGAAGTTGTCCCTGGAAATCAATCCCCACAATCCCTACGCGTTCGCCAATCGCGCTCATGCCCACGAGGGGCTCGGCCAGTACGAGGCCATGGCGTCGGACTTAAGAACCGCCGCCGGTCTTGATGCTCAATTCAAGTCCGACTATCACGACTCCGTTCGACGGCACACCCTGCCGGTCGAATCGGTCACATCAGGCTCAACGACGGCTTCATTAGCGAAATTTTTTGCGAGGAACGCCCGCTCATTGGCCGTTGTTCTGGCTTTCTCATTGTCCGGAGGGCTTTTGATCAGTCTCGGGCTGATGCGAATCGGCACCGGTTTTCTTGGATCGCGGTCTAAGGAGCCATCGACTCCTCCCATCCTCGCTCCCCGCTATGAAATCGGGAAAGCCATCGGCCAGGGCGGGATGGGCGTGGTCTATGAGGCTCACGATAAGTGTCTCAACCGCCCAGTCGCCGTCAAGATGCTTCGAGATGAATTTCTTCTCGATGAAATCGCCAAACGCGATTTCTTCCGGGAAGCGCGCACCGTCTCGGAACTCCGCCACCCGTCCATCGTCGAGATCTACGCCGTTGAACAGGATGAACGAGGCCTCTATATGGTTTTTGAGCGTCTGCGGGGACGGACTCTCGATGAGTCCATCGCCGAACACAAGAAGCTGCCGTTGACGGAGGCCAAGCGCGTCTTGGGCCAGGTGTGCGCCGCGCTTGACTATGCCCACGCCCGAGACGTTGTCCACATGGATCTTAAACCCGCCAACATCATGTTAACCCTCGGGGGCGGCGTGAAAGTTTTGGATTTCGGCATTGCGCGCCACGCGGCGCGAGTCGGCAAAGCCGCGGCCACCACCCAAAGCCTGATCGGCACTCCTCACTACATGGCTCCCGAGCAGGAGTATGGATTCGTCCGCAAGGAAAACGACGTGTTTTCCCTCGGCACCGTCCTCTATGAGATGGTCACGGGCATGCGCCCCTATGAGGGTCCGACTGCGGCCAAACTCGCCAAGCGATATTTGCCGCCCTCTCAACGAGTCGCAGACCTCAGCCCCGGCCTCGACGAACTCATCGATCACGCACTCGAACCCGATCCCGCCAAACGCATCGACTCACCCGCCGAGTTCTGGGCCCGCCTCAACGCCCTCGCCGAAGTCCCCCCCGCGGCGGGCTAATCCCGAGGCGAGGAGCCGCGGCGCCCCCTGCGAGCGATCGCCGTCCACTGCGCTTTCGTCAACGGTTGAACCGACAAACGCGAGCGGCGAAAGAGCATCATATCGGACAGCTCGTTGATGCCGCGCAGCTCTTCCAAGGATATAAAGCGGGGGAACTTGGACACGAAGCGCACATCCACCTGAAACCACACCGGCTTGTCGGCCGTCGCCCTAGGATCAAAGCGGTCGTTGTTGGGGTTGAATTGTGTCGGATCGGCATAAGCCGCCCGAACAACGACAGCCGTTCCGGCCGCCCCGGAAGGCTCGGCGTTGGAGTGGTAGAAAAGAACCGCCTCGCCGACTCTCATCTCCCGCATGAAGTTACGGGCTTGATAGTTTCGCACTCCGTCCCAGCCCGTCGTCCCCTTGAGGGCGAGGTCGTCAATGGAAAAAACATCCGGCTCGGATTTCATCAGCCAGTGCCGCGCGGCACTCATCGCGCTCTGCGCAAGTCGTCGGCGTTCTTGCGCGGGGTCTTCCACTGGGGCGCGAGACGCGCGGCTTCCTCGTAGGCCCGCAACGCGGCCTCTTTGCGTCCAACGGAGGCCAAGGCGCTGCCGAGGTTGTTCCAACCCGACGCTCCGGAACCGCGGTCGACCCCCGCCTGAAACTCGGACACAGCCTCGACCTTGCGTCCTAAACTGAACAGGACGTAGCCGAACTTATCACGCAGGCCGGCGTCCTGAGGAGCCAACGCGACCGCCTTTTCAAAACGCTTGCGCGCCCCTTCGAAATCCAGCTCCCCGGCGTGCAGCTCGCCGCTGAAGGCGAGCGCCCCGGGATGGTCGGGCGCGCATTCCACGCATCGTTCCCCGAAAACCAAGAGATCGCGAAATCCTCCGTTGTGCACGATGCTTCCGGCGCCCCACGCCACGATTAGCGGCGCCAACAGAATGCGAAAACGCGTCCGGGCCAGCAAGCAGGAAACCGCCGCCGCCGCCCCGGCGACCGCCAGATACAGCCGATGGTCCGCCGCCGGACTCCCAAGAGCCGGCAGAAGCGCGAGCGTAATCCACACTAGACCGAAAAGGACCCCGGGGTGCCGGAGGGCCGCGCGAACACAGACGGCATAAGGGATCAACCACGCCAGAGCGCCGACGCCGGGAGAGCGAAACAGGCATGCCGGCCAGGGGACAATGAGGGCCCCCACATACCAGCCAAGATTGACCAACCGTTCGCGGGCCGACGCCGCGGCCAAAGTCGGTGAGGCAATCAATACGCCCCATCTCCAAACCAGGTAGACGGCCAGAATGAGGATATGACCGCCAAGCTCACGCATGCGCCGACGCATGTCGCCCCGATCGAACACAGCGATATGCAGGACCATCAAACCCGGCGCGAGCGCCGCGGTTTCCCCCCCAAAAAGCCCGACGCAAAAAACGATCCGGCTCAACCAAAGCCATCCTTGAGTCTCAGCGTGAGACTCTCGCGCCTTAAGCCAAAAGACGATCCCCAGCAGCGTCGAGAGCGCCGCGATGATATGGCTGTGAAAATAGGCGAAAAAGACGGCCTCGGTCGACAATGGAAACAATAAGAAGAGAAAGGCCGCGGCCCAGCCCGCGAACTCGTCTTCGGCCAAGCGGCGCGTCACAGATCGCACGCTCAACGCGGTCGCCAGGTGAAGGGAGATGCCGAACAAACGCCAGAGGGCTTGAGATCCCGATAGAAGCCAATGACAATAGGTCGTCAGCGGCTGCCAAGCGCGTTCTCCCGTCAAAGCGAAATAGTTCCGTGAGAACAGCGCTCCAAGAACCTCCTGAGACTCCTTCGAAAACAGGGGGTGGGCGCCCATGTACTTTAAATCGTGGTAGTATACCGGAGCGGCCACCGTCATGCCGAAAGCGAAAAGACCCGCGGCCGCGAGCGCGACGGCGCCAAGAAGGTCCCGGCGGAATTCGTCCATGGCGCTTAAATCGCCGGCAGAATCAAACGGAAACTGGCTCCTTTCGGCCCTGTTTCGTGAGTGATCGACCCCCCGTTGCCCTCGAGGTATTTGCGCGCCAGGGAAAGGCCCAAGCCCAAACCCTTGGGCTTGGTCGTCATGAACGCCTCGTAGAGATCATCCTTGATCTTCGCGTCCACCCCCGGTCCGGAGTCCGCCACGCAGGCCACGACCGTGTCTTTCACGGAGTGAGTCGAGACCTTGACCGTGCCTTTGTCTCCCATCGCGAAAAACGCGTTGTCGAGCAGGCGCCTCAAGGCGTCGCCCAGGGCCGCCGGGTCGAACCGCGACCGGGCCCCTTTGGCCTCGGGCTTGAAGTCGATTTTTCCGCCCTCGGGAAGAGGATACTCCTTGACCCGGCTTTCGATGAAGGGATCGAAGTCTTTCGTCTCCGCGGCGGGAAGATACGGCCGCGAAAACGTGAGCATGTCCGTTAAAAGGCGGTCGGCCCGGGCGATTTCGCTCTCGATGATTTTCAAGTGCTTTTCGACCTTCGGGTCGACGCCGTCGGCTGGGAGCTTAGCGCGCACGAAATACACCGAGTTATTGATGATCGCCATGGGATTGCGCAAATCATGGCCGATGACCGAGGCCGCGCGCCTGAGAAGCTCCTGCTGAGCCCGGTCCATCACAAACCCGGCCTAGTCATGTTCTCGGGCTTAATCCAATCCCTGAACTGCTCTTCTGTCAGAAGCTTCAGCTTCAAGGCCGCGTCCTTGAGCGTCAAGCCCTCCGCATGCGCCGTTTTGGCGATCTTGGCGGCGGCGTCGTATCCGATATGGGTGTTGAGCGCGGTGACCAGCATCAGGCTGCGGCGCATCAGCTCGTCGATGCGCGCCTCGTCGGCCTCGATGCCGACGGCGCAATGCTCGGTAAATCCCCGGCAACCCGCAGCGAGCAGTTTGGCGGAGTGCAGGAAGTTGTGGATGATCAGGGGCTTGAAGACATTCAGCTCGAAGTTCCCGGACGCTCCACCGATGTTGACCGCGACGTCGTTGCCCAAGACTTGGGCGCAAATCATGGTGACCGCCTCGCTTTGAGTCGGGTTGACCTTTCCGGGCATGATGGAGGAGCCGGGCTCGTTTTCCGGAATGCGGATTTCCGCCAAGCCCGCGCGCGGCCCAGACGCCAGCCAGCGCACGTCGTTGGCGATCTTCATCATCGAGCAGGCCAGCGTCTTGAGCGCCCCGTGCGCAAAAACCAGGGCGTCATGCCCGGCCAAAGCCTCGAACTTATTCGGCGCGGGCTTAAAGGGCAGCTTCGTGATCTTGGCGATGTGGGCCGAGGCTTTCTTGTCGAAATCGGGATGAGTGTTGAGGCCCGTCCCGACGGCCGTCCCCCCGATCGCCAGCTCATAAAGGCCGCCAAGCACCGCCTCCACGCGCTGCACGTCGGCGTCTAGATGCGCCGCCCAACCTCCGACCTCCTGGCCCAGGGTCAGGGGCACGGCATCCATCAGGTGCGTGCGGCCGATCTTGACGATCTTATCGAACGACTTGGCTTTCTTTTTCAGCGCCGCGCTCAGGGACTTCACCGCGGGAATCAATTCGAGAACGAGCACCTCGGCGGCGGCGATGTGCATCGCGGTGGGAAACGTGTCGTTTGAGGACTGGGACTTATTGACGTCGTCGTTGGGATGAATCGGCTTCTTGGAGCCCATGACGCCCCCGGCCAGTTCGATGGCGCGGTTGGAGATCACCTCGTTGGCGTTCATGTTCGACTGGGTTCCCGAGCCCGTCTGCCAGATGACCAAGGGGAAATGATCGTCAAGACGTCCCGCGATGACCTCATCGGCGGCGGCGAGGATGAGCTTTTCCTTATCCGCGGGCAGCAAGCCCAGTTCGGCGTTGGCCAGAGCGGCGGCTTTCTTCAAAACTCCCATCGCGCGAATCATCTCCCGCGTCATGGTGTCCCGGCCGGCGCCGGCTTGAAAATGGTGCAGCGACCTTTGGGTTTGAGCGCCCCAATATCGATCGCAAACGACGGGAATCTCCCCCATCGTGTCCTTCTCGGTTCTGGTTTTTTCGGTCATGGTGGTCATGACCGGATGATATAAAAAAGAGGCGCCTATTCGTCATCGTCGATCAGGCGCGGGCGATCGCCAAAACCCACCCACTTCCTGAAGGCGTACACCATTTTATCCAAGTCTGACTTTTGCCGGATCCAGCCGTCCAGGACGACGCCGGATTGCTTCCAGTCGGATCCCTTCGGAAAGACGATGACGGCGTTGTGCTGAAACACCGTTCTGATGCGAATTTTTTTGACCTGCAGGCTGGAATCCTTCGCCGCCGGTTTAACGGCGTCGAACGTCACGCTCTGATGGGACACGCACCCCCGCTCCAGAGCCCCCTCGCCGAACAGCTTGAGCGTGTCCTCAATGTTGGTCATGACGCCGTTGCCGTAAGCGTCCGCCACGGCGCTGGGATTGCGGACGTGAAGGTCGGCAACGGCCCCTCTGGCCGCCAGCAGGATCGGTCCAAGGTCGGCCACGTTGCGCAGCGACCACTTCATCCCTTGGTTGGATGGATCGAGAAGCTCATGGTGGGGCACCGCCGTCGCACTTAAAAGTTCCCGCGCCGATTTTAATTTTTGAGGGTCGAAATCCCTCTCGGCGGCCGAAACTCCCGCCGTGAGGGCCGCCGCGACGATCGAAGCAAGAAACCGGGTCATACCGCCCAGTATGCCCCCTCTTTCAAGTCCCGTCAACACCCCTGTCCCACCCTGTTACGCCGCCGCCGCTAATCGCCGAGAATAGACTCCGGCCTCAAGAAGTGGCACGTGTAGCCTTCGGGCTTTTTGACCAAATAGTCCTGGTGATTCTCTTCCGCCCGCCAGAACGAGACGGACTTTTCTATTTGCGTGACGATGGGCGCGCCCCATTTGCCGCGTTCGTCGAGCCTTTTCTTGAAAGCCTCCGCGGCCTCGCGCTGGGCCTCGCTGTGGTAGAAAATAGCCGAGCGATAGGATAACCCCTTGTCATTGCCTTGGCGGTCCAGCGTCGTTGGGTCATGCATGCGAAAATACCACCGCAGCAGCTGCTCGAATGAGAGCTTTTGAGGATCATAAACCACCCGAACGGCCTCGGCATGCCCCTCATGATTTTCGTAGGTCGCATGGGGGATCCGTCCCCCGGCGTAACCGACCTCCGTTTTCACTATGCCCGGAATCTTGCGCAGGATATGCTGCATTCCCCAAAAACACCCTCCGGCCAAGTCCACGGTCTCGGTTTTCGCGCCTCCTTTTTTGACCCCGGAAAACAACGCAAGGAACTCTCCATAACCCTCGGCTTCCAAACGAGCGACCGGAATAAAACGCATAGACGCCGAGTTCATGCAATAACGCAGGCCCGTGGGCTTGGGGCCGTCCGCAAAAACATGCCCCAAATGACTGTCGCCGATTTTGGAACGAACCTCCGTGCGCGCGGCGAACAGCCTCCGGTCCGTTTTCTCCACGATGAATTCCGGCTTGAGCGGACGGGTAAAGCTGGGCCAGCCGGTGCCGGAGTCGAACTTGTCGCTGGACGAGAATAAAGGCTCTCCTGAGGCGATATCCACATAGATGCCCGCTTCATGGTTGTTCCAATACTCGTTTTTGAACGGGGACTCCGTATCCTCCTTCTGAGTCACGGCGTACTGCAAGGCGCTCAAGCGTTTGCGCAGCTCGGCATCGGAGGGTTTGGAATAGTTCTTCACGGTCTTCTCCTGTTTGGGCGCGGCCGCGGCGGCGGACGAAAATGACAGCATGAAAATCAGCATGGCTGAGGTCATGGGGTGATGATAGCACTCGGATGAAATGATAGGATCGGAATAATGAACGACGGAACGATCGGCTACGGCGCGGCCCTGCTGGCGGGACTGGTCTCTTTTCTGTCGCCTTGCGTCCTTCCCTTGGTTCCCGGCTATATCTCCTTCATGTCGGGCATGACCCTCGAGGAGATGTCGGCGGGGGCCAACGAGCGCACGCGTCTGCGGCACGCCGGCTGGGAAGCCCTGTGCTTCGTCCTCGGCTTCTCGGTGATCTTCACCCTTTTAGGCGCCACGGCCACGACTCTCGGCCAAGAATTGGCCGAGCATGCCGGGCTCGTCAGCAAAATCGCCGGCGGCGTCGTCGTCTTATTCGGCCTGCACATGACGGGCCTTATGCCCATTCGTTGGCTGTACTACCAAAAACGCGCCAACACCGGCGCCTTCAAGCCCGGTTATGTCGGCTCTTTTTTCATGGGACTGGCCTTCGCCTTCGGCTGGACTCCCTGCATCGGTCCGATTCTATCGGGCATTCTCGCCCTCGCCGCCACAAGCGAAACCGTGGCCCAGGGCATGATCCTTTTGTTCGTCTACTCCCTCGGCCTCGGACTTCCTTTCATCGCCACCGGATTTGCCGTCACCAAGTTCATGCGCTTCTTTAGCCACTACAAAAAGCATATCCGCAGGGGCGAGATCGCCGCCGGCGTCCTTCTCATCGCCATCGGGCTGCTGATCTTCTTCGACCGCCTGTCCTGGCTCAATCGCCTCGTCCCCAAATTTGCGGGCACCCTCGCGCTCTGATGGGGACACTCTTTCGACTGATGTTGCCGCTCGTTTTCGCCCTTATTGGGACCTCCTCATGCGGCCCCGCGGCCTCCAAGAACGCCGAACTCGCCGCTCCGCTGTCCGGCCCGTCTCCCGAAGGGAAGACCCTCTCCTTGGCCGACTACCCGAACAAGGTCGTGCTCGTCGATTTTTGGGCCACGTGGTGCGAGCCCTGCCGGGTTGAAATTCCCGAGCTCGTCGCGCTCCAGGACGAGCTCGGCTCCAAGGGACTGGTGATTCTCGGCGTCTCCATGGACGAGGAAGCCTCCGCGGTCGCCCCGTTCGTCAAGAAGGCCAAGATCAATTACCCGATCCTGCTCAACGGCGGCGAGAACCCTCCCAAGGGCTGGCGCGTTCCCGGCTTGCCGACCGCGTTTCTCATCGGCCGTGACGGCCGCGTCCTCTCGGCCTACTTCGGCTCGAAGTCTCTTGCCAAACTCACGGCTGACGTCAAGGCCGCGCTTGCGCGCTAGCCTTCTCTGCTTCCTACTGGCCGGCTCCTTCCTGGACCGCGCCCACGCCAAGACCCCGGCGCGGGCCGGGGAAATCTTCTCGCCGCCTTTGGCCGACCCTTGGCAAAGCCGGACGGCCGCTTCCTATTTTCGCCTGGGGGGCGTCGATTCGGCCGACCTCAGCTTGGGCGCCGCCGCGGGATTTGGACGCTCTCGCTGGGGCCGAGACCTCTCCTGGCAGTCGCAGTGGGAAGCCGAAGCCATGGCCAGGGCGCGCCTTGCGCGCAACGGACGAACCGAGGCGGCCGACCTGTCGGCGGCGCTGCCCGTGGTCCTGCGCCGAGGCGACGTTTCCTTCAAGATCACCCCCTTTTATCGCGGCGCGGATTCGGGTCGCCCGCGTTTTCACCAAGCCGGCCTGCGCACGCTCGCCGCCCTCGAACCGTCGGCTCGTCTACGCCTGTACGCCGGAACCAGCCTGTTCGTCAAAACATCCGACTCTCCCAAACGCTGGGGACTGCAGGCGGGAGGAGAGTTGCTCTCTCCTGAATTCCAATTCAGCGTCTCCCCACGGACAAGGGCCTACCTCGCTTCGGATATTCAGGGATACGAAGCCGCGGGATTCAATCCCGAGGTCAGCATCGCGGCGGGATTGCGCCTGGCGAGGGCGAATTCCCGCCGCAACGCGCGCCTGCAGGCGGGCTGGCATGACCGGCGCTCGATCTACGGCCGCTTCTCCTCCCGGCGCGAGCGCTGGGTGGATTTCACCCTCGTCTTTGAGCCGTAGAATCAGCTAAACTTAGCCCATGAGCGCCCTGACCGTGACCGTGGTCGTTCCCGCTTACAACGAAGCCGAAGCCATCGGGCCCGTCGTCGCCGGTCTGCATGCTGAACTTGCGAAACGCAAAATAGAGTTCGAAATCATCGTCGTTGACGACGGTTCCCGGGATGGAACGGCCTCGGCCGTCAATGCGTCTCATGCGCGCGTGATCGCTCACCCCGCCAACGGCGGCTACGGACTCTCTCTTTTGACGGGCATTTCCGCCGCGAAGCACGAGTGGGTGCTGATGATCGACGCCGACGGCTCCTACCCTCCCTCGGAAATCCTTCGCCTGCTCGACTTCGCACCCGCCTTCGACCTGGTCATCGGCGCGCGCGAAGGCGCGCACTTCTGGGGGACCCCGACGAAAACGTTTCTTCGCTGGGTCTACCTGAAGCTGGCCGGCTTCATTGTAGGCGAGCCGGTGCCCGACGCGAATTCCGGACTGCGTCTGGTGCGTAAGTCTCTGATCGACCGACAAGGCTTGGTGCGCTGCCTGGGTTATTCGTTCACGACCACGATGACCCTCTCCTTCCTCATGCAGGGCCGTTTCGTTAAATTCCTGCCCATTCATTTTCGAGCGCGCTCGGGAGGCCACTCCAAGGTTAGGCCGGTGCGCGACGTTCTGCGCACGCTGCAGCTGATGACCGAAGTCGCCATCATCTACAATCCGCTCAAGTTTTTCGTGATCATCGCCTCCTGGGTCGGCGCGGCGGCGGCGGCGATGCTCGCGGTCCATGTCGCCGGAGGCGGGCCTGTCTTCCTCCTGTGCGCGGTCGTCTGCGCGTTGGGCAGTCTCATCTCCTTCAGCGTGGGCTGCGTCCTCGACTCGCTGCGCATGCACGGGCAGTGGCGCCCGTAGCCGAGACTGCATGAACATCGTCGTCGGTTCCGGTCCCTCGGGCGTGGCGGCCGCGACCGCCTTGCTCGACGGCGGCCAGGACGTGACGATGCTCGACATCGGACGTGACCGCGATCCCGTCCTCGTCGGCCGTGGTGAACCGGACCGCGATGACCCCGCACGTAAGCTTCTTTTCGGCTCCAGCCACCCCTACCTCGGCGATCTCGAGTCCGGCCTGGTGCAGACGGGAACGCGCTGCCTCGCCTCCGGGGGCCTGGGAGGCCTTTCGGCCGTCTGGGGCGCCTCGACCCTCCCGTTTCCGGAGGATGAACTCGGCGAATGGCCCTTTAAAGCCGAGGACTTGCGTCCTTATTACGCGCACGCCGCCAGGCTGCTGGGTATTTCCGGAGTTCCGGACGCTCTTGAGGCGCTATTCCCGTTCCACGCCCCTCCGGAACCACCGCTGGACATGTCGCTTCAGGCGCGCCGCGTTCACTCCCGTCTGTCGTCTCAAAGCGCGGCGTTGTCGTCGGCCGGAATCCGCTTCGGCCGCGCTCGACACGCCGTTCAAGCCGCTCTCTGCGAGTACGACGCGGCCTGCCTGAGGGGATGCGCTCGCAACGCCATCTGGAGCTCGTCCCATGTCATCGGGAAGCTGAAGGGCCGGCCCGGATTTTCCTACCGCGGCGGCATGCGCGTGCTCTGCCTCGAAGAGAACCGCCAACGAGTCCGCCTGCATGTCGCGCCCGCGGGGGCCTCCCGCACCGTTTTTGAAGCGAATAAAGTCTTTCTCGCCTGCGGACCTCTGGCGACGGCCCGCCTGGTGTGCGGCTCCTTCGGCGCTCCCGAGACGGGCCTGCCTCTTCTGTCCCAGCCTTACTTCGTCCTGCCGCTGTTGCTTGATGAATCGGTTCCCGGAGCCCCGGAAAAAGGACTCCACACTTTGGCCCAGCTTTATTTGGAGCTAAGGGACCCCGCGGTCTCCAAGCGCACGGTCCATCTCCAACTCTACACCCACAACGAAATCATCGCCGATCGAATCGACAGCGCCGTCGGTTGGCTGTGTTTCGACCGTCCGCGGCGCCGGATGCGCGACATTCTCTCCTCTCGCCTGCTCGCCGTGCAAGGATACCTGCACTCCGACGAGGGCGTGCCGGTGGCCGTCGCGTCCCGGGGACGCGGAGAGGACTGCCGCCTGTTCATCACCGCGTCGAACGCCCGCGCCTCACACGCCGCCATCCGCCGCGCGGCGCAAAAGCTTTCCTCTCATCGCCGCTTGCTTGGGTTTCGGCCCCTGTCTTGTCTCATGAAGTTCGGTCTTCCCGGAGAGGGAAATCATGTCGGGGGCTTATTTCCCATGAACGCGGCGCCCGGACCTTGGCAATCCGATCGCCTTGGCCGGCTCCATGGACGCGGCCGCGTGCATCTCGTCGACTCGTCGATTCTGCCGACGCTGCCCGCGACGACTTTCACGTACGCCGTCATGGCCAATGCCTGGCGCGTCGCCGCCGAAGCGATGAGAGGCGCGCCATGATCGTCGCCGTGACCGGGGCCGCGGGAATGGTCGGCTCAAGCGCGTGCGCGGCGCTGACGGCCGCGGGCCACGCCGTGCGCCGCTTAACGCGCTCACCCTCCGGCGCCGATGACCGGCTGTTTCGCCTTGAGGAGCCCCTATCGCCGGGGGCGCTGGCCGGCTGCGACGCCCTCATTCATGGGGCCTACGACTTTTCGGCCATGGGCTGGGAACAGGTCGAGCACGTCAACGTGCAAGGATCCTTGAGACTTCTGAATGCGTCCAAGAGGGCGGGAATCAAGCGCGTCGTCTTCGTTTCTTCGATCAGCGCCTTCGCCGCTTGCCGTTCCGACTACGGCAGGGGCAAAGTCATCGTTGAGAACGCCGCCCTCGATGGGGACGCAATCGTGCTAAGGCCCGGACTCATTTATGGCGGCCCGGGAGGAATGTACAAGGCCTTGGCCAAACTCAGCGCCTGCCCCCTGCTCCCCGTCTTCGACGGCGGGGGTCAGCCTCTGCACATGGTCCATCTTGACGACGTGGCCCGGGATCTCGTCGCGGCTCTGCACTGGGATCCCAAACGCGCCGCCGGCCCGGTGACGTTGGCCGATCCCGAGCCCATCGCCTTCAAGGACTTGCTCGCCGCCATCGCTCGCGACAAGGGAAGGCGCGTGCGCACCGTCTCGATCCCCTCGGCGCCGGTCCTGCTTTTCCTGCGCGCCCTCGAGGCTCTGGGCCTGCGCCCGCGTTTTCGCGCCGACAGTCTCGAAGCCCTTCTCCACCCCAACGACCGCCTGGACTGGTCCGCCCACGGCCGCCTGAACCTGAATTACCGCCGATTCGGGCGAACCTCCGCCTCCGACGAGCAGCATCGCAAATTGCTACAATAGAGGCCATGTTCTCCGTCGAGTCGATGCCCGACACGCCGGTGATGCGGCAGTACCAAGAACTCAAGAGCCGCCACCCCCGAAACATCCTGTTTTTCCGCCTCGGGGATTTTTATGAAATGTTTGGAACCGACGCCCAGGACGCCGCCCAGATTCTGGGCCTGGTCCTGACCCAGCGCCAGGGCGTGCCGATGTGCGGAATTCCGGTCCATAACGCGCAGAACTACCTGGCTCGACTGCTGCGCGCCGGACGAACTGTCGCGGTCGCCGAACAGCTTGAAGCCCCCTCCAAGGACAAAAAAATCGTCCCGCGAGACGTCATTCGAGTCGTGACCCCCGGGACCATCGTGGAAGACGAACTGCTCGACCCGGGGTCCGCCAACGTTCTGCTCGCCATCGAAAACGATCTTGTCGGCTGGGGAGCCGCCTGCCTTGACGTGTCCACGGGGGAATCTTGGGCCACCCAAGCGCTCAACGACCGCGACCATCGCAAGCTTTACGACTTGATCGCCCGCACGCGTCCGGCGGAAATACTCGTTGGCTCCGAGGCCGCCTCCGCGTTGTGGCTGAACTCCCTGCTTCCCTCTAAAACCTGCCTGACCCTGCGCGAGCCCGTCAAAACCGAGAACCCGCCGCCCTGGTCCATGCGACCGGTCTGGCGCAATCGCCACCTCGCTCTCAATGCCGCCCTCGCCGCCCGGCGCTACATCGACGAAGCGAAGTTTCGACTGCACGAGCTCCCCGAGCCGGTCTATCGTGAAGCCGGAGCGGTCATGCAGCTCGATGAGACCGCGATCCGCACTCTGGAGCTCGTTGAGGCCGCAGACGGTGAAAGACGTCACACCCTTTGGGGGCTGCTGGATCAATGCCGCACCCCCATGGGAAGCCGCAAGCTGAAGTCCTGGCTGCTGCACCCCTCCACAGAAATCAGCGAAATTCAGCATCGTCAAAACTGCGTCGAGGATCTCTGTCACCAACCCGCTTCGCGTCTGGCACTGACCAAGCTTCTTCAGGGCATCGCCGACGTCCCGCGCGTGACAAGCCGCCTGTCCACGCGACAGGCCGGGCCCCGCGACCTCGACTCCCTGCGCCGCTCTCTGTCCCATTTGCCCGCGCTCAAGCGGTGGCTGGTCGAAACCGCTTTCTCCTCCGGCTTGGCCAACCTCTCCGACGGTTTCGACGAGGCCGCCCGCGGTCTTGACGCCCTGGCGGCCAAGCTGGACGCGGCTCTCGCCGCCCCCCCCCCAACCACGCTCGGCGAGGGAGGCCTCATTCGCCCCGGCTTTCATCCCGAACTCGACGAGTTGCGACGTCTGAAAACCGACTCCGACGTGGTCTTGGCCGAAATGGAAGAGCGGGAGCGCAAGGCAACCGGGCTGTCGACTTTGAAGGCGGGCTACAACTCGGTGTTCGGCTACTACCTGGAAATCAGCAAGGCGCAAAGCGCCCGGGCGCCCGACCGCTACACCCGTAAGCAAACGCTGACCAACGCGGAACGCTACATCACTCCGGAACTCAAGGAATTGGAAGCAAGGATCTTGACCGCGGAAGATAAGATGCTGCGCTTGGAGGCCCGCCTGTTCGATGAGCTCCGCGCTGAAACCATCGGTCACCATCCGTCCCTCTTGCGCCTCTCCGAGCTTCTCGCAGAGCTCGACGCGTTTCAATCTCTGGCCACCGTGGCCGCCCTGCACGACTTCGTCAAGCCGGTCGTCGACCTGACCTACGACCTCGAGATCGTCGAGGGACGCCATCCCGTGCTCGCCTCTTTGCTTCCCTCGGGATCTTTCGTGGCCAACTCTCTGAGCCTCAACGCCGTCGACCCCCAAATCTTGATTCTCACCGGACCCAACATGTCCGGCAAATCCACCTATCTGCGTCAAAACGCCCTGATCGTTCTCATGGCGCAGATCGGGTCTTTCGTCCCGGCAACGTCGGCGCGAATCGGCATCGTCGACCAAATCCTGACCCGCCTCGGAGCCCAAGACGCCATCGCCCAAGGCGACTCGACGTTCATGGTCGAAATGAAGGAGACCTCTCACATCCTGCGGACCGCGACGGCGCGCTCTCTCGTGGTCCTCGATGAGGTCGGCCGAGGCACCTCGACTTTCGACGGAATTTCGATCGCCTGGGCCGTACTCGAGCACCTTCATGGAGCCTATGAGGCGCCCGGCGGCAAGGAGGGGGCCCCGAAGCCGCGCGGGCCTCGGAGCCTATTTGCCACTCATTATTTCGAACTCACGAAACTGGCCGGTGTCCTGCCCGGGATCGTCAACGGCAACGTCGAGGTCAAGGAGTGGACCAACGCCTCCGGGCATACCGAGGTCGTTTTCCTCCATAAAATCGGCATGGGCCCGGCCGACCGCTCCTACGGCATTCACGTCGCCGCCCTGGCGGGGCTTCCCCCGCAACTGATCGCGCGGGCCGAAAGCATTCTGGCCAGCCTTGAAAACGAATCCGTCTCCGGACGCCTCGGCGGCGGCCGCGGGGCCAAGCCCGCCCCGGAGCTCCCGCTATTCGAGGACAATCCCGTGCTGCGTTCCCTCAAGCTGCTCAACCCCGAAACCCTGACGCCCCTCGAGGCGCTGCAAACCCTCAACGCCCTCAAGAAGCAACTGTAATGCCTATCATCCGCCGCCTCCCCGAAGAAGTCTACTCCCGGATCGCCGCCGGGGAGGTCGTCGAACGCCCCGCTTCCCTTCTCAAGGAGCTCGTCGAGAACTCGTTGGACGCGGGAGCCCGGCGCATCGACATTGAGATCTTCGGCGCAGGAAAAATCTCCCTGCGAGTTTCCGACGACGGCTGCGGGATGGACGCCGAGGACGTCAAAGCGTGCCTCGAACGCCACGCCACCAGCAAGATCTCCTCGTTCGGCGACCTAGACACTCTCTCCACCTTCGGCTTTCGCGGGGAGGCGCTCTATGCCATTGCCGCCGTGGCCAAGATCACGGTCACCAGCGCCCAAAAGGACGCCAAGACCGGGTGGCGCGCGACGTCGGAGGGAGGCAAGCTCAGCAACGGGCCCGCGCCCGCCGTTGCGGGCAGCACGGTCCTGGTCAAGGATCTTTTCTACAACACTCCCGCGCGGTTGGAGTTCCTCAAATCCGACGGGGTCGAGCGCGCGCGGCTGGCCTCCGTCGTCGAGGAAGCCGCGCTCGCCAACCCCAGCGTGCTCTTCAGCTACAAATCGGAGGGGCGGCAAATTCTGCGCTTCGAACCCGAAGCGTCCGGCGATGCCTTTCAGGATTTCGATTTGCGCGCCGCCGCCGTCCTGGGAGACGACTTGGCCGGGGGACTTTTGCCCATCGACGTCGAGCGCCCGGGAGTCAGAGTCCGCATGCTCGTTTCGCCCGTCGACAAGATGCCCTCCTCGCGAAATTTCCAATATTTCTTCGTCAATAAACGGCCGGTGGCTTCGCGCATCCTGCAGCAGGCTCTCTACAAGGCCTACGGAGACCTGCGCCCCGCCGGCAAGCAACCCGTATGCGTGGCGCTGCTTGAGCTGCCCCCCGATGCCTTCGACGCCAACGTTCACCCGGGAAAGCGCGAAATCCGGTTTAAAAACGACCGTGACATTTTCGAGATCATCAGCGGCTTGACCGCCGCGGCCCTGGCCAAAGCCAAGGCGGCCGCACCCATCACGGTCGAACCCTCGGGCGCCAGTCTCGTCGCCGAGGCGCCGGCGCCTCATTATCTTGGAGGGCGCTCTTTTTTCCCGGAGGAGTTCACGCAGATCAAGTTCGGTCCGGCCGTCGCGCTGGTCGCGCCCGCCGGAGCCCCCGCCTGGTACTGCCCCCCCTACCGCTACGTCGGTCAAATCGAACGCAGTTATCTCCTCTTTGAAGCCAACGGGGGACTGTTCATCCTCGACCAGCATGCCGCGGCCGAGCGCGTTCTTTATGAGAAGTTCTTGGGAGAAATCGAACACGGTGGCGTTAAGTCGCAAAAGCTGATGCTCCCCGTTCCAATCGACCTCCCCGCCTCCGCGGTGCGCATGGTCCTGGAAAAATCAACCCGCCTTAAGACGATCGGCTTCGACGTTGAACCCTACGGTAAAAACGGCTTGCATGTGATCGCAGTTCCGTCTCTTTTCCATCAGGCCGACGATGTGAAAAAACTGATCCACCGGATCGTCGACGGCCTCTCCGATCCCGTGGCCGAAGTCGAGCACGTGCGTCATGACGCGATTGCCACCATCGCCTGCAAGGCCGCGGTCAAGGCGCATGACCGCTTGGGAGAAGAGGAGTCGTACAAGCTCCTCGATGCCCTCAAAGACTGCCGCGACGGTTCGGCCTGCCCCCACGGCCGGCGGACCATGCTCGCGCTCAACCGCGACGAGTTGGCGCGGCGCTTCCAGCGCCCCGGCGCCCCGCCGTTGTAACCCCGTGTTCCCCCATCGCGAACTCCGAGGACTTTTCACGATGGCGCTTGCCGCTCTTTGCGCTCACCCCGCGTCGGCTCGCGTCGCGCCTGTGGCGCCGCTGCCGGCCAGAGCGGCCATGGGAGCCTGGACCGCCCCGGCGAACATCCGCCTTCCCCTATTTCCCGCCCCAACAACCCGAGGCGCTCTATTTTCCCGGACGTTGACTGGGCTGTCCGCGCAGCAGCTGCAGAATCGGCCCGAATTCTCGCAAGAGCAGAGGATGTTAAGCGTCCATGAGGCGCGCTCTGCTTCGGGCGCCAAGAGCCTAACGGAATCTGATCCCGAGCTGCGCAAGATTCTGCGTCACGCCCTGGTCAGCGACAAGGTCCGCGCACTATTCTCATCGGTCGCCGAAACCTGGGCGCGGGAAGAGGAGGCGGGATTCGAACGCCTTCCCAAAGAAGAGGAGTTGCGGCATTTCTTGTGGCGCCACGATTTTCGACGACGCGAAAAAGAACGGCCGGTCGCCCATGCCCTCTTGAACGCCTATGAAATCGAAACGGGACGCCGTTTGCCCCAGGCCCGCCGCGAGACGATCGCCGACCAGATGAGCGACGTCGATGACCGCCGACATTATGATTTCTTCGGGGCAACGAGCTCTCGCAGCCTGCTTCAGTCTCTTGCCGGCCACTTTCTCTCCCTCGAGGTCTCCGGATTCCTGCTGGAAACCAAACGCCGCGTCGACCTCGTCTATCGGCGATTCTTCCCGGATTGGAAAGCCGGACACCCCGAAGAGCAGTTGGATTTCTCCCTCGTCCCGCGGATCAGCGGACAATACATTCCCCGCAAGGATTACGGGCCGGGCCTTCGGCTCCAGATCGACAGGGCCTGGACCCACGCCAACGAAAACGAGATCGCGCCGGGGTTTTTGAACATCCCGATGCAGCGCAGGGTCTCCGCGCTTGTCATCCTATTACATGAGGAAGCTCACCAAATCTTCGACAGCGTCGTGCCGGACAAACAGAGAGCCATCCCCGGGTTCACCACCGACTACGATGCCCTCACGGAGGGATTCGCCGTCGTCGTCGAGCTTCTTGCAATCGATAAAATTCTCGCGGCCCGAAAGGAATTAGAGCTCACGGAGCAAGACGTCCAGGACATGAAGCATTGGAAGAAGGGGCGCCTCTCCAGTCTGCGCCGGGAAAAAAGCCATTACACGTTCGGCACGCTGTATTTCTGGCATCGCGTCCTTAAGCGTGAGGGCGAAGGGGGATTGCGCCGCGTCCTCGAGCGCCTAAAATCCCTGCCGCTGGCCGACGCCAATTTTCTATACGGCTCGCGGGCCAAAAATCGAGCCCGCGGCGACGAGCTTCTCGCGAGAACCAGTTTAGACGAGCCCCCGCGATAGGTTCGCGCGGCGATCGTCGCAGGAATCCTTGACTGCCGCGGGATTTAGTCCTAATCTTGTCTCGTGCCATACGCCAAGAAGGAGATGGTCTTTTGGTTCGCGATCCTGGCCTTCATTGTCGGGGTCATGCTTTACGCGTTCCGCTCGAAAACCCGACCCGTCGCCCCGGAACCAGAGGTCGTGACCGCTCCAGCACCCGCTCCCGTTGAAACGCCATCCCCTTTGCCTGCCCTGGAGAACAGCGACGACTTCGTCCGCGGCCAGGCCGCGGCGTTGTCGTCGAACGCGTTTTTTTCCAATTGGCTCAAGCAGGGAGATCTCATCGCGCGCACGGCCGCCGCGGCGCATATTCTCGCGCAGGGGCAAATTCCACGGGACAGCCTGCGCGAGCTTGCCCCCCGCAAGGGGTTTTTGGTTCGCCTCTCCAAGAAAGGCGAGATGTCGGTGGATGCTCGCAGTTACGCGCGTTATAACGCGGTCGCCGCCGTCGTTCAATCCATCGACGCGGAGCTCGCCGCCAAGCTGTACCTGCGGCTCAAGCCGCTGTTTGTCGAAGCCGAGCGGGGATTAGGGGAAACCAGCGGCGCGGCCCGCGACACCCTCGTGCGGGCCATCGACGAGCTTCTGGGGACTCCCGTACCCGAAGGCGACGTCTACCTGAAAGAGGGCAAGAAGGGGATCCTTTATCTCTACGCGGATGACGCCTTGGAACGACTCAGTCCCGCTCAGAAACAATTGCTGCGCATGGGCCCCGAAAACGAACAGAAGGTGAAAGCCAAGCTCAACGACATAAAAATCGCCTTGGCGGCTTCCGGCGTTCGTTAGCCGGAAATCTTCAGTTTGAAATCATCAGCGATGAGAACGCGTGGATTATTTTGTTCAACGCCGTTTGAGCCGCGAAGACG
>ERZ1292630.695-Hain-H41-02um-R3-695-length-34224-cov-171_pt1 | contig 34224 bp, 32 predicted proteins | sample MGYA00564408_ERZ1292630 | MGnify/ENA primary metagenome ERZ1292630 (study PRJEB36523, sample SAMEA6512641) | groundwater metagenome | collected 2019-01-08 | study: AquaDiva: Metagenomics assemblies of 32 groundwater samples
GCCAGGCACCACTTATGAACTGGTAAAAACTGTCCAACCAACCGGAGCCACCTCTGTTCTTCCCTTTACACTGCGTCGGCATATTAGTAACGTAATACCTTATAAGGTCTTGTTCTTCTTTCTCCCGATTAAGATAATTGTCTATCGGATGAGTAATGAAGGCGCCACAGACAACTCCGACTAGCCACCAGATCGGCTATCCTGCTCCCCTTGAAATTGAGACCACCCCTACGACATGGTCCTGAGTGGACTGAGGAGGTGGCGAGATGGCAACAGCTGCAACCGAACCGATCGAACGGTGGACGGCCAAACGGCGTGTGGCGCTGGTGGTGAGTATCTTGAAGGGCGAGACGTCCGTCGCCGAAGCTGCTCGGACGCATGGGCTGACGGTGGCCGAGGTTGAAGACTGGTGGGAGAAGTTTCTGGTAGGGGCTGAGAACGCGCTGCGAACGCGGCCGAAGGACGAAGAGGCCGTGAAGGACGAGCAGATCAAGAAGCTGAAACAGAAGATCGGGGATCTTGTCCTGGACAACGATATTTTACGGGAGGCGTTGAAGCCGTACCCTTTAGACCGGAAGACATCCGACGCGTGAGAGCGGCATTGTCGGGTGTCTCGGAACGGCGGAGTTGCCGGGTTTTGGCCGTGGGGCGTGCGCGGTTGCACCGTGTGGCGAGGGTTGGACGGCGCCGAGCAGTCCTGAACCCTCCCTGGGTCGAGCGACTCCAGCAGTTGATTCAGCAGCATCCGACCTTCGGCTATCGACATCTCTGGGCACTCTTGCGTGGCCAGACGGCGCACATCGTGAACAAGAAGGCGGTGTATCGGGTGCTGAAGCAAAAGCGGTGGTTGGTCCATCAGCGGTCGTGTACCCCGCGGCCGCGCGTGCACGGCTGGATCAGCCGAGCCAGCCGCAGTGATGAACGGTGGGCGATGGACGTGACGCATATTCCGTGTGGGCAGGACGGCTGGGCCCATCTTGCCGCCGTGATTGATTGCCATGATCGGGAAATCGTGGGCTACGAGTTCGCGTTACGGAGTCGGGCGAAGGAAGCCGAGCGCGCCGTCGAAGCGGCTTGCCTCCAGCGCTTCGGGACCCTCCGGCCTGCGCACGCGCCGGTCTTACGCAGCGATAACGGGCTGATTTTCCAGAGTCGCCGGTTTCGCCAGGCCTGTCGAGACTATCGGCTGCAGCAGGAGTTCATCACGCCCTATACGCCCGAGCAGAATGGGCTGATTGAGCGGTTCTTTCGAAGCTTGAAAGACGAGTGTGTCTGGCAGCACAGGTTCCAGACGTTTGAGGAGGCGAGGCGGATCATTCGGGACTGGATCTACTGGTACAACGAGAAACGGCCCCATAGCGCCCTCGGGTATCGGAGCCCAGTCCAATATCGTGCGCAACAAGCAACCCAGGTGGCTTGATTTCAGGGGAGCACTACACGGCTTTGTTAAACTCGACCAAAGCTTTTTCCCGACCTCCTTGGCCGCTTTCCAGTATCGAGTGGCGTCCTCTCGCATGAAAGAAAACAAACTTTTCAGCAACATCATTCCTCTCGACTAACAGACATTGAGAGAGCAGTGCTCTTGGTCGAGAAATCTGAATGGATATTGGTGCATACTCAGCAAAGACAGTAGGACCAACCCATTGTTTTCAATCCCCCACCTGCCCTTCCTGGAACAGCTGGTTCATGATCTGATTCCGCCTTTCAGGATCTTGATAGTACTTCATCGCCTTGGTGTAGTTTTCCATCGCGCTTTGGCGCTTCCCTCGGATCGCATAGATTTCGGCGATGCCATGATAGGCCCGTGCGTCTTCCTCATTGCACTTGAGCGCCCGGCTGAAGATATCCGATGCTTCTTGAAGCAGATGCTTGCCTAATGCGAGCCAACCGAGCGCGGAATGTGCAGCGCCAAAGTCTGGATTGGCATTGAGCGCGTCTTGATAACTCTTTTGGGCCAGGTCCAGGCGTCCACGCGTTTCGTAGAGTCCGCCCAGGGCGAAGTGGACTTCGGCGTCCTGTGGGTTCAGTTTCAGCGCCGTCTTGTAGGATTGCACCGCCGGTTCCATCTTCCCCTGTTCCGCCAGAGCACAGGCGAGATTGGAGTGTGCGGCCGAATCGTTGGGGGTGAGCCTGACCACCTCCCGGTATTCTTTGATCGCCATCTCCAGCCGCCCTTGGTCTTGATAGGCGACGCCGAGATTCATCCGTGCTGGGGAAAAGTCGGGAGCTAGTCGAACCGCCTCGCGATATTCTTTGATCGCCATTTCTGGATAGCTGGCCCGTTCGTGAATCTGGGCCAGAAAGTAGTGCGGATGGGCAGATTGCGGAAGCAATCGAGCGGCCTCCGTATACGATCGCATGGATTGTTCCGATTGACCTGACTGCGCAAGGAACAAACCTTTGACCAAATGCACGTAGCCGCACTCCATCTGCCTGCTGAGCAGATCGTTCACCCACTCCCCCACCACCGTGATGTCCTGCGCGGCTTCGAGACACAGTGCATGGGTTTTCCAGGCATCGGCAAACCGTCCCTGCATGAGATAGACGACGTTGCGGGCGAACAGCGGACGCGGATCCTTCGCTCCATCCGGGTCTCGACTCCAGGCCATCGCGTCGGCAAACACGGTGTCCCATGCTCCGGCTACGATGGCCGTTTCGCATTGTTGCTGATGGGTGTTCATGCGCGATGTGAAAGTCTTATCGGGTCAGCGCGTCTTCAACATCAGGCGGTGTTGCCTGAATGCCTTCGCCGAGGAAGGGAAATTTCTTGGTCAGCTGCTGCTTCATCTGCCAGGCGACGGTTCGGTACGACCAATGGCCTTTCACACCGGACCGGAGCTTGGCAATATATTCCGCCTCGGCATAGTCCATCTTAAACAAACAGCGCACCTTGAAGCCGAACGGAATGGCATAGAGCGACGCTTCTTGGTCCTTTTTCTTGAGCAGTTCAATGTCGTTTCGCACGGCATCCATCGCCTGCCGATATTCCTGATCCAAGCCGGCGTCGATCAACGGTGGTGGGATCTCATAGCCGTGAACGGTCGTGAAGTTCTGCTGCACCTGCTGGCACCGTCGATGGCGATGCATATCCCGCCAGGCACCGATGTCCATGAGAATATCAAAGTTGAACGCGTAGCCACTCCGGAATTCCTTGATGAGTTCATCGTATGGCCCGCGCTGTCTCGTGGCTACTTCGATGGTCGCCTGTTTCTCCTTCTCAGACCACTCTTTCACGACCTCGAGGATCTTCCGGTACGGGGCCTGCGACACGCGATAGAGGAGCGTCGCAACAATTTCGTCCAGCGGATGGTGCGGATCAAGCAACTCGACGGACTCGACCGTACCCCAGTTTTCAGGCTGATCGAGCCCTGCTCCGCGCAAGACTTCTTTCGCATGGCGAGCCAAATCGGAGTAGACCGATTCCTGATAGGTATTTGCCTTGGCATGCCGGGCGAGTGTCGGAGCCAATGGATCACTCAGGCCAGCGGTCTGACCACAGAGCTCGCCCCATAGATTCACTGGCGGACGTTGGCAGGCTTCTTTCAAATCCTCGCCGATCCCCCGCAGTTCGGGCAATTGCGACGACAATAGGCGCGTCATCTGTTTTTCCAACGTCCGGATGCTGACGACTTGCCCGACATTCGTCTTGGCCGCAAGAGGAAGCAGATACCGGGTGACATCGAAGGCACGTGCCGCGATCGTCCGCTGATAATCGGCCGGTTTCATGGACTCCGGACGCGGGTCCCGTTCGGAGAGGTACGCGATCAGGGGATCATGCAGTAATCGATAAATTTCGGACAGACTGCGGAGAATGCCTTCATAGACTGCCTCGGTTTCGCTCCCGCGAATCTGGCCCGGTACAAACCACCGGCTCGCGGCAAAGTTCTGATAGCGGCTCGATTTGGCCTGACCGTCCCAGAGCGGCTCGTCCTCCAGACGAATGGCGGCCAGCTCCGAGATCTCTTCAAAACAGATGACGACGTGGCCGAGGTCGGCGATCGACGCATGACCGTAATCAAAATAAAACTGATCCCAAAACTTTTCCGAGGAATGGCCATGCACCCACCGGATGCTCTGTTCGATGGAGTCCGGCGATCGGCTGTAACGTGCCAACGCGTAAGCGGATTTTTCCGGCGGCATAGGCGCGATAGCCATGACCCGGCGACCTGATTGATCCTGACTCATAGAAGGTCTTTCACGTCGAATTAAACCGTAGGCCGCGCACTATACCTCTCGATTCAGGATGGCGCAAGCTCAGGTCCGTTGACTTGCCTCAGAAGGCGCCGCTATAGTCCGCGCAAATCATGCTGTGTGACGTACCATGGGAGCAGGAGGCGGTCGTTTTTCATGATTAAAGGCATTAAAGGTGTGAAAGATCTGTTACCGGAAGAGACTCCTCGTTGGCGCCTCATCGAAGAAACTGCCAGGAGGTGGGCAGGCCGGTATGGATTTCATGAAATTCGTATTCCGATCTTTGAAGTGACGACCTTGTTTGCGCGGAGCATCGGTGCCTCGACCGACATTGTTGAGAAAGAGATGTACACTTTTCCAGATCGCGACGGCACATCTCTCACTCTTCGGCCTGAAGGGACTGCTGGGACTGTCCGAGCCTATATCGAACACAATCGAGCCGCGATCCCCGTTCCTCAGAAGTACTTCTATTTCGGGCCCATGTTTCGTCACGAGCGTCCCCAAGCCGGCCGCCTCAGGCAATTTCATCAGTTTGGCGTCGAGTCAATTGGTATGGCGGATCCCCGAGCCGATGTCGAGGTCATTGCCCTCCTCTGGCGGATCCTGTCCGATCTTAATCTCCCCAGTCTCACCTTAGAGATTAACAACCTAGGCTATACCGCTGATCGGGATACGTATCGGCCTCACCTCGTGAGTTACCTCAAACAACAGGAGTCCGGCCTTTGTGCAAATTGCCGACATCGCATTGACGCTAACCCACTGCGAGTTCTGGACTGCAAAGTCCCCGAATGTCGCACAATTACAGAAAGCGCACCCCGCCTAGGCGACTCTCTTTCTGAGGCAGCTCGTTCATACTTCACGCAAGTCCTCACTGGTCTCGATACCATTAAGATACCGTATTCGTTGAATCATCGGCTTGTACGAGGCCTTGATTACTACAACCTCACTACTTTTGAGGTCACTGCAACCAATTTAGGCGCTCAGAATGCTGTAGGCGCAGGTGGACGCTATGATCAGCTGGTTGAAACTCTCGGAGGGCCACCCACTCCTGCTGTTGGTTTTGCCATCGGCCTCGAAAGAATGTCGATGTTGTTGCCTGAGTCCACAACAGGAAGAGCACCGGAAGATCTAGCTATCTATGTTGCTGGCTTTGGTAACCAGGGTACTGTGGCCGGTCTTACGGCACTGGAAACACTTCGTCTTGCTGGACTCCGCGCAGTTTCCGATTTTCGATCCACAACCCTGAAGGCTCACTTACGACAAGCTGACCGTCTTGCGTCTCGTTTCACACTTATCATCGGGGATGATGAAGTCGTGAAAGGATCGGCGGTTCTTCGCGATATGGAGACGAAAGTACAGCATGATGTGAATCTCTCTACTTTAAGTCCTCAGATTCAGTCTCTCCTTCCCAGCTCCTAAAGTGCACACTTTTCTGAATTGACTTTCCCCTAAAAACCACTTAATCTCTTATGGTGGATATAGTATATAACTATATATAATTCATCATAAATTCCTGTGGATTCAAAGAAGATTGGTTTTCTCCTAGCTCTTCCCCCATCACACACCAGCGCTGAGACTGTGCATGGTCTCGCGCACGCAGCCCTTGATGCTGGCCATGAGGTCTACTTATACCTAATTGATGAAGGCGTGAAGAATATTCACAGCGACCGCTACCGAGGTCTCGCCCAAGAAGGGGCCAAAATTTTTGCCTGCACCTATGGGTGTCAACAACACCACGTTCCAACCGAAACTATAGACGCCAAAATGTCGCTCTGTGGCCTCGTTGTATTGTCTGGAATTATCGAGGCTTGTGATCCGTTTCTCTCGTTTACCTGATTATTTCTTCTCTATGGCAAAAAACGTTGTTGTTGTTATTCAAGAAGATCCTCGAAAGACCCATAGACCTGTCGAGGCTCTCCGTATTGCTCTTGGCCTTTCGGCTGGATCTCACATGATAACTGTCGTTCTCCTTGGTGAGGCTGCCCGTCTCCTAGGAGATGAGACTGATGATATTCTCGATATTGATATCCTTGAAAAGTATCTTCCTACTATTAAGCAACTCGAAATTCCATTTATTCTCCCTAATGTGATGAATCAGGTAGTAATCCAGGATGACTTCCTTGTGAAGCGTGAAAATAATGAAACTATTCGATCTTTTGTACAATCTATGGACTGCACACTTGTGTTTTGACTCAGGGGCTTCTTATGTTGTCGGCTGTCTATATCGTTCGTTCTCCACTCCATACTCTGTCCCAGGCACTCTTACCTGAAAATAGTTCAGCACTGGTACTTTCTCTGGAGGATCCCCTTCTTCCAGGAAAAGTATTATGTGCAACAAATATCAATCAATTCACAGAAGGAGAAAGGCTATCATATGAACAAATACTCGACATACTCCTTGGAAGTACGAAGGTTATAGCCCTATAACTCCGATGTTTGTTAAATAAGAAAGTTAGGAGTAGTGGTAGTAGGAGTAGTGAAGTGAATACTGAGTATAAGTGTGAAGTGGTTGATTTTATAAAGTAAGTATTACTTGATAGAGATGGATAACACTGGGGATTGTATCTTTATAGAGCAGTTGGGATCTGTGAAAAGCTTATGGAGAGCGAATTGGTAGTGATTGTATCTTCTTTATATAACTCGACATGTCCTGGTGTGACGTGGTATTCAGCGTCGCTTTTTGTCTGTTATAAAGAGAAGTAGATGGTAGTTATCCACAAGTGTGAATAATCCTGTGTATAGCGGTTTTGACGAGTTATGAGTATTGACACTGTTTGGCAAGAAGCATTGCAGTATATCCAGGCGAAAGTTCCTAAGCAGGTGTATGACACATGGTTTATACCGGTTCATCTCGACCGGATAGAAGACTCGACGGCGCATATTGGGGTTCCGAATAAGTTTTTTGGAGAATGGCTGAATGCTCATTATGGACCGCTATTAGCGGAAGCCATGGCCACGGCTCGTGGTGGAGGGCTGATGGGTGTTGCATTCACAGTCCGCCAAAAGAGCACTGTGCAGGAGGTTGAACCACAGAGTGTTGTGACTGCGCCGAGAGGTGTCGCCCAGCCAAAGCCGCGACGGGGAATCCAGCTCAACCCAAAATATATATTTAAGAAATTCGTAGTCGGTGCCGGCAACCAATTTGCTCATGCGGCCTGTATGGCTGTAGCGGAACAGCCAGGACAGACCTATAACCCGCTCTTTATTTATGGAGGGGTGGGACTCGGGAAGACCCACCTCTTAAACGCCATTGGAAATCATGTCGCTGAAAAGAGTGATCTAAGAATCGCCTATCTGACGACAGAGCAATTTACTAATGAGGTCATCAACTCCATTCGATATGACAAAATGATGGATTTACGGAAACGATATCGACATATCGATATGTTGATGATCGACGATATCCAGTTTCTGGTCGGGAAAGAACGCACACAGGAAGAATTCTTCCATACCTTCAATGCCTTATATGAGGGACATAAGCAGATTGTTCTCTCAAGTGATCGGTTTCCTAAGGATATGCCGGATATCGAAGAGCGTCTACGATCTCGGTTCGAATGGGGATTGATTGCAGACTTGCAGCCGCCGGATGTGGAGACCCGCATTGCCATCCTGAGAAAAAAATCTGAAGATGATGGCCTTAAACTGCCAGAAGATGTCATCCAGTTCCTATCGATCACGATGAAGAACAATATCCGTGAATTGGAAGGCAGCTTGGTTCGACTAGGTGCTTATGCCTCGCTGACCGGGCAGGTGATAAGCCTTGATCTTGCTAAGACTGTCTTGCGCGATGTCATTGGGGATAAGAAAAAGATCGTTGCGATGGATGATATTCAAGAGGCGGTCTGTACACAATTCCATGTGAAGATGACGGAGTTGAAATCTCGCCGCAGGAGTAAGACGCTCGTACATCCTCGACAGATCGCAATGTATTTATGTCGAGAGCTGACTGATTCATCGTACCCCGAAATCGGGCGCCAATTTGGCGGTAAAGATCATACGACCATCATTCACGCCTGTCGCCAGGTCACAAAGGCCAAGGAAACCAACACGGTGTTGCAGGCAACGCTTGAAACATTGAAAGAGCAAATTCTTCGTAGTTAAGAGCTTCCCGGGGAGAATTCTCTATGAAAATACGTATTGGGCGAGATGAATTATTGACGGGACTTCAGCGAGTCCAAGGTGTCGTGGAGAAACGAAATACGATGCCGATTCTGTCCAATATCTTGTTGGAAGCCAAGCAGGATGGGGTGGAAATTGTCGCAACCGACCTCGAAATTGGATTACGAGGTCTGTACAAGGGAACCGTTCTCTCGACTGGTGGTGTCACCATCTCAGCCAGAAAATTATACGAGATCGTCAAAGAGTTACCCCCTGGCGACATCGAACTGACGTCGACGGATAACAACTGGACGACCATCCAAGCCGGGAAGAGCCAATTCAAAGTTGTTGGCCTTCCCAGTAGCGAATATCCTGCACTGCCAACCATCGAGCGCGAGGGATTGACACCGCTCTCAGGAGAGGGCCTTCTGGAATTGATCCGGAAGACACTCTTTGCCGCCGGGGATAACGATGCTCGATATATCTTGAACGGCCTCTTGGTCACTCTCGTTGCGACCGACAAGAAAACCTCGCTGCGATTAGTCGGCACAGATGGCCATCGTTTGGCAGTGGCGGAGCAAGAAGTCGGCAAGGCCGGTAATAAAGGTGTACCACAGGAAATGAAAGCCATCATACCGAAGAAGGCGGCGCATGAAATCCGCCGTCTCTTGGAGGAGGGCGTCGATGCCGAACCGCTCATCGGTTTCTCGAAAAACCTCATGATCTTCCGAAAGAGCGGGTTGCTGCTGACCTCTCGGTTGATGGAAGGCAACTATCCGAACTACCAACAAGTTATCCCAAAAGAAAGTGGCAAGAAGATCAGCGTCAGTCGAAGTGAATTGGAGAGCGCGCTGCGTCGGGTGTCTGTACTGGCTAAGGATAAAGCCAGCGCGGTAAAGGTTTCCTTCGCATCCGATAAGATGACCTTGTTTTCCAGCAGTCCGGATTACGGGGAAGCCATGGAAGAATTGCCAGCTCACTATGAAGGAGAGGCCATCCAGACGGGATTCAATGCCCGGTACCTGTTGGATGTCTTCAGCGTGATGGATGGGGAAACCCTCTCGCTTCAGATGGACACTCCGCTCAGTCCCTGTCTGATTCAGGAACCGGAAAGTCCGGGGTTCAAATGTGTGGTCATGCCCATTAAGATTTAACGGGATGATCGTGAAAAAGTCCGCCGGCATCGTACTCGTATCCCAGGAACAAACAAAGCGAACCCCACTTCGCAACAGATGGTTAGGAAACGGATGACCACAGACGACTCTTCCCAGCCCAAATCAGACAGCTACAGCGCCGATCAGATCAAAGTCCTTGAGGGCCTCGATGCCGTCCGAAAGCGGCCGGCGATGTACATTGGGAGCACAGGCGTCGATGGACTCCACCACCTCGTCTATGAAGTCGTGGACAACAGTGTCGACGAACATATGGCGGGGTTCGGCGAAGCCATCGAGGTCATGATCCACATCGACGGGAGTGTGACGGTCATCGACAACGGACGAGGCATTCCCACTGGCATGCACTCCACGCAAAAAAAGTCTGCCGCCGAAGTGGCATTGACGGTCCTTCACGCAGGCGGCAAGTTTGAGCAAGGAGCCTATACAGTCTCCGGCGGTTTACACGGAGTCGGTATCTCTGTCGTGAATGCCTTGTCGGAGTGGCTTGAGCTGGAGATCTGGCAGGATGGTCAAGTGTTCGAGCAGCGCTATGCGCGTGGGAAGCCAGATGCTCCACTCAGCGCAACCGGGAAAACAAAACGCCGAGGGACTCAAGTTCGGTTCAAACCGGACAGCCAAATATTTGAGACGCTGGAGTTTAGTTTTGACGTGTTGGCCCAGCGGCTCCGCGAGCTCGCTTTTTTAAATAAAGGCCTGGCCATTACCCTGAGGGATGAGCGGAAAGAGCCGGCAAAAGAGCAAGTGTTCTTGTACAAGGGCGGCATCATGTCTTTCGTTGAGCACCTCAACGAAGCCAAAACACCGCTGCATAAGCCGATCTACGTCAAGGTCGAGAAGCCAGAAATGGTTCTGGAAGTGGCGCTCCAGTACAATGACAGCTACGCGGAAAACCTGTTCTCGTTCGCGAATAATATCAATACAAAGGAAGGCGGTACGCATTTAGTCGGATTCAAGGCGGCCCTCACCAGGACGATCAACAGCTACGCCAATGCGAACGATCTCTTCAAGAAAGAAACCGAATCCCTAACAGGAGACGATGTGCGGGAGGGGCTGACGGCAGTGGTCAGCGTCAAGGTACGCAATCCGCAATTTGAGGGCCAGACGAAAGCGAAGCTCGGGAACAGCGAGGTGAAAGGCGTGGTCGAGGCCGCTGTCAACGAGGCCTTGGGAAATTATTTCGAGGAAAATCCTCCGGTTGCTCGCAAGATCATCGGCAAAGCTATCGACGCGGCCCGTGCCCGCGAAGCCGCCAGAAAAGCCAAGGATCTGATCCGGCGAAAGAGTGCACTCGACGGCGGTTCGCTACCCGGGAAGTTGGCTGATTGTTCGGAAAAAGATCCGGCCTTGAGCGAACTCTACATCGTAGAGGGTGATTCAGCCGGCGGATCAGCAAAGCAAGGACGTGACCGCAAGTTCCAGGCGATCCTGCCTCTGAAAGGCAAGATCTTGAATGTCGAGAAGGCGCGCTTTGACAAGATGCTCTCCAGCGATGAGATCCGGACCCTCATCATGGCACTAGGAACCGGCATCGGCCGCAAGCGTGAAGAGAGCGACAAGCCGGAGAAAGATGCATTCGACATCGCCAAGGCCCGCTATCATAAGATCATTCTCATGACCGACGCTGATGTGGACGGTAGCCACATCCGAACCTTGCTCTTGACGTTCTTTTTCCGACAGATGCCCGAGCTGATCGAACGGGGGTATATCTATATCGCTCAGCCGCCGTTGTTCAAAGTGAAGAAAGGCAAGACGGAACGGTATCTCAAAGATGAAGGGTTATTGAACGAATACCTAGCCGATCTGGCGGTCGAAGATGTCGAACTGTATCTGGAAGGGGCGCAAGGGTATGTGACCGGACGTCGGCTGTTGCCGATTCTGAAGAAAATGATTGCCTTTGAAACCTTGCTCGGTCGGCTCAATAAGAAGTCCCACGAAGCCGCGATGCTCCGTACCTTTGTCGACGAACCAGGGCTCGATCGCGAGCGTCTTAAGGATCGAACCGCACTGCAACGATCGGTCGAGAACGTCAAGGCATCGCTGGCCGTGGTATTTCCAAAAGTAATGCCGGAGTTTGAGGTGCTGGATGATGAAGAACATCAATCAAATAAGGTGGTCTGCCGGCTGCATGCGAACGGCGTTACTCATGAACTGTGTGTGACACATGAACTCGTCGGTTCCGCGGACTTTCGTGAACTACAGAAACTGACTCCGTCGGTTGTTGGGTTAGGACGCCCTCCGTACAAGCTCAAGGCCAAAGGGCAAGAACATCACTATCGGGCGACCGATGAGTTGGTGAAGGCGATTTTGGATATGGGGAAGCAGGGGCTCAGCATCCAGCGCTACAAAGGGCTCGGCGAGATGAACCCGGGGCAGCTCTGGGAAACGACCATGAATCCTGAAATGCGTACGCTTTTGCGCGTGACGCTTGAAGACCTCACCGGCGTCGATGAAATCTTTACGATCTTGATGGGCGATGAAGTCGAACCGCGCCGGAATTTCATTCAAACGCATGCCCTCGAAGTGAGAAACTTGGACGTATGACGTTATTCACTCATCGTGGATCACAAGAGAACACACCGACTACATCCTTACGTTTCACATTTCACGAGTAACGATTAATGAGGAAATATGCCCCCTGATGAGCGCTTAGGCCACATCGCGATAGAAGACGAGATGAAGTCGTCATACCTCGATTATGCGATGAGCGTCATCGTAGGACGCGCATTGCCCGACGTCCGCGATGGGCTCAAGCCGGTCCATCGCCGCATCCTGTTCGGTATGAACGAAATGGGCCTCGCCTCCAATCGGACCTACCGCAAGTCAGCCAAGATCGTGGGCGAGATCATGGGCAACTATCATCCCCACGGTGATACGGCCATTTACGATACCCTCGTACGGATGGCGCAGAACTTCAACATGCGTTATCCCCTCGTCGATGGCCAAGGGAACTATGGATCGATGGACGGCGATTCAGCGGCCGCGATGCGCTACACCGAAGCGCGCATGACCAAACTCGCCGAAGAGATGCTGGCCGACATCGACAAGGAAACGGTCGACTTCGGTCCGAACTACGACGAATCGAGACAGGAGCCACTGGTGTTGCCGAGCAGGGTGCCGAATCTCCTCATTAACGGAGCGGGCGGCATCGCGGTCGGCTATGCCACGAATATTCCGACACACAACATCGCCGAGATCATCGATGGATTGCTTCTGCTGTTGGAGAATCCAGACGTCACGATCGCCCAGTTAATGAAGAAGATCCCGGGGCCTGATTTTCCAACGGCTGGGTTCATCTACGGCATGAGCGGGATCAAGTCAGCTTATGAGACCGGTCGGGGTCTCTTGAAGTTGCGGGCAAAAGTCGTGGTAGAGATCGATGAACGCACCGACCGCGAACGGCTCCTTGTGACGGAGATTCCGTATCAAGTCAATAAAGTGTCATTGATCAAAAAAATTGCCGAGCTGGTTCAGGAAGACCGGATCAAAGGCATTTCCGATTTGCGAGATGAGTCATCGGACCGTGAGGGGGTCCGGGTGGTCATCGAGCTCAAGCGAGGTGAAATCCCGCTGGTCGTGTTGAATAATCTGTACAAACACACCCCTCTTGAAACCACCTTCGGCGTCATCATGCTGGCGCTGGTCAACAATCGTCCAGAAGTCCTGAATCTCAAACAAATTCTGCATCATTTCCTCGATCACCGACGGGAAGTCGTCGTCCGCCGCACCGCCTACGAGTTGCGCAAGGCGGAAGAGCGGGCGCATATCCTCGAAGGGCTCAAGATCGCACTCGACAATCTCGATGCCGTGATCGCTCTCATACGTCGGTCGCAATCGCCGGACGAAGCACGGGCCGGGTTGATGCGCGAGTTTGGCCTTACCGAAATCCAGGCTAGTGCGATCCTTGACATGCGGCTCCAGCGCTTAACGCAGCTTGAGCGGACGAAACTCGTCGAAGAGTACCAAGACGTGCTGAAGCAAATCGAGTATTTGAAGTCCATCCTCGCCAACCGGGAACTGGTCCAGACGATCATTAAGGACGAGCTGACCGAAATTCGGGAAGCGTATAAGGACGAGCGGCGGACACAGATCGTCAAGGAAGAGGCGGAAATCACTCTGGAAGATCTGATTGCAGCAGAAGAAGTGATCGTCACGATTTCTCATGCCGGATATATCAAACGAAATGCCGTGTCGCTCTATCGTGCCCAGCGACGAGGAGGAAAAGGCAAGATCGGCATGGGGATCAAGGAGGAAGATTTCGTCGTGAATCTCTTCACGGCCTCCACACATGATTCACTGCTCTTTTTCACGGATGCCGGCAAGGTGTATTGGTTAAAGGTCCATGAAATTCCTGAGGCCAGCCGTGCTGCAAAGGGCAAAGCGCTCGTCAATCTGCTCGCGCTGTCGAGTAATGAAAAGGTCACGGCCACATTGCCGGTGAAAGAGTTCAGGGACGACCGGTATATCGTGATGGGCACCAAGAAGGGCATCATCAAAAAGACGGAACTGTCCGCGTTCAGCAATCCACGGCAAGGCGGGATCATCGCCTTGGGACTTGAGAGCGGCGATAAGCTGATCAGTGTTCAACTGACCGATGGACAGCGGGAAATTCTTCTCGGGACACGGCAGGGCCTCACCATTCGATTCAAAGAAGAAGAGGTGAGATCCATGGGCCGGACGGCGTATGGGGTGAAAGGGATCACCCTCGAAGAGGGAAACGAAGTTATCGGCATGGAAACCATCACCCCGGATTCCACGACATCCATTTTGACCGTCACGGAAGGTGGCTACGGCAAACGAACACCTGTGGGTGAATACCGTATCCAGGGTCGTGGCGGCAAAGGCATCATCAGCGTCAAGACGACGGAGCGAAACGGTCTGGCGGTGGGATTTCTTCAAGTACGAGATGACGACCAAATCATGTTGATGGCGGCGCAAGGGAAGGTACTCCGTTGCAAAGTTGACGATATCCGTGAGATTGGCCGGAATACTCAAGGTGTCCGCATTCTCGACCTCGACGGCGAAGGAGATCGAGTGGTGGGCGTCGCCAGATTGGCGGAAGTGATCGAACGAGAGGACGCGGGTTCGGAAGACACCCCCGAAGCCTAATTCCACCGAGCCGTGTAGTTGTTCCATGCACGAGGAAGCGACTTCTCCTATGTCTCCGTCTTCCTCCGGTCCCACAACCAAGAAGCCGATGGATATCGTCGTCAAGATCGCACTGAGCGTCTTTGTGGGATCTTTCGCCTTGATCTGGGGGGGTATGTACCTCAGCCGCCCCGATCGATCGATTCCCCCCTATACGGTCGGTGCACAATCAAGCCAGACCGTCACCACGGACGTTCCCCGCGGAACCACCGATGAGGAGATCGAATCGCTGGTGAAGCGTTTTCGAAAGGTCGGCCACCAAACGCACGATTTCGCTCCCATGAAGATCCACCCCACCACTCCAGGCGATCCCAGTGGTTGGTATAGACAGATCACGATTTACGTGTTCGACGACCACGGATGGACCGATCCAGAGGTGCTGGCGAAGTATTTGGCTGGGGATGCGACAGTCATCAACGACTATGAACGGCACATGCGCGGGTATTATCGATTGCAGGATCAGGAAGAAGAGGGAGGCGTGGGACCTATCCCTAAGAATGGCCACATCTCCAACAACACACGGATCCTCTTCAAGGGACGCGTGACGGACTCTTTGCCGGTGGAGGCGGAGCCTGCACAAGGTAAGCCGATATCACCTTTCTAAAGTGCTCACGGAGCGCAGGATCTTGAATGACAGTGGTATGTGAGCACACCTCAGCTGAAGATTCTCCTGGCTGAGGTGACCCAAGATCGGTGGTGAGAGGTGCGGAAGACGCCTCCGACGAGGCGGGAAGCTCTCCGACCCGACCCGCAATGTCGGCCACACACTCGGTCCCGAACTCTGCCTGCAGCTTCGTTAAGAGCGCCGGCTTGAGGAACGTCAACTGTTGGAGCCAGACGGAATTTCTGACGACGAGGTAGAGCTTCTTGAAGCGAATCTGAGCCGGCCAGGTATGAGACGCCATGGGCTCGCCCACGAGCTCATGCCAACGACGCTGCAAGCGAAGTTCCAGCAGTCGTGATTCAAGACCAAGCCGCTTGGAAAGACCGGACAGGATGCTCCCAAAGGAATCGAGTGTGCGAGGGCCAGCCATGTGGCATCATAGGCGGTAGCGGAGAAATAGATCAAGGCGTCGGTGTCGAGTTATGGCTAAAGAGACTGAAGATCAGGGGAAGGTCGTGGCTACCAATCGGAAGGCCTACCACGATTATTTTATCGAAGAAAAGTTCGAGGCCGGAATTGTGCTCAAGGGCACCGAAGTGAAATCACTTCGGGACAAGCGAGTAAACTTACAAGACAGTTATGCGGACGTCAAAGAGGGCGAGGTTTTTCTCCATCATTGCCATATCAGTCCCTATAGTCACGGCAACATGATGAACCACGACCCGATCAGGACCCGCAAATTGCTCCTGCATCGAAAGGAGATCAACAAGCTCCTGGGGAAAACTCAGCAGAAGGGCCTTACATTGATCCCGCTCCGCATCTATTTTTCTGAGCGGGGCCAGGTCAAGGTCGAACTGGGGTTAGCCAAAGGGAAGAAGCAACATGATCGTCGAGAATCGATCAAAGCTCGGGAAGCTGGCAGAGAAGTGGAACGAGCGATCAAAGAACGAAAGTAGGGTGGAAGCTCCCTCTTCGGTCAACGCGCGTTGACGATTAAGAAACCTCTCCGCTTTCACCTCAACGAACTCGGCCGACACAACTAGGAAATCCTACCGTGCCCACCCCATGGGTGGCGGATGCCATACAGGGCGTGGGCAGTTATATCGGTACGAGCGGCTGCTCGGTGTCCTACCTCGAAGGAACAACGGCCTTCTCTTCTCTAGTCGAGAGAGGAGACGGTTCTCCTTAACTATTTACGGTCAAGGTACACGGCCTTATACATCACTCCAAGAACAGCAGTCAGGGCGAGCAACGCAAAGAATATCGTCATCATAGATCTTCACCTCCTTTCACCTGATGAAAAGTATAGCTCTCGACTATGAAGGGTCTGTGATGAAATCATGAAGAATTCTTCATGATTCGGCAACCGAACCGCACGCCAACTGATCGGCGAGTGACACCAGCAAGTGATGGATATCGTGAAACTCTTCGAAGACGAACTGCCCGAATAATGAGGCTGTGTCTAGAAAGCCGTAGTTCTCAGGTAGGGACTGACTTGTAGGATGATGATGGGGGCAGCACCAGACTGCATGACCTGTCTGATCGGGATCTGCGAACTAACAAGGACCCAGGGCGACACCGAACCAGACGCCTGTGATGTTGCGGTATGACTAATCGAGATCACAACACGACTCACAGACCATGTGGAAACCGCTTCCTCTGTCGGGGGCGAGCACGAGTCACAAATGTGTACGTGACTGGCAAGCATGACCTTCTCTGCTCAGCCCCCGTCTCCAGCAGGTCGCTCCACAGCATCGTCCGAGTCGGGTCACCGGCTCGCAAGCTGCAACATCGCGTATAACACTCCGAATATGGCGACCAATAAGAACACTTCGATAAAGGAAATCATGATTGTTGTTCACCCCCTTTCGCTTTCCTACCTATATACGCCTCCAAGATGAAGCAGCCATGATGAGACTGTGAAGAATTCTTCATGATGTGTGCCCCTTCTACGCTGGTGACAAGGGTCAGTTCACCACAACACGACCCACGGCGAACGAACCTAGAGTTTGTGGAATCTACGACTCAGATTGTGGCGAGGGGGTCAGGATTCTAAAAGGCTTAGGCGAGCGCTTTGTGTTGGGCGAGGGCCGGGAGACGCAGGGTAAAGACAGAGCCTTTGTTGACTTCGCTTGTAACGGAAATGCTCCCGCCGTGAGCATCCATGATTTCTTTCACGATGGGCAGTCCAAGCCCGGTGCCAGCGGAATCTTTCGCCCTGGCCCAATCGGTGCGGTAGAATCGCTCGAACAGATGGGGAATATTCTCGGGTTCGATTCCGTGGCCTGTGTCCTCGACCGCCACTGTCACATCGTGACCAACGGCCTGCAGGCGGATGGTCACGGCTCCACCGGATGGAGTGTACCGCAGCGCATTGTCGAGTAAATTGATCAATGCTTGTTTGAGCCACTGAGCATCGCCGAGTACGACGGAAACCGGTTGGGATTCAAACCGCAAGGTGATCTGACGGTCATCCGCCAAGAGCATCAACTCATCCACGAGGTCTTGAATCAGAGGTTCCACGGCAAGCGGGATGAGATTGACCGGAGGTTTACTGCTGGTGAATTTCGCGAGCGTCAAGAGTGGACGGGTCAAGGCGATGAGCCGATCCACTTGCTGGAGATTGTTGAGTAACACTTCATGATATTCTTCCGGGGTCCTCGCTTTCATAAGCGCCACTTCCAGGTTTCCCTGCAGGATGGTCAGAGGGGTCTTCATCTCATGGGCGGCGATCTCGCAGAAGTTCCGTTGGACCTCGCTACTGCGTTGGAACTGATCCAAGACGGAGTTGACCGCCTGGGTGAGTCGCCGAAATTCTCGATAGGGTGAATCCATCGCCAGGCGCTTCCCCAGATCGGTTTCCGACATCGTTTCGGCGCCCGTGCACAACGCGTCGATTGGGGCCAGCACCTTCTTTGCCAACCAGAGGCTGCCGACCCAGGCGACAAGCAGCGTCGCTCCGGACCCGAGGGCGAGCAGAAACACAAGGCCATTCAGAGTTTCCCGGTAATGAAGCAGCGAGGTTTGTGCCTGCAGAACATACCGCAGTTGGCCGTCTTGTACGGTAGACAGAAACACGTGTCGAGCCGGGATACTAGCCGAGTCAACCGTTTCAAACACCGTGTGGTCATGCTCGACTCGTTGAAGCACGTCAGCTGGAAGTGAAGGTGGCGTTGCTGTGTTGGAACTTGTCCAGATGAGCCGGCCGTCTGGAGAAAACACTTGAAGAGAATGCGGCACTTCCGGAAGCTCATAGGAACGCCGCACGTCGGCGGCCAGTGCGCTGCCCTGAGCCCTTCGCGTGAGTATTTCGGGGTGCTGCTCCACGATCTTGGCAAGCGTTTCTGCCAACGCGAAGAGTTGTCCATCCACAAAACGATGCAGCAGAACCTCGCTCACCGCGTACACGAGCGCGGAAAACAAGATGAGCCCTGCCATCAAGACGAAGGCGGACCAACTGATCAAACTGCGTAGAGATTTCATGCCGATGAGTCCGGCTCCTCGAGCATGTACCCTGCGCCGCGGACTGTTGCGATCAAAGGCGGAGAAAAATCCCGGTCGATCTTCGCGCGCAAGGCTCGAATATGGGCGTCGACGATGTTCGTCATGGGGTCATAGCTGATATCCCACACATGTTCAATGATCGCGGTTCGTGTAAGCACACGGTTCTTGTTTCGCAAGAGAAACTCGAGCAAGGCGTACTCTTTATTTGTCAGAGCGATTTCTTGTCCTGCCCGCCAGACACGATGAGAAGCCGGATCCAGCTTCAGATCTGCCGCTTGGAGATGAACTAGTGGTTGCTGACTTCCTCGGCGCAAGAGGGCCCGGATTTGAGCCAGCAGTTCCACGAAAGCGAACGGTTTCGGCAGAAATTGGTCTGCGCCGGTATCAAACCCCGACACCTTGTCCTCCACCGTGTTGCGCGCGGTCAGAAGCAACACCGGAGTCATGAATCCCTTGTCTCGAACACGGCGGCAGAGGGTGAGGCCGTCAAGCTTGGGGAGCATAATGTCCAAGATCAGCAGATCGTAAGCGTTGCCCAACGCCAATGCCAAGCCTTCTTCACCGTCGGTGGCCACGTCCACCACATAGTGCTCTTCTTTCAATCCTTTTTTGATGAATTGAGCCAGATCGGCGTCGTCTTCAACGAGCAGAATTCTCATGGCCTATCCTCATGACTGGACCACACAGACTGGCAGCGGAGGAAGCGGTGGGTCAACAGAGAACGCTTTTGCAGTCCGTGACCACCAGGTTGGTTGCTTTTTCGTCAACATCGAGGTCGATGGTCAGCCAGGCGATTCCGACCGCTCGTTCATCCTGGTGGGCTCCACCGCTTCCCTCAAGAAGGCTGACGACATAATAGCGGCCGGTAGGAACTTTCGTGAACCAAAAATGACCGGTTGGATTGGCTCTCGTCGTGCGAAGATAGGGAATCAGTTTCTTATCGGTCAGCAGTTGGGCCATCACCTCACGAAGGCATTCCACAGGCGACCCATGAGGTACAGGACTTTCTGGGGACGATGCTCCGCTCTTTGATGGGCACGAGTTCTCTCGTACATGTTTGTCGAACCAATAGCGAGTAGAGGAAGCCATTGGAATCAGGTAGATCGAGGCCCCCGCCTGAGTCACGGCTTTTCCAGAGGATGCACGCAAGAATACCTGTCCGGCGGCACTTCCCCGGCCTTTTGCCCTGTAGGCGAAAAGCTCTTTCTCGTTGAAGGTCGGTGGGTTCGATGAGCCCGACACCACTGCCTGTGCTGGCGCCACGTGGACGCTACAGATCAGCAATAGACAGATGAACCAGCACGTGAGTTGTCTGTCACGCCAGGTCATGTCGAGAGAGCTGACGCTGTGGCAGACTCGTCCGATCCGGTTGGAGACAGGACGGCTTTGTGCTTGAGGGCGCGACCCTTGTCAGGGGTCGGATCGATGACCAGACCATACACTTCTCGGCCTTCATGGCCTTCCGGTAGATATTCCGTAATCGGCAATCCGTCTTCGCGAACGAAAAGGAGACAATGACAGTATTTGTAGGTTTGCATTTCATCGCACGCGCAGATCCACCGTCGGAGCTTGGCTTCAGCTGCTTTATCCTTGTAAAAGTTACAGGGGCAAAGTGGTTTCCCGAGTTCGTCGATATGAGAGGCTAATCCCTTCACCACCGCCTCCGTCACGGCAGGGTTGGGATGCATCATGGTTCCGCTTTTCTCGGCAAACCCTTGTACGAACTTTCGTATCTTCTCGAGACTTTCCTGTGTTGGATCAGCCATGGACCTTCTCCTCTCGAGCGACGATGGGCAGAACCGCTAGTTTACAAGGGTAAATCACTGCTTTACAATCCGTCCCTTCAGCTGATTTCATACCAAGTCATGACAGATATGTCGAGTCAACAGATCTTGCTGCAGCGGCTGGTCCGCGAGTTGAGTCTGGCGGTCGCAGAGCCGCTGGTGACCCGTTTGTCGCAGGCCACTGGTAAACCGGATGCCGCGGCACAGGTGCTCACCTTGCTCGATGAACTCCAAGAGTTGTCTGAGAAAGCAGCTACTGCGGCCCTAGCGGCATTGCCTGAGCTCGACCAGCGGGCTGGTCTCGCGCACTCTCTACTCTGGCTCGATCTGGGCGTTGTCCTGACAGAATCCTCAGGCGCATCTGCCCTCAAATATTTCAAGGATAGTCCCATGGTTCTCGGGTTGATCGAACCAGTCGATGCACGCACCGAAGTCCTGACCATTGGTCTGGAAATCGCCGAGCAGGATGCCAATGTCGCGCTTGAATACATTCGATGTGCCCCGCAGATTCTAAGCATCGTCGCCCCGAACCAATTGCGCTCATGGCTCGATATCGGTATTGAACTGACCGAGGTCAATGTCGTCGTCGGGCTTGAGTTCATCCGACAGGTCCCTAGTTTGGCCGCGGTGCTGCCTTTGGAAAGCGTGAGGGATTGGGCAACGTTGGGCATGAAACTGATTATACCGAATAGCCTCGGGAAGCCAGACTACGTGGCGACCATGGAGTATCTCAGAACCAGCCCGGCCATTCTTCGAAACATCGAACACCCGGCCATTCGGGAAAAGGTCGTGTCCCTGTGCCTCGTGTTAGCTGAACATTCCCCCGAGTCGAGCATGACGTGGCTCGCAGAGTCACCCGATCTCTTAGGGACGTTGCCGTCACTGGAATGGCGCATCCGGCTCTTGCAGTACGGCGCGTTGCTTGCTGAAAAGCATGCTGACGTGACACTCGAGTACCTGCGTCGTGCCCCCGAACTTGTCCAACTCATCGGACATGGGCCCGACGCGTTCACGAGATTTGAGAATTGGTTTAAGGCTGGGATGGAAGTCGCGGCCTACAGTCCAGACGGCGCGCGGGCCTATTTTTCGGTGGAGTCCAGGAAAGCACTGGTGTCGGTCGAACTCGCCTTGAGCGGGGTGCCGTTTCGGCAGGTCGCGCGACGAGTGAAACTGTTCGTCCAGGGACTCTGTGGAACCGATGTCGCCGTGACGGCGATTCCTGATTCTGTGACGTCCCCAGCTCGTGCGACGGTCAGCGGAGACGGGAGCACCATTTCGTTGCCGGCGCTGCTCCGTCGGTACCCGACGGCTGCTGAAAACGAGCGTCTCTATCTCGTGATGGCGGCTCATGAAGCTGGGCACTTGGAATTCGGCACGTATCGACTCAGGCTCGAATCCCTGGCTGATTTGGTTGAAACCGTGCCACAGCGTTATGGTCGAACCAATGCAGTGCGACCCGATACGCTGGCTGCTCTGTTTCAGCTCTATCCGAACCCCGCCCTGGTGCGAGATCTCTGGATCGTGCTGGAAGACACGCGGATAGAATTCTTGCTGCAAACCGAGTACCCAGGACTTCGATGTGATCTCGCTCGATTGGCAGAGGAATCCATTACCCCACGTGATCCGGCTCAGGGGTTGACGGTACAGGAGTTGGTTGTTGACGGTCTCTTGAGACTCTCCACCGGTGAATCGGCGGATTCTGCGGTTCCAAAGTCCGTCAAAGAAGAAGTGACGCTCCTTTGGAGTATGTGTGAATCTATTCGCAAAACCACAGCGACAGCTGAGGAAGTAGTTCGTGTCGTCGATGCGGTCTACCGGCGAATCGAAGAGCTGCTGGCAGCTCGCGGTGAGATGATACCGGCAGAGAAACGCGAGGAGGAGCCGAAGGATGCGGAAGCGGGACAGGCAAAACCGGAGCAGCCGGGTGACCAATACCGCGCAGTGACTGATGTGGCCTATCGTGGCGAGATGAATCCGGAGTTCATCACGTGGAGTCAGGAACAGTTGGACCAGCAACACAAGCCTCCAACAGAATCGGACCGTTCGCTGGAAGAAAAGGTGCGGAACGGGGACCACGAATCCGGAAGCCAAGACATGTTACGCGAAGGGCGATCGTTGCCGTCGGTTGTTGAAGAATGCCTGACCCTTGAGGTCGATGCCCAACAGATGCAGGAAACAATGGCTCATGGCGAACGAGCCATTCTCTACCCTGAATGGGACTATCGGATTGAGGATTACCGGATGAATTGGTGTCGTGTGGTGGAACGACCAGCGGACCCCGGGTCCGACGACTTCGTCACGGAGACGTTGGTCTCCCGGCAGAGTACCGTCAAGTCGCTGCGCCGATTTTTTGAAGGCTTGCGTCCTCCAGCCTTCCGCCGCATGGCGGGGCAACCTGATGGGGAAGAGGTGGATCTCGATGCCGTGGTCCGACGAGCAGGGGAACAGCGGGCAGGCATGGAAGGCGACGATCGGCTCTACATCCGACGGGAAAAGCGAGAGCGCGACGTAGCAGTGGTGTTCCTCATTGATATCAGTGGATCAACCAGCCGAGACCTCGGAACCGGTCGGCGGGTGATCGACATTGAGAAGGAAGGTCTGGTACTCCTGTGTGAAGCGCTGGATGCCGTTGGTGATCAGTATGGACTCTATGCCTACTCGGGCCAAGGACGAGGGAGGGTCGAGTTTCTCACGATCAAAGACTTCGACGACCGACTCGGGGCGGCAACGGCTCATCGGCTTGGTGGTTTGGCTCCTCGTCATCAGAATCGAGACGGGGCGGCGATCCGGCACGCCACGGCGAAGCTGGTGGCGCGGGAAGCGAAGAACCGCGTCCTCGTGCTGTTGAGCGACGGAAGACCATTGGATGATCAGTACAAGGATGAATACTCGTTGGAAGATACGAAAGTGGCACTCCGGGAGGCACGACAACGGGGGGTCGAGACCTTTTGCGTCACGATCGACCGGGAAGCAGAGACCTATCTGCATCGCATGTATGCAGAGGCGCGGTACTGCGTCATTCATAGTGTCGAAGCCCTTCCAACCAAGCTGCCGCTCATTTACAGGCAATTGACAGCCTAACTCCATCAAGCGTATGACCAACTCGACAGAAAAGCCGACGGTTCCCCCCTGGTTGTATAAGCTCTTCACGGGGCATCAGTATCCTTATGTCCGTCGCTTAGCCAAGTTTGGACAGGTGGTGAAGCCCGGCGAAGATCGTGCGGAGCCGACGAAGGAGATGATCGAAGCCAAGTTCTGGGACGTCTATCCTCGTTGCCGGGTGAAGGTGCTGCAGGAAGTCAAGGAAGGGATGATCGTAGTCTTTCATGACTTGGCTGAGTATCCTCCGGGTGGCTTTCAGGCACTGGTCGACAATCCGGAAGAGTTTCTGGCAACAACATTCGGCAAGAAGAAGATCAAGGTCAATTTCTATGACGAAGATAATTTCGTCTGCACGATCAACTTTAAAGTTGCGGGCTGGACGGAGCATGGACATTAGGCTAGGACTGAGGACGAAGTGCTGAGGGCTGAGACGCCAAACTCAAACGGCTTAGTCCTCGGCCCTCAGTCCTCGATACTTGATGTGAGGTGATGATGGAACGGACGAAAGTGACGGTAGTTGGTGCGGGGAACGTCGGGGGGACGACGGCGCAGCGGTTGGCTGAGAAGAATCTTTACGACGTGGTCTTGGTCGATATTGCCCAAGGGGTTCCACAGGGCAAGGCGCTCGATATTTCACAGGCGGGGCCAGTCTGTGGGTACAGCACGCAGGTGGTCGGCACCAATGCCTATACGGAAACCGCGGGATCATCGATCGCCGTGATCACGTCCGGTATGCCGAGAAAGCCGGGCATGAGTCGCGACGAGCTATTGGCGACGAATGCGAAAATCGTCAAATCTGTCGTCTCGGAATTAGTCTCCCGCTCTCCGGATATTATCCTGATCCTTGTGACCAACCCCTTGGACGCCATGGTCCATGTGGCGCGTTCCGTCAGTGGTTTGCCGAAATCGAGAATCATCGGCATGGCGGGCGTGTTGGACTCGGCAAGAATGCGGACCTTCATTGCTGCTGAACTCAACGTACCGGCTACGGAGGTGCAGGCCATGGTGTTGGGCGGACACGGCGATACAATGGTGCCGCTGCCGCGCTATACCACTGTGAGGGGCAGGCCAGTGTCGGAACTGATGTCGAAAGAGAAACTCGACGCCATCGTCAAACGAACACGGGATGGTGGAGCTGAAATCGTCGGCCTCTTGAAAACGGGCAGTGCCTTCTATGCTCCATCCGCTTCGGCGGTGGCGATGGTTGAATCGATACATAAAGACGAGAAGCAGGTCATGCCCTGCGCGGTCTTGTGTGATGGGGAGTACGGACTGAAGGACGTCGTCGTCGGCGTGCCAGTGAAGATTGGCCGGGGCGGGGCCGAGCAGATTCTGGAGTATGAACTGACGAGTGATGAGCGGGCGGCGTTGGAAACGTCGGCCAACGCGGTGCGGGAACTCTGTCGCACCGTGGATCGGCTGATGGCCTAAGGAACCTCCTTTACCATCATCTCACGTGCCTCTAGGTGGCCGGCGTCGTGCCGACGAAGGTCATTCGTGCGCTTGACATTCGAAGAAACACTGCAGTACAGACAATAGGTTAGACAGTTAACCGTTCAGAGGAGAGAGCAATGAAATTTCTTGAAAGTCCGATGCAGACGATGGGAGTGGGATTTGTTCTCACCATCGTGTTGGTAGGGATATATTTGGGTTTAACCGGTATTAGTGCGGGTGAAGGCGACTGGGGCCAGATGATCCTTCGCTGGGTGCACTTCCTGGCCGGGATCACCTGGATCGGGCTCTTGTATTTCTTCAACTTGATCAATGCCTCGTTCTTGAAAAGCCTAGATGGGCCGACTAAGAATGTCGTGATCCCGAAGCTGATGCCGGCTGCTCTCAATTGGTTCCGGCATGGAGCCACTGTCACCGTGGTGGCAGGGGTGTTGTTGTATGGTCACATGTACCACAAGGGCGGGACCGGTGCCGTGGCCCTGGCAATCGGTGGGTTGCTCGGTATCATCATGATGGGCAACGTCCACGGCATTATCTGGCCAAACCAGAAAAAGATCATTGCCGCCGTCACCGCGGCCGCGCAGGGGACTCCCGCGCCACCTGAGATGGCGCAATGGGGACGGACCGCCTTGCTGGCTTCTCGCGTGAATTTCATGCTCTCGATTCCCATGCTGTTTTTCATGGGAGCCGGCAGCCATTTCAGATAGGCTTTCAATTCCGTTCGCCGGTGGGTTTAGCCCACCGGCGAGGTTTTCCATCACCAGCTTTCTTGCTGACCTCGTCTGCCCCTCTATACCCAGTCTTTGAATAGGTCCCCTAGCCCTAACTGCTTGAGATTCAGGCCCATTTCGGTTCGTCGCCTTGACGGATGAAGAGGTGGAGCCGTATAGTACAGTCTCAACCTTCAAGAGTCACTGACGCATAGTTATGCCTACGGTCGTAGAACCACGCCTTGTTCAACAGATGGAAGGATCCCCTTGGGAAATTGAGGGGTATCTCAAAGTTGGTGGCTATGAGGCCTGGAAGCGCTGTGTCAAAGAGTTGAAGGCCTCTCAAGTCATTGACGAGCTCAAAAAAGCCGGTCTGCGGGGGCGAGGCGGTGCAGGATTCCCGACGGGAATCAAATGGGACAAGGTGTTGAACCATCGAGTTCCTGAACGCTATTTCGTGTGTAATGCTGGGGAGCACGAGCCGGGTACGTTCAAAGATCGCCACTTATTGAAAACGCTGCCGCATCAGTTGATCGAAGGCTGTCTGATCGCGTCCCATACGGTCAATGCGAAGGCGTCCTTCATCTATATCAATCATGAATATCTCGAAGAACAGCAGAATCTGAAGAAGGCCATCGCCCAAGCACGAGAGCGTGGGTTTATCGGGAAGAATGTGCTTGGCAGCGGGATCGATATTGAGCTGGAGATTTTTGACGGCCATGGAAGCTACGTCGCCGGCGAAGAGACGGCTATGCTCGAGTCGATGCAGGGTCGTCCGGCAATGCCGCGACAGAAGCCCCCATTCTATCCAACCGATTTCGGCCTCTATGGCAAGCCGACTCTGGTCAATAATGTGGAGACGCTCTGCAACATCCCTCGTATTCTCCATAAGGGTGCCTCGTGGTTTACGCAGGTCGGGACGGAGAAATGTCCAGGGACCATGATGTTCTCGCTGAGTGGATCGATCAATCGACCAGGTGTGTACGAGATGCCGATGGGCGTGACGATTCGAGATCTGATTGAACAATGCGGCGGTGGAGTGCCAAACGACCGCAAGATCAAAGCCGTGTTTCCAGGTGGCCCGGCGTTTTCCATGGTGACAGCGGATCAGCTCGATCTGCCCATGGATTTCGATTCGTTGAAAAAGGCTGGCACGGGGTTAGGATCGGCGGGTGTCATTGTTGTCGATGATGCGACCTGCATGGTGGCTAAGACGCTGCACTTTTCTAATTTTTTCAAGAACGAGAGTTGTGGTCAATGTCCTCCCTGTCGGATGGGAACCATAAACTTAGCCACGCTGATGACGAAAATTGAAGCGGGACAGGGTACGCAAAAGGATCTCGATAGTATGTTGCAGCTCTGTGGCTTTGTGAAAGGGACTGGGTACTGCACGCTCGTGACCGGAGCCTCCGTCTTGGTGCAAAGTAGTTTGAAGCTGTTCCGTCACGAGTATGAAGAGCATATTCGGTTGCAACGGTGTCCCTATCAAGAAGCACCAGCTGGGATTGCTGTGCATTCCTAGGAGGGGTCATGCCGCGGGTGACGTTTCTTCATTCAGACGGACGAAGCGGAGATGTAGAAGAGAACATTTCACTTCTCCAGGCCGCGAAAGAAGTGGGATTTCGATTGAGCTATGACTGTGGAGGGAATGCCTCCTGCACAACCTGCCGAGTGGAGGTCCAGATGGGGCAGGAGCATCTCTCGGAGATCGATTTTGATGAGCAGGACCTGCTGGATCGGGAAGCGTTGACGCAGCCATGGCATCGCCTGGCCTGCCAAGCACGTGTCTTGGGGGATGTTGTGGTGCGTGTGCCGGAAGCCAAATGGGAGAATCCAACAATAGCCACGTCCGAAGCATGGGGTTGATATTCGAGCAAGAGGTGTTAGACTATCACACTAGCTCACGGTGGTGAGCTAGATCGATCTATAGAGGAGGAAGCCAATGGTTACGATTACAAAGGTTGCGGAACAGAAGATACGGGAGCTGATGACCGAAGAGAAGGACGTCGTTGGACTGCGGGTGTATGTCCGTGGTGGTGGGTGCAATGGCTACCAGTACGGCATGGCCTTCGAGTCCAAAATGGCTGAGGATGACACCGTCATCGAGATGGGTGATGTGAAGGTCATTATGGATTCTCAGAGCGCGCCGATGCTTCAAGGTGCGGAAGTGGACTATGTGGATAGCGTGCAGGGTTCTGGCTTTTCGATCAAGAATCCTCAGGCCAAAACGACGTGCGGCTGCGGCAGCTCGTTTAGCGCATAAACATCCTCGTGAGAATGCCGAGCATTGGACCTTTCAGCAAGGACCGCTCGTACCCCGAGCGGTCCTTGCTATTTATGCCGTTCACCAGAGACACATGCTGGAATGTCGCAGGTACAGGTAACGAGGCGCTATCGATTTTGCGCCGCCCACAGGCTTCACACTGATCAGCTCTCGCATGAGGAGAATTGGGCTGCGTTTGGAAAGTGTAATAATCCGAATGGTCATGGGCACAATTACGTCGTGCTGGTTACGATCAAAACCGGAGGAGCACAAGAGACGTGGGACCTAAACGACCTTGACCAGCTGGTTCACGAGAGGATTGTTGATCGGTTCGATCATCGCGACCTCAATAGCGACCCGGCGCTGGCAGGACTCACGACCACCGGGGAGAATATCGTCAAATTGATCTGGGACATTTTGGCGCCCCAATTGCCTGTGGGGTGTCTGCATAAAGTAGGTGTCATCGAGACGAGAGACAACTACTTCGAGTATGCGGGCGTCGCCTGAAACGACGAGGGAACGGAGTGAGGAAACAACGGAAGAGAGAGAAAGGACGAGAACCAGTTGAGGATACCAGCGGGAGCGGGAAGCCGGCGGACTTACCGGTACTCCAGTCGCTGGTCACCGAAATGCTTCTCGCCCTTGGGGAAAGACCGGGACGCAACGGTTTGCTGAAAACGCCAGAACGCGTGGCCAAAGCACTGGCGTTTATGACGCAGGGCTATCAGCGTGACATCGACCACCTGTTGAACGGTGCACTCTTTCCGATCGAATATGACGAGATGGTCATCGTCAAGGACATCGATTTCTTCAGTATGTGCGAGCATCACTTACTGCCATTTTTTGGACGAGTCCATGTCGGGTACCTGCCCAATAAGAAAGTCGTGGGTTTGAGCAAAATTCCACGGATTGTCGATACCTTCGCGAGGCGTCTGCAAGTTCAAGAACGGTTGACCGTGCAGATCGCCGAAACCATCAGCACCAAGCTAAACGCTCATGGGGTCGGAGTCGTTGTCGAAGCACGGCACCTCTGCATGATGATGCGCGGGGTGGAAAAACAGAACACGCTCGCCGTCACCAGCTCCATGTTAGGAGTATTTCGCAGTCAAGCACAGACTCGCGTGGAATTTCTGAAATTGATTCGCCGCGGCAGTGTCGGCGATCCGGACTGATCCCAGGATATACGCCTCCCTCATTGCCGACCGCAGTTATCTCGTCTCATTTCCAATAAACTCGCGTACAGCATTGTTGAAGATGTCCGGCTTTTCCAGGTTCGAAAGATGGGCGGCGGCCGGAATGATGGTCAAGCGGGCATTGGGAATCTGATCTGCCATGAGTTTGGCGTCGGACGGTGGAGTGGGAAGGTCCAGTTCACCGACGATGATCTGGGTGGGACACGTGATGTGTTTCAAGAGTGTGATGGAATCAGGCCGTTCAGCCATTGCCATCAAGTCTCCCGCGATGCCGCTGATCTGATTGCCTTCGATCATTGCACGTACGTGTCGGACGAGCTCCGGCTTCGTCTGGACTGTCGCGGGGCTCAGCAATTTTGGGATCATGATGTCGGCAATGGCCGATGGTCCTTTCTGATAGGCCGTCTGCGCCATCTGAAACCGCGCTTGTTTCCCTTCTTCCGTATCAGCCTGCGCTCTTGTATCAGCAAGTACCAAGCCTTTTACGCGATCTGCATACTTTCGGTAGAGAGCAAATAGGATATAGCCGCCCATGGACAGTCCGACGAAAACCGCCTCCCGGATCGAGAGGTGATCAAGTACCCCGATCACATCATCGGCGGCGTGGTCTAGTGTATACCGCCAGAGTGGCGCGTCGGATTCTCCATGCCCGCGCAAGTCAATCGTCACGACTCGAAACTGTGACGAAAACGCTTTCTCCTGCTCAGCCCACATCGTTCGGTTAAGCGGAAAAGCATGGCAAAAGACGATGGGAAGGCCAGAGCCCCGATCGTTATAAGCAAGGGTAATACCGTTGACCTGGGTGTGCACGGTGCGCTCCGTAAGTTGCGGTGTTCGTACCATCGGCTGCCTGCAGGGTCAAGAGGCCATTTGCGATCATCCAGCACGGCGTATACAATTCCTGCTCTTTACTGAGGAGGAACATGACTCGTTCTCGTGATCCGGCTCCTGATTTATTCACGCCTCCAGATCGTGAAGACACCGTCGAGGCTCCGCTTGCCGAGCGTATGCGGCCACGTGTGTTTTCGGATTTCGTGGGACAAGACGACATCACGGCATCAGATCGGCCGCTTCGGCGGGCCATCGAGGCCGACCAGCTCTCGTCCGTAATCTTTTGGGGGCCGCCCGGTTCTGGGAAGACAACGCTGGCCCATCTGATTGCCCGCCATACGAAGGCGCAGTTTATTCCGTTTTCGGCCGTGACCAGCGGCGTGCCAGAGTTGCGCACGATCATCAAGGCAGCTGACCAACGCCGAGGGATCAATGGGCAGCGGACCATCTTATTCGTCGATGAAATTCACCGCTTCAACAAGGCACAGCAAGACGCATTTCTTCCGCATGTCGAGCGAGGCACTATCATTCTCGTCGGCGCGACCACGGAGAATCCTTCCTTCGAAGTGATCAGCCCACTCTTGTCCCGTTCGCTGGTCGTCGTGCTCAAACCGCTTACCGAGGACGCGTTAGGTCAGATTCTTGATCGCGCGCTTGCCGATGTTGAATTTGGGCTGGGGAAATGGGAAGCGCGCTTCTTACCGGAGGCACGCCAACGAATGATTTCGTTCGGCAATGGCGATGCGAGGGCGCTGCTCACATCGTTGGAATTTGTGGTGACGCAAGCGCCGGCAAGACCAGATAACGCGCGCGTGATTGATGACGCGATATTGGAAGCGGCACTGGGCACCAAGGCCCTGCGCTATGATAAGTCAGGCGAAGAACACTACAACGTCATTTCGGCCTACATTAAAAGCCTGCGAGATTCTGATCCAAATGGGGCGCTGTACTGGCTAGCCAGGATGCTGGATGCCGGCGAAGATCCAAAATTCATCGCTCGACGTATGGTGATCTTTGCCTCAGAGGATATCGGCAATGCTGATCCCATCGCCCTTCTCATTGCCACATCGGTGGCACAAGCTGTCCAGTTCGTAGGGCTTCCCGAGGCGCAGATCAACCTGGCACAAGGGACCACCTACTTGGCTTCGCGGCCCAAAGACAATGCGTCTTACGTCGGTCTATTGGAAGCGCTCAAGGATGCCAAGACCTATGGCAATCTGGGGGTCCCGCTCCATCTCCGGAACGCGGTAACTTCTCTGATGAGAGATCTAGGCTATGGAGCCGACTACCGCTATGTCCACGACGACCCGTCAGCGAAAACGGAACAAACCCACCTCCCACTACCACTCAAAGATCGACGGTACTACCGCCCAAAGCCTCTAAAATAGGGCCGATTGTCCTGGTTTACATTCTTGTCTAATCGGTTATACTTAGAGCAATGAAGCGAGGGGAAGGAAGACCATCGGCCAGCGTGGTTGCACTGAGTGAGCGGAGGAAACTTGTCCGAGCCACTTTAGTCGGTTCTGCCTTGGTATCGCCGAAGAAAGGCGGGCGTGCCTGCACCGCAGTCCTGGATAATGTCAACAAGATCGGGGCCGGACTTCACATTAAAGATCGATTCCCATCAAACGAGAAAGTTACAGTCTCGCTTGCCTTCCTCGATTCTGATCGAGTTGAACAACAGGAAAGACTCGATGGGACTGTCGCCTGGGTCAGGCCCTGGGAAAAGAAAGGATTCTTGATTGGCGTCGTCTGGGATGAATTGGTGACGAAAGAGAAGAACCGTTGGCTGTACTACTATCTGGAAGAAACACTGAAAGCCTCTGTCTGAGATTCTTGTCCTCAACGTCGTGAGCCATCGACAGTCAGCACACCAAATCTACGGTGTGGATGAGCTGCACTAACCCATCGACACGAGCTGTTGCTTCACATTCTCAAGTTCTGCCGACAGGGATTCCCATCGGGTGGTCAGTCGCGCAAGCTCGCCCTTCCACTCCGCCTGTTCGTGATGCAGCAGGTTCCACCGGTCGAACTGTTCATAGAGCTTCGGATCGGCCAATTCCGCCTCGCGGGCCTTGATCTTCTCTTCCGCCTCGCTAATCTCTGTTTCGGCTCGCACCACCTGCTTCTCCAATCGCGCCTGCGTCTTGGTGAGATCACGCCGCTCTCCACCGCGCCCTTTGGTCTGTACTTGCTGTTCCATTGCCCGAGTAGGGCCTGAAGAGGAGCGAGGCGATGCTCGTTCGAGCTCTTCGCTCGTTCCTTTAATGGACTCAAACTCTTGGGCCTTCTTCCATAAATAATACTCGTAGTCACCGATGAAGTTCCGTGCCTGTCCCTCTTCAATCTCAACGACCCGAGTGGCGATGCGTGCCAAAAATGTTGGGTCATGGGAAATGAAGATGATGGTCCCGGGGAATTGAGCCAATGCGTCTGTGAGCATATCCACAGAGGCTGGGTCCAAATGGTTCGTCGGCTCATCGAGCAGCAAGGTATTGGCGGGCTCGACCAGCATGCGGGCTAAGGCCACGCGGTTTCGCTCACCACCGCTCAACGCCTTGATCAGTTTTTTCTGATCGTCGCCGGAAAACAAGAAGGCGCCGGCGATGCCGCGCAGGAAATTCATTTCAGCATGGCTGGTGACTTCTTCCAGCGACTCGAGAATCGAGTGCTCAGGGTTCAAGGTTTCCGCCTGATGCTGGGCGAAGTAGTGCAACGTCACGCCGTGTCCAACGTTCCTGGTGCCGGTATCGGAAGGGAGAACGCCAGCGAGCATCTTCAAGAGAGTACTCTTTCCGGCTCCGTTCTCACCGACCAGTGCGATGCGTTGGCCACGCTCAACGGAAAAGTCGAGGGTTTTGTAGACGACCTTTTCACCGTAGCGCTTACTGGCTCCAGCGAGGTCCAATACCTGGCGTCCGCTGCTTGACGGAAGCGGAAACCGGAACTTCACGCGCTTCGGATCTCGCTGTATTTCGATCCGTTTGACCTTATCGAGCTGCTTGATGCGTGATTGGACTTGACTGGCCTTGTTGGCCTGATACCGGAAGCGATCAACAAATTGTTGAACCCGAGCGACCTCTTTGGATTGGCGAGCCGCAGAGGCCTGGAGTTGAGCATCTTTTTCGGCTTTCAGTTTGCAGAAGAGCGAATAGTTGCCACGGTACTCCTCGATCTTATGGTGCCGGAGTTCCCAGACGTGCGTGACGACGCGATCTAAAAACGCCGTGTCGTGGCTAATGATCAGCAGCGTCATACCGGACTGCAACAAAAACTGCTCGAACCAGCGCTGAGTCGGCTTATCCAAATGGTTGGTTGGTTCGTCCAGCATGAGCACGTCGGGATTGGACAAGAGCAGATGTCCCAACGCGACCCGCATCCGATAGCCTCCAGACAGTTTCTCGACGGGGCGATTAAAATCAACCTCCGTAAACCCCAAGCCCATCAGGATGCGCTCCGCCTCGTGCTCAGGGTACTCATCGCGATGTGTGGCATCGAGGACCGTCTTACCCGTAATCGTTTCCAGTTCCTGAGGGAGGTAGCCGATCCGAAGGCGAGGCCGCTTGCGGACCGAGCCTTCGTCCGGCGACTCTTCACCAAGGACCATGCGAAAGAGCGTCGTTTTCCCAGCGCCGTTCGGTCCGACCAAGCCAACTCGTGAACTTGGGCGAAGATGCGCAGAGGCTTCAGCGAGCAGCACTTTGGTAGAGTATTGTTTGCTTACGGATTCAATTTGAAGCATGGGCACAAACCTTCCGTGTGAACATAAATGGATGGATCAGTTAGACCGACCGTGTTGACGTGAGCAACTAGGAGGTTGGAAGACGAGAGAGCTTGAAGTTGATGAACTGCAGCGACGGTCTCAGAAAGCTCGATAGTCGAGTGGTAGTAAGCATAGTGTGGAGATCACGACCACCGGCGCATGGGCAGTGATGTTTGGTGGAGCTGGCCGGGATTGAACCGGCGACCTCGTGAATGCCATTCACGCGCGCTCCCAACTGCGCTACAGCCCCACTCTGGGAGATTTAGAGATCGAAATTACTATGGAAATTGAGGCGTTGAAACAATTCTTCGTATGCTAACACGCAGCTTAGAGCCAGTCAACCGACCAGTGGTTGCCTGTAGCTAGCACATCATCTGTCCGGTTTTTGTAGCACGTGAAGTGTCCGGTT
>ERZ1292630.700-Hain-H41-02um-R3-700-length-34123-cov-30_pt1 | contig 34123 bp, 33 predicted proteins | sample MGYA00564408_ERZ1292630 | MGnify/ENA primary metagenome ERZ1292630 (study PRJEB36523, sample SAMEA6512641) | groundwater metagenome | collected 2019-01-08 | study: AquaDiva: Metagenomics assemblies of 32 groundwater samples
AATAGACCCGCTTACCAATCCCGCTAGCAACCATAAACTATATTTTTTCATGACCATAAAATCTTTACGCAATCCGAGCAAAGATAACTGATTCAGTTCTTTCGTTGACAGTTAACACTCTGGTTCACCCGAACCAAAGTTCTGGGCTAAATTGGATACATGTGCTGCGTAACAAGCCCGTTAAAAATGTCTCCTATTACTATCGTACAAAATGAATTGTTTGGCGACCAGATGAGACCAAATATTTTACGGACTCAGACGCACGCCCGTTACCGGAGATTACAGAAAGTAGATCCAGGCCATGATGACCTCAACGACCCAAAATATTACAACGCCCTCTCAAAAAGATATAAGCGGTCTTATATTAAAGTCACAAATTATTTGCAATGAAATCCGTTAGATTTGAACAATCAATTGCCAACTGTATTTGATAAGTGCTATCCAATTCTCTCGCCGCTCTAATTAACAAAAAGCACTTATATCTAGTTTGTAGATATTAATAGGGTTAGTCTCCTGTATTAACAATCACCTTATTGCGTCCTCTTTGTTTCGCTTGAAACATTGCTTTTTCAGCAGCCTCACATAAACCAGGAACATCGGAAAAATGTGTTAAGTCAGAAATACCACAACTAAAACTGACAAAAAATTCACTATCTTGACTTAAATGCATCGAACGATTGAAAACACTACAGATTTCATCGATCACTTTTGCGGCTGACACTGCATCGGTGTCATTTAAAATGACATAAAACTCATCACCGCCATATCGCCCGACGATATCGGTTTCACGCAAACGCTGCTTCAGTAACCTGGCCAAGCTTTTAACTACACGATCCCCAGCCGCATGACCATAGGTATCATTAATTTTCTTAAAAGAATCAATATCAATCATTGCAAGCGACAAGGGTGTTTTTAATCGATTGGATCGTATTACTTCACGTGCTAATTCTTCTTTAATAGCCGTATGGTTTAGTAAGCCCGTCGGTCCATCGAGAATCATTAAAGCATGTAACGAACGCATCCTAGAAACACGTGATGTAATAGCTGCGACCAGTTGCATTGGGCTAATAGGCTTGATTAAGAAATCGCCGCCGCGAAAATTGATGACATCAGATTGTGTGTTGAGGTCATTTTCGTTCACAAGATGCACAATCGGAATATTCTGAAAACCATCCATTTGTCGCACAACTTTAGCTAACTCGATACCATTGCAACCAGGCAAATACAAATCCATCAAAATAAGATCCGGGTTGAAATTATTTAAAGCTTCGAGTAATTTCATCGGATCCAGCAACGCTTTGATATGCATTTCAGCCTGTTCCAATACCACTGAATAATAAGTCAGCGAAATAGAACTGTCTTCCACAATCATAATTCTGAAAGGTTCTTGAACCTGAGAGGCCGTAATCAAATCCAATTGGTCGATCAATTCAGTAGAATTAATCGGCTTGGTGAAATACGCTATACCACCAGCCCGTACTGCTCCCAATCGATACTGCAAAGTATCATGCACAGAGATAAATATAACCTTGGCCAGTTGTTTCAATTCCCGCTGGATTTGCTCCATAAAATGAATGCCGCCTATGTCATCTTCCGGAAACTCGACATCCATCAGAACAATTGCTCCGGCACAATCTTGAATTGCAGAGCGAAATTTATCCAAATGATTGAATACTTCTACTTCATAGCCATAATAACGTAATTGTAGTGCCAGCTCTTGGGATGCTTCCACATCATCCTCGACAACAAAAATCACACAAGAATCTTGAGAGCTTACCTTAACCGTTTGATTACCCAATTCTCCGATATCTATGGTTTTTGTTGATTGATGCATGAGCCGCTTTAATTCGGCAAGCTGTTGCTGAATTACTGTGGAATGAGGCGAATCGGGGCGAAACTCGTTTTGCAGTGTATTCTTGATAAGTTGCTCAACCGCACTACTATGAGCACTGATTTCCGAATGACCAAATACTTTACTTTCACTGACTAAATTATGCAGCAATCGATGTAGATTCTGTACATTCTCTAAATTCCAATCCTTTTCCAACGTATTCCACAGCACTTCAATCTCACTTACTTTTTCGGGTAACTGTTGGGCAAATGACGTTGCCAAAGTATGTATTTTTTCCTGAAATTCTGTGGTATTGATAATATTCATAATAGCTATCCAATTGTTGAAATGTAAGAACTTTCTATATAAACCACATGAAGCTGAAGATGCCGAAGTATTTTTGCAAGTTACCCCTAAGACCGATCGGATGATAAAGAATGCAATGAATTTATTCTCTGTTTAATAAAACCATAGAAACCCTTATGAACATATCCCTTAATTAAAAACATTAATGATAAAGCTGGATAGTATGAATACAAAATTTCATAAACTCAACTATATACAAGAATAGAAAAACTTGTGCTTTTAAAGAAACTTTTCAACAAGATAATTATCACCCTATCCGTCTAATTTCTAAATATTTTTATGGAAACTAAATGAACAGCATCATACTGCACAAATTTTTGCTCGGAATTCTAGCACTCATTATCGTTATCGCGATATCATTGTTTTTACTGATCGCATTGTTGACCAGCCCAGCACCCACTTCAGTCAGTGCTTTATCCGTCGATCTCCCTGTGGAATCAATCCAAATTCCGATGACGGGAAATTCTCTTGTACAGGGTTGGCTTAGTTATGGAAAACCTGGCAAAGGGGTTGTATTACTCGTTCATTCCATGCGCAGCAATCGTGTTGAAATGCTGAGTCGAGCCAGATTCTTGCGAGATCATGGCTATACTACTCTAATGATCGATCTGCATGCGCATGGTGAAACACCTGGAGAAAAAATCACCTTCGGTTCACGAGAATCCGAAAATGTATCAACAGCAGCAAAATATTTACGCAAAAAGTTTCCACAGGAACGAATCGGCGCCCTCGGTGCTTCTTTAGGTGGCGCAGCCATTGTTCTTGCCCGAACTGATAAACCATTCGATGCCGTCATTCTTGAATCTTTACATGCCACTCTCGAAGAAGCTATCAATAATCGTTTGAAATTACATCTCGGAGAATACGGAAGCTTGCTGTTACCCATTGTACTTTCCCAGTTTTCTTTCTTCATTGATACACCAATTACCGAATTGAATCCCATTTCACGGATCGGTAATTTAAACGCTCCGGTATTTTTTATTTCGGGTACAGACGACTTGCACACGACACCCTCTGAAGTCGAACGTATGTACGCAACAGCGATAAAGCCCAAAGAATTATGGATCGTTCCTGGAGCCAAACATTTCAATATGCATACTTATGCCGGAAAAATGTATGAAGAACGCATTACAGAATTTTTCGAATTTTATTTACAAAACCACTAAACGCATCCATACAATTTATTTAGGGCATTTCTGACAAAGCTTGATTATTGATAAAGTATACTGCAGTATTAAAAGCACGATATCGTGCACTAATGCTTATCCAAAGCAATTTAACATCTATGAATAACTACAAAAACATACTATTAACTATCGAATTTTCCGAGCACGATGAGACTATAGCTGAAAAAGCCAAGAATTTAGCTGAGCAATTAAAAGCACAATTGCACATTATTCATGTACTCGACAACATTCCGATGCCGGATACGCCGTATGGGACGGTTATTCCACTGGATGAAAATACCCACGATAAATTGCTGGAAACCGAAAAGGACAAACTACGCCGTATCGGCAATCAACTGGGCATTGCACTATCTCAGTGTTGGATGATTTGGGGGAATCCTCAAGAAGAAATTATACAGCTCGCCGTAAAATTACAGATTGATTTGATCGTTGTTGGATCGCATGGCCGACATGGATTGGCCGTATTAATGGGCTCTACCGCCAAAGATGTTCTGTATCACGCGCAATGCGATGTGCTGGCAATACACTTAAAAAGCACTTAGCAAACCTTTGAGTTTATCGTTATCTCCAGAATACCCACCAAGGCAACGCACCGACTTTCGGCAACTCTTTCAAAAATTGGCTTTCTGGAAAATTAATACGCATCACACGCTCTGCATCATCACGCAAATCTTGCATTTCCAGTACTTCATAAGCTTTAATCATGATATACAACGCTTCTTCGGTGGCTGGGGTTGGGGGATATTCCCTGACCACATCTTGCGCTCGATTCGCCGCCGCAATGTAGGCCTTTCGCTTCATATAATAGCGCGCAGCATGAATGTCGTTCATGGCAATGGAATTGATCAGATAAGCCATACGCAAGCGGGAGTCAGCGGCATATTTACTGTCGGGATAACGGGTTATCAACTCTTTAAAATTTTCAAATGACTCCTTTGACATTTTTGAGTCGCGCTCACTCATATCCTGCCGCAAAGGCCCCTTCATCAAGAAACCCATTAACCCCCAATTATCGTTAAAGCTCGCTAACCCTTTAATATAATAAGCATAGTCAACATTAGGATGATGAGGATGAAGTTTAATAAACCGGTCTGCCGCTGAGATTGCTGAAGCCTGCTCCTCATTTTTATAGTGTGCATAGGCGGTTTCCAACTGGGCTTGCTGGGCAATACGCCCATAAGGATAGCGAGATTCCAGCGTTTCATATAACTTGACTGCACCGGAAAAATTTCCTTCGGTGAGCTTTTGATTTGCTTCGCTATAGAATTTATTTGCTGACCAATCTTCTTGGTTTTCAGTTGTTGTGCGGCCGCCTGTTAATAAGTTACATGCTGCCAACCACCATAACATTAAAATTAAAGCTACACTACGTAACATGACAAATTCCGTAAAAAACAAAGACTCAATCGCTGATTATAACGTAAAGCACTTAACTCAACGTGCAATTCAATTAACCATACCTTCTGACTACATCGGTATACGATTAGACCAAGCACTTGCAAAATTGCTGCCAGATTACTCCCGCAGCCGGCTACAAAGCTGGATCACTGAAAACCGCGTTATTTTGAACGAACAAGTAGCTCATGCAAAACAGAAAGTATGGGGAAATGAGTCGATTCAAATTTTCCCCAAAGACGAGCCGGACAATCAATCCAGCTACATGCCCGAAGATATTCCGTTAAACATCGTTTACGAAGATAACGCCATCATCATCGTCAATAAACCTGCCGGTCTTGTCTGTCATCCCGGTAACGGTAATTGGCAAGGAACATTATTAAATGCTTTATTACACCATACGCCACCATTATCACAAGTACCGCGAGCAGGTATTGTTCATCGTCTGGATAAAGATACCAGTGGACTTTTGGTTGTCGCTAAAACCATTGAGGCACAAATCCATTTAGTACGACAACTACAGCTACGCACGATAAAACGTGATTATCTAGCAATTGTTCTTGGAAATGTATCGCAGGACGGTATCGTAGACGCCCCAATTGGACGACACCCTACACAACGCACTAAAATGGCGATAACTTCAAAAGGTAAGCCTGCACGAACTTTTTATCGCATTCACGAAAAATATAATGGTTGCACGGTATTGGAATGCAGTCTCGATACTGGTCGGACACATCAAATTCGTGTTCACATGCAATCGATCGGACATCCTCTCGTAGGTGATGCTGTGTACGGTGGAAAGTTAATCAAGAAAGATTCCATCATACAACAATTAAATGCTAACTTTCTCAGACAGGCATTACATGCGCAAAGACTAACGCTCTCTCACCCAGAAAGCGAGGAAACAATGGCTTGGGAAGCACCTTTACCTAACGATTTAAGTGTTTTATTGCAAGCACTTCGGGGGCATTCTTAGGAGTAACAATAAAAAATGCGCCGTAAAGCACATTTTTTATTACACCAGTGATGATAAATATTTCGTTACATTAAAATGGAAGCATGGCGTCCAAAGAAAATATAATTTGATCTTTATTTCCACCAAAAGGCCGGTATGCAGCATGTAATCCATCCGCCCTATCCCAACGAATGTTCGGGCGAATATTCAGCTGTTTTAAACCTTTCCATTTCATATTTAAAGTTTTGGCTGCTTTCCAATTGGCACCGAGAGTCAGCGCATAATAATCAGCAGGTGTGCTTGTAGCCAATTGGGTAGCTCCGCCTAACGCATAGCTACTACCTAAATGATTGGTAGCAGCTGCCACACGGCCAGGTGAGAATACACGGAAACCATCACGATCTCTGAACCATTCAAAACGAGTACCGATAGAAAGATCCTTTGTTAAATCATAATACAGATGGGTATTCACACCATACCAAGCAGCATCGCTATTTACGCCTGATTGATGCAAGTTAGCTAGCAATACATTATCTGCAAAACCATGATCATGTTGCACAATTAAATGTGTTTTATCAGTAACCATATGCTTAAATACTACGCTATACATGCCCCAGAAGCTGTTGTTGCGCGTCGATGCGGTGCTACCGGTACCACTGATATTGAGCGAGGTTTTTGCATCATTACTGGTCCAAGTTACGCCACCAATTCCTCCCCAATTCCCCATTTGACGATCAAAATTACCGTCCCATCCACCAGTTCCACTACCCCCTATTGCACCCGCGAAAGTCGTAAAACTACCGTTAATTCTGTAATTGGCTAGTACCCCTGTATGCGTGAAGGGCTCACCATATTGCATGGTATAGGCATGGGTATAAAAGAAGTTATTCGGTGCTGGAACGGATTCATAACCAATCGGTGTATAAAAATGACCTACCTTAACATTCAAGCCATTTCCCACCGGAGCATAAATTTCTGCATACGCTTGTGGAATGGCAATGCCATAGGTACGAAGTGATTTACAACAAATATCCAAATCCCAATTACCGCGATCATCTAACGCCCTACCATTATGGACATCAAATGCGGGATTACCATACGCTTGGGTAAAAATGGCATCGGTACCAAACATAAAGTCAGCGCGAAAACCAATATCCCAGCTTTTTCCTTCAGTCTTTACCGCACGCTCAATAAAGATGTTGAATTGGTTCATCTGAGCCCTATTTGCTTGATCGCCAAAAGTCACTGGACCATTAAAACCATCAGTTTGACTAGGATTAAAAGTGGCGCCACCATTCACCCATCCGCCAAAATTAATACCACTATCCCTCACAAACTGCATAAAATTTTTCCCGGTGTTCGTTACCGGATTACTGCCAGTACTCATGGTTGTATTGGCTTGTATAGCAGCACTCATACCAACGAGTAGTGATCCTCCAACTACAGTTTGAACGAGCGCACGTCTGTACATCGATTTATATTTCATTATTTTCTCCCCTATTTTATTGTAGATACCGCCAATCTATCGCTCTTGTGATATCCACACCGGCAGAACTCTAACATCGAATATCTTTTTGGGTCAACGTAAATTGCTAGCCCAAAACGAATAAAAATACAATAAGGAAAACTATTAAATTAATTCCAAAAATTAAAATCATTCAAAAAAGACCAATTACACTAGCAAATTAGCAAAACGTACTTCTGATGCAATTACCAAAAACTCCAATTACCTGTTGCGACAATCCAAATACCCAAAATACCATTAGTGATTGCATGCGCTAAAATTGGTGACCACAAGGTACCACTACGCATATACAACAGATTATAAGCAACCCCAGTTAATAATCCGGCAAACCAAAGATTATGCGCAACCGCAAAAAGAAAAGCCGTTATCAGGAAAGCCTTGATGCCTACTTGCCCCGGGTTCACCGCAAGAAAATTCGGATGATGTAGCCAGCGCATTAAGAATGATCGCCAAAACAATTCTTCCATCACAGGTACCACCAATACTGCACCTATTAATCGGATCACAACAAATAACCAATCGATTTCACCATTCTCATGTGGATCGAAACCGGTTGATTCTCCCATCATCATCCAATTTGCCGTAAGATTTACCCAAGCGACAAACACCGCGATACCAGTAGCAATAGCAATAATCCATGTACGTGTAGTGCTTCCAGTAGGCCATTGCAACTCACGATAGGTACTTCGAAACCACCACAGCAATGCCGCAACAACAGTTATTTTTGTAGCATACAATAAACGTACTTCATTGACATCCCAACCTAGTAGGACTAGCAACACGTCTTCCAACAACATAAAAAGCACATAGGCACCAAATGGCGCAATTCGATACCAGCTATGCTGCTCGAACATCGTCATAATGACTACTTTCAATGATTGTAAGAACTAATGAAATACCACAGAAAATATCGCGTAAGAATTCATCCGTCATAGTCCCTTGTAGCGAATTTCTATCACTTCCAATTCTTCAATGCCCACTGGCGTATGTAGTTTCACTACATCGCCTTCCCGCGCTTTCAGCAACGCTCTAGCTAAGGGAGAGACCCAACTGATGCGACCGTTTCCAGGATCGGCCTCATCCAAACCAACAATGCTATACGTGTGTTGATCACCAACCGCATTACTAACAGTCACCGTGGCACCAAAAAACACTTGGTCACAATCACCACGTTGCGCAGGATCTATTACTTCTGCATTATCTAACCGTTTGGATAAAAATCGCAGGCGACGATCGATTTCGCGTAAACGTTTTTTACCATAAATATAGTCGCCATTCTCTGAACGATCACCATTCGAAGCCGCCCAGGCAATTGTTTTAACCAGCTCAGGCCGCTCTAATTTCCACAACTGGTTAAATTCATCCAACAACCGTTGATGACCCGATGGGGTAATATAGTTCTTGACACCTTGTGGTAATTTCGGTGTGTTATCGACTTCGTCATCGTCATCGTCATCACTTTCTTTGGTAAAAGCTTTATTCATAGCAAGTAATGTCCCGATATTTTCTCAACAAAACAACCATTTATTTTATTACATTGCGAATTTTTCGAAGAAAGAAATCCTCCTATCAATGCGCTATTGTCCGGGAAAAAATATTAATAACCATAACACCCGTTATAATGAATACTAAGCCTATGATGGCAGGCATATCCAATTTCTGTCCAAGAAATAACCAACCTACCATTGCAATCAATACCATACCAACACCTGACCAAACCGCGTATGCAATACCAACCGGAATAGTTTTAAGCGTTAACGACAACGACTGAAGGCCAGAAATGAGTGAAGCCTTCTGAAGCTTTTAAGCACGAAGTGGCGATGACTTCACTGATAATCGCAATTGACAAAAAAATCCACGGTTGCATTGCTTGATTCCGATAATGGTTACTGATGCAGTTCACCAAGAGCATCGGTAATTTGATTAAAAGGCTTGTGCTGAAAGAAATTTCGAATATTGTCAGCCAATTGATCGATCAACCGCTGCCTGGATTCCTGACTAGCCCAAGCGATATGTGGCGTAATAATCAAATTATTGGATTGATACTGCAAAATTAAATTATCCTGATTCGGCGGTTCTTCCTGTATGACATCAATGGCCGCACCCGCAATGCGTCTGGAAGATAAACACTGCAATAAATCGATTTCATTAATCAATTCACCCCGTGCCGTATTAATCAAGTATGCAGAAGCCTTCATCAGTGCAAATTCACGCTGACAAATCAGGTGATGCGTATCTGGCGATAGCGGACAATGCAGTGTAATAAAATCTGACCGACCAATCGCCTCATCAAATGCAATTCTGCCGGCGCGCGGTGTTTTATTTTTGTGCTCCGCAATCAATACATCCATCCCAAATGCTTCCGCTACTTGCGCTACCGCTTTCCCCAAAACACCGTAACCAATAATACCGAGTATTTTTCCGGTTAGCTCTTGAATAGGAAAATCCATCGGACAAAAAAATTGACTGGATTGCCAATCACCACGTTTTACTAATTCCTGGTAATCGACAAAATGACGAATCAAACTCAACATCAATAGAAAAACGTGTTGTACTACAGAAGGTGTGGCGTAGTTACGTACATTGCAGACTGCTATTTCGTGTTCAGCTGCAGCTTTTAAATCCACATTGTTATAACCAGTTGCTGCCACACAAATCAGTTTCAAGCGAGTTGCTGCTTCAATTGCTGATCGGTTGAGAAAGACCTTATTACTGACGACAATTTCTGCATCACAAATTCTTTGTAAAATCTCTTGATCAGAAGAATCATGATAGTAACACCAAGGCGAGATTGCTTGACCCAAGCCCGTACAATCCAAATCATCACGACTCACCGAACCGAAATCAAGAAAAACCGCACGCATATTATTTTGCAATAGTAATGGAAGGAACACCTACACGCGGAATATCCGTTACCGTCATTTGAAACAATAAAAACAATAGCTGAAAGGCTTCGCGGTTCCATCGCGCATATTGGCCTTGTGTATCCACCATGTAGTAACGGCTATTCCAGCGAACGGAAATATCGGCATCGGCTGGCGAAGCATTGGAATACCTCAACGCCATCGTTAAATCAGGGTTCTCGTCATTCAATATTGGCGGCGTTCTAGGATCTTTGTCAACATGATAACCAGGCGCCTGCCCCAATGCTTTACCGAGAAAACCCAAAATCGAGTGAAAGCTCCTGAGCCTGAAAATTCCTCTCATAGACCAGTCTCCACCATAGTACCCGGCACGAATGTCAAAGGCGATATCGTTGACATCCCAATCCTCAACAATTTGATGCAGTTCTTCTCGCTCTCGTTCAGATAATGTGCTGGGATCGTAATTCGTAATCAAAATAGGACCTGGGGTATGCTTGCTCAAAGTGTAGGTACTTTCTTTGGCGTTATATTGTACGTCATACTCCTTTTGTAAAGAATGAAACCCCTCTGCCACCACTGCATTTGCCGGAATAGTCCAGTTATGTATCAGTGGCAAGGGTTCGGCATGCAATGCGTTAGCATCTTGAATGGCCGAGAGATGCAACACTACACGTCGAAACATCTTATAATTATCAGTATCCGAAGGTTTGTTGCGATAAATAGCATACTGCGTATGCTGTTGTAGTAGCCGCACTTCCTGTGCCATCATACGCAATAACAAATCGACGTCATAGCGTTGGCGCAACAACAAAGTCAGTTTATTTTGCGCAAACGGTGTCAACAATCGCTTGGTGAAATCTTCCCCTTCAATCGGAACGATGCTAATCGTTGGACTTTCGGATAAACCACCACCAAAAATTGGCATTATTGACGCACCAGCCAAACCGCCCAAAGCCGGCGTAGCGCCAGCACTCGCCTGAAAAGTAAACGTAGCAGCAATATTGGATACGCCGGTAAAGTGAATAGGTTGACTATGATGCGCTCGAACAATATTGATCAACAGCTGCTGCGAGATAGTATCAGTTACCGCATCGTCATACGCTAACACAGTGCGATTCAGCGCGATCGGCGATATACAACCGGATAACACCATCATGATCAGAATCCATACAGGCAAATGGAAAAAATTTAAACGGTCTATCAAGTTTAGAATTCCTTATCAACGAATATGTGAATATTATTAGTTTTATTACATCATTCTGTGAGGATGTAAACATAAACATACGCAAAAGAATGCACCTGATACCGTTGAATCGCTAAGAAATCTGGCAATGATAGGAAACCAGGGATTGAACCATTGTTACACTTATATAGAAGTTATTTGAGTGATTTCTGCTCACCGATGCGCTGTTCTTTGCCTGCAAGTAAATTCATAATGTTGGATTGATGCCTCCATATCAACATCAACGACATTACTAAAACCGCAATACAATATTCTCGGGATTCTGAAAAGCTAAAAATATAAATGGGTGCAAGGACAGCAGCCACCAATGCGGACAATGAAGAAATGCGCCAAATCGCAGCTGTTAGCAACCAAGTAACAATCGCCATTAAACCAACCCATACATTCAAACCTAACAGCACGCCGACTGCCGTTGCTACACCTTTGCCACCTTGGAAACGCAAAAACACCGGAAAAATGTGCCCTAAAAAAACCATAATCGCAACTACTGCAATAGCTTTCTGGTCCACCCCCCATATAAGTGCATAATGTTCTGCTAAGGCGACCGCCAACCAACCCTTCCCTGCATCCCCCAGCAGTGTCACAATTGCCGCAGATTTTTTACCACTACGTAGAACATTAGTCGCACCAGGATTTTTAGAACCGTAAGTACGAGGATCCGGCAGCTTAAACAACCAACTAGATATTACTGCAAAGGAAATGGATCCCATTAGATAAGCAAAAAAACCGAACATCAGCAGCATCATGTCATTAGCAGGCTTTGAGAAAAATAGAATAAAATCGAATCATTCACACAAACCTTTACTCACAATGGATATTATTTTTTTACGCGATTTTAAAGTTAAAGCCCTCATTGGAATTTACCCATGGGAGCGCAAAGTACAGCAAACTATTCGGCTGGACCTGGAAATCGCACTACCCAGCAGCCTCGCCTGCCAATCCGACCATATTGAAGATGCGCTGGATTATGCCTGTATTGTCGAAAGAATCAACGCTCTTATCAAAGAAAAACATTTTTCCTTATTGGAAGCGCTTGCAGAAAATATCGCCCTTACTATTTTGCAAGACTTTCACTCACCCTGGGTTAAAGTCAGTGTTGCAAAACTGAGCATCATTCCGGGCGTACAAGAATTAGGCATTAGCATCGAACGTAAATTGCTCGCATAATCGCAGAACAACCTCATTCTTAATGTGTATGACCATGATCGTGATGATGATGGTCATGATCATCATGTGCATGTTGATGGGAAATCTCTTCTGCAGTGGCAGAACGGATATCTGTGATGGTGCACGAAAAGTTCAATGGCATACCGGCAAAAGGATGGTTAGCATCGACGATAACGGTATCGTCAGTTACATCCGTCACCTTGTAGACAAGCATGTCTTCTGAATTCTCTGCCCCCCCTTCAAAATGCATCCCCACGGAAACATTCGCAGGAAAAGCACTACGCTGCTCAACCCGAATAAGCTCGCTATCGTATTCACCAAAAGTATCATCGGGCTCCATCGCAATGGAACAATGATAGCCTATTTCTTTCCCATGCAACGCTTCTTCAACCAAGGGAAAAATACCGCCATAACCACCATGTAAATAACTGATTGGTGTATCTGTTTTCTCCAGGATATTCCCATCGGCATCCGATAACTCATAACTCAAAGAAACAACAGTATTTTTTTCAATACGCATGCTGAAAATCCCTTTTTAATGATTAAATATTAACGAACTGACTGGTGCAAAGCTTTTGCGATGTATCTTGCTTGGACCGTATTGCTGCAATGCAGCTAAATGTTTCGGAGTCGGATAACCTTTGTGTAGATCAAAACCATAGTGTGGAAAATCAATATGCAATCGTAGCATTTCAATATCGCGCTCCGTTTTTGCCAAAATAGAGGCAGCAGAAATTTCAGGCATCAAGGAATCTCCCCGGACAATAGCTTGTACTGGATAAGGTACATCAGGGCATTGCTTTCCGTCGACCAACACTTGATCTGGAATGCAAGATAAACCTTCCACAGCACGTTTCATGGCTAATAAACTGGCTTGTAAAATATTCATCTGATCGATTTCCTCGACTGACGCTGAAGAGACTGCCCATGCTTTGGCATATTGTTTAATTGCCATCGCAAGCATCGAGCGTTTCAATGCACCCAGTTTTTTTGAATCATTCAATCCAGCAATGTGATAATTTTTGTCTAAAATCACACAGGCTGCATATACCGGACCGGCTAATGGCCCTCTTCCAGCTTCATCGACACCGCAAATTATTTTGTAGGAGTCAGAATGTTGAATATCCAGGTTAACCATCCCAATAAGAATGCCATCTAACAGGTTATCTGCATTATCTGCATTATCTGCATTATCTGCATTATCTGCTAATCGATATTAAATGAATATTACACATTCTTAGCGGTACACATCAATGTCGCTTCCGTAACTAATTGTCCATCCACTTCAGCGCGTGCAGAATATTTCCACAATCCTTTGATTTGCCGTTCTATTGCAACTTTCAAGATTAATTGATCGCCAGCGGTTACCGGCTTCTTAAAACGCACACCATCAATACCGACAAAATAATAAACGGTGTCCTCTCTGTTGACTGTATTCTCAGTTTTCAAAGTTAATACAGCCGCGGCTTGTGCGAGCGCCTCAACGATCAAAACGCCTGGCATAACAGGATAATGCGGAAAATGTCCTGAAAAAAACGGTTCATTAATCGAAACATTTTTTAACGCCACAATATCTTTTCCAACCTCGTAAGAAAGTACTCGATCAATGAGCAAAATTGGATAACGGTGCGGTAAGTACTTTAAAATTTCATGAATATCCATGCTGTCCATTTGATTTTCTATTATTCCATAATTGTTATCGAGGCTCTATCGTTAATAAAACAACCTTTCATTGCACCGTCTCACTATCAAGCAATTTAATAATTTTATCTGTTATATCAATACGCTGACTTCTATAAACTGAATCTTGGAGTTGTAATATCAAATCAATTTTTTCCGCTTCCGCAAGCTTACTAATCACGTTGTTGATACGATCCAAAATGATACTGTATTCTTCGTTTTGGCGCGCACTGAAATCTTCTCGTAATTGTTTTTGTGCACGTTGATATTTTCGGCTCAGATTGGCTAAGTTTCTTTCCATATTTTGCCGCTCATCGAGCTCAATCGTGGCGCCGTTTTTTTCTAATTTATCTTGTAAAATCCTTGCTTCTCCCATCATTTTTTTAATTTCGTCATCACGTGGAATAAATTCTTGTTCTATTCTTTTTTGCGTTTGCAGCGCAAATGACGATTCTCGAAGAATTTTTTCAGTATTGACGACACCAATTTTAATGTCGTCAGTAGAAACAGCAAAACCATCAACACTCATTACAACAAAACTAAGCGCAATGAACAAGAGAGAAAACCGGTTATATCTTAAATAATTCAATAGCTTCACCAATTCTATTTTATTTTATTTTATTTAGCCTGATAGCTTGTCAGCTTCAAAATTGTTGACCGAACATAAACTGAAACCGTTGCAGATTATCCGACCCTTTCTCATTTAAGGGCTCCCCAATACTGACCTTCAATGGTCCCATTGGAGAAACCCAAGTCACTGCAATACCGGCCGAGTAGCGCATGAAATTATTCAATTCACTAAACTGATTGAATACCGTTCCACCGTCCAAAAACAAACTTAAACGCAATGACCGATCATCTTTCATAAAAGGTACTGGAAACATTAACTCTACGTTACCCACCACCCGCTTACTTGCACCCAGTGCAAATTGGCGAGGAGTACCCCCCCCCGAACTTGAACCACTCAGACTATCGCGAGGCCCTAATGTATTCAAGTCATAGCCCCGCACCGATGTATTTCCACCCGCGAAAAAATTCTTGAAGAAGGGCATTGCTTTCCCAGTATACCCATCCCCATAACCCGCTTCGCCATTCAGCATCAAAGTAAAGAAATCATTAATGGGATAAAACCATTTTTGATGATAGCTGACTTTGTAATAATTCAAATCCCCGCCCGGTACGCTGATTTCAGCAAATAAACGGTGGGTCGTTCCAGACGTCGTCCAAATCGCACTATCACGGCGATCACGCGCCCAACTGACAGTGAACGGAAAATTATTAGTGGAAGTGCCAAATTCCTTAGTGAACTCCGTATAACGTTTAGGGCTTCTATCTGTAGTATCAATATGTGTATTTTCCGCCGCCAAACCAAACGATACAATATCGTTTTCCGCAATCGGTACCCCTAAACGAATACCAGCACCGACCGTTTGAGTCTTAAATTCCGCAAATGATCTCAGCGGACGGGTATCGATATCGCGCTTGTAAAGATCAAAACCCAGGCTCATACCATTGATTGTGAAATAAGGATTGGTAAAAGAAGCCGAATAGGTTTGATTAATCGCGGCTCTTTGCACTTCCAAGTTGAAGAAATTACCGGTACCAAAAATGTTGTTTTGCGAAATACTTGCATTCAAAAGTATACCTTGGCGATCGGAATAACCCGCACCGAACATAATCGAACCAGTCGGCCGTTCCTCCACCTTCATATTGATATCAACTTGATCCGTTTTATTGGCAACCGCAGGTGTTTCCACATTGACACTGTTAAAGAAAAACAAGCGGTCGACACGTTGCTTCGACAAATTGATGTTTTGCGTCGAATGCCAGGCACCTTCCATTTGGCGGAATTCACGACGAATGACTTCGTCGCGCGTACGATCATTACCCGTGATATTGACGCGGCGAACGTACACGCGCTTACCCGGATCGATAAAGAAAGTAAAAGCTGCTTCACGCTTTTCATAATCCAATTCGGGATTAGCGTTGATGTTGGCGAAAGCATAGCCGTCATCGCCATAGCGATCAGTCAATGATTTGATTGAATCCGTCAATTTCTTGCGTGCAAACACATCGCCAGCTTTAATCTGAATCAGTTTACGGATCTCTTCTTCTGGAATCAGTAATTCACCGGCTACTTTAATATCGGAAACTTTATATTGCGCTCCTTCGGTAACATTGATGGTAATGTAGATATCACGCATATCCGGTGTGATTGACACTTGCGTGGATTCAACATTGAATTCCAAATAACCGAGATCCAAGTAATGGGAGCGCAGTGTTTCCAAATCCGCTGCTAATTTCTGTTTAGAATATTGATCATTCTTGGTAAACCAGCTTAACAAATCAGGCTTACGCAATACCAACACGCCACGCAATTCTTTATCGCTGAATTTTTCATTACCGACAAAACTGATTTTTTTGATGCGTGCCGTACGTCCTTCGTTGATATCGAAATTGATACCTACACGATTACGCTCCAAGGGCGTGGTGGTCGTGGTAATCTTAACCGCATATTTACCACGGCTAATATACTGACGTTTCAGTTCCTGCTCAGCCCTTTCCAGCAATGAACGACTGAAGATTCTCGATTCCGAAATACCTGCCTGTTTTAAACCTTCGAGCAATTTATCTTTTTCAAATTCTTTAGCGCCGTTAATGGCAATTTCTGCGATCGCAGGCCGCTCATTGACTTCAACCACCAAAACCCCATTTTCGGCTTTCAAACGCACATCCGTAAAAAAACCAGTACCATAGAGGGACTTAATTGCCTCATTGGTTTTCTCTTCAGTTAAGACATCGCCAACCTTGATGGGCAGATAACCAAATACTGTACCCGCCTCAGTGCGCTGCAACCCCTCAACGCGGATATCTTTCACAACAAAGGAATCGCTTGCCCAACTCGAAATAGCATAGAAAAAAGCTATGAATGCGAGGAAAAACCGGAATCTCATTATTTAACCAGTGATAAGCCGATTAATATCATTGTATATCGCAAAAATCATCAGCGTCAGCAGTAAAGTCAGGCCTATTTTCTGACCTAATAACATCATCTTATCTGACAATGGCGTGCCTCTAATTATTTCGATGAGATAATACATTAAATGCCCACCATCCAAAACAGGAATGGGTAGTAAATTCAATACCGCAATACTGATGCTGATTAACGCCAAAAACGCCAAGTATGAGACCAACCCCATTTGCGCCGACTGACCCGCGTAATCGGCTATCGATATTGGGCCGCTAATATTTTTCCAAGATACATCTCCTGTCACCATTTTTCCCAGCATGCGAAAAGTAAGCTGCGTAGTTTCCCAAGTTTTTTCGAATGCTTTAAGCAATGCTTGAAGAGGAGGATAACTCACCTTTACTAGGATTTTATCGAATTCAGCTCGATCAATACGTGGTGCAATCCCTATTTTGCCAATCTGCTTTCCTTTTTCTTGAGCGGCCTCGGGTGTAATTGGAAGCGTAATAATTTGTTCATTACGTAAAATGTCGAGCTCGAGTAATTGCCCTGGATTGTTGCGAATTTGCTGCACCAGTTCGGCCCAACTATAAATCTCAACATCGTTAATGGCTAAAATTTCATCACCAACAGATAAACCTGCGTAATATCCGACACTATCAGGTACCACCTGATCAATAATCGGTGCTACGCTCGGTTGGAAACTAGTAAAACCAATAACGCCTGAGAAATTTTCACTCAGTTTGTCAGGATCAATCTTGCTAAAATCCATCTGGCGAGAATTGATTTCACCATTTTTATTAATGGTTTCAACATTGACTTTGTCGGATTGATCAATTGCATAACGCAATAGCACCCAGCGAGCGTCTTGCCAGCTTTCGATCGGCTCATTATTAATACGCACAATCGTTTCACCCGCTTCAAACCGTGCATGCGCGGCAGGCGTATTAGGTTCAACTGGCCCCAAAATGGGCTTCATATCGCTAACACCTAATACAAACAACAACCAATAGAGAATAATTGCCAGCAAAAAATTAGCAATCGGACCTGCAGCGACAATTGCAAACCGGCGTGCAACAGGCTGACGATTAAATGAACGCGATAATTCGTGAGGCGCCACGCTCCCTTCGTTCTCATCTAACATCTTGACATAACCGCCCAATGGAATAGCTGCAACAACCCATTCTGTTTGATCTTTTCCTAATCGTTTACGGAAAATTGGCTGACCAAAACCGATGCTAAACCGTAGCACTTTGACACCATTCAAGCGTGCAATCAGATAATGACCGAGCTCATGAAAAGTAATCAACAACCCTAGCGCCACGACAAAAGAAAGAATCGTGTAACCTATCGACATATCAGATTAGATAACCATCCGGCAGATTGAAAAAGAAGAATTTATCATTTTGGTCCCAGAAATAAATAGATTCGAGATACTATCACTAAATGGCACAAATAAATCAAAGCGAAGAATAGCTAAGCTTTCTTTGAGGCCGACTATGGCTCTGCTGTAACCACTCCCTTGCCACTTCGCGTGTCTCACGGTCTGTTTCCAACACATCATCAAGGGTTGCGATTAATTTTTGGGGTGCATTTTGCAATGCATACTCGATCATTGCTGGAATATCTGTAAATTTCATTTGACTATTCAGAAACGATTCAACCGCAACCTCATTTGCAGCATTTAATACCGTAGGCATATTTTTACCCGCTTTGAGCGCATCATAAGCAAGCCTTAAGCATACAAATCGATCGAAATCAGGTTCCTCAAAGTCAAGATGCCCCACCTTAAACATATCCAAAGCAGCCACACCACTATCGATTCGCTCTGGATAACCCATTGCATGTGCTATAGGCGTACGCATATCAGGATTACCTAGTTGCGCAATAACCGAGCCATCAATATAAGCAACCATCGAATGAATGACGCTTTGAGGGTGAATCACCACTTGGATTTTTTCCGCAGGCGCATTAAATAACCAATGTGCCTCAATAACCTCCAATCCTTTGTTCATCATAGTCGCTGAATCAACGGAAATTTTCTTTCCCATATCCCAGTTTGGGTGCGCACACGCTTGTTCCGGCGTAACATTCTCTAAAGCTGATAGAGGTGTGCGGCGGAAAGGCCCACCTGAAGCAGTCAACAGTATTTTACTGATACCTGAACACTGCAAATCACCATTAAAACCAGCGGGTAAGGATTGATAAATTGCATTGTGTTCACTATCAATCGGCAATAGCGTCGCATGATGCTGCTTCACCAAATCCATAAATATACGCCCTGCCATTACCAGAGTTTCTTTATTAGCAAGTAACACCAGTTTTCCAGCTTGTGCAGCCGCAAAAGTCGGACGAATGCCTGCAGCCCCGACGATGGCGGCCATCACAGCATCCACTTCCGGAAGAGCAGCAACCTTTTCCAAGGATTCCACACCGGATAATACTTCGGTATTCATTCCGGATACCGCTATTTTTAATGCCAGTTGCTCTGCACTTGCAGCATCCAGCATAACTGCATAACGCGGTCTAAAGCGTTGGCACTGCGTCAACATTTTTTCAACATTGTTATGTGCGGTTAACGCAATAGCCTGAAAACGATCGGGATGACGCGCTATGACGTCCAGTGTGCTTTCTCCGATACTTCCTGTAGAGCCCAGAATAGTGATTTGGCGGATCATAGTATTTATAATTCAGATGAATAGAAAAGAATTGCCAAAGTAGCAAAAGGTAGTGTGGAAGTTAATGCATCGATACGATCCAATATGCCGCCATGTCCCGGTAAAATATTGCCGCTATCTTTAACGCCTGCTTGACGTTTCAATAACGATTCATATAAATCGCCAATAATGCCTAATGCAGTCATAGCAACCAACAATGGCAATAGGACAAAAACAAGATTCTCTTTTCCCACACCCATAATAACCCATGCTAAGCCATATAATAGTACGGCCACGATCGCACCAGCAACGCCTTCCCAAGTTTTATTAGGGCTGATTTCGGGAGCCAGCTTGTGCTTACCTAAAGAACGCCCCGTAAAATAAGCTGCGGTATCTGAAATCCATATAACTCCCATCGTTCCCAACAAAAGTACTGGGCTTATGATTCGTAATTGGTAAAGTGCAAGGCAAGTTGGAAGCAATACGACCCAACCGATTAACATCCAAGTAACAGGAGATTCGAAAGAAAAACTTTTACGGAGATAAAAGGGTACCACGAGCGCCCAAAACACGACTGAAATACCATATAGAATCACAAAATCTAGCGAATAAGCATTTGTTTTTAAAGATTCGCGCAAATAAATAAGCAGCTCACTGCCCAATAATGCGGTGAACAGCATAAAAATAATGGTATTTCTAACAGAGAATTGCGCTAATTTGCTCCATTCACGTGCCCCTACAACCGTTAATGCCAGTATTAAAATAGCCCAAAAAATATCTTGAAAATAAAATACTGCAAGTAAAAACAGGGGCAATATAACAATGACAGTCAATATACGTGCTTTCAGCATGAAGATTTATCAGCTATCTTTCTGAAGGCATTGCCACTTGCAATTGTTCACTGGTACGTCCAAAACGGCGTTCACGTTTTTGGTAAGATTGAATGGCGCGATCTAGTTCGCGCTCATCAAAATCAGGCCATAACGTATCGGTAAAATATAGTTCCGTATACGCTAATTGCCACAACAAGAAATTACTAATACGGCATTCCCCTCCGGTACGAATAAATAGATCAGGTTCAGGCGCATAACTGAGCGCAAGGTATTGTGATAAATTTTCTTCCTCAAAATTAAGTGACTTAAGCGATAACTCATTCGACTGAATCATCATTTTTCGGAAGGCTTGCATGATATCCCAACGTCCACCATAATTGGCTGCAACGGTAAAAACCAAACGCGTATTTTGTGCCGTTAGCTGCTCTCCCTTTTGAATCGCTTGTACAATTCCAGAATCAAATTTTGACAAATCGCCAATCACTTTAAAACAGATACCGTTTTCATGGAGTTTTGTCACTTCTTGCTCAAGCGCACTTGCAAAAAGCTGTATCAGAAAAGAAATTTCATCTGAAGGACGACGCCAATTTTCGCTGCTAAAAGCAAAAACTGTTAAATATGAAACATTACGTTCGATACAAGCCTTAATGACACCACGAACTGTTTCAACACCCTGTCTATGGCCAGCAACACGCGGCATAAAGCGATTGCGCGCCCACCGTCCATTTCCATCCATAATAATTGCGATGTGCTGAGGAATCGAATCCATGTTAGGAATTTCGCGGGTTGAACTAGAGCGCTGTTGCATATTAAACAGCCATTAGTTCGGCTTCTTTAACTTGCAATACTTTGTCTATTTCAGTGATGTAGCGGTCGGTCAATTTTTGAATATCATCTTGCCCACGACGTTCATCATCTTCCGATATTTGTTTAGTTTTTAATAATTCTTTAAGGTGAGCATTTGCATCGCGGCGAATATTACGTGCGGCAACACGTACTGTTTCCGCTTCGTGTTTTACAACCTTGATCAGATCACGACGACGTTCCTCAGTCAGGGCTGGCATCGGAACACGAATTGTTTCTCCAACTAGCATGGGATTAAGTCCAAGATCAGATTCACGAATTGCTTTTTCAATCGTATTGGCCATTTTCTTCTCCCAAGGCATCACGCCTATCGTGCGCGCATCAATGAGATTAATGTTAGCCACTTGATTAATCGGCGTAGGAGAACCATAGTAATCAACTGTAACATGATCTAAAAATCCGGTATGCGCCCGTCCACTTCTGATTTTTCCCAAATCAACTTTGAGAGCTTCCAAACTCTTCTGCATTTTCTGTTCTGCAGATTTCTTTACATCACCAATCATACTATTCCTATCCCTTTCTAACTAAGGTTAAAGAGACTAAAACCCATATCCACAAAGAAGTATATATCAAGCGGTTACTAGCGTTCCTTCATCTTCGCCAACGATGATGCGCTTTAGCGCGCCAGCTTTAAAAATACTAAATACATTGAGTAGCATTTTTTGATCACGGCACAGTGTCAACGCAGTTGCGTCCATTACTTGCAAGTTTTTGGCGATGGCTTCATCAAAAGATAGTTTATGGAAGCGCGTAGCATCAGGATTCACTTTTGGATCACTGGTATAGATACCGTCAACTTTGGTTGCCTTCAGTATGATATCCACATTCATTTCCATGCCGCGTAAAGCAGCGGCTGTATCAGTAGTAAAAAACGGATTACCGGTACCTGCAGCAAAAATAACAATCTTCTTATCGGTCAAATACTGTAACGCGCGCGCGCGTACATACGGCTCAACCACCTGCTCGATACGTAACGCCGACTGTATTCGTGGCACCAATCCAATCACTTTCATCGCATCTTGTAACGCTAAAGCATTCATCACGGTAGCTAACATACCCATATAATCTGCGGTAACACGTTCCAAGGCATCATTTGCTGATTTCATTCCACGAAATATATTACCGCCACCTACCACAATCGCAACCTCAACGCCCAATTTACTGATTTCTTCTATTTCTAAAACAATCCGCCTCATTACGGCTTGATTAATACCATACTTATCTTCACCCATTAAGGCCTCGCCAGACAACTTCAGCAATACCCGTTTATAAATAGCGACTATCATCAATGATATAAGTAATAGTAGTAAATAAAGATATTATTTTGCTTGATCCATTTGCGCCTTGACTTCCTCAGCGAAATTTTCGGTTTTTTTCTCGATTCCCTCGCCTACTACAAACATAGTGAAGCCATTCACTTTAGTTGCTTTTTTTACCAGTAATTTCTCAACGGTTTGTTCGGGATCTTTTACAAAGGGTTGTCCCAGCAAAGTAATCTCCGCTAAATATTTTGTAATTCTCCCCTCGACCATTTTTTCGATAATATTACTAGGCTTGCCGCTTTCAGCGGCTTGAGCAGTAAATATCTGACGCTCGTGCGCCAAAATTTCAGTAGATACTTGTTCTTTCGAAACGCACATCGGCTTACTTGCAGCAATATGCATGGCCAAATCTTTACCCAATGCTTCATCGCCGCCCGTATGATCTACTAAAACACCGATTCTGGTTCCATGAAGATAAAAAGCAATGCGCCCCTGCGTTTCATGCCGAGCCAATCGACGAACACTGATATTCTCACCGAGTTTCATCACCAATGCTTTTCGCGCAGTCTCAACGTTCTCATTCGAATTTGTCAGTAATGCTTCCGTCAATGCTGCAACATCGGTAATATTTTTTGTAGCCGCCAACTCAGCCAAGTTTTTAGCAAAGTGAATAAAATCTTCATTCCGAGCAACAAAATCTGTTTCACAATTCACTTCAACCAATGCGCCGCATTTACCATCTGCCGCAACATAAGCACCGACAACTCCCTCAGCCGCAATACGTCCGGCAGCTTTACTTGCCTTAGAACCACTTTTTATGCGTAGTAAATCTTCGGCAGCCTTCATATCACCATTGGTTTCCGTCAAGGCTTTTTTACACTCCATCATGCCAAGTCCGGTCATTTCCCGCAGTTCTTTCACCATGCTTGCGGTTACTTCTACCATATCTACTCCAAATACACGTTAAGGTAATTTTCTTAAAATGAATGACTTAATTTGATTCGTCAATATCTTCAGAAACCATTTCTACAATTTCTTGAATGGATTGATTACGGCCTTCTAAAATGGCATCAGCTACGCCACGCGCATACAACCGGATTGCACGACTCGAATCGTCATTACCGGGAATAATGTATTCCAATCCCTCTGGATTATGATTAGTATCCACCACGCCAATCACAGGAATATTCAATTTCCTAGCTTCCGTTATTGCACCCTTCTGATAACCAACGTCAATGACAAACAAAGCGTCCGGTAAGGATTTCATCTCTTTGATACCCCCCAAGCTGCTGTTCAGCTTGCCCAGCTCCCTTTGAAGATCTAAAGTTTCTTTCTTGACAAGTTTATCAAAGGTACCGTCTTGAAACATGACTTCCATATCCTGAAGACGCTTGACAGATTGCTTGATGGTTTTGAAATTGGTCAACATACCACCAAGCCAACGTTGGTCTACATAGGGCGACCCACAACGAAATGCTTCCTCACGAATAATATCGCGAGCTTGTTTCTTAGTACCTACAAATAAAATAGTACCTTTATTTGCCGAAAGCTGACGCACATACTTCATCGCTTCCTGGTACATCACCATGGTATTTTCTAAATTAATGATATGGATTTTGTTACGATGGCCAAAAATATAAGGGGCCATTTTGGGATTCCAGAAGCGCGTTTGATGTCCAAAGTGAACACCCGCTTCTAGCATTTGCCGCATTGTTACAGACATAAATTCTCCTAATGGATTGAGCCTCCACTCATTGCATGCTCAGCATCGCTGAAATATTGGCAAACGAGTGTGTGTATTTAATTCAATCCCTGATGTTTTAGGTACCACAAAACAACGCCACTACCGTATTAATCAATCAGAAATCAAATTATCCTCGGATTATAGCATTTTCGGATACTTACTCAAGTCAACTATGACTACAACAGGTTTATAACACGATAACCTGGAAATTTTGCATTGTTTTTCAATTACACGTTACTCAATATTTTGCACCTGCTCTCGCATTTGTTCAATGATGACTTTGAGTTCCATAGCAATTTTAGAGATTTCCAAATCAACCGATTTAGCGCCCAACGTGTTAGCCTCACGATTCAGTTCTTGCATCATAAAATCCAGACGCTTTCCAACGGAACCGCCTTGCTCCAAAATATGCTCGACCTCATCCAAATGAGCCTGCAAACGCGATAATTCTTCATCAATATCGATTTTCCCAACAAATACAGCAATTTCCTGACGAATACGTTCATCTTCAAGATTTTCAATTACTTCTTTCAAGCGAGTGCGCAGCTTTTCTTCGAAATTTGCAATCAATGCTGGAATACGAGGTTGCACGATAATCAAATGTTGACGAATTTGCTGAATACGCTCCAATAGCATTACTTTAAGTTTTTCACCTTCACGCATTCTTGCGATTGTTAGATCTTCCAAAGCAATTTGCATTAACTCCATGCTGAGGTCATTCAAGTCATCTATAGATATATCGTTATTTCCCAGAATTCCGGGCCATTTGAGTATTTCTGCCACGGATAAGGATTGAGCTGTCGGATATAATTCCAACACCAATTGATTAAGCTGCAGTAGATTTTGCAAAACCTGTGTATTCAGTTGTTGCTGATGCTCCGCTTCAACTAAAGGTAAAAAATTCATGCGACACTCAACCTTACCCCGCCGCAATTGTGTGATAACCATTTCACGCATGGCCCGTTCCTGTTTACGCAAATCATCTGGCAAACGAAATTGCACATCGAGAAAACGGTTATTAACAGATCGTATTTCTATGCTGAGGGAACCGTAGAGCGCGTCTCGAGAGGCCGTAGCATAACCTGTCATGCTGAGAATTGGTTTCATGGTTTTTCAGGTATTGAAGGAAGTGAAGAAAATAGATCATTCAGTAAAAAACCCAAACCACACGACGAAGGCGCAGGTTTCTGATCAAGTATACCCGATACGGTAAATGGCTTGATCTTATCGGTAGAATCGAACACAACTTGACTGACCTCCATATACACCCTATCTCCTGCTGCATTTAATCGCCACAAATTAGGAATATCTTCATAGGGTTGGTTAAAGCAGTACGGTAAGCTATCACCATGCATCGTCAAAACGGGCTTTTCAAATTGTGTCACTAAGTTTTTGATGCGCTCGAGAATTTTCTGGTAACCATTGCAATTTGTGCGTATTGCTTTGGAGCACGCAGGTTTGTTGTCATTCTCATACTCATAAATATCAGCGTGGAATGCAATCACGACAGCTTCAATCGATGAATTCGATTGCGCTGTTTGAAACAACTGAACGAGCCACGCTTCATTATATTGATCGCGAAGATCGGCTGCATGAAACGCATCTTCTTTATTGCTGCGCTCAATCTGATTGCGTCCATTATTAGTACCCGGCAAGTGCAATGTTGCAAACAAAATATCTCCGAGCTGCCATCTCGCATTTTCAACAAAACCTTGCTGCCGAACAAGTCCCACAATATCCTTACTCAACTGCAATTCATCTTGATTAAAAAAAATCTGCCGCAAAAATTCAAGCCGCTCGAGTTCATCGTAACGTGTTGAGAAATTAAATGTCAATCGATCACAATCAGTCCAATCATTGTCTCCCGGCGTGTAAATGGTTCTGTGTGGATGCAACTGTGCAATTTGCCGGTAGCGGTCTTTAAATAGCTCGTCGGTACAACCCGCCCTAGCCAACTTAAAATCACCTAAGTGTATGAGTAACGGAGGATCGAGCGCTTTGATGGCTTTTGCAATAACACCATCTGGATGCTCTAAAGCAGCGTATTCAGCATCGCTATAGGGAATGTCACTAATCACCGCAAAATGCGTAGGAGCTTTTGTGGCCGTGGAAGAAACAGAGCTATCATTTGCCAATATCAGTGATGAACCTAAAATCAGCGAAATCAGAAAACTGATTCGTTTAACAAGTCTGTTAAGCATAGCTCCCGCTCATACATCCGTGTGGTTTTGAAAAACCAAGCCCGCATGTTCGCGTAGTTTGTGAAAATGAATTGCAGGCCAATTGTCTTGCGCAACACTTAATTCCGCACCAAAAGACGCAAGAAATGTCGGTGCATCCACCGCATCATAGGCAATCCGGTGTGAGTTTGCATCGATAAATCGTTGCAATTCTTTGGGATCATCCGCAGTAATCCAACGCGCCAATTGATACTTCGCTGGTGCAATACGGGCTGCCACTTGATACTCATGCTGCAAGCGGTGTGTGACCACTTCAAATTGCAGGACCCCAACCGCTCCGAGCAACAACATATTGCCCAAATGTGGCCGAAAAACTTGTATGGCGCCTTCTTCACCGAGCTGCGCGAGACCGAGCTTCAATTGTTTGCTTCGGAGTGGATCGGCAATTTCCACTGTTCGAAAGATTTCTGGCGCAAAGAACGGCAAACCGGTAAATTGCAATACCTCACCCTCAGTTAAAGTGTCGCCAAGCTGCAACGTACCGTGATTAGGGATACCAATAATATCGCCTGGATACGCTTCTTCGAGAATATCACGCCGTTGCGATAAAAAAGATACCACGGTGCTAGTACGAATGTCTTTACCGCTTCGTACTACTCTTAGATTCATACCGCGTTTAAAATGCCCGGAGCATACACGCACAAATGCAATGCGGTCACGATGCGCCAAGTTCATATTAGCTTGAATTTTAAATACCATCCCGGAAAATTTCTTTTCATCCGGTAATACTTCACGTTGAATTGCATGACGCGATTCGGGTGGCGGCGCAAGCTCAACCAACGCATCGAGAATTTCACGCACACCAAAATTGTTAATGGCGGAACCAAAGAATACCGGTGTTTGCTCACCTGCCAGAAAGTCTCCATGATCGAAAGCAGGTGAAGCGCCTTTGATTAAATCAATTTCTTGTAACGCAACCGGTAGTTCTGCGCCAAAACGTCGTTGTAAAGTGGGATCATCGAAATGCGCAATGATTTCTTCGTCCTTAGTAACGCGATCAGCACCTGCCTGAAATACCCGCATGCAGTCATTCCTCAGATCACACACTCCCTGGAAACTTTTACCCATGCCGACGGGCCATGTGAAAGGTATGGTTGACATGCCAAGCGTGCGCTCGATTTCATCAAGCAAATCGAGCGGTTGCCGCACCTCACGATCCATTTTATTGACGAATGTTACAATGGGCGTATTGCGTGCACGGCAAACTTCCAGCAAACGCAGCGTTTGTGCTTCCACGCCATTGGCTGCATCAATGACCATCAAGGCAGCATCGACAGCGGTGAGAACGCGGTAAGTATCTTCGGAAAAATCCTGGTGCCCCGGTGTATCTAGCAAATTAATGACGCAATCACGGTACTCCATTTGCATCACCGAGCTGGCAACCGAGATGCCCCGTTGTTTTTCAATCTCCATCCAGTCAGAAGTAGCGTGACGACTGGCCTTTCGTGCTTTAACACTACCAGCAATATGTATCGCGCCTGCGTACATCAGTAATTTTTCTGTCAGCGTAGTTTTACCCGCATCTGGGTGTGAAATAATGGCAAACGTGCGACGTCTCGCAACTTCCTGGTGAATACTCATGGGTTAAGACTACGATTCCTGTGAATAGAGAAAACAATGGGTAGTATGGGAATTGCTAAAGGTACTGATAGCGGGATATGTTTCGCGACAAATTGGCATAGCCCTGGGGCAACGCGGATGAAAATGACAACCAGATGGCGGCGCGACGGGTGAGGGCAAATCACCTTTCAAGCGAATCAGCGGGATTACGCGATCTTGTTTGATTTTTGGCACGGACGACAGCAAAGCCTGTGTATAGGGATGTTTCGGCGTATCCATGATTTCATCAACCTGACCCTGCTCGACCACGCGCCCAAGATACATCACCGCAACTTCATCGGCCAAATATTCAACCACAGCAATATTATGCGTAATAAACAAAAATGCAATTCCTAAATTATCTTGTAATGATTTTAGTAAATTCAGTATTTGCGCCTGAACCGATACATCCAACGCGCTGGTTGGTTCATCGCAGATAAGTAATTCGGGATTAACCGCCAGAGCGCGAGCAATCGCAATGCGTTGCCGCTGACCACCGGAAAATTCGTGTGGAAAGCGCCATTTTACCTCAATTGGTAAGCCGACGCGCTGCAATAGCGTATCGATTTCCTGCTCATTGTGTGTGTCGGATAGCGGAGTGACACGCAGCGCATTCATGCCCTCCAGGAGGGTTTCTCGGATACGCATACGTGGATTCAGAGAAGAAAAAGGATCTTGAAAAATGATTTGGAATTGCGAGCGGATTTTTTGCAACTGGCTGCGACTCAATGATGTCAATTCCTGATTTTTAAACAGGATACTTCCGGCAGTAGGCTGAATCAACTGCAAAATGCTTTTACCAATGGTCGTTTTACCGCAACCAGACTCCCCAACCAATGCCAAAGTTTTACCGGCGGAAATTTGTAACGATACCCCATCGACCGCGCACACATGACCGACAATGCGTTTGAACAAACCCTTTCGAATTGGGAAATGCACTTTAAGATCCGTCACTCGAAGCAATGGGGAAACTGGTGTCATAGTCTCGATGCCAGCATTTTTATCCGGTGCGCCGAAAATAATGGAATCATTGATAACAGCACTACGCTCAGTATGTTGATTCTTGCTATCGTATAAGTGGCAACGCACTTGATGGTCATCTGTGATCGAGTGCCATTGCGGTATATTCTCATGGCAAACCACCATTGCTTGCTGACAACGATCCGCAAAACGGCAACCCGAAAAGGTTTGCGCCAGCGATGGGACAGCGCCCTGAATAACCGCTAATGCATGATTGCGTTTGTGCTTTTCCGGTAAGGATGCAAATAATTGCTGAGTATAAGGATGCGCGGGGTGATTAAAGAAATCTTCGCGATTGGCCATTTCAACGATTTCACCTGCATACATAACACCCACTTGCTGGGCCATTTCAGCAACCACACCCAAATCGTGCGTAATCAATAGAATAGCCATGTGATTACGCTGCTGTATCTGACGCAACAGATCCAACACTTGCGCTTGAATCGTCACATCCAGAGCAGTGGTAGGTTCATCCGCGATTAACAGCTCGGGTTCACCCGCTAACGCGATGGCAATCATAGCGCGTTGCTTCATACCGCCAGAAAATTGAAATGGATACTCGTGCATACGATGTTCTGCATCAGGAATGCCAACTTGCTCGAGTAACTCGACAATACGCTGTTGTGCTGCTGAATGCGATAGTCGGCCATGTTGCGTTAGCACTTCATGAATTTGTTCAGCAATCGTCATGACTGGGTTTAGGCTCAGCATCGGCTCCTGAAAAATCATGCTAATGCGCTTGCCTCGAATGCTACGCATGGCAAACTCAGGCAATTGCAATAGATCGACACCCTTGATACGAATCTGCCCGGATATTATTTCGCCGACATCAGGTAGCAAACGCATGATAGAAAGTGCGGTCATTGATTTACCGCAACCGGATTCACCCAGCAAAGCAAAAGTTTCACCGGATGCAATTTTTAAGGATAACCCATCGACCGCGCGAATCGGTTCATCGCTTGCATGCAATACGGTTTTTAACTGGTCAATCTCAACTAACGTATTCATGTGCGGTGGTTTGTTTTGGCTATGGTATTGGTTTCTGTGATTGCCGGCACAGTATTCTTTCCAGATTGATGCGGACGATGCTTTAAACGGTTGCTATGCCGCAGCGTACGGGCACGTGGATCAAGTGCATGCTGCACCGCATTGGCGAATAAATTGGCACTTAAAACTAACGCCAACATAAAAATGAATGCAGCCAACAACGCCCACCAAACCATCGGTTCACGCGCCATTTCCAACCGCGCGGCGTTGATCATCGTACCGAAACTGATCATCGAAGGATCAACTCCCACACCGACATACGATAATACGGCTTCCGCCAGAACCAGGCTGCTAAAATCCATGACAATCGCAATCAACACCAAATGCATCACGTTCGGCAAGATATGCCGGGTGATAATGCGCCAATGTGAAACACCAAACGCATGTGCCGCTTGAATATATTCCAGTTCACGCAATTTCATCGCTTCACCACGCAACAAGCGGCACAACCCCGTCCAACTGGTAATTCCCAGAATAATGCACAGAAAAAGCAAACGCAAATCCGCACGCGCCGCCGTAGTATCAAAAATATCCGGATGCGTTTCGATATATACTTGCATCATCAACACTGCGGCCGCAATCAAAAGCACGCCGGGAATCGAATTCAATGTGGTATAAACATATTGAATGACATCATCGATCCAACCACGAAAATATCCCGCCATAATCCCCAACAACAAGGCAAACGGTAACATGATGAGCGTCGTCAGCGTACCAATGACCAAGGCGACACGGATACTTTTCAGCGATTGATACAAGACATCTTGACCGACTTTATCGGTCCCTAATATGTGGTAATAGCCGATCAAAGCGGAAACGCAACCAACCAACAGCAACAAAACAAGCAGCGTAATGAGTATCGCATACCACGGGATTTCTGACGTGCGCTGCCAGATCGATCCGAAGCTTTGTTTGAATGAGCATTCATCCTGTTTGGATAACCCAGCAGTTAAGGCAATCAACAGCAAGCACCATACGGCAAAACCGTAGCCAGCACCCCGTAGGGAGCGTACCGAAATATCCGTAGTATGCTCTGTTTCAGGGTGCTGCAAATGCGCACCGCCATATTGCAAACGCGCAAAAGTACGCATCTGCTGGCCATCCGGCAATTCAATAGTCTCTTTCGCATACAGATGCGTTGCCAAGGGAGCGGAATAGGTTTTTTCCACTTGGGTGCGTAATGGTGTCACCAGAATATCCAACACGCTCAACACATCCACACTATAAATGGGCTCAGATTGTGAGTTGGTTGACTCTAAGGCAGGACGAAAATGAATCGTATCAAGAAAACCGATCAATAAGAAAAACAACAAGACGGTGAGTGACGACATGCCACTCGCACTATGCCCAACACGCTTCCAGGAAGCTAGCAAATGCGGATGGCGCCGCACATACCCCATGCCTATCATGACCATTGTGACAAACAAATAGATTAACGCGTCTGTCCAGAGCATTACCGGGTCAAAAGGCATAGGTTTTTTTTCAGCGAGTACTTACCGACGACTTAACGATAGTGTTTATTGCTTTAACGATTGAGATAAAGTAATTTCTAGAATACATGTAAAAGAAAGCACTTTTCAAGTAAAGTTATCTTTTACATGTATTAATAGTTTATTGCAATTTCCAATACATTTATTAAGATATTTGTACTTTAGCTTGTGGACCAAAACAAACAGGACTAGGACTAAAATTGTCGTCTATAATCCATCCTTCGTCGCCATTTGGGAGCGAACCAGTTGTCGCTCGATGTATATTGCATCTGTTATCTTTAATAATGAATATAAAATCATATCCAGGATGAACATCCTGATTATGAGTGATATTAAATGTTGACGGTGGGTTGATTGGATTTCCATTTTGATCTAAATTCCACACAGTTACGGAACCAGTGCTCGAAGTAAGCTTAACAGTAGATACAAGTACTTCCGTCATAATATATGCTCCTCAAATAAATATTTGAAAAAATTGTTATCAGAATAAGAAATTTTTAAGATGGTTACATTCGTTCCTCCTTTCCCCTAAAAATTTAATGTTAATTTCAAAAACATAGTGCGTTCTGGAATAAATCTTGCAGTGATAGGTTCTGAAGTTCTAAATGTATTATCTATGTAAGCAAAATCATCATTTAGCAAATTCCTACCTTCTAGACTAAGAAGGCCTCTGCGGTTATGGAAACGAAAACCAGCCGAGAAATCAAGCAGCAAAAAACGATCAGTGCCAGACTGAGCTGGACGCTCATCTCTGTTTCCTCTAACCAAATCTTGTTGAACGAAAGTGGTCGTAAGCCTGGAAAATATACCGGAAGGATGAAAGTATTCAATGCTTGCTGGTGCGCTTAGTGTTTGTAATTTGCTAGGATTAGGGGTTGTATTATTTCCTATGCGCGAAAAGTTTTCGAATTCAAACTCGCCTTTAATTGCCCAGTTTGGATGAAGTGTCCAATATACATAAGCGCGATAGAACTCTTCCTCGTATTTTGAGAACTGATTAGCTGTACTGCTTGCTATAGGAGTTTTAACATGTCGTCTAGAAATCTCGAAACCACTGAATATTTTTTCAAAGACTTTTGCATCTAATCCGATTCCCATTCTTTGCGATCTAGCTCCATTACGATCATCATAAAACTGATTAAATCCAGCCACTTGTGTTGGTTCAATGGTTTGCTGGACGACAAGGTGCGATTTGGTTGTTTCAAACCAGGCCGCTCTGAGCCGTAGGGAATTCGTCATATCCCATTGCAGGCCAAATTTGGGGTTGATTTTATCGGTATGTTTATGCGCAGTAGTCTTGAATGTATCATAGCTCAAGCCCAAGGTTACAGTTAAGCTTGGCAATAAATTAATATTGGTATAGTTATAGATATTTTTTTTTCCATCAGCATCACCAAAATCATATCCACCACCACCAGTCGTGGCGTTATATCGGCTATGCCGATACAGATGTTGTGTTTCTCCTTGAAAGCCATTCAATGTGCTTGTACCTGGATTAGATTCGCTTCTAATATTTACATCTCGATCAATATATTTTCCCGATAAAATAATGTCTTGATTGGACGATAGTGCATATCTGACACCAATCCTTGCAATACTTTCATCTAGTTTTCTACGATAACTCTCGTTGGCACTATTTTTGAAATCAAACTTTATGTCACCATGTTCAGTTTCTCGTCGTCGCACTTCTGCTTGAACATTCAGTTTAGGCGTTAGGGCATATTGGAAGAATCCGTTGTAGACATTATGTTTTTGATCGTTATTCTCTCTAAATCCATTGGTTTCGTGATGAAATTGCCCCAGACTCACTGAGGCTCTATCGCGTTGCATCGAGGCGACAATTTCGTTACCCAATGTACCGTTGCTTCCAACCATTCCAGATGCCACAATTTGTGGTTTATTGCGCTCCATCAATGGTGCAAATTCATTAAACCCCACCGCTGAGGGTGTCGTGCCGGTAATGATATTCAAATCAGCCACCGCCATGTGCGGTTGCACCGGGTTGACGTTGATCGGTTGCAATAACTGCGCTTGCAGTAATTCGCTGACACGGGCGATTTCATGCCGTGGTGTGTTGACATACGTATCGGATAGAAAACGGTGCGCGGAATGATTGGCTGGGTCAGAGCTCAAAGACTTGGCCGTTTCCATCACAGCACGGCGTTCGAATCCCAAGGTCTCAAAGA
>ERZ1292630.702-Hain-H41-02um-R3-702-length-34088-cov-155_pt1 | contig 34088 bp, 38 predicted proteins | sample MGYA00564408_ERZ1292630 | MGnify/ENA primary metagenome ERZ1292630 (study PRJEB36523, sample SAMEA6512641) | groundwater metagenome | collected 2019-01-08 | study: AquaDiva: Metagenomics assemblies of 32 groundwater samples
ATCAGCCGTTGACGAGGCGGGCGAAGGAACAGGTGTTTGGATTCAACTCGGCCAGGGTGTTTGGGGTCGATGTCGAAGCTAAACGACGGGAGGTTCCGAATGACGCCTTGGGCCGGCTGAGAATGAGCTATCTGGAGGAAGGGCCGGAGCCGAGCCGAAGAGCGTACGGATGGGTGGCGGGATGAATGGGTGGTGCTCGGTGCATGCGCGCAATGAGCCAGCGACCTGCTTTGCCCATACATTGGTAATGGAACAATGAAGAGAGGAGAGGCCGAATGAAAAGCGAGATTTTGTACCCTGGTGCGTTTCCGATGGTACGAGTGGAGCTGGCGGAGGGAGAGCACATCAAGGCCGAGTCCGGCGCGATGGTGGCCTGCTCGCCGACCATCGATATTGAAAGCAAGATGGAGGGAGGGTTTTTAGGAGCGCTGTCGCGAAAGTTCCTGACAGGAGAAAAATTCTTCTTCCAGACGTTGCGGGCCAGTCGAGGCGCCGGCGAAGTGTTGCTCGCGCCGACCGTGCCCGGCGAAATTGTCCTACTGGAACTCGATGGCGTCAATGAGTATATGGTGCAGAAGGATGGGTTCCTCGCCGGTGCGGCCGGGGTTGTCATCGACAGTCAAATGCAGAGCATGAGCCGGGGATTGCTGGGCGGGGAGGGGTTCTTCATCTTGAAAATGAGCGGGAAGGGGATGCTTACCCTGAACAGCTTCGGAGCCATTCACAAGATCGAGTTGAAGCCAGGTCAGGAATATATCGTGGATAATAGCCATCTGGTGGCGTGGTCTACCACGACCACGTATAACATCGAAAAGGCCACGTCCGGATGGGTGGCCAGCTTCACGTCGGGTGAAGGATTTGTCTGCCGATTTCGTGGGCCGGGCGTCGTGTATATCCAGAGCCGCAATCCGGGAAGTTTCGGCGCATGGGTACGACAGTTCATTCCAGTCAGTCAGTAGCGGTAGCTGAAAATGGCCACCAACTTCATTCTCGCCTCGCAGGAAATCCTCACGGTACCTCCGAGGGTACGGTTCCAGGTGTCACTCACCTACGACCTCGTCGGCAGCTATTTTAAGCCGCCGCATGGCATGCCATGGTAGAAAGCACTCCCAACGCGCTCTGTTTCGGCGACGAATTCCCCGCCAGCGGTGCCCCTTGCCTGGTTCATGTCGAAGACCATGGACTGACGATCACGTTTATCCCTGATCGTGATGGAGCCGAGCCCCGATCGGAATCCTTGAGGTTTTCCGAACTGACCGTCTCCGCAGGTGGGCTGGATCATGATCAGCTCGTGGCCACATGGGTGGGGTTGAAAGGGCAGCGGACACTCTATCTCAAAAGTCCCGATGTGATTCGTGCCTTCCGGCAAGCGGCTCCTGATCATCTGAGCCAACCGCTTGAACGAGCCGCCGAACAAGTCCGTCAGGTGCGGCAACGGCATCGAATGGTGTGGGGTATTGTCGGAGGCGCCCTCTTGGTTGTCATGCTCGGACTGTGGTTTGGGAGTGACGTGTTGGTTGAACTCGCCGTCGAGCGAATTCCTGTCGAGTGGGAACGGAAGCTGGGCGAGTCAACCTATCGTGACTTTCTGGCTCATCAGGATGTCATGAAAGAAGGCCCAGCCGTGGACGCGGTCAACGAGATGATCCATCGCCTGACCAGCCAGATTCCGGAGAACCCCTACACCTTCGAGGTTACCGTCGTGAGGAGTGATGTGGTGAATGCGTTTGCCCTGCCCGGTGGCTACATTGTCGTCTTCACCGGACTGATGAAAAAAGCGGAGAGTGGCGAGGAGGTCGCTGGGGTCCTCGCGCACGAGCTGAACCATGTGCTGCAGCGGCATGGACTCGAACGCATTATCAAGCAACTGGGCTTTGTGGCCGTGGTGTCGATTGTGCTGGGGAATCCTCCTGGATTGGGGGGGATGATGAAGCAGCTTGGGGTTGAGCTGATGACGCTGAAGTTCGGTCGCGCACAGGAGACGGAAGCGGATCTCACCGGCCTTGAGTTACTCTATCGCGCGAAGATCGATCCATCCGGCATGATCACGTTCTTTCAACGGCTGGCTGAAAAAGACGAGGGACGAGTCGAATGGCTCTCCACCCACCCGATGAGCAATGCCAGAGCCGAGCGCCTCAAGACTCAGCTGGCAGAGATGCCGAAACAGAACCCTGAACCCTTCACATTCGAGTGGACCAAAGTCCAAGCCTCGCAGGGCGCACAGCCTAGTACCCCTCCATGAACCCTGTGCGGACGATCCGTCTCGGTGTCATCGCCGATACGCATGGGCCGTTCGATCCAGCGATCCGGCGACACTTTTCTGGCGTGGATCATATTATTCATGCCGGCGATATTGGCAATCGATCGGTCATCGAACAACTTGAGATGATTGCTCCCGTGACGGCCGTGTCCGGCAATGTGGATGGGTACGAAGAGAGCGGCTTTCCGACAGAAGCAATCATCAAGCTGAATGGTTTCCGCATCGCGATCCGGCATGTCGTGTTTGAAGCGGGAAAGCTGACCGAAGATGGAAGAGCGTTTCTCGACCGTACGAGACCAGACCTTTGTATTTTCGGTCACACCCATCAACCCAGGAGTGAATGGTTGGGTGATACGCTGTTGTTCAATCCGGGATCAGCAGGGCCAAAGCGCTTCACATTGCCCAGAATGGTCGGGCGGATCACGATGGGAATTCGCCTGTCGGCGAAACACATCACGTTGGAGGATCGGGTTCCTCCGCCAAAACGGTTGGACGCGATAAGACACTGTGCTAGATGAGCCGACATGAGACTTCACCGGGGGATTAAAAGCGCAAGCCTACGCCTACCAACCCATAGTGGGTGCGAAAATCGATGGACAGTCCTTCCCAATGATAGTCGGACAAGAAATAGCGGTACTCGCCAAACAGAAAGACCTTGGGGTTGAGGAGAATTTGGGCACCTCCGAGGAACTGGTGGGCTAAGGCGTGAGCCGTGTCAAAATCGTTGTCATCGCGCCCAGCGATGTTTGGATTGAGAAGTGTCCCACGAGACCATCCTAGCCCTATCCCAATGTATGGACGAACCGTCCCGCTTGGATAGCGGAGAACGAGGTTGAACGTCGTGTTGCTCACGAGCAAGTCGGAGCGACCGGTTTCGTTGACGTGCCCATTGGTGACGTTGGGAAAGGAAATCGCTCCACCGTGTATGTTGGAATCGATCTCGAGGCCCACCATTCGACGGAGCGCAGCTGGGAAGAGTCCCACTTTTAGGCCAGCACCGAAGCCGTCTTGAATCGAGGCGGGTACCGTCGTCTCTTGGTTGAAAATCGCCAGATCACGAGGCCAGCTGCCCAGCGCATAGGCGCTCAGTTCCACGTCTCCGAACTCGGCTGCAACTGCCACGTCAGTGACACATAGGGAGCAGAGCAACGCACTAGAGAAAGTGATCAATCGGATGAGGGAAGCGAATCCCACAGTTTCACGAAGGTTAGGGGGCGAAAAAAGAAAAGGCCTTCCGGAGATTCTCCGGAAGGCCCTTCCAAAGCGTACTTTATGCTGGTCTAGTTACCACGAACGATGGTGCACCATTCACCGAGGATACCCAAGATATTCTTGGCAGAGTGGTCAACGGATGCAACCTTGGTGATGCCTCCGGCCACTTTTGCAGCCTGGACGCTCGCGTCACCGGTGGCAACCCATCCAAGAATTGACTGGCCGCAGGCCTTACCCTCTTTGCTGGCTCCTGCCTCATCGGTCGCGACATCCCCGTACTTCGTTTCGTTGTAGATGACGCCAGCCATTGGCGAGGCGACGATCTGACAACCACTCAAGCTGAGGCCGACAAGGGCAATAACCGCAAGGGATAAACGAGACGCGTGCTTCATAAGATCCTCCTTAATAGAAGTTAGAACGAAAGATTGTTTAGGTGTCATAAACAATCAGCGTGAGTATAGTCATCTACCTGGTGTCCGTCAATCTTGGATTTGACATGTATTATGGCACGCACGTATGGAATTTGGACTTCGCAGTCAGTTTAAATCACACAGACGCCAGGGTGCGGCTCAATGGACAGCAGATTGGTATCACGCTGCTTCAGTATATGGTCTCTCGGCGAAGAGATCCGCTGGTTTAAGTGAGTAGCGATCCAACCTCGGGCCAAGAAAAAATTGTTGTGCTTCCCGATGATTTGTCTATAATCATCGAACTCATAGTCTGTTGTGTCGTAGTGCGGGTACTTAACCAAATACCTAAATGGAGGAGGACCCTATGTCGAAGAAAGTGCTCTTATTAGCTGTTGCAGTCCTGTTTGGTAGCCAGGCTGGTCTGGCGATGGCAGCAAATCCAGACACTGGTCCGGGCTGCGGATTAGGCAAGGTGATGTGGCAGAATTATCCAAATGCCAAAACAAAGGGTTCGCAGATTTTGATGGCGACAACCAATGGCTCATTCGGGTCTCAGACGTTCGGTATGTCCACAGGGACTCTGGGTTGCACGGATGATGGCCGGATATGGGCCGAACAGAAGGCGACCATGTTTGCCGAGCTGAATGCCGATGCGCTGGCGCAGGAAATGGCGCAGGGGCGCGGTGAGCACCTGGCTTCGATGGCGACGCTTCTGGGAGTTGCGCAGCCGCAGCATGCGGCCTTCTTTGCGATGGCCCAAGAGCGCTATGCAGCCCTCTCCAGTGCGGGTGAACTTTCCCCGGCGGCGATGGTCCAGGCATTGAATGAAGGGATTTCCGCCGATTCTTCGTTGGTCAAGGTTGCGCTGAACTAAGCGCATCTGTTCCAGGGGCTTCCACCGCAGGGTGGAAGCCCCTTTGTGTTTCTTCATGATGCAGTGATCCACATCTTCCTTGCCATTAGCATTCTTCTCGCCAGCCCAGGCTGGAGCCAGGCTGAGCCGGTCATCCAAGACTATCAAACGGAGCTGATCGAACGGGCCAGACAGACCCGTTTGGCGGATAAACGGGAATGGCAGTTGCTGCTCCACTATGGGGTCGATTTATTTGGCAGAGCGGCCAGCGAAGAGGACGACGAGGGGTTCTTTCTTTCGCCTCGTGGAAAGTTCGATCCGCAGGCTGAGCTTGATGCCACGATCGCACAGTTCTTTGTTGCTGACCTGGTTGGACGCTCGAAACAGCCGGCACAATGCGCCTTCATTGCTCGGTATCACTGGTTAAAGGAGCGGCTGCAATTCGATCCACACCGGCTTGCGCCGCTGGAGTGTGGCCGGTTCGACCGATGGCGGGCGGAGATGAATCCGCAAGGGGTGAGTTTAATTTTTCCTGCCGCCTTCCTGAATAATCCCGCCTCGATGTTCGGTCATACATTCTTGCGGATCGATCAGCGAGGTCAAACCGAACAGACCAGATTGCTGGCCTACACAATCGATTATGCTGCGGATGTGCCGGATGGCGCCGGGATCGAGTATGCGTACAAAGGAATTTTCGGAGCATACAAAGGCTTCTTTTCTACTCCTCCCTATTACCTCAAGGTCCAAGCCTACCGCGACATCGAGAATCGTGATATGTGGGAGTATCAACTGAACTTGACGCCTGATCAGATCGATCGGCTGCTCATGCATGCCTGGGAGATGGGAAATGCATACTTCGACTATTTCTTTTTCAAGGAAAATTGCTCGTATCACATCCTTTCTCTATTGGAGTACGCGAATCCGTCGCTTCACTTGAGAGACCGGTTTTCGCTGTGGACCATTCCTGCAGACACGGTTCGAGCCATTATTGACTCTCCGGGATTGGTGGGTGACGCGACGTACCGGCCTTCCCGCAGTACGATCATCAAGCGAAAACGGGCGCTGCTGACCGATGAAGAACGAAGTCTGTCGATAGGGCTCATGCGTGCCCCGGACATTGCGAAGGAGTCTTTGTTTGCATCGTTGCCGCTATTGCGGCGGGCCTTCGTGCTGGATGTCGCGTCGGACTATCTCCGCTACAAAGGGGAGAGCGATGATCCGGAGGTGACGGTCTACAAGGAGCGCAACCGGCGCGTGCTGACGGAGCGGAGCAAATTGTTGATTCCATCCGCTGAGATCAACATTCGTCCCTTTACGAAACAGCCGGATGTGGGGCACCGGACAACCCGTGTGGCGCTGGGAGGTGGCTGGCGCAATGATGACACGTTCGAAGAGGCGTCGTTCCGTGCCGTCTATCACCACCTGCTCGACCCTGAGCCAGGCTACACACCGGACGCGCAACTTGAAGCATTCGCAGTAACGGTGCGGCGTTACAATCAGGCGGACCGCGTCAGAGTCGAACGGGCGACATTGATCAATATCCTGTCTCTCTCGCCGATCGATGATCTGTTTCGCGCGCCGTCATGGAGGGTGAACGTGGGGATGGACACCCTCCGCCGGCGGGGCTGTCAACTCTGCGATAACGTGGTGGTCGATGGAGGAGTGGGGGCAGCGATGGAATCCCATGTGCTCAATCGGGAAGTCTATTTTGCGTTCGCTGAGGCCGAGGCCAACTACAGCAAGGCCTATGAGGAGCGGCATCGTGTCGGCGGCGGCGCCACGGTGGGGATGTTGGCGGATGTGACTGATCGTTGGAAACTGATGCTGTCGTGGTCGTATCGCCGGTATCCGTTCGGCGATAAATCGGACGACATCCGCTGGTATGCCGGCTCGCGTCTGACTCTTGCTCAGAACTGGGCGGTACGGATGGATTACAACCATCGCGACCGCGACAATGATGTGGTGGTTTCCATTCAAGCATTTTTCTGATCGCCTGGCTGACTTTCTCTTGCCGTGTATAGAGTGTCCTGCTACAAGTGTAGGCGTCGGAGGCTCAGGATTCTCCCATGAACCGATCCACTGAACAGCCCAGCCCACAGCGCCCAAATCAAGCCGTTGAGCCGATCGCTCCCCATCCGCCGTTACACCAGTACTATGATGAGCTGGATGCCAGGCAGGGATTCCTCAACGAGCTGTTCAACCGAACAGCGTATCAGTATCGCAATATCGACAAGGCCACCGGGTTCGGGTCCGGCTTATGGTATCGGAAGAAAGCGCTTGAGTCGGCGGGATTGAAGCCAGGCATGCGGGTGCTCGACGTCGCATGCGGACCGGGACTGGTGACGCAATGCGCGCTGAGTCTGGTCGGTCCATCCGGCTCGGTCGTCGGGCTCGATCCCAGTATCGGCATGCTGCGCGAAGCGCAGAAGGGCCCGTGCCGGAATTTGGTGCGCGGTGTCGGCGAGCGGTTGCCGTTTCCAGACGGACATTTCGATTTTCTCAGCATGGGTTATGCGCTGCGGCATGTGCCGGATCTTCGGGGCGCGTTTGCCGAGTATCGGCGTGTGCTCAAGCCGGGAGGGATCGTCATGTTACTGGAGATCTCACGACCCCGATCGGCGTTCGTACTCCTCCTATCGCGGTTTTATATCAAGACCCTGTTAGGGGCCGCGTTCGCCACCGGGACCGGCAATCAGGACATGAAGAAACTGATGGCCTATTGGTGGGAAACGACGGAACAGTGTGTTCCCCCCGAAACGATCATTGATGCATTGAAGGGATCGGGTTTTGGAGCCTGTACGGTGAAGGAATGGTTCAGCGGGCTCTTGAGAGACTATCGGGCGGTGAAGGACTCGGTATAGAGATGGAACAGTCTGGCGCATCGTTGCTTGAACGAGATCTTGCCAAGCTCATTGTGCAGACGCTCAAGCTGAAGATCGATCCGGCTGCCATTGAACCGGAGGCCGCGTTGTTCGGCGAAGGGTTGGGGCTCGACTCGATCGATGCGTTGGAACTCTCGCTGGCCATTTCACAAACCTACGGGTATCAACTCAAGTCGAGTGATCCGCAGATCAAAACGATCTTTTCATCCTTGCGGGCGTTGGCGGCAGCTATTGAGAAGAACCGCACGAAGTGACGGTCGATAGGGCCATGCGTGAGACCCCCTTGATCGGCCCCTACGATGTCGACGATGTGCTGGCCTGGGATCAGGAAGGGCCGCGCACCGTCCGCCAGTTTTTGACCGACGCGGCTTCCCTGGCGGAGTCGTTGCCCGATCGATCTACGGCGCTGAATCTTGCCGCCAACCGCTATGACTTTCTGGTGGGATTCGCTGCCGCCATCATGCGGCGGCAGGTAACGTTACTTCCACAAAGCCGGGCGTCTCAAACGCTGCTTCGGATTGCCAGAGAGTTTCCCGGAAGCTATGCCCTGACGGATCGAGGCGATGCCATTGAGGGAATCGATTCCGTCTCGATCCAGCTGAGGGGGGACCAGGCTCCGTGGCCGATGGATATTCCACGGATTCCGCCTGATCGGGTTGTGGCTGTTGCATTCACTTCCGGGAGTACGGGACGGCCCGTGCCGAATAAGAAGACGTGGGGAGCCTTGACAGCTGTGGCCCAGGCGACCGGAGTGAGACTCGGGATCAAGGCAGGGGATCGTCTTTCGGTGGTGGCGACCGTTCCGCATCAGCATATGTTCGGGCTGGAAGCGTCTGTGATGTTACCGATCATGCATGGTTTGGCGATGCATGCCGGGCGTCCGCTGTTTCCGGCCGATATCAGGAGTGTGCTGGCTGATGCGGCGAACGGATGGATGCTCGTGACGACGCCTCTCCATCTTCGCGCCTGCGTGTCAGAAAGTATCAGCATGCCGCCGGGTGGACTCATTCTTTCTGCGACAGCCCCGTTGCCCCGCAATTTGGCGCAGCAGGCTGAGGAGCACTTTCAAGCCGAAGTCCATGAAATTTTCGGGTTTGCCGAAGCCGGTAGCATCGCCGAACGGCGCACAATCGACGGCGACCGGTGGCATCCCCTGGAAGGGGTGCATGTGGCGCAGGACGCATCCTCATGTCTGGTGCAGGCATGGTATCTTCCGACGCCTGTGCCTGTGCCGGATCGCATCACAGTCGATACGGATGGAACATTCGTCGTGCATGGCCGCGAAGCGGATCAGGTGAATGTCGCCGGCCATCGGATATCCCTCGGCGACTTGAACCAGCTCTTGCTGAAAATCGATGGCGTGCAAGATGGAGTCTTTTTCTTGCCGGAGGAGGGGGCCGGCCTCGTCACGAGGCTCATGGCATTTGTCGTGGCTCCCGGCAAAACCAGCGAAGAGATTCAACAGAAGCTGCGCGCGTATGTTGACCCGGTATTCATGCCCCGTCCGTTGGTGTGCGTGCCGAGTCTGCCACGGAATGCAACCGGCAAGCTTCCACGAGAATCCGTGAACGAGTTGGCCCGGCAATGGCTGGAGAGGGAAGGCGATGGCGCATGAACGAACGGTCTTGATCGGCCACGATCATCCGTCGCTCGCGGGACATTTCCCCGGACACCCGGTTGTGCCTGGCGTGGTGTTGCTTGGTGAAGTGATCGAGACGTTGCGTCACAGTGCGGCGGCTCGGTCGGTGAGGGGATTGCCCATGGTGAAATTCTCCTCTCCGTTGAAGCCTGGTGAGGTCGTTACCATTTGTGTGAATCAGGATGAGGTTGCGCTGGCCTCGTTTTCTTGCCGGGTCGGGACCAGGCTTATTGCGTCCGGCGTGATTGAACTGGCATCCGGGACGGCGGCGCAGATGGAAGGGGTGTGAGCCTCGCGTGGCGACAACAATCGGAGCGCGGCAGCCGCGCCGGTATTCGGATCATGGCCTGGGTAGCGCAATTCCTCGGCCGTCCGGCCGCCCGCGCGCTGCTCTATCCGATTTGTGTGTATTACTTGCTAGGATCGGGGTCTGCCCGACGGGCCATTGCGCGATTCCGTGAGCGGGCCCTTGGCCGGCCTGCCGGATGGGGCGAACTGTTCCGCCATTATCACGCATTCGCCTCCACAATTCTTGACCGAGTCTATTTTCTCCGCGGACAGTTCGACCTTTTCGATATCCGGTTCCATGGCCTGGATGTGCTGGATCGGGAGCTGGCCAAGGGACGGGGCTGTGTGCTATTAGGCGCGCATCTCGGAAGTTTCGAAGCGGTCCGGGCGATGGGTCTCCTCGGGCGACAGCTCGACATTCGAATCCTCATGGATGAGCAGAATGCGCCGTTGATTCGCGGACTGACCCAGACATTGAACCCCATGATGGCTGACACGGTGATTCAGACGGGCGGGATTCACGCACTCCTGCAAGTGAAGGAATGTCTCGAACGGGGTGGGATCGTCGGTGCGATGGGTGATCGTGTGACGCCGCAAGATCAGGCCATCGGATGTTCGTTTTTCGGCAGTGAGGCCAGATTCCCGACCGGGCCGATCCGTATGGCTCATGTGGTTCAGGCGCCGGTGGTGCTGTTTTTCGGGCTCTATCGGGGAGGAAACCGCTATGACGTGCGTCTTGAGTCATTTAGCGGCGAGACTTGTGTGCCGCATGACCGCCGGGATATCGATTTGACGCAGGAGGTGCAGCGATTTGCCGGCCGCCTCGAGGAGGTCTGCCGCCTTGCGCCGGACAATTGGTTCAACTTCTATGATGTGTGGAATCGTTCGAATTAGCCTGTTCTTTTTGTTTAGCGGTCTGCTGCTGGTGGGAACTGTAGCCGCTCCAGAGAACGCCTCTGCTCTCGGCGATGACGTGACCGGCGCCTGGACGGTCGAGCAGGTCGTGGCGTCGCTGAAGGAAGAGCGGGAACCTGCGGTGCCCTTCGAAGAGGCGACGCATTCGTCGTTGCTGAGTGCGCCGCTCATTGTGCGCGGCATATTGCGCTTCACGCCTCCGTCTCGACTGGAAAAAGAAGTGCTGGAACCCTACCACGAACGCTATGTCGTCGAAGGAGACCTCGTGACTTTCGAGAGCGAACGAAAGCGTCTAAAAAAAAGTATTTCTCTGGGAGACTATCCGGGCTTGCACGGGTTCGTCGAGGCATTTCGGGCAGGTTTTACCGGAGACGCAGGCCGGCTCATGCAATCATATGACACGGTCATAGAGGGGACCAGGCTTAAGTGGACGTTGGTGTTGCGCCCTCGTGATCCGGCAGGACGATCGATGGTTGAAGACCTCGTATTCTCAGGCTCCGAGGGGAGGATCAGCTCCATCGTCATCCATGCAGCGGACGGCGACCGGTCGGTGATGACGCTTCGTCGAGGGGCGGCCAAGTGAGAGCCTCTCGGTGGCCGGTTCTTATCTGGAGCATCTGCTTCGCCGGCGCGCTGTGGCTCGCGGCAACAGAATTATCGATCCATAGCGATCTGAGCGATCTCCTTCCGGAAGGGACTACCAATACCCAACGGTTGTTGCTGACTCAAGTGCGGTCTGGCCTGGCGGGCCGGTTGATTCTTGTGGCGATTGAGGGTGCAGAACCGGATGAGTTAGCCAGGCTGAGCCGGGACCTGAGCAAGAGGCTGCAAGGAGATGCGCAGATTGATTTTGTGGGGAATGGGGCGCAGGGGCTCTCTTCCGATGAGCAGCAGCTCTTGTTTCGCTTGCGGTATTTTCTGAGTTCTACGTTACAGGCGGATACATTTTCGGTGGACTCCCTGCGCGGGGCTCTTGAAAAACGGCTGGATGATCTACGGTCTCCACTCGGTCTCCTCATCAAGGAATATATTCCATCCGACCCCACCGGAGAGTTCCTGGGGATTCTCCAGTCCTGGTCCGAGTGGGAGGCGCCGACGAAGCATCGAGAAGTTTGGATGTCGGCGGATCTCCAGCGGGCTCTGCTCGTGGTGCAAACCAAAGCCGCCGGGTTCGATGCCGAGCCGCAGGCAGCCATTCAGCAGCATATTCAGGCGGTCTTTCAACAGTTACGCAAGGACTCGTCGTCGGCCCGATTGCTTCTGAGCGGACCCGGAGTATTTGCGGTGGAAATCCAGCAAACGATCGAACAGGAGATTTGGTGGCTTTCAGTCACGGCGTCCCTGCTGGTCGTTGTGTTTCTCTGCGTCACCTATCGATCGGTGACTCTGATGGTCTTGAGTCTGATTCCGCTGACCAGCGGAATCCTGGCCGGCCTGGTTGCAGTGAATAGTTGGTTCGGATTCGTTCATGGCATCACGTTGGGGTTCGGCATCACGCTGTTGGGCGTCGTGGACGATTACCCTATCCATTTGTTCAGCCATCTGACCAGGAAGGAGTCTGCCCAGACGACGATGCGCGCGATCTGGCCGACGATGCGGCTGGGGGTTGTGACGACGGCCATCGGATTTTCATCGTTGTTGCTTGCCGGCTTTCCTGCCTTGGCGCAACTGGGGCTCTTTGCGGTAGTCGGGCTGGGAACGGCGGCGGTGGTGACTCGGTGGGTGCTCCCTGTCTGTGTCCCTGCCGGATTTGTTCCTCGGGAAATCCGACCGGATTTGGGGCGCTTGGTGGATGATCTGCCGAAAGCGAAGATTGTGGTGCCGGTGGCGGTCATTCTTGCGACAATTGTACTGATATGGTCAGATACACCGTTCTGGCAGGAAGATCTGGAGAGTCTGAGCCCCCTGTCGGCGGACAAGAAAGAGCTGGATCAGCATCTGCGACAGGAACTGGGTGCGCCGGATGTGCGGGATCTATTGGTCGTCGAAGGGACGAGCGTCGAGGCTCTCTTGATGAAGGCTGAAGCCATGATGCCGAGGCTGGAGCAGCTGCGAGAAGGTCGTGTGTTGTCCGGCTACGACATGGTCTCGCGCTATCTGCCGAGCCATCATGTGCAGCAGGATCGGCTGAAGGTTTTGCCTGAGCGGGAGGTGCTTGAAAGAAATCTCGCTGTCGCGCAGAAGGGGCTGCCGTTTATGCCCGGGTTGTTCGCTCCATTCGTGACGGCGGTTGCTGAGGCACGGAGTCTGCCGTTTATCGATCGGGATACATTCAGGGGGACGACGTTGGGAATGAAATTGGAGTCGTTGCTGTTCTCCCATCAGGATGAATGGCTAGCGATTGTTCCGCTCCGTGGAGTTTTTGATCGGACCCAGCTTGCGACGGCAGCGGCAAGCTGGGGAGATACCTCGGTGAGTTATGTGGACCTGAAGGAAGAGTCGAACCGGCTGATGCGGGCCTATCGCAATCGGATGATGCAATTAGTGGGGTGGGGGACAATTGCTATTACGGTTTCGCTGGCAGTCGGATTGGGATCGATCACTCGGCTCGGACCGGTACTTGCTCCGATCGGCTGCGCCTTGATTGTTGTGGTTGCTGTTTTAAAAGGATCGGGCGAGTCGCTCTCGTTATTTCATGTGGCAACCTTTCTGCTTGTGATCGGGTTGGGGCTCGATTATTCTCTGTTCTTTAATCGACGGGAGGGGACTGAAATCGAGCGAGCTAAGACCGTTTTTGGTCTACTGGTCTGTAGCACGACAACGATTCTCGTGTTCGGCCTGTTGGCCTTCTCGAAGATCCCTGTGCTCCATGCAATTGGATTGACCGCAGCCTGCGGATCGTTGTGTTGTCTGCTCTTTTCAGGGTTGATGGCGCAGCGGGAGGCGACTGATGCCTGATCCAAAACCGATGACTCCCCTGACATTGTCCGCCTATACCCTCGTGACGGCGAATGGCCGAGGGGTTGGCCCCGTTCTTCAGGCTCTCCAGGAGCGGCGATCCGGCTTAAAGCCGTGCGACTTCGAAGATGTGGCGTTGAAAACATCGATCGGACGAGTAACCGGCCTCGAGGATTTCTCACTCGATGACGAACTACGGGCCTTCGACTGTCGCAACAACCGGCTGGCTTGGCTTGGCCTTCAGCAGGACGGTTTCATGGTGGCGGCGGCGGAGGCGAAACAGCGATACGGTGCCCATCGGATCGCTGTCGTGATGGGCACGAGCACGTCCGGGATTCTGGAGACCGAACATGCCTACCGCGAGCGCGATCCTTCCACCGATCGGCTTCCGGACTGGTACAGGCCGCGGTATCGATATACGCATAACATGTTTTCTCTTGGGCATTTCGTGAGGACCTGTCTCGGATTGCAGGGGCCGGCCATGGTGATTTCGACCGCCTGTTCTTCGAGCGCGAAAGTCTTTGCGACCGCCGCCCGGTTGATGCAAGCCGGCCTGTGTGATGCCGCCGTGGTTGGTGGAGTGGATAGCCTCTGTCTTACGACGTTGTATGGATTTTCCGCGCTACAACTGTTGTCGGCGGATCCGTGCAGGCCCTGCGACGAAGATCGGGACGGATTGTCGCTGGGTGAGGCGGCCGGCTATGCATTACTGGAGTTCGGCGAACGGGTGGGCGGACGAGGAACTGTCGCCCTTCTCGGCTATGGTGAGAGCACGGACGGCTATCATATGTCGCATCCGCACCCCGAAGGGGCAGGGGCGGTCCGCGCAATTCGAGACTCCTTGGCTCGGGCCTCGCTTCGTGCTGAGGACATTGAATATATCAATCTGCACGGGACAGCGACGAGGGCGAACGACTCAGTCGAGGACAAGGCTGTCTATAGTATTTTTGGGGCTCGGCCTGCATGCAGTTCAACCAAAGGCTGGACCGGGCATACGTTGGGTGCTGCCGGTATCACGGAAGCGGTCATTTCCGCCCTCTGTCTTGCCCAGGGGCTGATGCCCGGGACGCTCAATTGCCAGCGAGTGGATTCTTCGTTGAAAAGCCGGATTCTTCGCGAGAACCAGACCGGCTCCATTTCTTTCGCGGTGAGTAACATCTTCGGGTTCGGCGGAAATAACTGCAGCTTGGTCTTAGGGAAATTGCCATGAAGGTCTCGATCGGCGGCATTGGTCTCTTGGCTTCAGGCCTTGTCGGTTGGGATGTCGGTCGAGAAGTGCTCGCCGGGATTCGCCCCTATCGACCGGGAGCCGTGCCCGATCCGGAAGCAAAACTGCTGCCTCCGAATGAACGGCGGCGGAGTAGTGACTGCGTCCGGTGGGCCATGCAGGTTGCGCAAGAAGCTATCGGCCGATCGGGCTTGGACCCTCGCGAGGTGCCGACTGTGTTTGCCTCCTCGGGTGGTGAAATGGGCGTGTTCGACAAACTCTGTCGTGCCCTCTGTTTGCCGGATCGGATGATTTCCCCGACGCTGTTTCATCAATCGGTACATAACACAGCCGCCGGCTATTGGGGCATTGCGACGGCCGGGCAACAGTCCTCGACGGCGCTGTCTTGCTACGACGATTCGTTTGCAGCCGGTTTGCTGGAAGCGGCGACAGTGGTGTGTGTGGAACAACGGCCGGTGTTGCTGGTGGCCTACGATCTGGTCGTGCCGGAGCCGCTCAGCCAGGCTCGCCCCATTACAGAGGGATTTGCCGTGGCGCTCGTGCTGACACCTCCCTCGGACGACTCCTCTCCCGTCATGCGGGTGCATCTTGAAACAGCGCATACAGGCAAAACAGCCGGTCTTGACGATCCCGAATTGGAACGGGTTCGGCAAGACAATCCCGCTGCCCGCGCGTTGCTTCTATTGAGCGCTGCCGCTGCTGGCGGCGGGCGAACCGTCGGGTTCAGCTTGTCGGATAGCCAGCAGCTCATTGTGGATCTTGAGCTATGCCGTATTTGACCAAAGACGACCTGGCAGCCTTTCTTCCCCATGCGGGGTCCATGCGGCTGCTCGACCGGGCGGCATCATGGGACGAGTCATCGATTCGCTGCCATACAAAGACCCATCACGATCCGGAAAATCCGCTTCGCCGTGGCGCATGCTTGGATGCCGTCGCGGGGATCGAATATGCCGCTCAAGCGATGGGAGTCCATGTCGGGTTGCTCAATGGAGGGATGTCGTCGGACGGGTCGATCGGCTATGTCGGAGGTGTACGTGATGTGGTGTTCGGAATCGACCGGCTTGATGACTGTCCGGATGAACTGACGATCGAGGCGACGCGCCTGTTCATGGGAGACGACAGTTTTCTGTATCGATTTGCTATTTCATCCGGAGGCCGTGAAGTGATAAGCGGGCGGGCCTCGATGTTTTTGAAACGGGCACCGGTATGACGCAGAGACGCGCGCTGGTTACGGGTGGGAGCGGTGTCATCGGCTCAGTGATTGCCGAACGGCTGGCCGCCGACGGACATGCCGTGATCCTGCATGCGTACCGGCATGTCGAGTCGGCTCAACGGACGGTCGAGAAGATCACGGCTCATGGCGGGACTGCGGCGAGCGTGTCCTTCGACATCACGGACGCGGGTGCGACACGCCGGACGCTTGACACACTGTTGAAAGATGGGCCGATTCAAATCGTGGTCAACAACGCTGGCTTGCATGAGGATGCGCCGATGGCCGGAATGTCCGGCGAGCAGTGGAGCAGGGTGATCGATCTCTCGCTCAACGGGTTTTTCAACGTCACGCAGCCGCTGTTGCTGCCGATGATCGGCACGCGCTGGGGGCGGATCGTTTCCATCTCATCGTTAGCCGGCGTGATCGGCAACCGCGGCCAGACGAACTATGCCGCGGCCAAGGCCGGCCTGCATGGGGCGAGCAAGTCGCTGGCGATCGAATTGGCGTCACGAGGCATCACGGTTAATGTGGTAGCGCCCGGCTTAATCGAATCACCCTCCACCAGGAATGCCTTCAAGCCGGAGCAGATTGAAGCGATGGTGCCGATGAAACGTGCCGGCACTCCGGAAGAAGTGGCGGCGCTGGTCTCGTTTTTGCTGTCAGAGCAGGCCGGATATATTACGGGACAGGTTATCGGGGTGAATGGAGGCATGGCGTAGCAGGATGGTGAAAAAGGCCGTCAGCTGCGTTCCCTGCCTTCGCCGAAGCGCTTCGCGCAGGCAGGTCGCATCGCTCAGACCAGAAATCGAAGGCAAAGTACATATCCGCTCGCTGCTGCCGCGCCTGTGGAAAGGCGCGTCTTGGCGCGCCGGGGTTGGGTGGATGAGAGCAGCGACATTTTTGACCACCCTGCATTGTTATCCAGAGATGTGCCTCAAGAGTGCCTGATGATGAGCAGCATGTTGCGAGATACGCTTCAAGAGGAACGAGCGACGGGATCGTATTGGGTCGTCATCCCGTCCTATAACGAGGCTACGACTGTCCGTGAGGTGGCTACGCGCGCGCGCCGACACTGTTCAAACGTGATCGTCGTGGACGATGGGTCCATCGATGGGACGATACAGACATTGGCAGGCCTGGATGTGACGGTCTTACGCAACGATGAGAACCGTGGCAAGGCCGGTAGCCTCATGCGCGGATTCGATCATGCCTTGGCTCATGGTGCAGTCGGCGTTATGACACTGGATGCTGATGGTCAGCATGCGCCGGAAGAGATTCCTTCATTTCTGGAGCAAACAACCCAATATGCCGCTGCATTCATCATCGGCGTCCGACGCCGAGACCAACGACAGACGTCGTTCTGGCGCTACGCCGCTAACCGGATCGCCGACTTCTGGATCGGATGGGCGGCCGGAATGCCGATCGAGGATAGCCAATCCGGATTCAGGCTGTATCCTGCTCAGCTCTTACGAACAGTGACGATTCCCCATGGCCTACGTGCGAGTTTCGTCTATGAGAGCGAGATTCTGATCGAAGCAGCCAGGCAAGGGTTTGAACTCAAACACGTCATTGTCACGGTCACATCGCGATCAGGGCCGACTCCGAGTCATTTCCGTCCGTTGGCGGATATCGCCGGGATCGTAAGGATGGTGGCGTGGAAGCTTATCAGTCGAGGACTCTATCTCAGAGGGTTATATCGGATCTGTTTCAAGCGGACGGAATCTGCGAGCCCAGCCCACCACTATCACCGCCAAGAAGTGCCGGGGCACATACACAAATAATCGATGGATGTCTGAATGAGCAGGGGATCGGCCCGCACGCTCTTCCCTGCCGAATCGCGCGGCAGGGAAGAGCGCTAAAGCTACATCCCTGCTGCGGTTAACCGTGCGCGAATGGCCCCGTCCAACCGTTGGATCCAGCCTGAGTAGTTTTCATGAATGGTCTGTTTCTCAGCATTGTATTTCAGATTGGTGCTATTTTTGTAAATGATGCTGTAGTTCGTTGTTGTGTATGGAATCAAGACGACAGCCTGGTGGCTCCGGACGTTCAAGGTCCCGATGATTTCACCGGGTTTGGCCACTGCCATTTGCCAGTTTAGCCCTACGCCTGCGGTGATGATGGCTTTCTGGACATCTTCTAAACTTGGCTGTTTGCCTGTCGCAGTTTGAACAGGCGCGTCCTTGACCTGGAAGATCTGTGCGCCGCCTCGGCAGCCCATTATGGCGACGAAGAGAACGCAGAGGACCAATGCAGCTGGGCGTAAGCTATTCATCAACACACCTCCTTGTCTTAAGCCTGATCGGAATGATAGCCGGCTATCTCCGGTATGACCGGTTGTCGTATAGGAATATATCGGGGTGAACTCTCCCACATCGGAACCGGAGCATACCCCAAATCAAAAACTGAGTCGATTAGGGATTCCAGCAGAGCGAGGTTCGCCGGTCGCATGCCCCATCGATTCCACCTGGACATCGTCCGAGGGAAAATCTGATCTTTGGCATGAATGAATTCGGACGGGTGGCAGTAGAACACGAGATGTCGTGAGCGACGACCGATCCACTCGATCATGCGCTGTAAGGCTGGTAAACCCAGTACCCGCAGCGTGGCGAGGTTGATGGGAAAGAGGCAGGCCGAGGGGGGGATCTCAAGAATGCTGCTCTTGCCAGGCCGATGCAGCCCTTGCCAGGAGGGGTTGTAGGGTTCCAGTGGAGCCCAGAAATATTTCGTATAGTGCACGCGCCCAAATCCCATGTCGAAGCGCCTGGCTGGAACCGATGAGTCGTAGCGATAGCCTTCATCCTCGAGGGCCCGCAAGGTCGCTTCTCCGATACGGAGATTCGGGGCTCTGAAAATAACGGGCCGTATCCCTGAGGCCTGTTCGACGGCATCGGTCGCCCTGCTGATCCATTCCCGTTGTTGCTCGTAGCTGGCCACGCGAAAGTCCTCGTCGTGCTCAAGTCCTCCATGGGCCCACCCGTGCGTCCCTAACTGGTGTCCACGGCGGTGGCATTCACGGACCAAATCCGGATAGTTTTCTGCGAATCGTCCAGCGAAGAAGATCGTTCCCTTGATCTGGTATTGGTCGCACAGGTGCAGCAGGCGCTCGAGTCCTGCCTGCGAGCCGGGAACCCAGTCGCAGTCGACCGTGAAATAAAACCGTGCCGTAGAGGCTTGGTTCTGTCCCGTTCCGTTGAACGGGCGGGGTTTAGAGCTGTGTAGTCTAGCAGGGAGCATTACCGGCGGCTCCTTCATGTTGTGTCTAAACACAGAGGGATTGTGTGAGCATGATCAACCAGAGATGATCAGTCCCTCGATTTCAACCAATAATTCTTTTCTGCAGAGATCGCTCTGGAGGAATAGGACCTGTTCGCCAGAGAGGGGCGAATGCATGATAGCGTCCTGTATCTCAGCGTGCGAGGCGGAGTCGCGCACATAGACTTTGTAGAGCGCCTGGCGCTGTGTGCCGATGAGGTTGAAGCCTGCGGCATGCTGTGCCTGCTCGAAGACGGCCTGGATGTTCCGAATCGTTTCTTCCGTTTGCGCGCGCGGCAGCCCGGCATGGCGGCTTGCGTGTCCGACGACGCTCGCAGTGCCGGAAAGATAGAGCCGGCATTCCTCCTCCGACCGAGTGAGCGTGGCCCGGGCGAATGATGGGCTGCGAGGCCCATAGTCCTGAGGGTAGTCGTAGGCGTTCAGTTGGCGCGGATTGCTGAGATGTGTCGCAGGCTGCGTCCCGGCGAGAAACATGATTTGCAGCGGGCCGGATTTCGTTCCGACGGCTGTCGCCGCCGGCAGGGAAGAGGGAAAATCAGCCAGTGTCTTGGTCAGCGCGTGATGGCGCCCCAGGCAGAATCGCCGATACCGCTCGAGCCCGTTCTGATCGTCGTTGATGCGGGGAAAGTAATTCCAGATCCGCCACAAATAGGGGTATCCCAAGGTATGGAGCCGATGGAGAATGGCTTTATAGGCCTCATAGGCTGCGGCGTCCATGGACCGGTCCGCGCCCTCCTCGAGACTCATTGAACCGATAAGAACGTTGCCGTTCATGGCGATTGAGCAGGCAGGGTCTGTGTGGAGTGTTATGAGCCTGTCGGATGTCCAGACCTCGGCCATCGGCGGTCCATCGATCTGAGGGAGATCGAGTGCGATGACCGGGCATGGGAATGTGCTGGACAGCGTTTGCCCAAACGTGACGATGGCCATAGGATACGCGGTGGATTCGGCTAGCGTGAGCGGCAGCTGTGCGCACTCGACATATGACACGTCCGGTCGGGCGGTTGTTTCTGAAACTCGTCGGGCTGCCATGGTGGATGGTGGAATGGTCGTCAATTTCACAGTCGCGCGGCCTCGCTGTCGTTATCGGCGATCGTGAATGGCATAATCTTTGAGCGTCGTCACGGTTTCCGGCACGCCGCGGATGCGGCGCTGGAATGCCGTCCAATTCTCCCTGAAGTTGAAGAGATAGACGAGATAATAGGCGATTTTGAACAGGAAAATTGGGAGTCTCGTCGGAGATTTGCCGAAGGCGTCGCCGGCTAGAATGGAGAGAATCGCCTCCTCCATTTTGAATTTGGATCCTTCGGACATGAACAGATTGCGGAAGGCCGGCTGGGTGAAGTGATAGATAAACCAGGAATAGGTTTTTACGCCCAAGCGGACGCTCCGTTCAAACTCCTGGAGGTGTCGCTGGTATTCTGGTGACTTCCGCAAATAGGCATCGACGACGTCGGCGCCCAGTGTGGCGCTATTGAGCGCCAGATGCACGCCGCTGGAGAACACCGGGTCGATGAAAGCGAAGGCGTCGCCCACCATCAAGTATCCGTCGCCACGCATGGTCGATCGGCGATAGGAGTAGTTGGCGGCGGCATAGGCTTGGCCGATGAGTGTTGCCTTGGCCATACGTTCTGCCACGGGAGCGCAGAGGGCGATCGTATCCCACAGAAATTGCTCCAGCGGAACCTTTCGGGTGCTGATATATGAGGGCCAGCAGACCGCTCCCACACTGGTCGTGCCGTCCTTGAACGGAATGATCCACCACCAGCCGTGATCGAACCAGACGATGCTGATATTGCCCTCATCCTTTCCGGGCAGCCGTCGCACGCCTTCGAAATGTCCAAACACAGCCGCGCTGTTGTGGCTGGGATTGCGATACTTGCCGCCAAATTGTCCGGAAAGAAATGTGTCGCGCCCGCTGGCATCGACTACGAACTTGGCTTCGTAGCCGACCGCGTTTCCCGTCCGGTCTTCAGCCTGAACCAGATGGGTAGAGTTGTGCCGGAACTCAACGCGTTTCGCCCGGATGCCCTCATGTACGCGGACTCCCTTGCTGACGGCGTTGTCGATCAGGATCTTATCGAATTCGGCCCGTTTAACTTCATAGGAATACGGTTGTGAGCCGTCCAGCGCCTTCGAAAAGTACAGGGTGCGGGATCGTCCGTGATACGGCGAGACAATTTCCGCACCGTATTTGGTGATGCCGATCTTTTCGACTTCCGGGAGCACACCCAATCGTTGCAATATCGGGAGTGAATGAGGGAGCAGCGATTCGCCGATGTGGAAGCGCGGGTGGCGGTCTTTCTCCAGCACATGCACGTCCCATCCCTTTTCTGCCAGCAGCGCAGAAATGGCCGAGCCGGCCGGGCCGCCTCCGACCACGAGGACGTCGCATGTTGTGAGTGGGCTCGTTATGCCGGGGGCTGAAGTCTGCATGACAATAAGTGTGTTTGAACAGCGGTAGTGCAGCGACGGAGTATACCTCAGAGATGACATGATGGCCAGCGCGCGGGCTGCGGTTTCCATGTGTCCGGTGCAACCTGATTTTCTTGACATCCCTATGCAATCGTCCTAGCTTTCATCTTGTTCGTGGAGGGCGCAAAAACCGGATATAAGCGGCACGCTATGGGCGCAGCCAAAGACTTTCTCCTCGTTCTCATCAAGCCGTCCCATTACGATGACGATGGCTACGTGATTCAGTGGATCCGTTCGGCCATTCCCTCAAACACACTCGCCGTTTTGAACGGTCTCGCGCTTGACTGCGAGGAACGCAAGGTGTTGGGCGAGGACGTCGCCATTGATATTGACCTCTACGACGAAACGAACACAGTCATCCCCATCCGTTCCATCATTCGAAAGATCAAGGGCTATACGTCCGGCATGGTGGGCTTCGTCGGCGTGCAAACCAATCAGTTCCCGCGCGCGGTCGATCTGGCTGACCACTTTCTCAAGGCAAATATTCCGGTCGCCATCGGCGGGTTCCATGTCAGCGGCTGTGTCGCCATGCTCCCTACGTTGCCACGCGATCTTCAAGCCGCCGAAGTGAAGGGCATCAGTCTGTTTGCCGGAGAAGCGGAAGGCCATCTGGATGAGGTCTTGCGCGATGCCTACGCGGGGAAGCTCAAGCCTCTGTACAATTTCTTGAACGAGGGCCGAAGTCTCGAGTCCTCACCGTCGCCTTTTTTACCCGTTCAGATCGTGAAAAATACATTTCGCCGTCTCTCCAGTTTCGACGCGGGGCGAGGATGTCCGTTTCAATGCAGTTTCTGCACGATCATCAATGTGCAGGGACGCAAGTCTCGCTACCGCTCAGCGGATGATATCGAGCAGATCATCCGGGTCAATCTGCAACAGGGGGTCGGACGATTTTTTATCACGGACGACGATTTCGCCAGGAACAGCAACTGGGAGGCGATCCTCGACCGATGCATTCAGATGCGGGAGGGGGAAGGTCTGGCGATCTCATTTACCGCCCAGGTCGACGTCGGCGCCTATAAGATTCCACGGTTCATTGAAAAGTGCGCCAGAGCCGGCTGCAATAACATTTTTATCGGGCTTGAAAACCTCAACCCCGATTCGCTCGCCGGGGCGAAGAAGCTGCAAAACAAGATCTGGCAATACCGGAAGATGCTGCAAGCGTGGAAAGACCACGGCTGCACGACGGTGGCCGGGTATATTTTGGGCTTTCCTACCGACACGCCGGAATCCATCGCGCGCGATATCGAGATCATCAAGAACGAGCTTCCTCTGGACGGCCTCGAATTCTTCTGTCTCACGCCGTTGCCTGGCTCAGAAGACCATCGGAAACATTGTGAACGCGGCGCGTGGATCGAGCCGGACATGAATAAATACGATTTAGAGCATGTCACGATGGGCCATCCCCTCATGTCCAAAGAAGAATGGCAACGGACCTATCGTAATGCCTGGAAGCAATACTATACGGAGGAGCATATCGAACGGGTGCTGTATCGGGCCGCGGCGAAAGACCAGGACATTTACAAGGTGATGTTCCTGTTGTTGTGCTTGGGGGGCAGCATCGCCCTGGAAGGGATTCACCCGTTGGAGGCCGGCATGTTCCGGCTCAAAGTGCGGACGATGCGTAGGCCCGGCATGCCGCTTGAAAACCCGCTGATTTTTTATCCCCGCCGAGCATGGGAGATTATGTCGCTCAGTGTCCGTTGGCTGAATCTGGTGCGGAGATTCTTCAAGATCCTCCGACGCGTGCAAGCGCGTCCGCAGCAGCCGGGCGAGGTGGATCTGGCCATGGTTCCGGTGGAGGATCAAAAGGACGAGGACCTTACCTTGCTGCAAGTCTATCGCGACCATATTCCCGTGAGTCACATTGGCAAACAGAGGGTGACTACAGTTCATCGATGAGCTGTGGCTGAAAAGCGCTCTTCTCCGGCCGGTTGTCGGCTCGTGACTCTGTGCCTCGGCTGGTTCCCTTCGATTCGCACGCCTCACCGACGTGATGATTTCAGAACAGTGGTTTAGGGTTTACGTGCTGAAGGATTTTATCTTCAAGGTTAAGAGCATGGCGGCCAGGTAGGCGTAAGGGCCATCAGGCAGCCACTAAGCAACCGGGCCTTGGCATGCGAGTTATGGCAACATGCCAGGGTTCGGTGGTTTCAGATTGAGGCTTGTGACACGCTACTGTGTTGGCGGAACTGGAGCAGTTTGCGGAGTCAGTACAGTGTTCTGAGCTGGAGCATACCTTTGCGCAGTTGGGTCATTATTTAAATCGTAGATCATGTCCGTTCGTAATCCAATCGGCCAATAAATGATTGCGAATGGCGGCCAAAATATGGATGCAACCCGAAACCTGGAAGGAAGCTTACCCGTCTGAATCACTGCCCCATCCTTCTCAATGCGATAGGGTATCCCGCCGGCTGCTGACCAGAAAAACGGGCGAGTCTTGATTTTGCCGGTAGGGCCAACAATAAATGGTCGGTCATTGATATAGAGTGCGCTCTTTTCTGGAGTGAAAAATTGGCCGGATGTCGAACAGCCCATGGAAAATGTGATGCTACAGGCAATAAGAAATAGCAGCACACTTTTCAGCCTTCCGCCGTTGTTCATCATTCATCCATCCTCTCTTTGACAATGAACATAGATAACGAGCCTCAGATGCCGATTGGGCACCGTAGCATGGTATGTCATTCATGCAAAGAAAATGTCAGGAACTTATGTGAATGCGAACGGCGAAGACGGTTTTGAGGTGCGACAGCATGTCGGCTAGTATAGTGGCTGTGAGCTAGTGAGTTTCAACATGTTATACTTTTACTGAAGTTGAAGAGTCGATGATGCAATTGGCACGGCGCATAGGATTGGTAGCGGGACTGCTTCTGCCCTTGTGGGCGGGTTCAGGAGCGCTCGTGTTTGCCGAGGGAGAATCGGCGAACAATGCCGGCGTGTTCGAACGAATCGGGAACACGGCCAAGAAGGTGGGCCACAAGATCGAACAGGGCGTTGGAAAGGTGGTCAAGAAGGTCGAGGAAAAGCACATTGGAGAGAAAGTCGAGCGCAAGTTGAAGAAGGCCGCGGACAAGACCGCGGAAGGTTTTAAAAAAGCCGGGAACAAGATCGATCAAAAACTTCGTTAACAGGCTTCGCCTCAGCCTACCGCTCCTGTCATACTTCGCAGAAGCTTCATTGAACATGCGATGTGTTCGAAAAACGTATCATGGGCGTGCTTGACCAATTCTTCGTCTATCATCCTGAACCTTGGCAAGACCGAGATTGGGCAAGGCTGAGTGGATTGCCGCTTGAAGATGTGTGGTTTCAAGCCACCGATGGTGTGAGACTCTTCGGTTGGTACGTTGAGGCGGCTGCCGATCGTCCGGTGATGCTGTGGTGCCATGGCAATGCCGGCAATATCATCGACCGCCTTGAAAACTTGAAGCTGCTGTACCAACTGGGGCTGTCCGTCTTCTTGTTCGACTATCGAGGCTATGGAAAGAGTCAGCGTATTTCCCCCACGGAGCAGGGACTCTATCAGGATGCATATGGTGCATATGATTACCTCACCCAAAGCAGAAAGATCCGCCCTGAACGAATCGTCCTGTTCGGCCGATCGCTTGGAGCGTCCGTGGCAGGTGAACTTGCGGTACAACGACCCGCCTCAGCTCTCATTCTTGAATCATCATTTCCTTCCATCGAAGCCGTGGCGAAATTCTATTATGGTGGGTTACCCGTGCATTGGCTCCTCGGAGCCGCACATCGATTAATCGACAGGCTCCCGCAGCTGTCACTTCCGAAGCAGATCATCCATGGAGACAGAGACGACATTATTCCCATTGAGTTTGGTCGCCAGGTCTTCGGCGCGGCCAAACCGCCGAAGGACTGGTATGTGGTCGAAGGTGCCGGACATAACGACACATATCTGATGGGTGGGCGATCCTACTTTCGCCGGCTGGCTGAATTCATCAAGAAGGCTCTTGCGGTCTAGCTCGTCGGATGGTTATCTAGAACGCATGAGTATTCTGTGGTGGATCGGCCATGCGGTTAGGATGGTGGATGCCCTTCGCAACTCTTGTGAATCCCGATCCTGAAGGTGCCGTGTCGATAATCTGATGACCAGTATCACCAGTATCATTGGACCAAAAGAATGCCTATGATCCTCCCATCTTACGGAATGATCTCGCGTTCAGCATGATCTCCGATTTCCATGTGCTTGTGTTCCTGCTCAGCAGCGCCCTCGTACTGCTCACTCCTGGCCCCACGAATACGTTGCTTGCAGCCGCTGGTTTGGGGCGTGGTTGGAGGGACGCGCGCCCATTGATCCTTTTCGAGCTTATGGGCTATCTGATCGCGATATCAGGCTGGGGAATCTTGCTTGCGTCGATCGGGAAATATTATCCGTGGGTGAGTGTAGCCGTGCGAGTCGTCTGTAGTGGCTATCTGCTCTATGTTGCCGTCAAGATGTGGATGTCTACTGAGAAACCGCCGATAGCAAGATCACAGACGATTGGTCCAGGAACTGTCCTCGTCACCACGGTGCTTAATCCAAAAGGGCTATTGTTTGCATCTACAATATTTCCGCCCCAGGCCTTTGAGCATCTGCAGGGGTATGCGATTGCGATGGCGTTGTTTGCTTGTGTGGTCCTACCGATCGGCATGGTCTGGGTGATGCTCGGCGCATTGATTGGCAGTGGTCGCGGGATCACTATGGATCCACTCAGGTTGCAACGGGCGCTGGCTGTCGTGATCGTGGTGTTTTCCGCGACGCTCGTGTGGTCGACCGTTCAGTGATGGTCTTTCACCGGTCCATACTGGTGCTGCGTGTGCGTATCTATTGCAAGACCCCGTCTTGGATCTCTCTAGGCCTTTACCGCTTCGCTTCCGGCGGCGGCCAGTTCATTTCCGTATGTCGGCCGCAGTAGTAGCACAGGAGGCGGTATCGGGCTTTACGGCGAGGATTAGGCAGCGAGATGAAGGTAATCGGCGTGTCGTCGTATGGGCATGTCGGCTGTTCGTGGAGAAGATGGATCTCAGCCATCATTGTGATTGAAGCGATGTCCCAGGGAGGTGCGTGCTCTTCTTTGCCCGTGATCTGTTCCACTGCATGGCATTGTTCACATTCGGCTTCGTACTTCTTGACCTTTCCGTTATGCGGGGTGTGATCCGTCACCTGCATCGGCCCGCCGCAACCGGCCTTGGTGCAGATAACATGTTCGTGTTGAAGCGCCTGAACAAAACGACTGTGAGCTTCGCGTTCCCGTTCCGATTTCATCTGTACCCCTCCATTTCCTGAACTCCCTTCTCCTCAAAGAACGGTATCCAGGTTAGTTCCCCTGCGCGCATTGGCCGAGCGCCGCTACTCTCCTGTCCCTTCTCAGGAACGGCATTCAGGTTGGTTCCACTGTGCACGTTGAGCGAGCACAATCCTTGATTTGAAACTACGATCATTCCGGGTGCGCGCTCTGTGAGCAAGGAAGTAACCTGAATGCCGTTCCATCTCTTCATATTCCCCACGCTCCACTGATCTGAATGTTTGCCCCGTTGACATAACGGGCCTCTTCGCTGAGTAAATAACGAACAGCTGCAACGGTATCGTCAACCGTTCCGATGTACCCGGCAGGAATACGTTTGGTCATGGCGGCGAGTTCTTGCGGCGGCGCGCTTCCCGAATCGATGAAGCCTGGCGAGATGGCGTTGACGGTAATGCCATAGGGGGCCAATAATTTCGCCAAAGTACGTGTCAGGATCAGCACGCCAGCCTTGGCAATGTAGTGGGCCGTCACATCGGGCTGTGCTTCCATCTGGTCCGCATTGGCCATGCTGAAGCTGATGATGCGGCCGGCCTTGCGGGCCTTCATGCCCGGCGCGACAGCTTGAGCCAGATAGAAAATGGGATGCAGGTTGCCGTCGAACATGTCGTTCCAGCCATCGATGGTTTCGTCGAGCAGGTTGATGCGATGATAGGGGCCAGCGCCATTGATCAGGACATCGATTCGCCCCCATTCCTTTTCAACCTGCGTGACCATGTTCTTGGCTGCCACTGGGTCGGAAACATCGCACCGGATGGCCAGCGCTTGTCCTCCTCGCTGCATGATCTCCTGCGCCGTTGTCTTGGCCTCAGCGTCGCTGGTTCTATAGCAGACAGCGATCTTCCACTGCCGAGAAGCGAGATCGAGGGCGATCCCCCGCCCGATGCCTTTCGCCCCTCCGGTGATGAGTGCGACGTGCTGGTTCATGTGGACCCTTGGGTGAATGGTTGGGAACGCTATTATGTTCTCGAACAAAGTCGTTTGGCGAGCGCCTGAAGTACGCCGGTTGTGCGGCTTGAAAACACCCGATCATTCTTCGCCTTTTTAGCCTCAGCGTTGCAAGCCTCAATGAGGGCTTCTAGATCGGCCAGGGTATCGACGTCGCGCCACGGTTGAATCAAGGAAGCCTTGAGGCCAATCGCCGTTGCTTTTTCCTGTGTGAGTCTGAGTACTTGATCGGTCGACCATGGAATGTCGGCGAAGAGTTCTGGAGCCATTTGCTTGAGGCCGATCAGATAATAGCCTCCGTCCAATGCTGGCCCAAGCACGAGATCATGGTTCTCCAGTGAGGCGATGGCCTGTTTGACATGCTCGAGCGGAAGCGTCGGTACATCCGTCCCAATGAGGACGACCTGTCGGTATCCTTGCGCGAACAGTGTGTGAAAGGCCTGATTCATGCGCGCACCGAGGTCGGCGCCGACTTGATCGAGCAGTTTCACGCCTTGCCGTTCCTCCAGAATCTTGAAGAAGACATGCGTCGCAGACGGGGCGCAGGCCAGATAGCGATCGATCGGCAACTTGAGCTTTGTGACTGCGGTTTGTGTTCGCTCCAGGGTATCCAGGACGAAGCTCCCATGGAGTGTAGCGGCTTCATCGGGAGTGAGCGGCGGGGAGAGGCGTGTCTTGACCTGGCCGGGAATCGGCGCTTTGGCAAAGATCACCAAAGCAGTCTGGGGAGGGGTGAGTGGTAAAGAGTGAGGAGGTATTGGTTTCATCGGATGGTGGCGTAAAAGTCCTTGAGCCGGTGAGGGCTGACTCCTGCCCAGTACAGGAAGCGCAGGGCCCACATCAAGAGAATGGTTCTCAACGGGCCCTGTGTATCCCACCGACGAAAGGAGGTGATGACAGCGTCCCGGAGCGCCACCGTTCGACCCGCTTGCTGCAGCCGACTGCTGAATTCGATGTCTTCCATCAGCGGAATCTCGGAAAAGCCTCCGAGCCGTTCGAACACGTGGCGACGGACAAAGAGAGCTTGGTCGCCGGTCGCGATGCCCGTCACGCGCGACCGGCGATTCATAAAGAAACTGATGACTCGGCCCCAAACCGAGGGATTGTCGAATCGGACGTTGAAACGCCCACCCACAGCTGAGGGGTGCTTGCTCAAGGCTAATTCTATGATCGGTCCGGCTTGTGCCGGCAACTGGGTGTCAGCATGCAGGAAGAGTAAGATCTCTCCCTGGCTGGATTTTGCCCCTTCGTTCATCTGGCGCGCGCGACCTTGTGACGACGTTATGATGCGGGCATTGAGCGTACGGGTGCAAAATTCTTCAGCGAGGCTGACGGTGCTGTCGGTGCTGCCGCCGTCAACGATGATGATCTCCCTCAGGGCAGCCGCTGATAGGCACGCAAGAGTTCGTGGAAGGTTCTTTTCTTCGTTTAAGGTTGGAATGACGACAGTGATCGCCATCAGAGATCACGTTGTGGGTTTCTTAGGTTCGACGAACATGAAGTACATCACGATGATGATGGTGACCCAGAAGAGGACCTGTTTGTGCCAAAACAGAACTTCCCCATACTGGGAAAGGCCCAAGGCTAAGGTGATGGCAAGGGCCATAACTCCATACCGGAAGGTCGGAGTTTCAATGGCCGCATTGGCCCATATCGCCAGTCCGCCAAAATAGATGAGAAAGGGCACAATATTGATTTCAAAGCCGCCGCTGATGGACAGAAACACATTGAGAAAGCCAATAAACATCAGCGCGGTTCCAACCATCAAGCCGATGACGTGGATTTGATGTTCGTTGCCCGTCCCCTGCTCTTCCGGTTCGGTCGGACGTGAGGGGGTCAGCGATTCATTGTGAGACGGTGGTAGATCGGATGGAGCCATAGTTAGACTTTAAAATGCTTACTGAGTGATAAGGTCTGTCGTTGATAGGAAGATCCCAACCCCGATCCATAGAGCTGTGTCGGCATTCCCATCATCCTGTCATAGACGACTTTGAAGAAGGTCTGTCCGTCATGGATCAAGAATGGCACGTCGTGTGGGCGAACTTCCAGCACAACTTGTGTGCCGGTGATCTCTCCCTTTGATCCATACCCGAATCCAGGGTCGAAAAATCCCGCATAGTGAGTTCGGAGCTCCCCGCAGGCCGCTTCGTAGGCCACCATTTCGGCGGCGTAGCCAGCCGGCACGCGAATGCGCTCCTTCGAGGCCAGGATATAAAACTCTTCTGGCTCCAATAACAAGCTGTCCTGGCGATGGCGGTGGAGCGGCTCCCAAAAATCAGCCGCCGCATAATGGCCGACTTTCTCCAAATCGATGACGTGGCTGTTCTTCTTCGCACGGTACCCGATGATACGGGAGTCTCGCTGATCCGTGCCGGCGAGGTCAATGCGGAGGAACAATCCACGCTCAACACGAAAGTCTCGGCTGCCGACTGCCTTTGGGGGAGCCACATTATGGTACAGCAATGGTGTGTTCCGGTGAAGCGCCTGAAGCGTTCGGTCCGGCACCGTGGCTTTGCCATGCACAAATCGGATTTGGTTCAATGACTGTCCCGTGCGAACTTTGATGGCAAATGAGCGTGGGACGACCTCCAGGAAGAGCTGGCCTCGATAGCCAGCACGAATTTCATCGAATCCGGACGTGAGATCCGTCACCACGCGGGTAAAGACATCCAGACGACCGGTCGTGCTCTTTGGATTCGCCCGTGCGCGGACCGTCTTCGGGAGGGCCAGCTGTTCCAGCAATGGAACGAGATACACATGCCCCTTCTCCAGAATCGCTCCGTCGGTCAGATCCATCTCGTACATCACGAGGTCCGACTGGTAAAAATCTAGCACGTTCAGACGCGAGGAAATGGCCGACAGTTCTGGCAAGAAGCTGCTGATCAGTCGATAGGCTTTCCGGCCAAGGCGGAGATCAAGGCTGGCTGGCTGGATCTGCCGGCTCTCGATAGACGGGGAGGCGCTGATGGCTCGGTTTGCGATCAAGCGTTTGATGTCTTGATAGGGGAGGATGCCGGCTCGAGATGAATGAGTGGTCACAGGTCGTCTGCATCTCCGCCGCAGCTGTTCCCCCAGGCGGCATAGCCGTCGCGATCAGGGTAGCTGTTACCACACGTCACATAGGATTCTTCTGCGTTATCGAGCGAGGCACCGACACCGACCATCGGAAGTTCCCGCCGGTTGTCAGACTTTGGCTGGGGATAGTGAAACGTCTTATTCTCATAATTTCGGAGGAGGGCTCCGTCCTTGTCCATGTGGACCAGATAGTCATCCGGCAGCAGCGGAATCTTGCCGCCGCCGCCCGGTGCATCGATGACGAAATGGGGCACGGCCATTCCGCTCGTATGGCCTTGGAGCGCCTTGATGATATTCAGCCCCGTTTCGACAGTTGTCCGGAAATGATTCGTCCCCTTGGTCAAGTCGGCCTGATAGAGATAATAGGGCTTCACCCGCGCAAGGAGCAGCTGATGGACGAGGCGTTTCATGATTTCAGGATCGTCGTTCACGCCTTTGAGGAGGACTGTCTGGGCGCCCAGTGGGATGCCGGCATCCGCGAGCATGCCGCAGGCAGCCTTCACCTCAGGCGTCAGTTCGTCCGGGTGGTTGAAATGCAGGTTCATGTAAATAGGATGATACTTTTTCACCATCTCGCAGAGCTTGGGGGTGATTCGTTGCGGCAACGACCCTGGGACCCGCGATCCAATTCGGATGAGTTCCAGGTGAGGAATGGTCCGCAGAGCCTTGAAGATGCGTTCGAGGAGATGGTCGGGGAGCAGCAGTGGGTCGCCTCCTGACAGGATGACATCGCGCACTTCCGTATGCTCACGAAGATACTGGATCGCGCGGTCCAACTCGCCTTTTTTCAGGAAACCAGGTTTGCCCACCAGTCGCTTTCTGGTGCAGAACCGGCAATAGATCGGGCATTGATTGGTGACCATGAGCAGCACTCGATCTGGATATCGGTGGACCAGATGGGGCACCGGGCTCATGAGATCTTCTTCCAGTGGATCGTCCTCTGCGTCGATGTCGGCCAACTCCACGATTTCGGGGACGACCTGCTTCCAGATGGCATCGTCCTTCGATTTGATCGTCTCCAGTACCGTCGGAGTAATCCGCATCGGATAGGGGCCGACGATCGCTTCTATTTCTTTCTCATCAAGACCAAACCGTTCAGCGAGGTCCTTTGGTTTGATGATACTTTTAGCGAGGATCTGTTGCCATTCTTCCATGCGTTGTCCTTCGGTGGTCAGTTGATCCGACAAGAAGGGTGGTCGTCGTCTTCGCCCGCAACATCGGGTGTCGTGTGGGCTTGCGACTGAAACTCGGTTGTTGCTGTGGCTCCAGCCCGTTCGGTGCGAGACCGCTCATCCAAATAGGCCAGAATGTCGGCGGTTTCCGTCAGCACCAGACCGCCGTCCTTGAGGACCGGGACATAATATTGGCCGGATACCTTGTGAACTTGCGTGCGCATGCGTCTGCTGTCCGGCACGATGACATCTTCATAGGTCAGCCCCAAGTCCGCCAGTTTTCGGCGGACCACCACACAGTCAGGGCACCAGTCGACATGGAAAAGAGTCAAAGCCAAAGTGCTATTAGGCTACCAGGAAAAGGAAGAAAGTGAAACGATCATTTTATAGTTTCTTTAAGGAGACGCGCATCAGTCCGGTCGTAGGGCGCAAGGGACTATAATCGCGTCTTTCATGCCATGAAGAATCTTTTTGTCGGCTGGGCAGATGGTAGCCAGGATGCCGGCAAGTTCAGCCCTTCCTTCCGAAACAAAGTAATACGGGGAGAGTCGCGCCCGGCCTGACATGTGCGCCATGGTCTGTTGGTGCTCATCCATAAAGTCCATCTCAAACAACCGACCCTTATGGAATTCTTGCAGGATATAGGGGGTGGTCGGAAAGGATGCAAGGGCTTTCCGAAGCGCCTCAACCCATTCAGTCTGAGGCATGTCATGCCCGATCGAAACGCCACGGCTTCCCCAGGCCAGTTCCGAAAATCCAGAAGGCTTGATGACAAACTGGCGTTCCTTCTGCGTCGCTTTCTCAAGTTCAGCCCAGTTCGCCACCGGATGGTTCCCTATATACAGGTCCGGAATCGTCGCGATCGCAGGAAGCGGTGCCGGGTCAAGCAGCCAGGTTTTCGGCATGATCGTGGTCAAATGCAGCAAGCAGTCTGCTCCGAGTTCTTTTTCCCAAAACAGGCGAAGGATCGGGTGATGGAGTAGGGCGAAGGCCGATTTTTCCTCTAGTGCCGGCTTATAGGGAGGTGTCACGGAGACCCGACCTTTCTTTGCGGCATATTGGACCAGTTCAGCTTTGGGAATATTCAACAAGTCGAACAGCTCATAAAAGCGATAGAGGACGCTGATCGCCTGCTCGCTTCCGTCGGCGTGGAGGCGAAGTCCGTCCTCCGTAAACCGAATCTCGCGTGGTTCGGCACACCAGACGGACAATCCCTCTTCGCGGAGCTGAGCGGCCAACCAGGACATTTCCGGCCGATAGTCTTTCGATTCGTCGGAGATCAGAATCGCGATGCATCCGACATGCTGCGCTTGGAGAGAACGCAGCATGCGAGCAAATCCGTGGAGCATGCCGTTTTGTCCCCCGATGATCTGTGCGGGACCGCCGTCGAGATCGTGATAGATGCGAGAGAGACAGGCGGTGAGCCCGATTCCCCCTGGAACCGAATCCAGTTCGGTGATCACCATGCCGTCCTGTGTGGGGATAATATCGGGTCTGATGACGTCGGGCAGGGCATCGCGAAACCGTTTCATGCGGCTGTATTGCACTAATGCAGCTGGCTTCCCTTGATCGAGGTAGCCTGCGATCCAGGTCGGTTGAATGCCTTTGACGCTTTCGGCGTACAACCGATTCAATCCTCGATAGAACGACAGCAGATGTGGCCCTAAGTCGGTGAAGAACCGCAGTTGCTCAGATGACAGGTATAATGGGCAGGGACTGACTCGCCAGGAGGTCACCGCCTGCATGTCGGAAGCGGAGCCCTGTAGCGGCAAGGTGGCTGGAGATCCGAACACGTTCGCGCGACACAACTGCTCATGAATGGCCGTGCAGCGTTCTCGTGCTGCCTCAGGCGAGAGGGTCGGACAGGAGGCGTCGATCTGTGCCAATGGGAAACCCTTCTCGCACGTTCGGGCAATGGGGGAACGTGCGGCATCAGAATGGTGCAAAGAGTGCAATGCTAGCACGCACACCACCGACCGACAAGAGGGCAGCGGACTCTTGTAGCTAGCACATCATCTGTCCGGTTTTTGTAGCACGTGAAGTGTCCGGTTTA
>ERZ1292630.707-Hain-H41-02um-R3-707-length-34014-cov-7_pt1 | contig 34014 bp, 36 predicted proteins | sample MGYA00564408_ERZ1292630 | MGnify/ENA primary metagenome ERZ1292630 (study PRJEB36523, sample SAMEA6512641) | groundwater metagenome | collected 2019-01-08 | study: AquaDiva: Metagenomics assemblies of 32 groundwater samples
GAGAAGCAGTACGAAGAGAGGCTGACGAGTGTCTAGGAAATCGGGGGCGATTCATTGTGTTATTGCTTAGCTGTTGAAGAATAAAAACCCCCACCCCATAAAGCGGGTCAGGCTTGGGTTATTGTGTTATTGCGATTTAAGGCTTATTAAGGCTTTTAAGGCTTAAAACGAAGGGTCTAGATTCGTAGCACTGTTGGCATATCCGACTCCAATCAAAAATGCCCTTCGCGGTTCAACTTCATTTCCCAGTTTACCCATCCCCCCGGCACGACTGCCCACGCGACATGCGCGTAAACTGCGCGCCAGTTCCTTCGCCAAAACGCGAGGGCTGGATACAGATTTGTAAGATGAGTTTATCGGTTGCGCTGCGGATATCAGCAGGAAATACGGGGAAGGGCGCAGCGCGTTCCACTACCGATTTGATATAGGCGATCTCGGCTTGCTGATCGGCGCTGTGCAGTATGGTGAAGCTTTTCACCGATCCATTGGGGTTCAGCGTCACCCGCACCTCTGCGACTTGTGACCCGGCTTTGTACGCGTTGCGCTGAACCATGGTTGCGCTGCGATTCAATTTGCGAAATAAGGCTTCGAAATAAAGTTCAAGGCTTAAGGGCTCGATATTGGCGGCGCGCAAACGTTGCGTGATTTCGGCCATCTCATCGTTTTTTTCGTCCTGCCTCCCCAAGGTCTTTGCCATGGCCAGCGCACGACGCGCCAGCTCCGTGCCTGAGGGTGGTTTGGACTGTGTACCGAGTTCGTTGAGAAAGCGATTCATCTCGTCCTTCTCGACCGTGGTCCAGGTTTTTTCCGCTTCGGCCACCATCGGCGCGGGTTGCATCTGGGTTGGTTGGCGCCGTGCTTTTGCAGCGGGTTGTGTCGCTGAAGCTTGTGGCGGCAACGGGGGAGGTGGGGCAGCACGATCCGGCGGTGACAATCTGACATCGAGCTGAGACGGCACGCGACTCGGGTTAGACTCAAGCACTTCATGCGGCGTGGAAAATTTGAAAAAAAACAGCGTCAGGTGAAATGCCAATGAAACCGCCAGCGCCACTAGAATGCGTTTGTTTTTAGTCGGCAACTGCAATCTCATTTCAAAACTTTCTCACAGCGAGCCGATACGCAATTTAAATTTAACAACTAATGAAGCGATTGAGTGGGCAATCCTTGGCCAACGATTTCGGGCAGATTTGCGTTTGAAGCTACAAGGTGATTCAGTCGCCAGTATGCCAATCGTTAAATGGAAATGGCACTTCTTCCGACACAAAGGTCAGAAAATTCGCAATCTGTTGTAAATAGCGCCCCAGGCTGCGGCCAAATGCAAGTAAGCGAGCATTGGGCGCTTCATTGATTAAGTGCATCACGAATTGAATGATGGTGACGACGAATATCAATGTTCCCGTCACCTGAAACGCCAAGCCCATCAGCAGCATGTATAAGCCGCGTACCCAGATGTTGGGTTGGCTGCCTTTGTTAAGATTTTGATCTTCGCTCATATTTGCTTCCTTCTATAATGGTGACAATGCGCAAAGGCGGCTGCTTACGCGCTGCATAAGCACCACAACTTCGACCCGATTCCCCAATAATACTATGGACCAATGTATCACCGGCTTTCACCTCGACGAATGCAACGATTGGGTTGCTGAATTGGCGTGTGGGCACAACCAGCATGTGCGGCACACGCCGCCGTGGGCCAGCCGCCCTTGGGTCGTGACACCTGAAGGGCGCGCGCAGAAGCTAGGGCAGGCACTCGCTTGCAAGAAGTGTGACGAAGGCGCGCCGCCAGATCGGCCCTAGGATGTTGCTCAGTGCGTGCGCCGCAAGCGAAACAACCCATTGGTATCGCTATCGCTGGTGAAATACAGCGCGCCGTCCGGCCCGATGGCCACGCCCACCGGTCGCGCCCAGCGCTCACTATTGGGCAATTGAAAGCCGGTGATCAAGTCATCCACGCGCATCGCTTTGGTATCTTGGAAACGCACCGCCACCAGCTTCGGTGGGCGGCGGCTGGATGCACCACCGCCGGGCGGCGTACCCCATGAGCCGCGCAGGGCGACGATGGCATCCAGCGCTAGCCGTGCATCCATCGCCCCCGCCGGCACAAACGCCACGCCCATCGGCGCGTTGCGCGCAGGGAAAGTGGCTACCGGTGCAATCGCTTCTTGTATGGGACGCGGCGGCGTGCGCGAAATACACTCGTCGCGCCGTATTTGTTTGCCATCGAATTGAAACCAAGGCATGCCGTGAAACGAACCTGGCGTGAGCCGGCTAAAATATTCTGGCGGGTGATCGAAACCTTGATGATCCGGCCCGTTGTTGCTGGCGAACATCACTCCGGTCTGCGGCTGCCAGTCGAAGCCGACTGGGTTGCGTAGGCCTGAGGCAAACGTCTCCCAGTTCGCTCGGCCAGCCGCTTCGCGCAATACCAGCACACCGCCGCGTTGGTCTTCAAACGCATATTTCTCACCCAGATAGTCGTCGCTGCAATTGCCGCGAATGCCTAAGCTCACATACACCCGCCCATCGGGCCCCACCCGCACCGTGCGGCTGTTATGCCCGCCGCCGCCCGGCAAAGCCGCGAGCAGCGTCACCGCATCCGCAGCCAGCTTCGCTTGCCCGGGCTGGTAGGGCGCCCGATATAGTCCATCCGTCTGGGCGATCAAGATTTCGTTGCGGCGCAAGGCAACGCTGTGCGGATACCGGTTCAACTGCACCAGTATTTCAGCTTGAGTATAGGGCGGGGGCAAGCGATACACCTTGCCGGATTGGGAGCCGATAAACAAATCGCCATTCGCGGCAAAGGTGAGCAGGCGCGGCGCATCAAGCCGGCTGAGTAACTCCAAGCGGTAGCCCTTGGGCACGCGCGCCGTTCGGCGCTCGCCGTCCAGCGTCAGCGTTTGTTCTTCGTAAGCCAGCGCATCGGTGTTCGCGCGGGCAGGTGCGGACACAAAGCACAGCAAGAAAATAAAACCGGAATGTTTCAGCATTTGACACGCTCGCGACGATGGGCCTTTTCAAATACTAGCAGCAAAAAAATTGAAGTGGCGGTATGCGCCGTATCTGTTGTACCGGCCCCATAAATTGCGCAGCCAAACAAGCCCCTACATCGTAGTGCATCGCCTTTGGCCCATGTCTTTAGCCCATCTGCTATAAAGAAACAGGAAGTCTGCAAATCCTGAACTCGCCCTGTGGGGCGCCAGATACTTAGAGGTGAAACCATGATCCGTAATTCAATCGATGTTGCCAGCCGCGTCAGCCCAAGATTGGCGGCACTACTCGATAGCAGAATCAATGACCCGGATATCGAGCAGCCCATCACGCTCTCAAACGTACGCCACTTTCTCGCCGATCTCTTGCCTGCCGATTTCAAAGAGGCGGAGCATATGCATCACTTCGATGTCGACGTGTCGATGCTCGATGAACTGGATGGGCTGATTGAGGAATATGGCGATTCCGCTTTTGCTCTCGATTTTGTGCCGGCCAATGCCAGCGAACAGCTCTCGCGCGTGATTGAGGCGGTGGTGAACGACGAGAACCGCGAAAACCCGCCTACGCTTGCCCAGGTAAGAGAAGCCCTTATAGATGGCTTGGGTGCTCGTCTGGTGGGCGAGGGTGTGTTGGACGAGGACGAGGACGATATGCTGCTGTCGGAGATAGACGCGTTGATCGAGCATTTTGGCGCCGATACCTTGGCAGAGGGGCTTGTGCGCTACGAGTAGCAAACTCGCTAACGGCGCTGGGGGATTAAGCTCGTAGGCCACAAGATTATTTCTCACTACTTGAAAGGAAACATCATGCCAATCGGTGAATTTTGTAATCGTTCAGTCGTGTTTGCCACGAGACAAACGAGCATTCCAGAAGCAGCGCAACTCATGCGCCAATATCACGTCGGCGATTTAGTGGTGGTGGACGTGTTAGAGGGTAAACGGGTGCCGGTCGGCATCATTACCGACCGCGATATCGTGATCGAGATCATTGCGAAGTCTTTGGACTACAACGATTTCAAGGTGGGCGACATCATGAGTCCGCAGCTCATCACTGTGCAAAAAAATGAAGGCGTGTTCGAGACGATTCGGCTGATGCGCTCTAAGGGCATACGCCGCATACCCGTCGTCAACAATGAAGGCGGACTGGAAGGCATTATGGCGGCCGATGACGTACTGGACCTCTTGGCCGAGGAGATGTCGGAACTAGCCAAGGTCGCGCCGCGCGAGCAGGCGCACGAGGCCCAAATCAGAGTTTGATCAAGTATCAGCACTGGTGCGGCGTGGGGCTAGACGGCGCAGACGCAGCCCTGCGCAGTAGGGCCGTCACTCATCCTGAAACACGCTATCAGTCGGCATGATGAGCTTCATGCGTGGGATGCGCGCCGGGCAATTTCCAAAGACTTGTTCTACCGTGACTTGTATGTAGCGTTGGGCGAGCGGCCACAACTCGGCGTAGGTATGGCGATCTTCGATGATGCTTGCGCGGCCATTAATGCGCACCCGGAGCCGCGATTCGAAATCGATAAACAGCATGCCGATCTGTCCGTTCACCAGAATATTGCCCAGGGAGTTGAAGAAATTGTTTCCGCTGTAATCGGGGAATATCAGCGTCTTGGTGTCCAACGCTTTGACCAGCGCATAGGGGCGGCCCGAGGCATTGTATTCGCGTCCGCGAAAGCTGCAATCGCACTCGCCATGCTGATTGGCGGTGGCGATGAAAAAGAACGGCAGCGATTCCACAAACGCCGCCATCCCGGCAGGGATTGATGCCCGAAATAGGGCATCGAAGTTGCGCGCGTTCCAGAAGTCTTCCACGCCAAATCGTTTGTGTGCGGCTCTTTCGCCCTCGTGAGCCGATGCTTTATTGCTACTCAGGTCGTCACGCATTTGCATATCCAGTCGACTCGACAGTTTTTCGATCGTGCTGCGCGGGCGCATCTCTTTCGAGGTGTATCCCGCGCCCTCACGCTTTGTTCACATCACTTGGATTGCGCTTTCCAATTGATATTGGCCCGCGCCACCATGGCATCGGGACTCTTCAGCCACATTTCGCGCGTGTTTAAATCCGCGTGGTCGTAGAACACGTACAGCTTGCCCTTGTAAATTTCGTAGGCCGTCGGTTCCACATCGACTTTGGCATTCAGCTCTGCCATCGCCCAAGCACACCAACCGTTGAATGCAGGAATGTATTTTTCTGGATTGGCACGGAAGCGATCTCGATTGGCATCGCTTGCAAAGCGATAGGTCACCCCATTGTGCTTTAGGTCGCGTTTGACGAAGCCTTTTGCGGGTTTGCCGCCGCCTTCCGGGAAGTAGGCCACGGGGTCGAAGCCCCCCAAGGCGACGCCCAAACCCAGCGTGTCATAGCGTTCTTGAAGGGATTGAGTCGTGGCCGCTTGTGCGGAAATACTGGATAAAAAAGGCAGAACCAGCAGGCTGGCAATCATCAGGGTTTTGGTGAATTTCATTTTGAATCTCCTTAAAAATTGATTTGGAAAAATGGCTGTCTCGGCGCTCGCCGACACGATTCGTAGATTAGGAGATTGATTAAACATTAACAATGACACTAATATGCATATTACTGTTAACGAATAAGGTAATAATAATGCAGCCAGACCGATTTACTGCGATGACGTACTTTGTGCGCATTGTGGAAAGAGGGAGTTTGACCGGCGCTGCGCGCGATCTGGGCAAAACCCTGCCTGCCTTGAGCCGTTCTTTGCGTGCGTTGGAGGAAAGGCTCGGCGCCCGCTTGCTGACCCGAACCACGCGCGCCATTTCATTGACCGAGTTTGGCCAACAATATTACGAGCATTGCCGCCGCATTCTGCGCGATGTCGATGAGGCCGAAGGCTTGGCCGGCGAGGCTGGGCAAGTCGCGCAGGGGCTCATGCGCATCACGGCGCCGCTCTTGTTCGGGCGACTGCATGTAGCGCCCTTGGTCGCGCCGTTCTTGGCCGCACATCCGCGGGTGCAAATCGATCTGCAACTCACCGACAGCATTGTCTCGATGGTGGATGATGGGATCGATCTCTCGATCCGAATCGGAGATTTGCACGATTCATCACTGGTGGCGATTCCACTAGGCCACGTCGGACGAGTGGTGTGTGCCGCGCCAAGTTATTGGGTGGCGCATGGCAAGCTGCAACACCCACAGGATCTCAAGCAACATCACTGTTTAACATTCCGCGGTTTAAATCAGGAGCGCGGCTGGCTGTTTCGCGTGGAGGGAGAAGAACGCTATTGGCCGATCAACACCGCTTATTTCTGCAATGAGGGTTCAGCCGTGATCAGCGTGGCACGCGATGGCGGCGGCATCGCGCAGATGATGTCTTACCAAGTAGCCGCCGATATTGCCGCAGGCAAGCTCACGCCAGCGTTGGAAGAATATGCGCCGCATCCTCTGCCGGTCCACGCGGTGTATCCAGGGGGCCGACTGCTGCCCGCCAAGGTGCGAGCTTTGCTGGACGAGTGGGTGCCCAAGCTTAGGGCGGTACTGAGCAGTGTTGACCCGGTGTAGAAAAAACGGATTGGCACCACGCCATATTATTTCGGCACTTCCTGCCATGTGCGCTGTGGTTCATTAAAACGGCAGCACCAAGCTCGGCGCGGCTTCCAAAATCACGCGCCGAAAATCATCTTGAATCCGTTTTAACGCCGCCTCGGTGTCTCCTTCGAAGCGCAGCACAATCACCGGGGTGGTGTTGGATGGCCGCGCTAAACCAAACCCGTCGGGGTATTCCACGCGCAGGCCATCGAGTTTGATGACTTCGTCGGCGCCGGTGAATTTAGCGGTTTGCTGGAGTTTGTTCATCAGGGTGTAGTGCTCGCCCTCGGCCATGGTGATGTTGAGTTCAGGGGTATTAACGGTATCGGGCAGGCCGTGCAGGGTGGCGTTGATGTCGGCTTGCTTGGAGAGATATTCGAGCATGCGGCAGCCGGCGTAGAGGCCGTCGTCGAAGCCATACCAGCGCTCCTTGAAGAAGATGTGGCCGCTCATTTCGCCGGCGAGCAGGGCGCCGGTTTCTTTCATTTTGGCTTTGATGAAGGAGTGGCCGGTTTTCCACAGCAGGGGTTTGCCGCCGCGCTCTTTGATCCAAGCGAAGAGTTTGCGTGTGGATTTCACATCGAAGATGATTTCGGCGCCGGGGTTGCGCGAGAGTACGTCGGCGGCGAACAACATCAATTGCCGATCCGGGAAAATGATTCGGCCGTCTTTGGTGACGATGCCGAGGCGGTCGCCGTCACCGTCAAAGGCGAGGCCGATTTCGGCATCAGAATCCGCGAGCGCTTTGATCAGGTCTTGCAGGTTTTTGGGTTGTGAGGGGTCGGGATGATGGTTAGGGAAATTACCATCCACTTCGCAGAACAACTCGGTGACTTCGCAGCCGAGCCCACGGAATAAGGCGGGGGCATAAGCGCCAGGTACGCCGTTGCCACAGTCGATAATGATTTTCATCGGCCGAGCAAGTTTGACGTCGGACAGAATTCGATCGATGTATTGCTGCGCAATAGCTTGTTGCGAATAGCTGCCGCTGCCGTGAGCAAGATCATTCTTTTCGAGCCGTTCGCGCAACTTTTGAATCGTTTCCCCGGCCAAGGTCTCGCCGCCCAGCACCATTTTCAGGCCGTTGTAATCGGGGGGGTTGTGGCTGCCGGTGACCATGACCGCCGAGTTGGTTTTCAGTTCATACGCGGCGAAATAGGTCATGGGGGTGGCCACCATGCCGACATCGATCACATTGATGCCGGCCTTCTGGATGCCGCGCGCCAGCGCTTGTGAAAGCTCTGGGCCGGATAAACGGCCATCGCGGCCGATCACGATGGCTTGTTGCTTGCGCGCTACCGCTTCGGAGCCGATGGCGTGGCCAATGGCTTCGGTGATTTCCGGGGTGAGGGTTTTGCCCACGATGCCGCGAATGTCGTAAGCCTTGAAGATTTCTTTGGGATAGGTCGTCATGCGAGGTCCTTGGTGAATTTATATTTTGATTATGCCGCGATTAATGTGACTAAACCACCTTGCCGAGGCGCGAAAAATCAGCGGACGCGCATCGCCTAGTGCAGTAGCGGGTTGGTTTTTGCGGTCTGGGTGCCGGGATTGGGCGAGGCATGGTGTGACACCATGTGCCAACCTTGCGCGCTGAGGCGGAAGATATTAGTAGCGGACATGGGGGCGACACGATTGCCGCTGGCAACATCGATATGCTCATTGAGCAGGTGGATCGACAAGTTATCTGTTGTATAAATCTGCACCTTTTCCAGTGAGAAACGCATGGCCACGCCGCCGGAAAGAATCTCGCGCCAGCTATCGATCACCGTGCTGCGTCCATTCAGCGCCGGCCCCATGGGGTGAATGCAGACAATATCTTCCGCGTCGTCCCACACCGCCATCATGGCTTCGAGATCATTGGCCTCGAATGCGCGGTAAAACGCCATCTCGGCTTCTTCGGCACTGGTAAAGGGGGGCAGGGTCATTTGCATGGATGCGGCGCTAGGCGCTTTAAAGTGCTAGCGATATAATGGATATTCTTGTCCTGATATTGCTGCATGATGACACTTCCTATCGCGTTATTGGAAAAATATAGCAAGCCGGGTCCGCGCTATACCTCGTATCCGACCGCACCCTATTTTACGGAGGGCTTCGGAGAAAAGGAATGGCGCGAGGAATTAGCGCAAACCCAGGCCAGTGGCCGCGATTTATCGCTGTATGTCCACATCCCTTTCTGCGACACCCTGTGTTACTACTGTGGCTGCAATATGGTCGCCACGCGCGACTATTCCAAGGCGTGCAACTACTTGGATTTTTTGCTGCGCGAGATTGATCTAGTCGCTGCATTGAGCGCGAAGGATCGTGTGGTGCGGCAATTGCATTGGGGTGGCGGCACGCCAACCTACCTGAAGCCTACGGACATCGCGCGCTTGGCGACGCACATTCATGAACGTTTCAATTTTGCGCCAAAAGTTGAGGCGGGGTGTGAAGTCGATCCGCGCGATTTGACGCGCGAGCATGTGGTGGCCTTGCGTGCCGCCGGATTCAACCGGCTCAGCGTCGGTGTGCAGGATCTGGATGAGCGCGTACAGCGCGCGGTCAATCGGATTCAGCCTGAGGCCATGATTCGAGACGCAATTGGGTGGATGCGGGAAGCGGGCTTTGCCAGCATCAACGTTGATCTCATGGTGGGGCTGCCGAACCAGACTTTGGAGAGTTTTACACACACCCTCGAGCGCGTGATCGAGATGGCCCCCGATCGGTTGGCGGTATTTGGCTACGCGCACGTGCCGTGGATGAAAAAACACCAAAAACTCATCAATGAGCAGGAATTGCCCAGCTTTCCTGTGCGACTGGGCTTGCAAATGCTGGTGCACGATAAACTGGCCGAGGCCGGCTATGTCTATATCGGCATGGATCATTTCGCCAAACCTGATGACGAGCTGGTGCGGGCGCAACGCAATAAGACGCTCTACCGCAACTTCCAGGGCTATACCACGCATAAGAATAGCGACATCTATGCCTTCGGTGCTTCCGCCATTAGCCAAACCGATGACGTGTACGCCCAGAATTTGAAACGGCTGGCTGACTATCAGGGCCGCGTCGATGCGGGACACTTGCCGATCGATCGTGGCTTGCGCATCTCGCGCGAGGATAAAATTCGGCGTGACGCCATAACCCGCATCATGTGCGATTTGGCCTTGGAGCGACAAACCTTTGCGCAGGAATGGGACATCGACTTCGACACCTTCTTCCGTGCGGGAATCGTCTCACTCGGAGAGCTTGAACAGGATGGCTTAGTGCGCTTGTCCCCGGCGCGCATCGAAGTCACTGAGCTCGGCCGCTTCTTTCTGCGCAATATCGCAATGTGCTTTGACGTGTATCTGTCCGCGGCTGAGCAAGCACAGCCGCGCTATTCAAAAACGATTTAGCTGAATACCTGGCGCACTTTCTGCGTCGCTCCCCGATCTTCCTCCTGTTTTATCCCAACCCAGTCTGCGTCTAGCAACACATCGGAAAGTTTGGGCGTCAGCCCTACAGTTTCGAAAAGGCTTGCCGATACTTTCCCCATCTGAAGCCGATTGTTTGCTGCGCAAAGACCGGACTATGCAACAGTCTTCCGGCCTAAGTGATTTTGAAATAAACATTATTTTGGACTTCAGAAACCCGAACCACTATTGAGAAAACGGAATGAATGCACTTATCACAATGATTGGCGGCATAGTTCTTGGCGGGGCACTCTCGGCGCTGTTCTTTCGCATGGTCTATGTAAGACGCCTGCAAGCCGAATGGCAAACGGCGCGCGTGCAATTGCAGGATCAGCTAGTCGGCAAAGTATCGGCTGATGAATTAGATGCGCTTAGCGCCAGCCATGATGCTCAGCTCCATGAGATGCGCGCGGCGCACGCATCGCAGCTGCAGGAAATGAAAGCCGCCCAAAGCGAAAGCCAGCAATTGTTGAATTCAACCAGCCAAGGATTTGAGGAACGCATTCGTGAGTTAGAGCAAGCGCTTTCCCACTATCAAAGTAATGCGGGATCTTGCAAGATCGAATTGAAAAAGGATGTATCCGGTTTGTTGACTATTCTTTCCACGCTGAATCGCTGGGATGACGAAATGTCCAAACTGATGCAGCAGAACACGCACATGCTAAAACAAAACCGTGAGTTCTCCGACATTGTTAAGCAAACCGTCATTCTTGCATTGAATGCCTCGATCGAGGCAGCGCGCGCCGGAGAAGCGGGTCGCGGTTTTGCGGTGGTCGCTGATGAAGTGCGGTCACTGGCGACGCGCGCAGAAGGTTTCAGTGCGAATTACCGAGATAGCCTATACAAGAATGACCTGGTGACAACCGCGACATTCCAAGATATTCAAGCGAGCGGAAAAATGATCCTCACCGCCGTGCACGCGCTTGATTCCAGACTCAATAAACTCGACGCGCTTTCGTAACGATGATCTCACAGCGCGCAAAAACCGGATTTGAGAGTTTGCTGAATCGTTGCTTGGAAGATTCATTGCGGACAGAGGCTCATCCGGACTGGAAGATGGCGCCGGTGACTGAGCCAAACGAGATCGGGATGCAGCGCTTTATTATGCTCACTGTCTCGTCCTATGACTTCAGGTTGATGGTGCTGCTGCATTTTTCCTACGATGAAGCGTCTACTCAATATGTCGCAGATAGCCTGAAACTGGGCGCTGCCGAATTGCCCCAGACCCAGTATTACGATTTCCTCGCGGAGGTGGGCAACAATTTCTGTGGCTCATTCAAGCGAGAGCTGGGCCAATACTTTCCTTACCTGGGCATGTCCACGCCCAACCAGTTGGGTTGGGAGAGTTTGAAGCACGTAAAAAGTTGGCCAATTGATCACGATATACACATCAAGGCGCAGACAGAAGAGGGCACCCAATTTTACGGCAGCCTTTATGTTTCATCTTTTGGCGAACTGGATTTTGAAATGATCCAGCAGTCAAAGAGCGATGAAGTGGTAGAGATGGGCGCTTTGGAGCTGTTCTGAAGCGCCCTGAATAACCTGAAAGAGAGAGATAGACAGAATGCAAGCATCAGCGCAAATGAGTGTGATTACCCGGCCGAGCAACGCCGAGCACGATGTGCTCAGCAAAGTCATTGTGGTAGAACACGATCCCAAAATTTTAGCTGAATTTAAATCGTTTTTTGAGGAATGCAATCTGGTCGGCTATCGTGCGAATCTTGAAAATGCATCCTCCATCCTCGGGTCCAACATCGATTTAGGCGCGGTCTTTCTGGCGGAGGCGGACAGCGATGGCCACGATTGCTTTGACTTGGTTAAAGCGATTCATAAAGTGCGCTCCGACTTGCCGATTCTTATTCGCTTATTACCAGGGCACGCCCCGGAAGACTTGCCCTCGGACGTTATGAAATGTTTGGCAGGTGTCTTCGCTTATGGTGATTACGCGCGTGCCAAGGAATTGATCGAAACCTTTTTGTTTAGCCGGCATTATCCGACCGAGTTTGTTTCCGAGATGAAGGCGATGACGCTTGCTGCGCTCAAGGCCAGTTTCAAAGAAATGGATGTTGACGTCGAGCAGCCCTACATCGTTAAGGACAAGCTGATTTACGGCGAGTTGTTCAGCTTGATTCCCCTGGAAAGTAATTGGTGCCGGGGATATATGACGATCCAGACCGAAGAAGAAGCAATGATGGATATGATCCATGCCAAGAAATCTTCGGTCAATACGCCTGAACCGACTTTTATCCATGTCAATGCCGTATTAGGCGAGCTGTCAAATATGATCTGGGGCAGCTTTAAAAACAAGTATGGAATCAAAGATCAACAGGACACTCTCGGGCAAGTCCGGGTGGAAATACCGATTATCGTAAACCACCTGCGGAAATACATTTCCTTCGGCACCGATGATCCGCAACTCTGCTTCAAATACAAAGTCAGCGATCCTGAGGGCAAGCTTGCTTCCAGCTTCGTCTATCAGAAATTTGTCTTTAGTCTCGATTGGGCGCCGGAAAAATACGCCGAATCGAACCAGAGCGTAAACGAACTCGTCAGCAGTGGCGAGTTGGAATTATTTTAAGCATTTAACTGAAGGAACAACATCATGGCACAAGTGCTGGTAGTGGACGATTCGGACGCGGTACGCAGTGAGGTGAGTGGGTTTTTGACCAAAAACGGCATCACGGTAGCGACCGCAGTGGATGGTAAGGATGGCTTGGTGAAAATTAAGAGCAATCCTGACGTCAAACTAATCTTTGCCGACGTCAACATGCCCAATATGGACGGGTTGACCATGGTCGAGAAAATTCGATCGGAGGTCGGCAACAAGACGGTCAACATCATCATGCTGACTACCGAGAGCGACGCCAGCATGAAGGAGCGCGGCAAGGCGGCCGGCATCAAGGGTTGGATCGTCAAGCCTTTCAATGGCGCAAACGTGCTGGATGCGGTTAAAAAGATGGTGGCGTGATTTGATGCCGTCAAGTCATCAGCGCTTTTACCAGGGTAGGAAACAGTTGTTTTGTTTTTTGTTTAGCTAGAATATCTGGGAGATTAAGTCATGTTTATATTCACCATACGCAAAAAGATCTGGATCAGTTTTGGCATCTTGGTCGCATTGCTGATAGCGGTCGGCTTTATTTCCCACGATAGCCTGCAGTCCAATAAAGACAAGCTCGCCACGCTAGTGAAAGAGGTTCAGCCGGCGATGGAGCAGTCACTCAAAATAGTCGACCAGTTGGATCGTGCCTCCGCCTCGCTTGGCTTTTATTTGTTGAGTAAGGAAGAGTTGCACAAGAAAGACTATCTCAACAATATGAGCAAGATATCCGAGTCGGTGAAAACGCTGGCGGGTATGCAAGCTGTTAAGAGCGATCCCGCAACGCTGACGATGGTGAAGGGGGTTGAGGAAGGACTCGTCAAGCTACAAGGCTACAAGGATCGGATGCTGGTCTATGCGACCAATGATGTTAAAAATGTACCGGCGATTGGCTTCGCTGGTACTGAAGTAAACCCGCGCGCTCAAACTATCTTGCAAAACCTGCAAGAAATGATGCAGTCGGAAAGTAGCGAAAAAGTCAGCGAGGAACGCCGCCAATTATTGCTGGATATTTTTTCGCTGCGCACGAATTTTTCCAGCTCGTTAAATGAGTTGCGACTGTTTCTGGCGTTTCGCGCGGAAACGAATAAAGTGAATTTTAAAACCTATGTCGAGCTGGCCGAGAACGACCTCGTTAAGCTCAACAAATACAATCAAGATATGCTGACTTTTGAGCAGCAGCCCGCTTTGGAAAATATCAACAAGGTCTATAAGGATTGGCGCGTTGCCGCTGACAAGCTGATACAAATACATGGTGCGGAGGATTGGCGGCAAGACGCTTTCGTCATTCGCAAAGAGTTGTCGCCGCTGGTGGTGCAAATCCAGGACCGGCTCAATGCTTTGGTGAAAAACCAACAGGAATCGACTTTACGGAACAGCAACCAGCTCACGGAGCAGGTTCAAAAAACGCAGACCAAGGTGGGCGGTCTCATCATTGCCGGCCTGGTCTCTGCGCTCTTGATCGGTTTTTTCCTGGCCCGTGCGATCACGAAGCCGATCGACACCTTGAAAGGAAATGCGTATCAACTGGCGCACGGCAAGCTTGATCTCGAAATTGATACTAGCCGTAAGGACGAGTTGGGTAGTTTGGCGCAGAGTTTCGCGGACATGCGGGACGCGATCGTGAAAAAGATCGGTGATCTAAAAACGCTTAATCAAACGGGTGAGTCGCTGACTTCGATGCACGATCCTCTCAAGGTGCTGGAGCATGCGCTCATGGTGATGCGCGAGCAGACGGATGTCGAGTGGGGTTCGGTCTATTTATACAACCAGGAAAGAGAGCAGCTTGAAGTTGCATCCTATTACCCGCCTCGGAATGAGGAGATGGAGCGCACCGCCCGGACCTTTAAATTAGGTGAAGGGATCGCCGGCTTGGCCGCAAAAGAAAGGCATATTATTTACATCCCCGATACGTCCAAAGGCGAGTCATTCGAAGCTAAACCGGGCGATGATACTTCCCCCCGCGCCATCGTCAGCGTGCCGATGCTCGACAATGAAGACATCTTTGGTGTGATGAACTTTTGTGGTCATGTTGGACAAGTCAAGTTCAGTGATTCTGATCAGGAGTTCGCGCAAACGCTTGCCCGTATGGCCGTGGTTAGCTTCAAGAATATTCAGATGCTGCATGTCATCGAGGAGCAAAACCGGACTCTGGAGCAGAAAGTCGAAGAACGCACCGCGCAGTTGCGGCAAAAAACCAACGACATCAATAATATGATGCAAAACATGCACCAGGGTATTTTCACCATCTTGCCTGGCGGAAAGATTCATCCGGAGTACTCGGCTTTTCTGGAGAGTATCGTCGAGTCGAAAAATATCGCCAATGCAGGTGTAATGGATCTGCTTTTCAGCAATACCGCCCTCGGCGGCAATGCCTTGTCACAGATTTCGGCAGCGCTGGACGCGATTCTCGGCGAGGACGAAATGATGTTCGACTTCAACCGCCATTGCCTAGTCAAGGAATTCACCAAGACCATGCCGAATGGCAAGACGAAGATCATGGAGCTCGATTGGGATCCGATTATCAGCGAATCCGGTAGCATCGAAAAATTGATGGTCACGGTACGCGATGTGACCGATCTGCGCGGCTTGCAGGCCGAAGCCGAGAAGCAAAAATGGGAGCTTGATGTTATCGGACAAATATTGGCTGTCGCCGCCGAAAAATTCGTTTCCTTTGTGAGAGACGCCTATCGTTTCGCCGATGAGAATGAGCAGCTCATTTTGGGAACCAGCGAACCCTCCGCGGAAACGATCGCCACGCTTTTCCGCAATATGCACACTATTAAAGGTAACGCACGTACCTATGGGTTTACCGCGATTACAGATGTGGCCCATGCGGCGGAGAGCACTTACGATGAAATGCGTAAGCAAGGTGCGGCGGCTTGGGATAAGGACAAGATGTTGGCCGAACTGAAAGAAACGCGCCGGCTGGTGCAGACTTACGAAACCATCTACAAAGAAAAGCTCGCTGGCAATACCGCCGCAGGCATGTTTGTTGAGGAGGGCCTGCTTGAAAAGCTCAAGCTCATTCTTGATAACTTTAACGATCAAGACGTCAATAGTTTGCGCAAGGCGCTCAAGGACGTCAAAGCGGTGACCAGCGCTATCGGCACTGAGTCTATGGAATCACTATTGGACGCGATTATCCGTTCCATGCCTGAACTGGCCCAGCAGTTGGGCAAATCTGCGCCCCATGTCGTTATCGAAGATCACAATATTCGATTCGTCCAGGATATTGGGCCGGTCATCAAGAACGTGTTTACCCACAGCTTCCGCAATGCAATCGATCATGGCCTCGAAACGACCGAGGAACGGAAAGCAAGCGGCAAACCGGACTTTGGAACCATTACTGTCAAGGTCAGCGAGGAAAACGACGAGGTTGTGCTTTCCATTTCGGATGATGGCCGCGGCTTGGCGGTAAGAAAACTCAAAGACCGTGCGATTAAAAATGGCTTGCTGGATGCGAAAGGCGAGGTTTCTGCGCAAGTATTGTCTGAGTTGATTTTTCAGTCGGGCATGTCCACCGCCGATAATGTCAGCGATATTTCCGGCCGGGGTGTAGGCATGGATGCGATTCGACAATTCGTAGAAAAAGCGGGCGGCAAGATTGAGATCCGCTTTAACCAAGAACCGAAGAAGGATAGCGAATTCTTGTCCTTCATTTCACGCATCACCTTACCGGCGTCCTGCACTAAAAAGGTCGCCTGACATCTCCATCGAATAACGGCTAAGGGGTTGCTCCCTTAGCCGTTTTTTTTGGGTTCAAGCAAGGCCAGTACATGATCCGGCGAGATGTTGAGCAAGCAGTTCAAGTGCCCGAGCGGGCATTCGCGTTTGAAGCACGGGCTACAGCTCAAATTGAGACTCACGATACGCGCTTTGTCAGACAAGGGTGGCGTAAAACCGGGGCTGCTTGAGCCATAAATCGCGACCAGCGGTTTATCCAGCGCAGCGGCGACATGCATCAAGCCGGAATCATTGGTGACCACAGCCGTGGCACAGCCCAGTAAATCCACCGCCTCATCGAGCGAAGTTTGTCCGCACAAATTGCGGCAGGCGTGATTGCTTATTTGCTCGATGCTTGCACCTATCGCTTGATCCTTATTCGAACCGATTAGCCATATTTGATAACCACGCTGTTGCAGCGCTTGCGCAAGGTTAGCGAAATGCGCCGCAGGCCAACGTTTGGCCGGGCCATATTCGGCGCCGGGGCAGAGCGCGATAACAGGTTGCGCTAGCGTTAATCCCAGCTTCGTTAGCGTTGCCGCTTGTTGTGTTTGGTTGATGCTCAAGCGTGGATGGGGCACAGGGCGCGTGAGGGCTCGGCCACGTGTTTCGGCCAGTAGCGCGAAACGATCCACCATCAAAGGATAAGCCGACTCATCCAATGGTCGCGCATCGTTTAACAAGCCGTAGCGAAATTCGCCGACAAAGCCGGTGCGCAAGGGAATGCGCGCAAAAAAAGGAATCAGCGCCGACTTGAGCGAGTTGGGTAAAACAATGACTTGATCGTAGTGATGCGTGCGCAATTTGCGCGCCGCGCTTATTCGGTCAAACAAACGCAACTGGCCATGACCAAACGGATTGTCGATGACCGCGTTGATTTCCCGCATGCGGCGCAATACCGGAGCTACCCAGGGCGGTGCATAGGCGTCGATCGTTGCACCGGGAAAGCGCTGCTTAAGCCGCATGAACAGCGGCTGGGCCATGACGGCGTCGCCGACCCAGGCGGGGGCGATGATGAGGATGTTGGTCACGAATGTGTTGCTAGGAACAGATGCTCGCGTCGTTAGTTAAAGCATCATTTCAATGATGAGAGGTTATGGGGCCGCCCTTGAGTTTGTACATCGTGCCGCAATAAGGGCAAAGCGCTTCGCCTTTTTTCTCGATTGGCAAATACACGCGCGGATGGGCGTTCCACAGCGCCATCTCCGGCGTGGGGCAGTGCAAGGGCAATTGCTCGGCGCTGACTTCGACGTAACGTTGGGTATTTTCTTTTGTCTCCGCCATCTTCATTCCTCTCTAACGGGCATGGCAATGGCCATCCCAATATTGAAATTTACCATGCCCATTTCCCCCTCTCCTAACTCTCCCCCGCAAGCGGGGGAGAGGGACTTAGACTCGCTGCGCGAGTTTCATTTTACGTAGGTGAGCCAGTCTTTGTGTTTGGTATCTCTGCCCTTCACGCAATCGAAGAACATGGTTTGCAGTTGAGTCGTGACCGGGCCACGTTTGCCTTCGCCGATGGCACGGTTGTCAAGTTCGCGGATCGGCGTCACTTCGGCGGCGGTACCGGTGAAGAAGGCCTCATCGGCGCTATAGACTTCGTCGCGCGTGATGCGCTTCTCTACTACCGGCAGGCCGATCTCATTGGCGAGTGTGATGATGGTGTCGCGGGTGATGCCTTCCAATGCCGAGGTAAGGTCTGGCGTGTAAAGCTTGCCATTGCGAATCATGAAAACATTTTCGCCCGAACCTTCCGCGACGAAGCCATCGACGTCGAGCAGCAGCGCTTCATCATAGCCATCCTGCGCCGCTTCCTGGTGCGCGAGGATGGAATTTATGTAGTTGCCATTGGCCTTCGCTTTGCACATGGTGATGTTCACATGATGCCGCGCGAAGGACGAAGTTTTAACCCGAATGCCTTTTTCCAGCGCCTCTTGGCCGAGGTAGGTGCCCCAAGTCCATGCGGCGACGATGACGTGCGTGGACAGGGTCTTGGCCGAGATGCCCATGGCTTCCGAGCCGAAGAACGCCATCGGGCGCAGGTAGCCGGATTCGAGCTTGTTGTCGCGCACCGCGGCGAGTTGTGCATCCGAAATGGTTTTCTTGTCATAGGGCATTTTCATGCCGAGGATATGCGCCGAGCGGAACAAGCGGTCGGTGTGCTCCTTCAAACGGAAAATCGCCGTGCCTTGATCGGTTTTATAGGCGCGCACGCCTTCGAACACCCCCATGCCATAGTGCAGGGTGTGGGTCAGAACATGGGTGGTGGCGTCGCGCCACGGCACCATTTTGCCGTCGTACCAAATTACGCCGTCGCGGTCCGACATCGACATAAGCAGAACTCCAAGGGGTGATTTCGAAAACGGATATTGTAGCTGATTTTAGCGGCGCGCCGAATGCACGGAAGAAGCACATGAACCACGGGGGACACGGGGGACACGGGGGACACGGGGAAATCTGTTCTAGTATTCCCCGTGCCCCCCGTGGTTAGAAAAATTTGGAAGGCGCTTAACCGAAGCGGCCGGTGATGTAGTCTTCAGTCTGCTTCTTGGCGGGCGTCACAAACAAGTTGTTGGTGACGCCGAATTCGATCAGCTCGCCAATGTACATAAAGGCGGTGAAGTCGGACACGCGTGCCGCTTGTTGCATGTTGTGGGTGACGATGAGAATAGTGACTTTACTCTTGAGCTCTGAGATCAGCTCCTCAATGCTGGCGGTGGCGATCGGGTCGAGTGCGGAAGTCGGTTCGTCGAACAGCATGATTTCAGGATCGGTGGCGAGCGCGCGGGCAATGCACAGGCGTTGCTGCTGGCCACCGGAAAGATTGAAAGCCAAATCATTCAGCCGATGCTTGACTTCATCCCACAGCGCTGCGTCACGCAGGGCTTCTTCCACCTTGTCGTCCAACGAGCGTTTGCTGCGTGAACCGCGTACGCGCAGGCCATAGGCGACATTTTCGTAAATCGATTTGGGGAAAGGATTGGGCTTCTGAAACACCATGCTGATACGCATGCGCACTTCGATCGGATCGACCTTGGCCCCGAGAATGTTGGTGTTGTCCGGTTGCAGGACAATTTTGCCTTGGTAGCGGTTACCGGGATACAGGTCATGCATGCGATTGAAGCAGCGCAGGAAGGTGGATTTGCCGCAGCCAGATGGGCCGATCAGCGCGGTGACGCGCTTGTCGGCGATTGGCATGTTGATGTTCTTTAGCGCTTGAAAAGCGCCATAGAAGAAGCTCAGGTCCTTGGCCTCTGCTTTCGGTTTGACGACCATGCCCTCCACATCTTTAACTTCATTCAGGGCGGATGTTTCAGCCAGTTCTACCATTTGATATTCCTTCGGATCCGATAGCGCAGGTAAATTGCCAATGCGTTCATGAGTAGCGTCATACCCAACAGCACCATGCCGGCTGCTGCTGCGTTGAATTGAAAATCCTGTTCCGGACGGGAGGTCCAGCTGAACATTTGGATCGGCATCACTGTGAAGGGCGCCATGATCCAATCAAAAGAGATGTAGGGGAATTCGCCTTTAATGGGTGAATCCGGCAGGAAGGCGATGAAGGTCAAAGCGCCGATGGTGATGATGGGTGCCGTCTCGCCGATCGCGCGCGACAGGCCGATGATCACACCCGTCAAAATGCCGCCGGTGGAATAGGGTAAGACGTGGTCATGCACCACTTGCCAGCGCGTGGAGCCCACGGCGTAAGCGGCCTCACGGATAGCTTGCGGAATAGAACGGATCGCCTCCCGCGTGGCGACAATCACCACCGGCAAGATCAGCAAGGCCAGAGTGAGGCCGGCGGCGAGAATGCTTTGCCCCAAGCCGAATTTGTATACGAATAAGCCCAAGGCTAGCAGGCCATACACGATGGAAGGCACGCCGGCAAGATTGGTGACATTGATCTCGATAATGGCGGTGAACCAGTTTTTGGCTGCGTACTCTTCCAGATAGATTCCGGCGGCGACCCCGATCGGTACCGCCGAGACGGCGGTCACCAGCATGACTAAAGTAGTGCCGACCCAGGCTGAAAGAATGCCCGCCGACCCGGCCCGGCGCGAGGGGAAGGAAGTGTAGAAATCCCACGACAATAAACGCGGTGCGCCATCGATCGCCAGATTGGCGAACAACACGATAAGCGTGGTGACGCCCACCAACATGGAAATCAAACCCACGATGGCGAATACCTTGTCCCAGATCTTATGTGTTTTGATCAGGGCGCGAATTTCTTGGATGTGCTGTTCGTTAGGTGCGGTCATTTTAGTAACGCTCCCGGAAGCGACGGGTGAGCAAGAACCCCATGATATTAAATGCCAGCGTCATGAATATGAGCGTTAATCCCACCGCGAAGATGGTCTGGTAGCCAATGCTGCCATGGGGCAGATCACCCAAGCTCACTTGCACAATATAAGCGGTCATCGTTTCTGCCGGTTCCATCGGGTTCCACGTCATATTCGCCTGCATGCCGGCGGCCACCGCGACCACCATGGTTTCGCCCATGGCGCGTGAGATGCCTAAAATGTAAGCTGCCGCGATGCCCGAGAATGCGGCGGGCGTGACGACGCGAAATGCAGTTTGAAATCGCGTTGCGCCCATGGCGTAGGAGGCTTCGCGCATGTGCATCGGCACCGCATGCATGGCGTCTTCGCTGAGTGAAGAAACATAAGGGATGATCATGATGCCCATGACCAAACCGGCCGAGAGCATGTTAAAACCAGGCAAGTTGGGCAGAATGGTGCTTTGCAACAAGGGCGTAACGAACACCAGCGCAAAATAGCCAAACACGATGGTGGGCACTGCACCGAGTAATTCCAAGAAGGGTTTGACGATCTCGCGCACTTTGTGTGAGGCAAATTCGCTCAAATAAATAGCAATAATGGTGCCGAGCGGAATCGCGACCGAGAGTGCAACGCCAGTGGTCACCAGCGTACCCGACACCAAGGGCATGATGCCGTAATGGGCATCGTCGAACAGCGGCGTCCATTGCGTGTCGGTCAGAAAATCCTTGAGCGAGACATGCTGAAAAAATGGGATGGATTCGTAAACCAGAATTACAACGATCGCGAGCGTCGTCAAAACCGCGAGGCAGGCGGAAAGAAATAAAATGAATTCGATAATGCGTTCGCGCAGGTGCCGCGAAAAGCGGAACGCCAGACGAGAACTGACAGGAAGGGAGAAATCTTCGTTCATTATTTGAGCCGGGCTATTCATTAATATGAACCCCTGAATTATTCAGTGTTGTATAGGGTTCGGAGTTAACCCGCATAGATTACCTTCAGGACCGGTTCCCCGGCAAACAAAATCGGGGTGGCATAGGGCCACCCCGATGATTTTGCTGCGTTTTTTTAGTGTTTACCTTCGCGCTTGAGCAACTCTTCGATCAGCACACCCACTTCCGCTTCACCGCCGAAACCGGTGCCGAGCTTGCGCTTGGCGAAATTATCAGACGCCAGCTTATAAGCTGAATCGGGCAGGGGTACATATTTGACTTCGGCCACGAGTTTGGGCGCTTGCTTCAGGTAATACTGGATGAATTCCTTGACTTCGGGACGGTCGTACGCTTTGTCCGAGACATAGATGAAGATCGGGCGCGACAGTGGCTGGTAGGAGCCGTTCTTGACCGTTTCAATCGAAACTGCGACCGGTGCTTTTCCCTCTTTTTCTGCTACCGGCACCGCCCTCAGCTTTTTCTGGTTTTCCAAGTAATACGCCAGACCGAAATAACCGATGCCGTTTTTATCGCGCGATACACCTTGCACCAGCACATTGTCGTCTTCCGAGGCGGTGTAATCGCCGCGGCTGGATTTGGCTTTACCCACAATCGCTTCGGTGAAGTAGTCGAAAGTGCCGGAATCGGCGCCCGGGCCAAACAATTTGATCGGCGCATCGGGCCAGGCCGGATTGACCTGATTCCACTTGGTAACGACGCCTTGGGAGGCGGGTTCCCAGATTTTTTTCAATTCGGCTACGGTGATGCTTTTGGCCCAGGTGTTTTGTGGATTCACCACCACGGTGATGCCTTCGTAAGCTACGGGTAACTCGACATATTTAATGCCGGCTTGGGCGCAGGCTTCCATTTCTTTTTTCAGGATCGGGCGCGAGGCGTCGGAAATATCGGTTTCGCCGCGGCAGAATTTTTTGAAACCGCCGCCGGTGCCGGAAATGCCCACCGTGACTTTGATCGCGCCTTTCTTGGCTTTCTGGAACTCTTCGGCTACCGCTTCGGTAATCGGGTATACCGTGCTGGAACCGTCAATCTTGATAATTTGATCGGCGGCGCTCGCCATCGGCGCAAATCCGCCGAGGGCACCAGCGACACAGGCGGTTAAGGCGAGTTGTTTGAAAAAATTACGTTGAAACATTTGGGCTACCTCCATCAGTTTGGGGATTTACGTTGCTACGGCGTGCATACTAGCCGTCGATTGTTACTGAATTGTGACAATTCAAAATTCAGCATAGCTCATTGATTAACAGGGGTTTGGGATTGACCCGTTAAAGGTAACTCGCTAACATGCACCCCTTTGCGAATACGGGGAAAGCTATGCGCGAGCGGATGGTTGTTGGCAACTGGAAGCTGCACGGCAGTTTGATCAGCAACAAGACCCTGCTGGATGAAATTGTGACAGGCATGGCAGGGGTCAAAGGCGTACATTGCGCTGTTTGCGTCCCTTTTCCCTATATTTTTCAAGTGCAATTCGCGCTGCAAGGCGGTGAAATTGTGTGGGGCGCGCAAAATGTGAGCCAGCATGAAAAAGGCGCCTATACCGGGGAAGTGTCGGCAAGCATGCTACGCGATCTCGGTTGCAGTATTGTGATTGTTGGCCATTCAGAGCGTCGTGCTTTGTATGGCGAGGACGATGCGATGGTGGCGGAAAAGTTTGTCGCCGCACAGAAAGGCGGGCTGATCCCCATTTTGTGTGTAGGTGAGACGCTGGAAGAGCGCGAAAAAGGCATTACCGCCAATGTCGTGGAGCGCCAGCTGCAAGCCGTGGTGGATAAGGCGGGAATGGAAGGCTTTGGCCGCTGCGTGATCGCGTATGAGCCGGTGTGGGCGATTGGCACCGGCAAGACCGCGACGCCGCAACAGGCGCAAGAAGTGCATGCTTATATTCGTGCTTTACTATCTGAGCAGAATAAGGGCTTGTCCGAAAACATTATGATTTTGTATGGCGGCAGCGTGAAAGCGTCGAATGCGGCCGAACTGTTCGCGATGCCGGATATCGACGGTGGTTTGATCGGCGGCGCGTCGTTGGATGCCAATGAATTTGTCTCAATTTGCAAAGCAGCCGCTAAGGTTGCATAAGGTTTAATCATGGAAACTCTGGTCTGGATAGTACATATCATTGCGTCGCTGGCGGTGATCGGCATGGTCTTGCTGCAGCATGGGAAAGGCGCGGACATGGGCGCGGCGTTTGGCAGCGGATCGTCCGGCAGCCTCTTTGGCGCATCAGGCTCGGCCAATTTCTTGAGCCGCGCCACCGCCGTCGCGGTGACTGTTTTCTTCTTGACCAGCATGGGGCTGACCTATTTTGCCTTTGCTAAACAGCATGCACCGATGACGGTGAAGGAACTAACGCCTGCCCAGTCCCAGGCTCCAGCAGCGCCGCAGCAACCTGCAGCACCGAGTGGTTCCAAGGCTAAAGATATTCCCAATTAATAGCCCTTAAAAGCTTTGCCGACGTGGTGGAATTGGTAGACACGCCGTCTTGAGGGGGCGGTGGCGCAAGCCGTGCGAGTTCGAGTCTCGCCGTCGGCACCATTAATGAACGTTATGTGAGAATAAGTTAAAATAATCACATAAGTTAATGATTTATAAAAATAAAATCTAGTGCCAGGAGCTTGACACCGAGTTCTGATGGCAACTAGACTGAGCACTCAAAATAACAATTCACTAGTCGCAAAGTAACGACGGTTTTATTGGCGCGCTGGTCTCAATATCAGCCGGGAGTGGACCAGTCGGGAGTGGAGGAGAGTGCTGGAGAATTATTTCCCCGTTTTGCTGTTCGTCGTCGTTGGCTTGGCCGTCGGCGTCATCGCCATGGGCATGGGATTTTTGCTAGGCCCACATCGCCCTGATAGTGCAAAACTTTCCCCCTACGAATGCGGTTTTGAAGCGTTTGAAGACGCGCGCATGAAATTCGATGTGCGTTACTACCTCGTCGCCATTTTGTTCATCCTGTTTGATTTGGAAATTGCATTTCTTTTCCCCTGGGCCGTGGTGCTGGAAGAGATCGGTCTCTTCGGCTACGTCGCCATGATGGTGTTCCTGGGCATCTTGGTGGTCGGTTTCATCTATGAATGGAAGAAGGGTGCCTTGGAATGGGAATAGAAGGCGTCTTCGAGAAGGGGTTTATTACTACCACGGTCGATTCCGTGGTGAATTGGACCCGCACCGGTTCTTTGTGGCCCATGACTTTCGGCTTAGCCTGCTGCGCCGTGGAAATGATGCAAGCCGGCGCCTCGCGCTATGATCTGGATCGCTTCGGCATCGTGTTCCGCCCCAGCCCACGTCAATCCGATCTGATGATCGTTGCCGGTACCTTGTGCAACAAAATGGCGCCCGCCTTGCGCAAGGTGTACGACCAGATGGCCGAGCCGCGCTGGGTGATGTCTATGGGATCGTGTGCGAACGGCGGGGGGTATTACCATTATTCCTATTCCGTCGTGCGCGGTTGCGACCGCATCGTGCCGGTCGATGTATATGTACCCGGGTGTCCGCCGACTGCTGAAGCTTTGCTTTATGGTTTGGTGCAGCTTCAAAACAAAATCAAACGCACCAATACCATTGCGCGTTAACCCTAAAGCCCCGCATGAACGCTAAGCTTCAAGCCATTTCCGCGCGTCTCGATACTTTGCTCGAAGGCATCGATTTCACGCTCCAGGAGCATGTGGGTGAGCTGACCCTGGTGCTGCCGCGCGCCGACATGCTGCCAGTATTGAAACGATTGCGAGACGACTACGATTTGCGCTTCGAGCAACTGATCGATGTGTGCGGCGTGGATTATCAGAGTTACGGTGATGGCGCCTGGAGCGGCAAACGTTTTGCCGCCGTGTATCATTTGCTGTCGGTCAGTAAAAATCAGCGCCTGCGCGTGCGTGTGTTCGCCGAGGATGATGACTTCCCCATAGTGGATTCGGTCATTGAGCTTTGGCCGGCCGCCAATTGGTTTGAGCGCGAGGCATTCGATCTCTTCGGCCTCATATTCGAAGGCCACCCGGATTTGCGCCGCATTCTCACCGACTATGGTTTTGTCGGGCATCCCTTCCGCAAAGATTTTCCGCTGACGGGTTATGTTGAGATGCGCTATGACCCGGATCAGAAGCGCGTTGTCTATCAGCCGGTTTCAATCGAGGAACGTGAAATTGTCCCGCGCACGATTCGGGAAGGCTCTTTCAATGGCTGAGATTCGCAACTACACGCTTAACTTCGGCCCGCAACACCCCGCCGCGCATGGCGTGCTGCGTCTGGTGCTGGAGTTGGATGGCGAAGTGATTGAGCGCGCTGATCCGCACGTCGGCCTATTGCATCGCGCCACGGAAAAGCTCGCGGAAAATAAGACCTTCATTCAATCCGTCCCATACATGGACCGTCTCGATTACGTGTCCATGATGTGCAACGAGCACGCCTATGTGATGGCGATCGAGAAGCTGCTGCAACTCGACGTGCCGGAGCGCGCGCAATACATTCGCGTGATGTTCGACGAGATCACCCGTTTGCTGAATCACTTGTTATGGCTCGGTGCGCATGCGCTTGACGTTGGCGCGATGACGGTGTTCCTCTACGCTTTCCGCGAGCGTGAAGATTTGATGGATTGCTATGAGGCGGCGTCCGGCGCGCGGCTGCATGCGGCGTATTACCGTCCGGGCGGGGTGTATCGCGATCTGCCGGATCAGATGCCGCAGTATCAAACGTCGAAAATTCGCAACGCGCGCGATATCTGCAAGCTCAACGAGAATCGCCAAGGCTCGCTGCTGGATTTCATCGACGATTTTACCCAGCGCTTTCCGACCTACGTCGACGAGTATGAGACCCTGCTCACCGACAACCGCATTTGGAAGCAGCGTCTGGTCGGCATCGGCGTGGTGACGCCGGAACGCGCGCAGGCGCTGGGCTTTACCGGACCCATGCTGCGCGGTTCGGGCATCGCGTGGGATTTGCGCAAGAAGCAGCCGTATGAAGTATACGATCGCATGGATTTCGATATCCCGGTCGGCGTCAATGGGGATTGTTACGACCGCTACTTGGTGCGCATGGAAGAGATGCGTCAATCCAACAATATTATTAAGCAATGCGTGGCATGGCTGCGCCAGAACCCCGGCCCGGTGATCACCGACAATCACAAGATTGCGCCCCCGTCGCGGCTGGATATGAAATCCAATATGGAAGAGTTGATCCATCACTTCAAGCTCTTCACCGAAGGTTTCCATGTGCCTGCCGGCGAATGCTATGCCGCCATCGAGCATCCCAAGGGCGAGTTCGGTATTTATTTGGTCTCGGATGGCGCCAACAAGCCCTACCGCATGAAAATCCGCGCGCCCGGTTTCGCGCATCTGGCGGCCTTGGATGAAATGGCGCGTGGGCACATGATTGCCGATGTGGTGGCGATTATCGGCACGCAAGATATTGTGTTTGGGGAAATTGATCGATGACGCTGTCCGTAGAATCCTTGGCGAAGATCGACCGCGAAATTGCCAAATATCCAGCCGATCAAAAGCAGTCGGCGGTGATGTCGGCGTTGCGCATTGCGCAGCAGGAAAAAGGCTGGCTTGCCAGTGACACGATCCAGTTCGTGGCGGATTATCTCGGCATGCCACACATCGCGGCATATGAAGTGGCGACTTTTTATAACATGTATGACACGCAGCAACGCGGCAAACATAAGCTGGTGATTTGCACCAATTTACCGTGCCGTGTCACCTGGCAGCTAGATGTGGGCGAGTACTTGAAGCAGAAGCTCGAAATTAATTATGGCGAAACCACCGAAGACGGAAAGTTCACCCTGATCGAGGGCGAGTGCATGGGTGCTTGTGGCGATGCGCCGGTGATGATTGTAAATAACCACCGTATGTGCAGTTTCATGACGCCTGAAAAAGTTGACCAACTGTTGGCTGAGTTGGAATAAGTATGTCGGAAAAAATCATCCTCAATACGCTGGACCATCCCGAACCGGGCACGCTCGCCAACTACGAGCACGTCGGCGGTTATCAGGCGTTGAAGAAAATTTTGGCGGAAAACATCACTGCGGAAGCGATTATCGCAGAGGTGAAAACCTCCGGCCTACGTGGTCGGGGCGGTGCAGGGTTTCCAACTGGCCTCAAGTGGAGTTTTCTGCCGCGTCATTTCGCAGGGGATAAATACATCGTCTGCAATAGCGATGAAGGCGAACCAGGCACCTATAAAGATCGCGACATCCTGCGCTACAACCCGCACAGTGTGATTGAAGGCATGATCATTGCTGGGTACACGCTGGGCGCACAGCGCGGTTATAACTATATCCACGGCGAAATCTGGGATATGTACGAACATTTCGAGCACGCGCTGGACGAGGCACGTGCGGCTGGCTATCTTGGCCAAAACATTTTACGCAGCAGTTTTAGCTTTGAGCTCAACGCGCATCATGGCTTTGGCGCATATATTTGTGGCGAAGAGACCGCATTGCTTGAATCGCTTGAAGGCAAAAAAGGGCAGCCCCGTTTCAAGCCGCCGTTCCCAGCCAGCTTTGGCTTGTATGGCCGCCCCACAGTCATTAACAACACCGAGACCTTTGCCAATATTCCATACATCGTGCGCAATGGCGGTCAGAAATTTTTAGAACTCGGCAAGCCGAATAATGGCGGCACCAAGATTTTTTCTATCACCGGTCAGATCAACAAACCGGGCAATTACGAAATTCCGCTCGGCACACCGTTTTCCGATCTCCTTGAAATGGCAGGTGGTATGCGCGCTGGACGCACCATGAAAGCGTGTATTCCTGGCGGTTCGTCGGTGCCTGTGTTGCCCGCCGAGGTGATGATGGCCTGCACCATGGATTACGATTCGCTCGCCAAGGCGGGTTCGATGCTCGGCGCTGGCTCCGTCATCATTCTGGACGATACGGTGTGCATGGTGCGCGCGCTGGAGCGCTTATCGTATTTCTATTTTGAGGAATCATGCGGCCAATGTACGCCTTGCCGCGAAGGAACCGGTTGGTTGTACCGTGTCGTACAGCGCATCGCGCATGGCAAGGGCCGTATTGAAGACTTGGATTTGCTAACCGATGTGTCCAAAAATATTAGCGGACGTACGATCTGCGCTTTAGGAGACGCCGCCGCCACGCCGGTTCTTAGTTTCATCAAACATTACCGCCACGAGTTCGAGCATCACATCGAACACAAGCGTCCCATCGACGGGTGTCACTAGCATGTTGCATATCGAAATTGACGGCCAGCAAGTAGAGGTGCCCGAAGGCAGCACGGTGATGGATGCTGCCGACAAGCTCGGCATTTATATTCCGCGTTTTTGCTACCACCGCAAACTGTCGGTCGCCGCCAATTGCCGCATGTGTTTGGTGGATGTGGAGAAAGCGCCCAAGCCGCTGCCCGCATGCGCCACGCCGGTCACCGACGGCATGAAGGTGGCCAGCAGTTCCGATAAGGCCAAGCGCGCGCAACAAGGGGTGATGGAATTCCTGCTGATCAATCATCCGCTCGATTGCCCGATTTGCGATCAGGGCGGCGAGTGCCAGTTGCAAGACTTGGCCGTGGGTTACGGTTGCAGCAGCTCGCGCTACACCGAAGAAAAGCGCGTGGTGGTGAACAAGAATTTGGGCCCACTCATCGCCACCGACATGACGCGCTGCATTCACTGCACGCGCTGCGTGCGCTTCGGCCAGGAAATCGGCGGCGTCATGGAATTGGGCCAAGCGGCGCGCGGTGAACATTCCGAAATCATGCCGTTCATCTCGCAGACGGTCGATTCCGAGATTTCCGGCAACATGATCGATCTGTGCCCGGTCGGCGCGCTGACTTCGAAGCCGTTCCGCTACACCGCGCGTACCTGGGAATTGAGCCGCCGCCCCTCGATCAGTCCGCACGATGGTTTGGGCGCCAACCTGTCGCTGCACATTAAGCAAGATCGGGTGATGCGTGTGCTGCCACGCGAAAACGAAGCCGTGAACGAGTGCTGGCTGGCGGACCGGGATCGCTTCTCCTATGAAGCGCTGAACAGCGCCGAGCGTTTGACCGTGCCCATGGTGAAGCAAGGCGGCCAGTGGCGCGAAACCGATTGGCAGACCGCGCTTGAATATGTGGCCAACGGCTTGGCCGATATCAAGGCCAAGCATGGCGCGGAAGCGATCGGCGCGCTCGCCCCGCCGCATAGCACGCTGGAAGAACTTTATCTGCTGCAAAAACTGACGCGCGCACTCGGCAGCGGCAACGTCGATCACCGCTTGCGCCAATCCGATTTCAGCGCCGATGCGGAATTAAGCGGGGCGCCTTGGTTGGGGCAGCCCGTCGAAGCGTTGGCGGAAACCGGTGCCATGCTGATTGTCGGCAGCACGCTGCGCAAAGAACAACCGCTGCTCGCGCATCGGCTGCGTCAAGCCGTGAAGCGCGGCGGTCAACTGAATTTGATCAACCCGGTAGACGATGATCTGCTGTGTGCGGTGGCCAACAAGGCCATTGTGGCGCCTGGCGCGATGGTGAATGCCTTGGCGCAAGTGGCGAAAGCCGCGGCGCAACAAAAGGGCGTGGAGCTGGGCGCGGCTTATCGTGATGCGCTGGCGAACGTGACGCCCAATGCTGCAGCACAAGCGATCGCGACCAGTCTATGTGCTGGAAAAAACGTCACGATTTTGCTCGGCAATCTGGCGCAGCATCATCCGCAAGCTGCGACCTTGCATAGCTTAGGTCTGGAGCTGGCGCGCGTGCTGGGTGCGAAATTCGGCTTTCTGGGCGAGGCGGCGAATAGCGTTGGCGCTTATGTTGCGGGCGCGTGGCCCAAAGGCGGTGGCTTGAATGCGGCGCAGATGTTGGCTCAACCTCGCAAGGCCTATGTGCTGCTGAACGTGGAAGCGGAACTCGATAGCCACGATCCGCAACAAGCCATGAACGCCATGATGGCGGCGGATATGGTGGTGGTGATGTCCGCGTTCAAACACTTGGCCTTGGACTACGCCGATGTGATGCTGCCGATTGCGCCGTTCACCGAAACTTCCGGCACCTACATCAACACCGAGGGCCGCGTGCAGTCGTTCAATGCCGTGGTGAAACCGCAGGGGGAAACCCGTCCGGCGTGGAAAGTATTGCGCGTGCTCGGTAATCTGTTGCATTTGCCTGGCTTCGAATACAACAGCACCGAGGATGTACGCAGTGAACTGCTTGCGGGCGGCGAACCCACGCTGAGCAATGCCCTCAAGCAAGCGGTGTTGGCCGATATCAGCGTGAAAGCGCATGGCATCGAACGCACCATAGAACGTATTGGGGAAGTACCGATTTATCAGTCCGATGCCATTGTGCGCCGTGCCCCGGCATTGCAGGCTGCCAAGGATGCGCAAGCGCCGCGGGCTTGGGCGAATACCGGCTTAATGCAGCGCCTCGGCTTGAATGAGGGCGATATGATTTTGCTCAAACAAGGTGCAGGCCAAACGCAATTGCCCGTGGCGCGTGATGATCGCCTGCCGGATAACTGCGTGCGCGTCGCTGCGGCCCATCCCATGACCGCCGCGCTCGGCGGAATGTTCGATGCCATTTCGGTGACACGCGCATGATGGAATTTTTCCTTCCTTACTATCAAAGCTGGTTCGGCCCGGTGTGGGGCCCGCAAATTTTCACTTTCGTGAAGACCATGCTGTTGATCGTCTCGATCACCTTGCCGCTGATGCTGTGCGTGGCCTACCTGACTTATGCCGAGCGCAAAATTATCGGCTACATGCAGATCCGCATCGGCCCCAACCGCGTTGGCCCCAAGGGTTGGCTGCAACCGATCGCCGATGCCCTGAAGCTGATGTTCAAGGAAATCATTATCCCCAGCGGCGCCAACAAATTCCTGTTCCTGCTCGCACCGATTTTGGTGCTCGCACCGGCGCTCGCCGCCTGGGCGGTGATGCCTTTCAGCGCCGAGATGGTGCTGGCCAATGTGGATGCGAGCCTGCTCTACATCATGGCGATCACTTCGATGGGCGTGTACGGCGTGGTGGTGGCGGGCTGGGCCTCCAATTCCAAATACGCTTTCCTCGGCGCCATGCGCTCGGCGGCACAGATCGTATCGTATGAGATTGCCATGGGATTTGCCCTGGTGGGCGTGTTGATGGCGGCGCAGAGCTTGAATCTGGTCGAAATCGTGCGCGGCCAGGCTGGCGGCGTGATGCATTGGTATTTCTTGCCACTCTTCCCCTTGTTTATCGTGTATTTGATCGCCGGCGTGGCGGAGACCAACCGCGCGCCGTTCGACGTGGCCGAGGGCGAATCAGAAATCGTGGCCGGCTTCCATGTCGAATATTCGGGCATGGCGTTCGCGGTTTTCTTCCTGGCGGAATACGCCAACATGATTTTGGTGGCGACACTGACCGCCGTCATGTTCTTGGGCGGCTGGTTATCGCCGGTTGGATTCCTGCCGGATGGTTTCCCCTGGCTGTTTGCCAAGACCGGCTTTGTCTTATTCCTGTTCTTGTGGTTCCGCGCCACATTCCCGCGTTATCGCTACGATCAGATCATGCGTCTCGGCTGGAAAGTGTTTATCCCCATCACCCTGATTTGGATCGTGGTGATCGGCGCGGCCATGCAAACCCCTTACGGTTATCTCTTCCACTGAGGCCCCGGAGATGATGACGCGCATGAAAGATTTTTTCGCCAGCTTCCTGCTCCTCGAGTTGTTGAAGGGCATGCAGCTGACCGGCCGCCATTTGTTCGCGCGCAAAATCACCGTGCAGTATCCGGATGAAAAGACGCCGATGAGCCCGCGCTTCCGTGGCTTGCACGCGCTGCGCCGCTATCCGAACGGTGAAGAGCGCTGCATTGCCTGCAAGCTGTGCGAAGCGGTATGCCCGGCGCTGGCGATCACCATCGAATCCGAACAGCGCGATGACGGCACGCGCCGCACCACGCGCTACGACATCGATTTAACCAAATGCATCTTCTGCGGCTTCTGCGAAGAATCGTGCCCGGTGGATTCCATTGTGGAGACGCGCATCTTCGAATACCACGGCGAGAAGCGCGGTGACTTGTATTTCACCAAGCCGATGCTGTTGGCGGTCGGGGATAAGTACGAAGACATGATTGCCCAGGATCGGGCGGATGATGCGAAGTATCGATAAATTTAGCCACAGCATGCTCTGCGGAAAAAGGTTTTTAAAAGCACATGAATTTTGAACCATTCGTTTTCTACTTATTCTCAGCGATCCTGCTGTTCGCCGGCATGCGTGTGATCACCGCGCGCAATCCGGTGCATGCGGCGCTGTTCTTGGTGCTGGCGTTTTTTACCGCCGCGGGTTTGTGGTTGCTGCTGGAAGCGGAGTTTCTCGCCATCACTTTGGTGCTGGTGTATGTAGGCGCGGTGATGGTGCTGTTCTTGTTCGTGGTGATGATGTTGGACATCAATCTCGACAAGCTGCGCGAGGGGTTTTGGGATTATCTGCCGTTAGCCGGGATCGTTTCCGTGCTGATGGTGCTGGAGATGGTGGTCATCCTGGGTGGCAAGCATTTCGGCCTCAAGCAAATGCCGGCCCCGGTGGCGCATGGCCCCGAATACAGCAACACCAAGGAATTGGGCCGCTTGCTCTACACCGAATATGTTTACCCATTCGAGATCGCCGCGGTGATTTTGTTGGTGGCAATCGTGGCGGCGATTGCGCTCACCATGCGTCGGCGTAAGAACACCAAGTATCAAAACCCGGCGGAGCAAGTGCGGGTGAAACGTGCAGACCGGGTGCGCCTGGTATCGATGCCGGCGGATAACTCGGCTCGTGAGAAAACAGAAGAGAAAGCAGAATAAAGGTGAAACCAGCGTGATCTCCCTGTCCCATTACCTCATCCTCGGCGGCATTTTATTCGCCATCAGCGTGTTGGGGATTTTCCTCAACCGTAAGAACGTCATCATTCTGCTGATGGCGATCGAACTCATGCTGCTCGCGGTGAATATGAATTTCGTCGCCTTCGCGCATTACCTGGGCGATATGGCAGGGCAGGTATTCGTGTTCTTCATTCTGACGGTGGCGGCAGCCGAATCCGCAATCGGGCTGGCGATTCTGGTGGTGCTGTTCCGCAATCTGCGCACCATCAATGTGGACGATCTCGATCACCTCAAGGGCTAAGCGGAAATGAAGATGCTCGACATGCAAACCTTATACCTGACCGTGCCGCTGGCCCCACTCGTAGGCGCAGTACTCGCGGGCTTGTTCGGCTGGTTGATCGGCCGCACCTGGTCGCATCGCATCACGATCCTCGGCGTGGCGGTTTCTTGCGTGGCCTCGTATCAAGTGTTTCAAGACGTGCAGTTGGGGCATACCTTTAACGGTGCGATTTACACCTGGCTCACCAGCGGCGGCATGAACTTCGAGATCGGTTTCCTGATCGACAAGCTCTCCGCCATGATGATGCTGGTGGTGACTTTCGTCTCGCTCATGGTGCACATCTACACCATCGGCTATATGAGCGAGGACCCCGGTTACCAGCGCTTCTTCAGCTACATCTCTTTGTTCACTTTCTCCATGCTGATGCTGGTGATGTCGAACAACTTTGTGCAATTGTTAT
>ERZ1292630.711-Hain-H41-02um-R3-711-length-33901-cov-8_pt1 | contig 33901 bp, 15 predicted proteins | sample MGYA00564408_ERZ1292630 | MGnify/ENA primary metagenome ERZ1292630 (study PRJEB36523, sample SAMEA6512641) | groundwater metagenome | collected 2019-01-08 | study: AquaDiva: Metagenomics assemblies of 32 groundwater samples
GGGGCCAAACGCCAATTCGACGAACAACTCCACATGAACGGTTGTGTCTCATGTTCGGTGTGTTCCTCCTAATGAATTTTTTTTAAAGCCAATAACGGATGGAGATAGCCGGCAATCGAAGTTCGGTCGAGGCTCTCGGACTCCACTATGCCGAAATTCCGCTCGAAATTCATGAAAACTTTTCATCGCTGGACTACACACCGCTATTTTACTGTTCATATGCCGATAAACTGGGAAACTCCTTTCACGTAAGTCGCCGCCTCGTGCTGCTGACGCTGGATCAGCTGTTCGTCTGCCATCTGAACGGCGACATTCTGCGCTGCGTCGCGTTCGCCGACATCGCGAAAATTTTCGTCGATTCGCGCCGAAATCACATCGGTTTGGTCATTCCAGATGAATTTGATATGGCCATCGGGGTGCCTGATCCTCATTTGCTCGTGCACTCAATACTAGCCCTTCATCGGTTGCACAAGATTGCCAAACCCATTGATGTCGAAGAACTTCCCGCCCCGTCACCGGTGGGGACGTCCGGCCATGAGGAACGTTCGACCGCGTTGCTCATACGCACGGCGACGCAAGATGATGACCACATGGCAACAGAGAACGGAAGGGCCGACGACGACGACGACGACGATGCCGCCGAGGATACGGCCGGCGGGGGCGACCACTTCCGACACGTCCGAGTGCATGGCTCGTCGACGTCACGAAACTGTCGTCGCGACCAGCCCACCAGCTCAACGGCGTCATCGTCCTGGTGGACCTCCGTCAAACGCACGTTTGGCTGGGACCCTCAGAACCTGAGCGGGAGCGGGGGTCACCGCTGGTTTACGGGCGATCCAACTAGCTACTGCGTTGGCAGAGGGTACTACCAGCTGCGACTGCGGAAGCCGCCAGGGTTCGTCGTTCGCCTTGACCGCCGGAACCAACCGTTAGCGCCAGGCGGCACCACGGAGATCGGTTGCCCCTCACCGCCGCATTCCCCGGCTGCGCCCGACTCCTCCGCCGTGGTGACGTCGCCTGCACCGTCGGCAGTGTCGGTGGAAGCTGCCAAGCAGACCACCACGTAGTCCCACCTCATCTCCTTTTGCCCCGAATGCAACAGAAGTGATTGTTCCAATGCAGGCAATTTGGTTTTTTTCCCAACCGCGTGCTGCCGTCCTTCGTCCTTTTTCGCCGGTTGAAGACTTGCCGTGACTCCTTTCTTGGCCTCCTCGACGACTTTCCTGTCATGTCGTCACACGCCTCTGCCTCTGATCCTAGTCTGGCATCGCTGCCGCCCGGCACCGAGATTATCGCATCATCCGCGACGCTGTCGACGGGCGCATCGTCCAGTGCAGGCGTGCCGGCTCCTCCAAACAGAGGCGGTGGTGCTGTACGATTCCCCACTCCGAAGCGCCACGCAGCAACGTCGTCTTCGGACTGGATGTACTGGGTTCTTGTTCTTGTGATCGTGGTCGGAGTTGCAGTGCTGCTGTTCTTCTCGATGAAGCCAAGGCCGTTCGTGCTGAGCCGCGAGCTTCATGGAGAGTGGACAGTCCGGAACGTTACCACGCGCAGCTCTTGGTCGCTTCGATCCAGTTTTGCGCGTGGGGCGAGCCCACCGGCGACCATCGCCAGCACGTCGTCGGTTCCATCGACTCTCTTTTTCCAGCTGCAACACCTCTTTCCCAGCGGCTACTTCGAATCGCAAATGGATCTCAGCGCAGCGGCAGCGGAGGTCGCGGACGGGGGTGCGGCCCCTCCAGGTAGTGTCGACTTTGGCAGCTGGCGTGTGTCGTTGGTGTCGCCTCCGTTTCAACAAACGTTTGCAGCGTCGGCGGCGGTGTTTTCCTGGCAGGGGCCGTGTCAGCAGCAACGTGGCGGAGGCGGTGACGCATCAACAATCACCCCCGCGGCTACGTGCGAGCTGTCGTTTCACCGGGGCTCTCTGCTGTTTGTGGTTTATCCGGCGTTAACCTTCAAGCAGACGGTACACGATGCTAACGACGGCCGCTCCGCCGGCATCCTGCCTGCGATCCCTGAGGATTACCGAAACGTGCAAACTTTCATGCTCACACGGGTCTCAGACACTACGTGGTGGGGCCAGCATCGAGTCCAAATCGCCGTAGCCATCGGGCTGCTCGTCTTCACAGGCCGCTACTTTGCGACGTCATTGCGACCGTCAAGAATGGCGCAAGCGTTGACGTCTCGAACGGAGTATCGACAGTACCTAGAGCGCCGAGCCGCTAACGCCGCCGTGGCCGTGTCCAAGTAATCTGCCTTACTCTCCGAGAAATGTCGTGAATGCGCGATCGGGACAACAACATGCGTGGAGGGTGCTTTCTCCTCTCCGCCACACCTACAAAGCATCACATACAGCGTGAGCACACAATCGACCACCAATGCAAAACGCGGGGAAGCGCGAAATGTGCTACGACGCGCGCGACGCGTATCACCGGTGCCTGGATAAGTTTAACGCGTCCGACGAACTTTGCGCATCGCAGCTGCAGCAGTACGCCGACGCCTGCCCCGGTAGCTGGAGAACCTATTTCGATAAGCAGCGCGAGCGGCAGGTCATGCTGGAACTGCAGACGGACAGGCATCGACAGCGCGGTATCGACGGTGGACCGTCCGCGCCCGCAAGCTGAACACGTGTCGAGGGTGGGGGCCTCTCCGAATTCGGCACTCCGGCCGTGGGTGGGAGTTGGAGGGAAGATACGTTCCTCGTTTCTATTTTTGCCCCGGTTGCCCCCACAAGTGGTGCGTCCCTTTATCTGATGGGTGCCGAATCACTCGTTATGCGCTTTAACGCCAACCCCCCGACAGGAGATCATCTTCGTCCCACAAAAATTCACTCCCAGCGCAAACCGTATGCTGCCATCGTTGTGGTCCGTGTTTCTCAGCGACGGGATCATGCACGTCCGCGGTCCGCTGCTGGCGGCCCTGTTCACCGTGTATGTGTTTTATCCGTTCATCTACGAGCCCGTTACGTCGCAGCTGGCCGCCCGCCTCAGCCACCCGTCGGCACCTGCCGCGTTCCCGATCGCCGTCGTCGCTCGCGTCGCCGACTGGCTGGCCAGCACGCCACAAATTCCTCTTGGATCTGCCCCCGGACGCGCGTACGATGTGGTCCTCTTCGCGTTAGCTACGAGCGCAATCCACGCTTTCATGTACTTCTCCCTGAATGGCTTCTTCCTCGCCTGCGACCGGTTCGGCTGGCTGCAGCGCTACAAGTTGCCTCGCAAGCCGCAGCAAGTGCCGTCTGACGCACTTCTCGCCGCGACGCTGAAGGAGAGCATTCCTTCACAACTGATTCTCCAGCCAGTGACTCTTTACGCCGTGTACTGTTTCCTCGCATCCTTTCCGAGCTTTTACGCAGACGCCAGCGGCAGCGACCCCACGCCCGTGCTGCAGCCACGCCCGTGCCCGACGTTGTCGACCTGTTTTTGGCATTTGGCCGCGGCACAGGTCACGAATGAATTTCTCTTCTACTGGGCACACCGCACGTTCCACGAGTTCACGTTCCTCTACCAAAACGTCCACAAACAGCACCACAAATTCATCGGCTCAGTGGGCATCGCCGCCGAGTACGCACATCCACTCGAGCAGGCACTGGCGAACCAGGGCCCGACCGCCTTCTACTGCGTGTACATGAGTTATTTAATCCACCCGGCGATTTGGTTGGTTTGGATTGGTTGGCGCTTGTGGGAGACGTACGAAGCGCACAGCGGGTACTGCTTCGAAGATACGTGGCTGTCGCGCATTGGATTGTTACATGCCCACCGCGCTCGCTGGCACGACTTCCACCACACGGTCAACAAAGGGAATTATGGAAGCAAGTTTTTCGACCGACTGTTTGGGTCCATGAAAGCGTACGCCGAATTCCAGGATCGTGAAGAGCTGCAGGAGAGCAAAGCTGTCAAGGGGACCGGCGCCCTTCAGCCACGGACGACGAGCCCGGTGGGGCGCGCAAGCGGATAACAAAGGTCCTCGGCACAGGATGTGCCTCCTCCCCTAATGCTCGGCCGCGTTTTACACAACGAGCCACAACACAAAAAAATTGACAATTCAGACGATCACCGGTGGACCGAACCCCTTTGACGCCGCATACGCCCCCAGTTCGTAAAATCGGTTGGTTTTACTGTTTTGTTTTTTCACAAAGTTTGAGATTACCCGAGATAAGAAACGTCCCGACGCGTCATGTCGTCCGTTCTGCGCGCGTCGACGTTGCTTGACGGCGGGTCCGTGAGTGTGATGGACACGCCGCTGCCCGATGCGTCCAGCGATTCGGCGCGGCATCGGCTCTGGGTGCCCGTTTCTCGCCGCGTCGAAGGAGACATGCCCATCCATCTGTGTTATGCGACGATCCTCAGCGCCTTGGCGGCGCCCACTAGTCCCGCTCTGCCGCGCGGCATCGTGTTTCCGCAGACGCTCGTCTATGGCACCTCGACGTGCACCTGGTACAAACGGGATGCGCAGAGTGGCCGGATCGAAACCGAGGCGCCCAATCGCACGACGACCCTCCGGATTCTCGAGGCCTTCCACGTGCCACACGACCTCGCCAACGGTTCCGGACCCCAGATGACGTCGTCCCCTCGCCGGCACATGCCCGCCTTGTCGAATCCTTTATCCTCCTGCCTAGAGATCGTGGCGACGTGGCTGACCGAGGTGCGAGATCAACTTGGCGCCGTCACAATTGTTCAGTATCTCACAGCTCAAGATCTCAGCGCCTTGCTGTGGAATCCGTCGGGTATGCGCCCGGGCGTGCTGCTGGAGTGTCACCGATTCGGGGGCCGACCGGCGGCATCATCCTCCGCGATGGATGCGTCACCAACCTACCTGGTGGCCATGTGCGACAACCAGGGTGCGACGATCATGTCGTTTGAAGAACAAACGGCCAACAAGGTGGCGATCGGTCGTTCGGGAAAACCCCATCGCACTCACTCGCCCAAAGGTTCAACGGCGACGACGGCTCGCCCACCTACCGTGCCGACGGCCCCCTCGTTGCTGCAGCAAATGCACGGCGCCCTTCCGGTTGTGAGCCTTCACGGCCCTGCCGCCGCTAGCTGGCTGTTGGATGGAGAGGCAAAGTTGAATAGCGAGTTCGGCGCCATTGACACGCTCGAACGTTTGGGCCATTGTCGGCCGTTGCCGGCGTCAGGGTGGACATCGGACTGGGAACGGCAAGCGCACGAAACCGCCGAGGTGGTTCGGCATGCACTGCGAAGGTGCGAATTTATTGGCATGCCTGAAGGCGACGCCACGGAACAGGAGGCCGCCACCGCGGACTGCAGCATCGTCCTTTGGCTAGCGGCCGCGCCGCCCACTCAAAGCCCATTGAACCAACACTTCGACAAATGCGATGCCGTGACAGACGTAGCGTCGGCCGGCGCAGCGGTGGCCGCCGCAACTCCACGAGCGTCTGCCGCCCGCGGAGCCCCCGCTGCGGACGGATTCGACATCAACGCGGTGCTTCTAGGCGAACGGTCCGCTGCCGATGTGAGCCCAGCGACGCGTGGTGCCCCACCTCTGACTCTGCTAGGTGTGGTGTCGCTGGCGTGCACCGCGCTTGGCATCGCATTCGATGGGCTCAATCTCTGCACCGCGATTGGCGAACGGCCGCCGTCATCGGCGTCGGCCGTCAACGCCCCGTCGACGTCGCTCGCTCCGCCAGCGCCGGTCGACCAGTCCCCGAGGACGCATGCGACACAGCCGGCGGCATCATGTCTGGAGTCGTTGGCTGCACCGTCGCCGAGCGGTCTGGTCACGACATCCGAACCGAATCGAGGTGCGTCATTAGCCAACGGAGGAGCGAGCAGCGACATGTCTCCCATGCGAGGCGGCATGCTGCACCACAGGGGACCCGATGGTGGGTTTGTCTGCCCCAATTGCGGTTCGGCGTTGTCGTCCGAGTCGAGTGGCAAAGTGCCGCTGAAACAAGTCGTCGCCATCGCCGAACGCGCACAGCGACTTGCGCGTCGGCAACTAGAACAGTTGGTGCCTCCCAGCGTGCCGCCGCTTCCCCTTCGATGCCCCAACGGGCGGACCGTCTTGAGATCGCGGCCGACGTCGGCGCGGCATGTTCGGTCGGAAGACGTTCTCTCTGCTGTCGCGGACGACGCGCCTTGCTTTCAGGATGGCTCGTCCTGGGCGCCTCTCCCGCCCGTCCTCGAACGGCTCAACATACCGCTCCGAGAGCTCAAGCACCGCGACGTCTGGTTGGCTCGTTGCGTGACCCTGTGTGCGGATTGCTGCATGTTTTTCGGTGCCTTTACCCCCAGTGGCCGTGTCGCCGCGATGACGGCGGCGAACGTACCACGAGTGAAAGCAGTAGGGGGTGCCGAGGACCTCGGTGGTCCGCGATTGGCGAAGGTGGGCATTGACGACTGCGGCGCCGTGGTGGTGACGAAGGATGCCGTTGCTGGTGGCGCACCTGCATGCTGTCGCTCGGAGGTCATCGATAGCATCGTGCTCTCCGATCTTCAAGGCGAGCACCGCCACGCGCGTCGCCAAGAACGAGAAAAGTACGAAATGCGGCTTGCCCTGCTGGAGGCTGCACGACAACGCGACATGAAGGCAGCGGTAGGTGACGACGAAGCGACCCTCGATCGGTTGCTTTGCGACATCGTATCAAAATCTCTGGCGGCTTCGGCTACGGATGTACCGTACTCCGTCGCGCTCATGACGCAGCTGTACGCAGCCATGTGCCAAGCCACGCAGCATCCCTACGATCCTGACTTGGGTGTGGTCGACATGAAGCCACCCGCGTCGGTGCTGCACGCCGCATCTTCGTCCACCAATCCCCGCATGGGTCGACGAATGCAACCTCAAAAACGGTCCCATTTACCGGGTCTTGACTACCGCATGGAAGCGTCGGCCGAGAGCTACCTCGATGCGACACGGGAGGATGAATTGGACGCCACGTCGAAAGGTGACGCGCCGTCCGCAGCGGCGGCGTCGTACTTTCAGTTCATCATGCCGCCGTTAGACCTTCCTGGCACCTCCCGTCAACTGCATACCCCCAGTCCGACGTCCGCGGCCACTCCGACGCGCACGTTGGACGAACGATACCGAGCGATTCATCGGATGCTGCCCTCCTCCTCTACCGGCGTTGTCATCCCCGCCGCCTCGTTGTCATCTGAAGGCCACCACGGACCGTCCACCTCGGCATCGCAGTCGTTCGGGCGGTGCCAATTGCGGTATGGCTCGTCCACACTGCCCATGCTTCGCGACGCCGAACTTGGCTTGTTGGTGTCCTTAGCGGGCCACGTGCGTCTAGGGGGTGCGTCGTCGCCGGCGGATGACGACGCGGGCTTGTAGCCGTGTCGTAATCACGAGTCGCAATTATGTTGATCGTCGGACAAAGTTCTTGAGTCCCGTAGAAATCGTAGCGACTGGAAGGTTGCCCAGCGCTCAGATCCATCACTCCCTCGCCGAATCCACACTCAAAGGTTCGGTCACCCTCGTACTCGTAGATCGAAAGTCACGGACAAATATCGGTCAGTGTATGTCACTCCGTTCGACCGGCTATCGTTCGACTTTCTTCTGCTTTTTAATATTGGTACTTCCCCTTTCAGACATCAAGCAACCGCAACTCTCCCTTTTTTCCGCCCTTCCGTCACACCACTTGGGATGATGTCATCATCGTCATCGCCACCCTCGTCGTGGCGACCGTCGCCGCGACGTCTCGCCCTGCTGCTCTTGGCCCTAACGACTGCCGTCGTCAGCGCGGCCTCCACGCCCATCACGTTCGAAAAGCCGTCTCCTTCCACACAACAACAACTGTACACGGCCCTCCGGACCGCCGGCATCGGTCAAGACAAGATCGCTCGTTGGCTTCGCGTGTCCCGACCTCGTGAGGGATTCACGACCACTGGCAACGTTAGGAATCAACACGACTACCTTCATCCTGCCCCCCGCCGACACGCGGTGCTAATATTCGTCGTCGACGACCTGACGTCCGCGGCAGGCCTGGACGTGCTCGCAGGAGTGCAATGGGGCGCAACGCTGCTTCGTCAGCGGTGGGCCGACATCGCTTCTGGAGCGGCAATGTCGACCACCACCACCTCATCGCAAAGTAGCGGAGGGAGTGCATTTCCGCCTTCCGCAGTGGGTTCCGAGTACGATCGATTTGCACAGCGCACGGCTCGCATCAGTCGGTGGCTGCAAGAGCAATCGCCTCGTCCTACGGCAGGGGCCAATGCGACCACCGTTCAGTTGACGTCGTTGCTGAACCTCACGATCATCCCGATCGACGATCGCGGCGACGAAGAACAAGGCGCACTCGAAGTGGCAAGACGACACTCAGAAATTACCGCGACGGTCGACGCCGTCTCCAGCTGCATTGTGACTTCGCGATACTGGCTGCGGACGGCGACATCACCCCTTGTCGCCGCTGCCAGGTCCACCGCGTCCTTCATCGTGCTCCCGTCTTCGTGGGATGACGTGGACCTTGCACGCATCGCAACAGCCATCTCGGGGTCGCTCGTGGCGGTTCCTGCCGTCGTCAACGCGTCCCAGGGATCACCGCGGGCGACCAAGGCCACGACCGCCGTGGCCCGCGCAGCTTGGGGCGCCGCCTTGCGAACGGTCAACGCGACGGCGTCGTTTGCCGCTGCTTTGCGGCCTTCCGTGTCGCTCCTGGGCGGTCCGTCGATCGAGGCCGCTGCAATGCTCGATTTCGCGGTGTCGTCGCTCAGGTCGCCGGTCAGACGAGTGTCGTCTGTCCTTTGTCTGTTCGTGGCCGACGACCTCGCGGTGGGCCCCAGCAATGCGAGCACTCAGTATGAGTCGGCGAATGCCGCCTGTGCGCTCGCCAAGCGCCGCTGGATGATAGCTGCCGGCGGCAAGACGGCCGCGCTCTTGCCCCTGACGGTGCCCGTAGGATCATTCGACACCGTCGCGTCATCCATGTCCGCCCTCGAATCCACCCTCGCGGCGTGGCGGCCGAAGCTCGCATCACCGCCCGCCGTTTCCGGTTCCACCGAGTCCAGTGTCGCGCTGCTCGTGACGTGTGGCAGCGCGGCCGGTCTGCTGTCCGTGGCCACGGCGGTCGCGTCCTTATCGACCACGGCCGCACCGTACCACCCGCTGTTTGGCGCGATGCTATTAGCGCCTTCGGGGCCAACGACGTACCTCTTGTCGCAAATCCATCGGCAGTCACTGTTGTCGTCGCCGACTTCCACTACCGTCATTTCACCGGCTGTCGCGAGCGTGCTTCGAGACACTTTCACGACGTTGTGGCCCCAAACGGTCGAGACCCAAAGTGCAAAGGTCGAGAGCCGTTCTCGCCCCCTCTTGGACGCGCGGCGAGCGGCCCCTGGCATTTTCGTCGCCCCCTCAAACGAGGCGTACGCGAAGTTGAACGGCTTGTCGCGACAGCGCCCTGCCGATGTCGGATCCGATGCCTCGATCGCCAACATCGTCCCGTTCGCCGCGGAGTCGGTGCGAGGCGAACGGCTGGCGGGCATCGACGCGGAGGCCATGACGACGACGCAAGTGCCGGCTCGAACGCCGCTGGTCATTTACGGCGTCATCGCAGCACAGTTGGCCCATGAGTGGGCCGCGAACGTGATGGCCACCGCGATCGACACGGGCGGAGACACGGCGCAGCTTGCGGCGACCGCGTCGCTCGCTTTCGATGACTTAGCCGCACGCACGTTGCCGTTGTTTGCCTCCTCGGCCCGTGGCCTGCAGCTTCCTGCGGTATCTCGCGTCGGTCAGGGAGGCGGCGCGGACGACGTTGCGTTGTACAATTTGGCCGGCATGTCGTGCCCCATGCTGCTGCCTACCGTCAGCACGTCGTCCACCGTGGCCCAGCTCGCCGAGGTGTCGTCGCGCGTGTCGTTCAACGATACTTTGGTGTTCTGCTACCGCGATCTGTTTGCATCGCCGCAGGTGGACGTTGTGCGACTTGCGTCGGCTGGCGGCTCACTCGTCGCGGTGTCCGCAGTGACACTCATGCAACGGACCGTTCCTCTCGAGGCGACTCGCTGGAGCTTGGCGGCGTGGGCCGACGACGCTCCTTCGCTGGCAGCTCAAACGGAGTTGCTGAAAGATCACCTCTCGTACGCGGCCCAGCGCCTGATCACGCCACGCGGGGAGAGGGTGCAACTGACGGAAAATCAAACCAGCAGCGAGGGATTGACATCCGCCTTGTTCTTGGCCCCGCGACCGGTCGACGAGCCCTTGGACGCCGTCGTCATCATCTCTCGATCGGCGTTCGATTCCGGCGCGTTGTCTCCCGAATCCCAGGCCTTAGTTGACGGTCTTACGCTTCCGGATGGAAGTGACGTGGGTGAAAGTGCGAAGAAGTGGTCCGCGCGCTCGATGCCGCCTATGGGCAACAACTCAGTCGTGGCGACGCTGCGGGCCCTCGCGCTGGAGCAGTTCAACGACGAATCGGCCCCCACTAGGGTTATCTTTCTCCCGCTGGATGCCGCGTTGCAGAGCTCGCCGCCGTCGGTCGTCGCCTCCGCCGGAGGGGCCTTCAGCATCAACTCGTCGTCGCAGGGGACCGCCGCGTTTTCCAGTGGTGGGGAAGACATTTACATCATCCTGACGGACGTCACAAATGAGTACGTCGTGGACGCCGCGGTTCCTGGCGTGCGGACCAGCATAGAGGCGGCCCGCCTCGCAACGGCTTCCGTCGCACAGACGACGGCCCTCCTGGACAATCCTCCACTAGCGCGGCACATTCATGTTGCCGTCGAGAAACTCCGCGGACACATCGATTCTTGGCGGCGTCCAGAACACTTGTTGTTAGCGACGAACGTTTTCATCATTGCGGACGTCATCCCTGTCGAACGTTATATCGACGTCGCGGCGAAGTTCTTCTCAGAATATGGCACCGCGTTACATTTTTTCAAGGTGGCCACGCGGTCCGAAGAGGCGGCATCGATAAGCGCCGCGACGTTGCGCGCCTGGCTAGATGAACGCATCGAGGGTCTCGTCGTCGTGTCGACTGTGAGCGAGCTGCGCGATTCGTCAAAGGTCGAGCAATTCTACGAAGAGGCGCTTCTGTGCTTGGATGCCGATGTTTGTTCCCTTGCAAACGTGGACGACGATTCTTCAGGCACGCTCGTCGTTCCTGCGACCGCTTGGGGTCGCCGGCTCGTCACGATGCTGAAGCCGAGGCCGAGCCGCCTAATTTACGTGATTGACTTTGTCGCGTGCACAACTCCACCGGTTTCCACCGAGTCGTTGCCAGCCGGGCATGCCTCTCAAGAGGTACCCGCATTTCTCAAGCAGTACACTCACAGCGGCGAACGGAAGCCGCCGGCGATGCGCCTCAGCGCGGTCCACCCTCATAGCGACTGTGATTTGGATGCGGTGGTTCTATACGGATTCTCGAGAGATACCGCAGGCCGTTTGTCACAAGCGACGGTACGCTTGCAGGATGCGAAGTCGGCTGTGGCTCACCGGCACGGGCACACGAGATATCTGCTAGCGCAGCTAGCTCTTGACGATCACACCCGGCGGTCCAATCCCGGCCGGCTTTCATTCACCGGACCCGCTCGCGCGCTGTTTTCGACGCCGCAGGTACCCGTCATGTTGCAGTCGTGCGAGTCCGGGGGTCGCTCTGTCTTTTACGCATTGAAATTGCCACGTATTCCAGTCGCCCGGAACATTCTGTCTGCGGGCACGATCGCGGAAACCTTGGATGCGAGGTGGATACAATCCGCCGACGCGCCTTTTAACGCCAGTGTGATAGAATCACCGGAATGGCACGCCGCCGATCCGTGGGACGAATCATCAGAGGGGGTGAAGGGTGGTGTATCTGCGCTTTGCGTCGCCCCCAACGCCATGGTGCTCGTGTTGCCTGTCGCAGAGCCACCGGAATCCACTTCGGCGCTGCCACTGAGTATCGCCGCGGCCATCCTTTCTGCACTGCTCGTGGTGATGATCATCGTGGCGACGCGATCGGCGAGCCACGCCAACGGCAATGTCGCGGCGGGAGATGCTTCAAAGCCGTCAGACCGTGCGATAACGGCAAGCGACGACGCTCATGATCAGGAGGAGTTGGCAAGTCGCAAACGCGCGATCCGCTCCCTGTTTTACGTCCCCGATGAAAATTCAACCGGAAATGGATATGAGTTGGGAGCAAGTGTCCGTGGACGACCGGTAACCACCTCTCAAGAGGAACCCGACAGCCGCCGCGCGTCGTCGCTTGGAAGCCGCTCCGGGGCCGCCTCAGGTGAAAGTAGTAGAAGGCGATCGCACACCGCAGAACCCATGCCGAGACTACCGATCGACAATCCGGTTGCCAGCGTCGCTGGGTCTGGCAACGCAGTCGTTGACGTCCGACAGGTCATGTTAGCCGTCGCGATGGTGTTGCTGCCCGTGTTTTGCGTCGCGGTGGTTCCCGGCGTCGTGCTCGGCAGCGCGCTGACGGACGAGGTATCCCACTATCGCACATTGGCGGCCGTCGAGCGCAAGAGTGATGTCGTGCGACGAGCACTGGTCCCGGTTGAATCCTGTGTCGTCGCGGCCGCGAAGAGCCGGAAGTTTCTGCTCCAACGCACCATCACTCGAAGTGGTCTGGCGGCCTCCGGTAACGTGGGTTCGCCCCTCGCCGTTTGGCTAAACTACACCACACAAATTCAGGTTTCGAGCACGGTGTCCACCCGCGCCGTCAAAGGCACCTGCGAGTTTGCCGTTGAGCTTCTGGGCACCGCAGAGCTGCGCGACTTAGTGTCTCCCAGCGACGCCCTATTTCTGACCAACAGCATCGGTGCAGATGACTCGTTGGCGGTGCAAAGCCTGAACCCGAAATCGGCACTGGTAGCCCTCGTGGCGCAAAGTTACGAGGTGGAAGCACTGCGCAACATTTTGGCGAAGCAGATATTTTCTCCCCGGCGCTTGGCCATCGCCAAAACATCGATCCTGTTGACGCACTACCTCGGGGCGGTATCTGCGTTTGCCATGTGGCTGCAGTACTTCACCGACGGCATTGATCTACGACAGTGGAACTCGACGGCGGTAGCGCCTTCCGTCAAAGCCCTGCTGCCCGATGGATTCACCGACGGCAGTCTCGAGACGACGCTCCCGTGGACGCTGGCCGTGGAGATGCTGGCGTGGCAGGGGATCGTAGAGTCGTCCGCGGGGGCCAGATGGCTGCCTCGTGACATCGCGCGCCGCGGCCTCGACCGCTTGATGCTCATCGCGCGGCTGCTCAGCGATCAGGTCAATGATATCCGGCAGGCCAATAGCCAAACACTGGCCGACGATAAGCGGACAATTTCGGGACTGTTTTTCGACAACGTCGATGTCCGCGCCGCAGTTCATGCCGGGGTCGCCGCCTTCACGACCAATTCGACGGCAACAACGTTCTCTGCCTCCCGCGTGTACATCCTGGGCGACGCCATCCGCTACCAACAGTTTGTGCGCAGCGCAACGATGCACCGGCAGCACTACGCGGAGCCGACAAGCTACGAAACCTACTATCTCGTCCAGATGCGCACGTGGGTCACCACCTTGGCATTCTCCATGCTCTGCATTGTCCTCACCGCCGTTTGCTTCGTCCTTTCCTACCACCAGCTGCAGCGAACGTATCAATCGACGCTCAAGCGTGCGGAGGTGCTCGCTGACGTGACGGGCCGCTTCGTCCCCATCCGGCTGATCTCACAATGCTTAGGCGTGCAACACATCTCCTCCACCCGCTCGCTCGGATTGGCGCCGCCGTCGATGCGACAGTGCACCACACTCGTCAGTGACATTCGTGACTTCAACAGCCTGGCCATGGCGTGCGAGGGCCGAGAGCTTGAGTGGTTGAGGTCGGTAATTAAGCCATTGGTGGCCGTCGTCCGCTGCTACGACGGTATTGTGCACGAACTCGTCGGCGACGCGATGATGACATTCTTCGACGAGCCCAAGTCGGCCCTTCACGCGGCCATCATGATGCTGGTCGAAGTCGCCAAGATGAACCTGGAAACGGAAGCGCGCGTCGCGACAAAAGCACCGTCGCAACGTCGACTCGCTGCCGCGGCTGAGGCAGCGGCGCATGTTGTTGCGGTTGCATCCTCACCGCAATCTCCGAAGAACAAGGCGATGGCATCGTCGCCCAAGTCGTCGGCTTCGTTGAGGGCAGCCACGGCCCTGGCGGCCGAACGATCGACGCGAGAGAATGCGATGGCGAGTGGGATGGAGCGGCCAGTGGACGACGAGGACGAGGAGGAGCCGCCCGCGCTGAGCGCGTCGCGCAACGCCGCCGCCGGCGGAGAGGATGCGTTGCGCGACTCGATGAGGTCCTCGCCGAACCGCAGACGGCAGTCGTCCTCCAAGGCGCTCTTTCCGATGAATGATTTTGTCACCACATTACCCACGCTGCTGAACATCGGCGTGCACCACGGGACGGTCACGTTCGGCGCCATCGACATCAACGGAAGGGCCCTCATCGGCCCTTTTTGCGAGGCGGTGAGAATCGCGCGCATGCTGCAACGATCCTGTCTTTTTTATGGAGCGAATTTAGTTGTCTCGCAGATCACGCTCGAAGAAGCTGACTGCCCGACGTTGCACACACGCCGTCTCGGTTGCTTGATCAGCGGCGACATATCGAGCCCGATTCCTATCGTCGACGTCTTTCAGCGCGAGGAAGCGCGTGTGAAAATTTACAAGAAACGGACGAAGGTTCTGTTTGAGACCGCGGTCGATTTGATTCGGGATGCGCGTTTCGACGATGCCGTGGCTCTGCTAAGGCAATGCCAGCAGGTCGCGGCGCAACACCAACTGCGCGACAACGCCGTCGAGTCCAAGCTCGGCGCCTTGTCTACCGTCGACCGGATTTGAAACCCTTTTATGGCATTCCTTACCCCCCACCAGCAGCGAGTAGACTTCAAATATGGAATATGGTTTTGTGTGCGGGTGCTCACTCCGCCCTTTCAGTGAACTTTGTGCAAACGCAATAGCACTGCAGCATATGTTGGCGGAGGATGAGTGAATGCGCTGAGTTGAGGCGATTGCAGTGGAATTGTCCGCCGTAGATTCTATTTTTTTCTTTCACGTGCACAGACCTCACATGGCCGCGCCGCAGACCGCTTTGTCCGTACCCGAAAAATACGCGCTCGACAAGGTCGCCTACAATCACGACGTCCTCGGTCGCGCGCGGACGTTTGCTTCATTGCTGGCGGGCGCGGTGGCCGGCGTCCTCGGTCTGACCGGCGTCGCAGGTTTTGCATTCTTCATTCTATGCAACGTGGCGACGAGTGCGGCGGTGGCTCATCTGTGTTGCAACAAGGCGCTGCTTTCCGCGAGTGCACTTGCGGCCGGAGGCGACATCACCGGACAATTCTTCATGGGCCGCCGGGCCGAACTGTTTAGCTTCTCAGCTCTGACGAGTGGGGTGCTCACCTTCGTGCTCGTATGGATGATTGTTTACGACGGTATCTACGTGTTCTAATCGGTCCACACGGTCCGGCTCCCAGACCCTTGGTCACACGTTTGCCCGTAACTTGCAGGTGAAGGTGCATTCTCCGCCCTTAGCGACGAGGGAATAAATAGCTGCACGAATGCGGCTACATGCGTTGGCGTTGAGAGATCTGACTACATCTGTGTGTGAGGGTCTGACAAGAGCCGGGTGTTTCCGCCGCTCTTTTCGCGCGACATTCTCCGTGAGAGTCGCTCCCCCTCTCTTTCTATCTAGCGTTCTTTTACATCCGTCGCATAATCTAAGCGGCCACATCAATCAACCTTCGACCCTCCCATGTCGGACGCTGCGGTGCGTGTCCTCTACAAGTGGTCGCCACGCGGGTCATCGGAGCAGGAACCCCCCGCGGCACCCGCCGTGTCCATCGACACCGCTGCTGTCGCTCCACCCACATCACAGGGCAAGCCGCCGGCGGCTGACGGCAAAGGATCGCCGGCTCAAGAATCCTCATCGGCACCGGCGGCGGCAGTGGCTGCCGCGAAACCCCAGTGGACCTTTTCGCGCCGCGTGACGATGGCGACGGAGCCACCGCCGCCACCGCAGAAGCCTCGACGATTGACGTCGCCCGCCGCAGTGGTGCGGCGACCACTGGCGACCGAAGTCCCAGGCCCGCCCGATGGGGCAGCGGCAGCCGCAGTCGCGGACGTCGTGGAGCACTCGCCCAGGCGGCGCGAAGCCTCACCACCTGCAACTCCGTTGCCCGTGCCGTGCGTGGCGCATCCAACGTACACGGGACACAAAAACTGCGGATGCGTATTGTCCGTTCCGTTGCGGCGGAGCACGTCTCCTCCTGACCCCCCACGGTCGTTGTCGGAGCAGCCCAGCCATGCTGCCGCTGCACCCAAACCAAATCTCGCGACTGGTTGCCCTCCGCCTCGTGGCGCTGCGGCCCCTGCACCACCGGCGGCCAAAGGAGCCGTCACCGGATCATCGCCTTCCCAGAAGCCGGCAGCGCGGCTACCGCCACCGGTGACCCAGCCGCCGCTACCTAACGCGCAACAACCTGTGACGCGGTTGCCGCCACCGGTCGTCACCCAGCCGCCTCCGAGCGCGGCTGCCCCACCGCCGCCCCCCTCCTTCATCCCGCTGCAGCGCCTCACTAAGGTGCCCTTCCCCGCGAAGCTCGTCGTGCCCATGGCGATCACACCCGCCGACTTCAACGTGATCGTGTCGGAAGCCGGGGGCGACGTTGTGCGATGCAGTGCGTTTACGGGCGAGCGACTGCTCGACGAGGCTCCCGTGATGTCTCTGCTCACGGAGGCCGGTATGCACTCATCGACCCATCCCAAGTCCAATCGAGTGACCGGGCTGCAGTACCTCGCCAATTACAACGAACTGTGGGTCGGTTTCTTAGACGGTGCGGTGTGCGTCTTCGACGCGACTCAGCTGGCGTTGCCCGCAGCTCCCCGCAGTGGACCAGGACGCAAACTGGCCTCGCAAGCTGCCGGTTCCGGTCGATCCCCATCGCCCAATTCACGTAGTAGCCAGACGAACGCCGCCTCCGCTGCGTCCGGTAGATCTCCGTCACCAAATATTGCCAACAGCGATGCCGCGCCTGATGGATCGGCTCTTTCGTCCACCACGGCCTTGTTGCACCACTCGGTGCGTCACGCCGGAGCGGTGACGGCCATTCTCGGCACGACGGACGGCTCGGTACTCACGGCGTCCGTCGACTGGAAAATACTGCGCTGGATTCGCCGAACGGTCTCGGATGACAGAGTCAAAGACGCCACTGGCGCGGCTGCGACCCCCCAACTGCAGTTCCGCGCGTTGCCGTTCGGCGGTCATAGTCTCGGCGTACGCTGCCTGCAGGAGTCGTTTCCGCACTATATCACGGCCGACGCCGCGAGGAGGCTCAAGGGCGCCGCGGCCGCTGAAGGCGCACCAAGGTCGAGCGACGACGATGCCGACGACAGTAGCCCTGCCGACGACGTGCCAACGGAACCAGATCTGCTCGACAGCTCCGTCGTCGTCTCTGGTGGCGACGACCACACGATTCGATTCTGGTCGCTGTCCTACGCGAATTCGCGGGCCTCACTGCAGCATGCTTCCGCTGCCGCTTCTGGGGCAGGGGAGGTGTGGTCCGCGCCGACGCCTCTTGCCATCGGGCGGGGTCATTCGGAGGCAGTGCTATGCGCGGTCCACGTTCCAAGCGTTGACTTCAGTTCGCCTCGCAGCCAAGGCAAGAAGACCGCGTCATCCGGATCCGCGGCTGCCATGCCGCCACTATTGTGGACCGCTGGTGACGACACCACGATCCGCCGCTGGCTCGTGCAGTACGTCATGCCTCCCCTTGCCGACGGGCCGATGACCCCACGACGGCGCCGTCGACGTCAAAAGCTACTCGTGACCACCTATGGCGCCCCGCTGTGTGATCATACGGCGGGCGTGCACAGTATGCAGTTCATCACGCCCAACGTATGGTCGCTTGGCAAAAACGGCCTTGCCATCATGTATCACGCGGCCGACGGTGTGCCAGTGCATAAGGCGGGTTTTGGCCTTTCGCCCGCCGCGGACACGGCATTAAGTGGTCGCCATGCATCAGGGACGCCGCCGACAGGGACGTCGGGAGGAACGACTGCGACGACGGGTTCGCACCTCGCGCTGCTGCACTACGTCATGCCCGTGGCGGGGCACATTGTGTGGGTGACCGACGCTGCCGGCCAGACCAGCTCCTGGTTCGCCCCCAACGCCAAGAGATTGTTAACGCAGGAAGAGACGGACGCCGCCCTCGCGAATAAAACGAAGCAGCAAATTATTGCGGTTGGCAACGACGGCGAGAAAATCGCGGAGCTCGAGGGCAAGTTGGACGCCTGCACTCAATGGTTCGCCGACGTGACCGACGAGCGCGTCAACCGCGTGGTGGAGTTTGTGGACTCAGCGTGTCAATCCGTATCCGCCACCGTCGCTGACGCGATGGTTCAGATGCAGGCCGAGCTCGACCGCATGGAGAATGAGCGTCGGAGAAGCCTCCAGAACACGGTCGAGGAGGCGGCCACGGACGGCAGCGTCGTTCGCACCGTGTACCTTGAAGACCCGGAGCAGGCCCGCACGATTGCCGAACTGGAAGCCGAGCTAAAAGATGCTCTGGAAACCATCGAGGCAATGCAGCGCGCGGATGCGGAGCGCAATGCAAGTCTGGATAAAATGTCGGCGCTGGCGCAGCAAACCGTTGAAGCACTGTCCAAGCGAGATGCGGAGCTACAGTGCGCGCTTTCAGACGCTGCCAGATGGCGTGATCGTGCGGGCGAGCTTGATCAATCGCTCAAAGCCTTGCAAGACGCAACGGCCTCCGCGGACGCGACGGACGCCCTCGTCCTTCAGTGGCAGGGTGCCGAGCAACGGTATCTCGCGGCCATTCAAGAGCTCAAGTCGAAACTATCGGAACGCAACGACTCCTTAGCGAACGCGAATGCAGCGTTGGAAGAAGAACGGCGAAAGAACGCGGCCCTCGAGGCTCTCCTCGCCGAACTACAAGAGTCCGATGCCTCGCGGGGAGAAACGCTGCGGCAACTACGCGCGGAGAGGGATCAAAACGCCCGGGATGCCGCGCGATTGCACGCCCTGTTGGACCAGACTCTTCTCGAAAAGGAGGACGCTCTGGCCAAGCTCGCCACCATCGACGTCGACCATATCAAGCTGAGCACGGAGCTGGGCGCCGAAAACGCATCGCTCAAGCGGCAAGTCTCAGCCCTCATGGATGAAATCAACTCCGTCCTGAGCGATTTAGAAAAGATGAAGGAGGCGCTAGAGAGCCGAAACAATGAGGTCATGCGCTTGTCTTCGCAGCACAAGGATCGCGACGCCACGGAACTGCAAGTTCGGTTGTCCTACGAAGCCCGTATCGCGGAGCTTGTCGCCAGGTTGCACGATTTGGAGCTGCTCATGAACCGGCAAGGGGACCTTTCTGCGGACAACGAAGACCTCCGTAAGAAGCTGTCCGACTTCGTGTCGCCAAAGTATCAAGACTTGCTGAACGAAAACGTCGAGCTCAAGCGCCAACTGATGATGCACAAGCAGCACATTACCCGACTCATCGACAACGAGGCGGCGCTGGAGCGTATCATCGAGGCGCTTCGCCGCGAAATCACTGATCTGAAACGCTTGCTACGGCAGTCAAGAAGCCCCCGAGGCACCGGCGACGCCGGAAATGGGGGCGACGCCGACGAGCATAATCCTAACAATCCGCACCATCGTGCGAACTGTTTGTGGTGTTCGGGCAAGATTAACATCAGCGCAGGCACGACCTTTGCCACCATCAAGGCGCGGCACGATGCGCTAATGGGTCTGGCGTCGCCGCACAGCCGATCCGCAACGGCGGCGGCCGGCGGGCGCAGCATTAGCGTATCGTCGCAGCAAGCGGTAGGACAGCCGGCAGATCGGTCCGTGTCTCCGATGACTGCTGTTACGGCAAAGTCTTCTGCGGGCTCCAGGCGGCCTCGTAGCCCCAATGCTGTGTCGGCCGATGCGGGCGGCACGAATGCAGCCACGGGCGGCGGGGGACCCCAGGCGGACGCCGCCGAAAAACGGCTCGCGCAACTGGAGACCCTGCGCGATGCCGTTTCCTCGCAGCAAGTGCGGACGCAATTGGTCGAAGAGATTCTCGCTCTTCACCGGGCGCTCAACCTTGGCGGCCACCCCTCGTAACGACGCACATGGCCTGCGCCCAGGGGGCCAACCGCTCTCGTCTCGGTTTTATCGCATGTCGTCTTTCTCGCCTGCATCCAGCTACTGTATGACCCTTCCCCAATCTCTCTCTCTCTCTTCATCGACCCCAACCCCCCCCCTTCTTCCCCTCGACGCGGTAGTCGATCCCATCGAAAGGCGCCGGCGATCGCTTTTCTGCGTGATGGGGTCGGCTTAGGCTCTACCCCAGTTTCGAAGGGACCGGCACCGGTATGAGCGATCGCGTTTTCATATGCATTCAGGGTGGGAACAGAACATCTGGATCGTGGAAGTGGCGAATGCACCGGATTCTGTGTAGTTGGTCGCCTTCGACAGCACAACACTCCCCTCTTTCGCATCACATCTAACAGAGAGGCCGCTACTAGCGCGCCATGCTCGGCAGTAGCGACGAGGAGCCGAAGCATACCGACGCCGGCCACGTCATCTACCTTACTCTCTTCTCGCTCCTATGCGTGGCTGGCGCCGGCGTCGTGTCAGGTCTCACCATGGCGTTCAATTCCATTCCCGCTGCCAAGTTGAAGGCTCTCTGTGTCGAAGACGGGCCGCTTAAGGGTTGCGCCGAACGCGTCACCAAGCTCATGGCATTTCACCACTGGGTACTCGTGGCGTTGCTCGTGACGAACGCCGCCTGCGTGGAAATTCTTCCCCTTCTGCTTTCCGGCATGCTCGAGATTGTGGCGACGATTTGCATCTCGACGATCGCGGTGCTCTTCTTCGGGGAAGTGATCCCGCAGGCCATCTTCACGAAACACGCGGTTCGCATCTGTGGGTTCTTTTCCTATTTTTTATGGATGCTCATGTTTGTGACGGGCGTGGTGTCGTGGCCGGTGGCGAAGCTGCTCGACTTACTGGTGGGTCACCGCGGTGCGCTCAGTTATCAGCGGTCACAAATTTCCGTCCTCGTCAAGTTGTATGGAAATCGAGACGGACGTGGGTCCAAAGCGGACGGAAGTTTCGCTAGTCGTAATTCTGCGGTTCCTCAAGGGAGCCACACGGCAGGAGGGGGCGAAGCAGCTAGGCTGCTAGGCCCAGCGACCGCACCCGCCGCACGCAAAGACTCCCTTCAGTCGCCTGCGGTGTTGGGGTCGACGTCGACCATTCCCGTTGAAGAGGAAGCTCATGCCCTGGACGCGGAGGAGATCCGCATCATGTGGGGCGCGCTCAGCTTGTCGCAACAAACGGTCCGCCAGATTATGGAGCCCGCTCTTCCTCCCGGTCGCTCGGGGGTGGTCGCCGGCTGCTTTGTCAGTTTTGACTTCGATGAGCCCATCACATCAGCGGTCGTGCGCCGAGCCGTTAGTTCCGGCAGCGCCCACTTTCCAGTATTTCGCCATTCGTGGGACAACATCGTCGGCTGCGTGGACGTGGTGCAGTTCCTTCGATTGGCGCTGCCGAAGGCGCCGATGGCTACAGCTTCCTCGTGTAGCGCCGCGACGAAAACCGCTGAGGAGACGACGGAATCCTCCGGTGCGATGTATCGGCCGACCAAAGTGGGCCAGCTCATCGGCGACCGACCCGTGTTCGCGCTGTCGCCCGACGCCACGCTCGCCGAGGCGCTGCTCCGCTTCGACGAGGATAAGCAGTACCGCTTCGCGCTCGTGATTGCGTCCGCTGATCGCGCCGACGCCGTGAGTCCGCCAGCGTCGATGGCCCCGCAGGACACGTCGTCGCTCGTCGCACGGCTGTCATCCGGCGCGGTGGGCAGTCGCAAATCGCGCCGCTCGATGGACAGTTCCCCTGACGACCGTGAGGATGAGATTCACAACGGGTCACTCGCAGCCGCTGGTGGAAAGCAACTTGCCTCCTCCTCCCCCTCTTCCCTCCTCGGCATCATCACCCTTGAGGCACTGCTGCAACGCATTCACGAGACGGAGCGGCAACAGTCTGCGGAAGTGCAGCCGGTGTTCGTCCCACTGCGGCAAAGCCAGGCGGACGAACGGCGACGCGCCGCCATCGGGGTTCGGGGCCTGCGAACGTCAGCACAAATACTGGCGGTTCCCAGCGGCGCCGACGACCTCTCCGGGCCAAGGTCCATCCCGAGCGGCATCATCACCGTTGGTGACCTCCACATGGCGCTCCACCACGCTCAGGCGCGCCGCTCCACCGCTCACCTTGCCACGACGTCGTCCTTGCCTCGTCATGAAGACGCGCCGTCGTCAGCTGTCATTGGGGGCGCTAGCGCGTTGCTCACGGTGCGCCAGCCGACGTACCTCGTCGCGGGGCGGTCGTCGCAGCGTCGTGGGAGCACGTTGGCCGTGCACGCCGATGCCGACGCCACAGGCCCGTCGTCATTGCGTGCGCAACGTCCCGGATCCGTGTCACATCTGCGCATGCCTCCCGCCTTCGCGTAAAAAGGGGGAGTGTGTGTCATCAGCAAACCCCCTCCGCTATTTTCCTCGCATGCTAGGGCTCTATGCCTCCTGGTCTTTTTTTGTTTTACTAGTAGGCCAATCGAGTGGATGTGACGGTTCGTGGGTCTCGTGAACATCTGTTGTTCTCCCTCGCACGTTAAACCCGCACAAAGCCTATCCTCTCACTCATCCCACCTTTTTATTTCGTTCTCATATAGCGGCATCGGTGCCGTTCTCAAGGTCACACACACCCCAAAATGCAACGCGTCACTGGAAACTCAACGACGAGCAAGTACCGCAAGCACCCAGTCGGTCAGTCGAAGCCATCGGGCTTGGTTCTCAACGAGAAGGGCCTGAAACAGTTCCGCGAGCTGGCCTACCAAAACCGTAACGTGGAATTCCTTTACCTGCGAGAGAACGAGTTCGAATCTTTCGAGCCGTACATCACCCTCCCATCGTTGAAGGTATTGGACCTCAGCATCAACTCACTGAAGGGGGCCGTCGACTTTCTGGGAAGCACGCCGTCATTGCGCCACTTGTACTTGACAGGCAATCGCATCTCGACACTGGAGGGCATCAACGGCTTGCAATTCTTGGAGACTCTCTGCTTGAGTGACAATGACATCGACAGCTTTGAAGGGCTGGACAACCTGCCCAACCTGCGCGTGCTGTCGCTCACGCATAACAACATTAAGAGCTTCATTGCGTATCCCTTCTTGCCGTCGCTGCATACGCTCAATCTCCAAAACAACCCAATCGCGGACGCCGCCTCGTACCGCCGCATGGCCATCGCTGCGTCCCCGGGAACCCTCGCGAAACTCGACACCGTCGATGTCACGGCCGAAGAGAGGCAGGCGGTCGAATTCTATCGCGGGAAGGTCGTCTACTGCATCGCCGAGGGCATGGTCGTGGAGGGTGAGCAAGTGGAAGAGCAGGCCGAAAAGTACCTCTTAGAGCTGCAACGCACGACGTTCGCCAATAAGCCGTTGAAGCTGCACACGATCGCGCTGCAACCGTTAGATGAAAACCAAAGCGCTATTCTCGAGGGGCGACCCGTTCGTTTGCACGTGTGCCTGCAAGACACCCGCGACTTGGCCGAGCGCACCGCCAACATGTACGGCTGCGAGCACCTGTTCCCGGTCGCCTTCCGTGTGCTGGGCAACTCCGAGGAAGTGTTCACGGTTGGGTCCATGAACCGATGGTCCGACCCCATCCCACTCGAGCGCTGCGAGGCCGACAAGGACAGCGGCGTGCTCTTCCACACGACTCTGTATCTGCCCGCTGGCCGCCACGAGTATCGTTACATCGTCAACGGCGAAAACAAGATTGACAACAATCAGACCGCCGTCAACAACCCAAAGCACGGGCTGTGCAACCAGCACGACGTACTCTCGCTCAAGGGCGACGAGAACGACAAGGTCATGCTGGTGCGCTGGATGCGGGGCACCGACAGCAACGGGTTCGAACTGATTCCTGGAGAGGTGGGTCTGGAGTACACGCCAACGGCTCGCGACGTTGGCCGATGCCTCCGCGCGGAGCTGTTGGTCTATGAGAAGCAGGAGTTCTCCTTCCTGTACTTTGACATCTCGTCTCCGGTGGCACCGGGCCAGCCTACGTGCTCCAAGCTCGACATCATTGGCACCCCAGGAGAGGGCGAGTTGCTGATGGTGGACGCCGTGTATCAAGGCGGTGTCGAAGGGCACTCCATCCTTCAATGGTTCACAGTCGGCGCGGAGGAGGACGACTGTGTGCTCATTGACGTGGAGGACCCTTGGAGCGGGATTACCTGCACGCTCCGGGACGTGGGTCGCCGAGTCAAAGTCGAGTACACGCCGATCCGAGTCGACGGGGAAGCGGGGGACAAATCCGTTCGAATGACAGCGGCCATCGCGGCGGGCATTCCAACCTGCCGTGCGATGAAGCTGGAAGGGTCGCTGGTGGAGGGCGAGCCCCTGACAGTGATCACGGAGTACAGCGGTGGCTACGAGGGTCAGAGCCAGTTCCAATGGTACCGAGTGGACGATCGCGCGGGCAGCGTGCTCCCCCTGGCAGGGCAGACCGCTTCCACGTACTCCCTCACGCTCGAGGACGTCGACCGCCGTGTCGCCGTGGACTACACGCCCGTGAGCCGCGAGGGTATCCGCGGCGAAACTAGCCGATGCACGTTGAGCCAAGCGATCAAGGCCGGCCAGCCGCGCATTCACCGCATGAGCCTGAACATCACTGAGCTCGCGGAGCAACACGCGGTCGGGGTGCACCTGCAGTATTTCGGCGGCCGGCAAGGCCGTCACATCATTCAGTGGACGGCGACTGACGCAGCTGGCAAGGTATCAAAAATCGGGCGCGGCGGGCCGACGCTCACGCTCACGAGGAACGAAATCGGAAAAGCCATCACCGTCGAAGTCACGCCGGTTCGGGACGACGGCGTCACCGGGGAGCTAGCGCGCATGACCACTGGCGAAGTCGTTCAGCCCGCGCCGCCGTCCCTCATCGCCCTCCGCGTGGCCGCGAAGACGCCCATCCACGTCGGGGACACTCTGGAAGCCGTGGCGGACTACATTGGCGGGGAGCAAGGGGAGAGCCTCATTACGTGGTCGCGCGAAACGCCAGGTGCCGCCGCCACTGCGGCCGAAAGCGAGAGGTACGTGGTCGTTGCCCGGCAGACTCGAAAATACGTCGTGGAAGCAGAGGACGCGGGCAAGATCGTAAAGCTGTCCTACGTCCCGGTGCGCGCGGACGGCGCGCGTGGCCAGGAGCGCGTTCGCATGGTGGAAGTCGCAGTGGCCAGCCCCCCAGCCGCCGCCGCCGACGCCGCTGCTCCTCCTCCGGCGTAACTCGGGCACAAATTCCCCGTCTCCGTGCGGAGCGTCGTGAGTGTTTGGTAGTATTGGCAATAGACCGCGCAAAACGTCCGAAGCGGAGGTGGCAAACGATACAGAACACAACAATCGTATGGCGATTCGCGTGTGTGTGCGTGTGAGTGGGCAAATTTTGGTGTGCGATGGCCGGTTAGATGTTTGGGGTGTGCTTTGGAGAATGCTTTCGCCGCGGTATCATGTTCAGCAAACATACGACGACATCATCTCTCGTATTTGACGCCGCGAATGTGAGTGATTGGAATCCCCCGCTACGTCAATCACTTAACAGTCCTCTTTGCGCTGCGGGGAGGTATGGCGTCGGGCACGCCCTTTCTCACTTCTTCGTCTGTGAAAGTCGGCGTGGTGGAGAATCATGCCGCGTATCGCGACCTACATCGCAACAGCTTGTTGTCTAGCGGCGTACCATTGGACTTCAGCTTGAATGACACACCGCGTTTCACACCTGGGGTGATCGGAGCCGCCGTGCAGCCCGCGTGGGGAATATTGAACGAGGCGACCGCGGGGGCGACGCTCCTTGCCCGTTCGCCGTTCTGGCAGCTTGGCCCTGGTTGGGGCAACCAGGCTGCTGCCTCGCTGCTGACGTTCATGCGTGGCGCGAACAAGCGCTGGTGGACGCACACCGCCGCCCTGGCGGGATCAAAGCGTCGTGGTCGTGACGATGAAGTGCCTGTCGCTGCCCACGGCGACCGTCGTGACGGCGGCCGCCGCGATGAGTCACCGGTGTGTGGCGTGGCCACGTGCTACAGTGGGCATCAATTTGGCCGTCTCGCAGGACAGCTGGGCGATGGCCGGTCCATTATTATCTTTGAAACAACCATGTCTCAATGCGGTGAGGGTGGCCCCCAAAATGCTTCGTCACGAGGACAATCATCAAATCGGCCCGCCGATGGTGTCCGATCTCCGCGACCCGTACCGTGCGAGAAGGACAGCGCATCGTCGTTAGCCTCCTGCTCCACTTCGCCGCTTCAGCGCCGCTGCTCATCCGGTTGGGGCAACGGGCAGTTGCTGGAAGTTCAGCTGAAAGGTGGGCAGACCACGCCGTACCGCCGGGACCTCGACGGCAAGTTGACGTTGTCAGCGGCGGTGAAAGAGTATCTCATCATCCATGTGCTGCATGCGTATGGCGTCGCCGTCGGTCCCGCCTTCGCGATTTGGGGTTCGGCGACGAAAGCGACGCGCGAGCGCGACGAAGACGAGAACGAAAACATCGGCGGGGGCCGGCAAGCGGCAAGCGTCGCGGCTGCTTTTGATGATGGACCGTCAGATCACCATCCCACCGCAACCCTTGTTCGTGGCATGACATCGTCGCTTCGCATCGGCACGTTCGAAGCGCTATTTTACACGCGACGGTACCGATTGCTCCGGCGCCTCGTCGACTTTGCCATTCGAGCGCACTTTCCGGAGATCGTATTTCCGGTTGACGATTCGGCGAGGGTGGCTTCATTCGAGGCCTACTCTCGCTTTTTAGAAGTCGTGGCGGCGCGCATCGCACGCTTGACCGCGAGCTGGGTCGCGTGCGGCTTCGTGCACGGGGTCATGAATACCGACAACCTCACCGTCCATGGCGATACCATCGATCTCGGACCGTGCGCCTTTGTAGACGCGTGTGACCCTGATTTCACCCTCAGCAAGGATGATTTAACTCAGATCTACGTCGCGCCCGCCGGGCACGGTCTGTCCGACGATCCCTCATCGTGGGCGACCGCGCGTCCCCCGGGGGTCCAGCGGCGGTACAGTTGGCTGGCGCAGCCTGCCGCAGGATTCGAAGCCGTGGAGCGTCTCGCAACGTGCCTTACACCATTGCTGCTGTCAAGCGCCTCTGGCATACCGCTCCCCGCGGAGGACGTTAGCGAAGCGGTGGAACGCATCGATGAATATCGCAGCGAAAGGGTCGTGGCTGAGGTACGGAGGACCCTGGCCGGTCTCCGTCCAATCTACACGCGAAGCTATCTCAGACACTATGCTAGGGCGATGGCGATCAAGCTGGGGGTGCGCAGGGACGACCCCACTGGGGCCGCAGAGCTATGTGAATCCGGTGACAGTGGCGTTGACATTGATGTCGTCCGCCACGTCACGCGTCTCATTCATATTTTGCACGCCGCGGGGGCGTCGTATCCTTTGTTCTTTCGGTCGATCACGTACCTGGACGAGCAAGCATCACGCCGCCGTCTGTGCCAACGCAACGGCGCCGCTGATCTGTGCGGCGGCGGCGCAGATTGGAAGACCACCGCATCTGAAGATCCGACCGACTGGCCGACGCGCCTGAAGACAGGTCGTAAAGTCATTCACGCAGCGTTGCAAGAACAGCAGCAGTTGGCCAACCGGCATGAGAAATCCTCGAAACACAACCCTCTCATGGGCGAGACCGCTGACACCGTATTGGCCGCCTTCGCTAGTTGGTCGGATGAGCATGTCGCCAAATTCGCGACCGAACTGCCGCGCAACCCAGCGTTGGTGCCGACGAACGGACTCGTTAACGATATCGCCAGTCGCGTCACAAAGCGATTTGAAGCCGACGGCGCGCCCGATGCGGCTGCAGGCATGATCGCTGGTGGTGACGACGCGCCCCTCGACCTCGACGAGATTGTGCGCTGGTTAGCCACCGATGCCTACAACGTCAACGCGCCGCTCGAGGCAGCCGTGTTGCCAACCATTCTGCACCCACATTCGCGACGTTGTGGGTGTGGATGAATCGGGTTCAAGCCCCCCCCCGGTTGACTACCCGCCATCGGGTTGATGCGTGGCGCTTGACTCAGATCGCGGGGAGGGCAACGTGTGGGTCGTGCTGATCTCAGCCCTCCGCGACTCACTTTTAGGAGCCTTTCCCATATTCACGGCTCCTCTACCCTTTCTATTGCGCGACGCGCACATCCATCGTAGTGGTCTACACCCATGTTCTCTCATTCGCGTAGGTTGCTGCGGCTCGAGACGGGTTGTTGATGGCATGTACACTTACCCCGCCGTAGCGTGTAGTGCAACTCTCTATTATTTCCATGGTCGTGAAGAGCGAGACGCCGGTCGACGTGCCGAGTAAGATCGCGAAGGTGATCGTCTACAAGAGCCGCGCCCAAGTATTCCGCAGCGGCCAAGTCACTTTAGCGCCCGGGGAGTACAGCCTGCGCTTCGACGCGCACTGGCGGAGGGCCGACCGTGACAGTCTGCAGGTCGCCGTGCGCCGTGACAGCGCAGCGCATGTGCTGCTGCGGGCCGTGCAGTTCAAGAGCGAGCAGAAGACCACCGACGTGCGGACGGACGTCGCCGCCGCCGATGCGGAGATCAAAACGCTGGAACGGCAGGAGCGGGACGTGGACGATGCCATCGCGCATCTGACCACGGCGCTTGCGATGGTGGACCGCGTCCGCACGAAGGCGCTGAAGGCCGGGCGCGAGCCGCAGGCCGCCACCTACGACATGGCCAAGTGGGAGGCGATGTGCGCGTTTCTTGACGAACGCGTCGCTCGCTACACGACAGAGAAGCGCGAAAAGGAGCGCGACCGGGCGAAGGTGCACAGCCAGCTGGAGTCGGGGCGCAACCGGCGCCGGTCGCTGGCGGGCAACATGGCCGTCGTCACGCAGCGAGACTTCGCCGAGGCGCTGATCACCGTCGTCGGCGAGCCCGGTGGCGCCGCGCGCCCCATCGACCTGGTGCTGTCGTACATGGTCGAAGACGCCTCGTGGAAGCCGGTGTACGACATCCGCGTCAGCCGGGCGTCGCGCACCCTGTCGGTGACGTACAACGCGATGGTGAAGCAGGCGATGGGCGAGAAGTGGGACGACGTCGACCTGGAGCTCAGCACCGCGCGCGCGCACGTCGGCGGGGACCCCCCGGCTCTTGCGTCACGGTTCGTATCGGTCTACGTGCCTCCAACGTATTTCTCCAGCCGTCCGGGAGGCGGCGCCCGGCGTGGACTGGACTGTCTCGACGAGAGTTGCGCAGTCGCCACCTCCTCCTCCTCCATGAGCAACATGATGCAGCAGATGATGCCGGCGGCCGCACCTCCGCCGCCGTCGGCGCCGATGCCGAAGAGGTCGGCACCGACCGTCACAGCCGCGGCGGTGAGCACGGGTGGCACGTCGGTCAGCTTCCAGATCGCGGCCACGACGTCAGTGCCGAGTGACGGGGAGCCTGTGCGGGCGACGATCGCGCAGGTCGAGTTCCCGGCGCACTTCCGCTTCAGTGCGACGCCGAAGATCGACGCGCACGTCTACCTGAAGGTCAAGGCGACAAACTCGAGCCCCTTCACGTTCGTCGCCGGCCAGGCGAACGTGTTCAGCGACCAGCAATTCGTGTGCAACACGTCGCTGCCGCGGGACGTGGCGCCAAACGAGGACTTCTGGACGTTCCTCGGCGTGGATGAGGACGTGACGGTGACGCGAACGGCACTGGGGACGCGCCGAACGACGACGTCGTCGCTCCTGTCCGGCAGCCGCACCCGCGTCGACCACTCGTTCCGCTTCAAGGTGCGCAGCGCGAAATCCGTCGTGGAGGAGGTCGTCATTTGGGATCAGCTGCCCATCGTCGAGGACAAGCGCATCACGCTGACTCTGACGACGCCGCAAGCGGGAGACCCCGCGCAGCCCAAGTTCGCGGTGAACGACGTCCAGTTCATCGAGTGGTTCGTCTCCGCGAAGCCCGGCGTCGAAGCGACGTTCGACTTTGCCTTTTCCGTCGAGCACCCGGCCGAGGAAATGGTCGCGTTTCGGTGATGCTCTCTGCTATTGGTGACACGATTTGAAAATGATGGCTAAACATGGTGGCTCGATCGGTTTTAATTTGCTCACAAGCTAAAGCCGGGGTTATGTCAATTGGTGATTTATCTCCTGTCGAGGCGGACGCATTTGCCGTTTTGAAGCGCCACGCTCACGTTGTTTTCACTGATCTCCACCAGCTCGTTGCGCCTTCCTTTGTTTCGATGGTCTTGAAGAGCGAGACGCCGGTCGACGTGCCGAGTAAGATCGCGAAGGTGATCGTCTACAAGAGCCGCGCCCAAGTATTCCGCAGCGGCCAAGTCACTTTAGCGCCCGGGGAGTACAGCCTGCGCTTCGACGCGCACTGGCGGAGGGCCGACCGTGACAGTCTGCAGGTCGCCGTGCGCCGTGACAGCGCAGCGCATGTGCTGCTGCGGGCCGTGCAGTTCAAGAGCGAGCAGAAGACCACCGACGTGCGGACGGACGTCGCCGCCGCCGATGCGGAGATCAAAACGCTGGAACGGCAGGAGCGGGACGTGGACGATGCCATCGCGCATCTGACCACGGCGCTTGCGATGGTGGACCGCGTCCGCACGAAGGCGCTGAAGGCCGGGCGCGAGCCGCAGGCCGCCACCTACGACATGGCCAAGTGGGAGGCGATGTGCGCGTTTCTTGACGAACGCGTCGCTCGCTACACGACAGAGAAGCGCGAAAAGGAGCGCGACCGGGCGAAGGTGCACAGCCAGCTGGAGTCGGGGCGCAACCGGCGCCGGTCGCTGGCGGGCAACATGGCCGTCGTCACGCAGCGAGACTTCGCCGAGGCGCTGATCACCGTCGTCGGCGAGCCCGGTGGCGCCGCGCGCCCCATCGACCTGGTGCTGTCGTACATGGTCGAAGACGCCTCGTGGAAGCCGGTGTACGACATCCGCGTCAGCCGGGCGTCGCGCACCCTGTCGGTGACGTACAACGCGATGGTGAAGCAGGCGATGGGCGAGAAGTGGGACGACGTCGACCTGGAGCTCAGCACCGCGCGCGCGCACGTCGGCGGGGACCCCCCGGCTCTTGCGTCACGGTTCGTATCGGTCTACGTGCCTCCAACGTATTTCTCCAGCCGTCCGGGAGGCGGCGCCCGGCGTGGACTGGACTGTCTCGACGAGAGTTGCGCAGTCGCCACCTCCTCCTCCTCCATGAGCAACATGATGCAGCAGATGATGCCGGCGGCCGCACCTCCGCCGCCGTCGGCGCCGATGCCGAAGAGGTCGGCACCGACCGTCACAGCCGCGGCGGTGAGCACGGGTGGCACGTCGGTCAGCTTCCAGATCGCGGCCACGACGTCAGTGCCGAGTGACGGGGAGCCTGTGCGGGCGACGATCGCGCAGGTCGAGTTCCCGGCGCACTTCCGCTTCAGTGCGACGCCGAAGATCGACGCGCACGTCTACCTGAAGGTCAAGGCGACAAACTCGAGCCCCTTCACGTTCGTCGCCGGCCAGGCGAACGTGTTCAGCGACCAGCAATTCGTGTGCAACACGTCGCTGCCGCGGGACGTGGCGCCAAACGAGGACTTCTGGACGTTCCTCGGCGTGGATGAGGACGTGACGGTGACGCGAACGGCACTGGGGACGCGCCGAACGACGACGTCGTCGCTCCTGTCCGGCAGCCGCACCCGCGTCGACCACTCGTTCCGCTTCAAGGTGCGCAGCGCGAAATCCGTCGTGGAGGAGGTCGTCATTTGGGATCAGCTGCCCATCGTCGAGGACAAGCGCATCACGCTGACTCTGACGACGCCGCAAGCGGGAGACCCCGCGCAGCCCAAGTTCGCGGTGAACGACGTCCAGTTCATCGAGTGGTTCGTCTCCGCGAAGCCCGGCGTCGAAGCGGCGTTTGACTTTGCGTTTTCCGTCGAGCACCCGGCCGAGGAAATGGTCGCGTTTCGGTGAATTCTCCCTCTCACAATTTTATTTGCACTCGCGGCGGCAGCTCTCTCTCACCGCAACTTCGTTTCGATCGACGACTGAACCTGATTCCGGCTCCTTCGAACGCAGCCCATCTCCCGCCGACAGTCCCCGTCTCCACTTGTCCTTCTTGGCTGCGCACCAAAATTTGGTTTTGCCTATCTGAGAGTCGTGACAGTCGAATGATTTGATGTAGTCCTTTGTCGTCCACATGATTGTCCGCGCTTCCCCCATGGCGCGATGCTCGATGGCACACCGGGCCGCCACTCTCGTCGTGGCGTTGGTTGACGGACACCGGCGTCGTTCCACCTTCGCGCGAGCCACAGGCCGGCACGACGACGCACTGGAACCCGGAAGAGGCGTCCCTGCTTCCTCACTCCCGACCGGACTCGTCAACGACGACGCCAGTCGGCGGCAACGCCACCACCAGGGCGATCCCGACACGGTTGCCCGTTTGATGGAAGAGACATTCGCGCAAGGAAATGTGCATCTGAAATCGGTCGTCAACATGGACGCGCTGCCAGAGCTGCGATTTAGTCATCCAGAAGTGTGCTTTGTTGGTCACACGCAAGTGGGTAAGTCGAAGGTGTGCAGTTTGCTACTCGGAAACGACCGGCTTTTGCGAGTGGGCAATGCGGCCGGTAAACGCGCGTTGGGGTTGACCTTCTACGCCGTGGGGCGGGCGTTGTGCATCGTCGATGCCCCTGGCTTTGGTGCCTTCAGCCACACATCCCACAAGGCGTCGGATAGCATGTTCCACCAGAGTCTCGTCAAGCAGTACATCGCGTTACGCAAGAACGCCAATCTTAAACGTGTCTATTGGGTTTTTAGTGTGCCGGATTTAATTGCTTACGGTGGTCTGCGGCCTCGGGAAGAAGACATTGCGTTGTTCCTGGCCGCCGAGCGCGTGCCCTTCGTGGCCATTTTGAACAAGGCCGACATTTTGACGACAAAAAGTGCGCGTCAGACGGCGCGTGACCGATTGCGCGAACAGCAGGTCGCTCTCGACTCTGTCGGTGACGACGGCCACGGTGCCGCGAGTGACCATGATGCCGGTGGCAGCGCATCCGCCTCCGAAGGACAGACGCTACTGCTACGGAAGCGCCGTTCGCAGCTCAACGCGCGTCGCAGTGGCGATCTTTCTGTGCTGCCCAAACATCAATCTCGTCACATGCAGCAAATGAGAGATGACTCCGGGGAATCGTTCTTTCGCCCCTTTCGCGACGAGAGCGAGCGGCGCCGTGTGACCGTGATGGCGGAAGGGCTCTTGCCTGCCCCGGTTAGTTGGACAGGAGTCAAACCCGAAGTGGCCGATCGTGCCCGATATACACGCCGCGAGCAGCAGTTAAACGAACACTTCACTGCGGCGATCGAGCTATTACACGAGCGCTTCACACCCACATTGGGCATGCTCCCGGTCTTCACCGCAAACGAGAAAGGTATGACATCGTCCCTCAACGCCATTCGTTGCGACATGATTGATGCCTGTGTGGTGGATCTAGCCGCCTCCTCCCGGCCAGCGGCCGCCGTCAGCGCATCCACACCACCGGCTCTTACGCTTGCAAATTTGCGTTCGATCAGCTATCTGCCACCCACGAGCGAGCGTCGATGCGCCGTGGAGGCCGCGTATCCCGCGAGCATGGAGTTGCCTATCGCCGACGATGCAGTGAGCTCGGAGGCGTATGTGCGCGGACTGCTAGCGGCGAGCAAATTGTCCTATCGTTTGGCAGACTCTGTTTCCCTCGGCCAGGCAGGGCATCATCTTGTGGACACGTCGGCGTCACGGCTAACGCAAGTCTCCCGCGATGAGGCATCGATGTGTTCAAACGGTGTTCGTGCGCGTGATCGCGGACCTTCGGACTCAGCGTTGCTCACGCTGCCAGCAGCATCGGCAACACCAGCAGCCACCAATCGCGAGCGACCCCACGTGGCGGCAGTCGCA
>ERZ1292630.712-Hain-H41-02um-R3-712-length-33900-cov-6_pt1 | contig 33900 bp, 26 predicted proteins | sample MGYA00564408_ERZ1292630 | MGnify/ENA primary metagenome ERZ1292630 (study PRJEB36523, sample SAMEA6512641) | groundwater metagenome | collected 2019-01-08 | study: AquaDiva: Metagenomics assemblies of 32 groundwater samples
TTTCGGCTCCGCCAGCCTCCAGCACCTCTTCAAATGTGCGAAAGTAGGGCTAGGTCTTCGGTCGCGGGCCCAAGCCTGAATTCGGGCGGCCCCGGTCGAAGCGTTGTATCATCGACCATCCCCAGCGCAGCTTCGCCTGCGCCCGTCCTCCTTCAATTTGATCCGGGAGACCACCATGGCCGAAGCCATGATTTTCGATGCAATCCGCACGCCGCGCGGCCGCGGTAAAGCTAGCGGCGCGCTGTACGACATCAAGCCGGTCAATCTGCTCGCAGGCGCACTCAACGCGCTCGCCGCTCGTCACGATCTGGATACCAGCCAGGTCGACGACGTGGTGATCGGCTGCGTTTCGGCCTATGGCGAGCAAGGCAGCTGCATCGGCAAGACCGCGGCCCTCGCGGCCGGCTGGGACTGGAAGGCCGCCGGATTTCAGCTCAATCGCTTCTGCGGTTCCGGCCTGGAAGCGGTCAACCTCGCGGCGCAGAAAATCCGCTCCGACTGGGAGGACCTGGTCGTTGCCGGCGGCGTCGAATCGATGTCGCGCGTGCCGATCGGCTCCGACGGCGGTCCCTGGGCGCAGGATCCCGAAACCAATCTCGCCACCCATTTCATCCCGCAGGGCATCAGCGCCGATCTGATCGCGACGCTGGAAGGCTTCACCCGCGAGCAGGTGGACGAATTCGCCATGGGCTCGCACCAGAAAGCGGCCGCCGCGCGCGCCGCGGGCTATTTCAACAGATCCATCGTCCCGGTGATCGACCGGGTCGGGTTGGCGCTGCTGGAGCAGGACGAAACCATACGCCCGGGCACGACCATGGAGGCGCTCGCCTCGCTGCCGGTTTCGTTCGAGCAGCCGGGCAAGATCGGGTTCGACGCCGTCGCGCTGCAGAAATATCCGCAGGTCGAGCGCATCCGCCACATCCATACCGCCGGCAATTCCTCCGGCATCGTCGATGGCGCTGCCGCGATCCTGATCGGGAGCGAGAAGAAGGGCCGAGAGCTTGGCCTGACCCCGCGCGGCCGCATCGTCGCCGCCGCGATCACCGGCGCAGATCCGACGATCATGCTCACCGGGCCGGCACCGGCGGCCCGGAAGGCGCTGGCGCGCGCGGGCATGACGGTGGACCAGATCGACCTGTTCGAAGTCAACGAGGCATTTGCCATCGTGCCGATGAAGTTCATGAAGGAACTCGGCGTGCCTGCGGAAAAGGTCAACGTCAACGGCGGCGCCATCGCCATGGGGCATCCGCTGGGCGCCACCGGCGCGATGATCCTCGGCACCCTGCTCGACGAACTCGAGCGGCGCAAGCTGCGTTACGGCCTGGCGACGCTGTGCATAGGCGGCGGCATGGGCATAGCCACCATTATCGAACGGCTCTAATAATTCTCGGTGATTGACGGACCATGAACCAAATACGCTACGAAACCGATGCCGAGGGCATCGCCACATTGACTTTCGACAGTCCGGATGGCCCGGTCAACACCATGTCGCAGGCCTGGCAGGCCGATTTCATCGCCTGCGTCGAGTGCGTGATCGCGGAAAAAAACAAACTGCGCGGCGTGATCCTGGCCTCGGCCAAAGCGAGCTTCTTCGCCGGCGCCGACTTGAAGAGCGTGTTGCGCCTCACCGAAAAGGATGCGCCCGAGGCGTATCGCAACATCGAGGCGGTGAAAGCGGCATTGCGCAAGCTCGAGCTTTCCGGCCGGCCGGTGGTGGCGGCGATCAACGGCGCCGCGCTCGGCGGCGGCTGGGAAATCTGTCTTGCCGCGCACTGGCGCATCTGCATCGACGATCCGAAAATCGAGCTCGGCTGCCCCGAGGTGAGCCTGGGCCTGCTGCCGGGCGCGGGCGGGGTGACCAAGATGGTGCGCCTGCTTGGCCTGCAGGCGGCACTGCCGCTGCTGGCCGAAGGCAAGCTGATGCGACCAGGCGAGGCGATGCAGCTGAAGCTCGTCGACGAGCTGGTCGCCGATCGCGCCGCGCTCGCCGCGCGCGCGCGCGACTGGATCGCGGCGAACCCGGAACCGAAACAAGCCTGGGACCGCAAGGAATACAAAATACCCGGCGGCGGCGCGCGCGCTCCCGGCGCCGGCATGATGCTCGCCGTGGCCCCTGCGGTGCTGACGCAGAGGACACGAGGCCTGTATCCGGCGCCCGAAGCGATACTCTCCTGTGCCGTCGAAGGCACGATGACGGACTTCGACTCCGCCATGCGCAACGAATCGCGTTATCTCGCCAAGCTGATGACCGGCCAGGTCGCGCGCAATATGATCACCGCGTTCTTTTTCAACCTCAACGCGATCAAGTCCGGGGCCTCGCGTCCGAAGAACGTGCCAAAATGGAAAGCGTCCAGGGTGGGCATACTCGGCGCCGGCATGATGGGCGCGGGCATCGCCTGGGCCAACGCCGCGCGCCGCATTCCCTGCGTGCTGAAGGACGTCACCCTAGCCCAGGCGGAGAAGGGCAAAGCCTACAGCGCCAAGCTGCTGGACAAACGCATCAAGCAGGGCCGCACCGATGCCGCAGGCGCGAGCCAGACGCTGGGTCTGATCAAGCCGACCGCATCGGCCGACGACCTCGCCGGCTGCGACCTCGTGATCGAAGCGGTGTTCGAAAATCGCGAGTTGAAGGCGCAGGTCACGCAAGAGGCCGAACCCAAACTGGCGGCAGACGGGATTTTCGCCTCCAACACCTCGACCCTGCCGATCACCGGGCTCGCCCAGGCATCGCAACGACCCGATCGCTTCGTCGGCCTGCATTTCTTCTCGCCGGTGGACAAAATGCAACTGGTCGAGATCATCGTCGGCAAGCAGACCACCGACGCAACCCTGGCGCGCGCCTTCGATTATGTGCAGCAGATCGGCAAGACGCCGATCGTGGTCAACGATTCGCGCGGTTTTTTCACCAGCCGCGTGTTCGGCACCTGGGTGAGCGAAGGCCAGGCGATGCTGCTCGAAGGCATTCCGGCACCGGTGATCGAGAACGCCGCGCGCCAGGCGGGCATGCCGGTGGGGCCGCTTGCCATCGCCGACGAAGTGTCGATGAACCTGTCGCAAATGGTGCGCAAACAGGCCACGGCCGATCTCGCCGCCGGGGGCAAGGCCTACAAACAACACCCTGCGTTCGCGCTGGTCGATCGCATGGTGGACGAGTTCAAGCGGCCCGGCCGCGCCGGCGGCGCCGGATTCTACGAATATCCCGCGGGCGGCGAGAAATTCCTGTGGCCCGAACTGAAGCGCCTGTTCGAAAAACCCGGCGCCGCCTGGGACATGCAGGAATTGAAGGACCGCATACTCTATATCCAGGCGATCGAATCGGCGCGCTGCCTTGAAGAGGGCGTGCTCAGAAACGTCGCCGACGCCAACATCGGTTCCATCTTCGGCATCGGCTTCCCCGCCTGGGCCGGCGGCGCGCTGCAGTTCATCAACTCCGTAGGCGTGGCGAAATTCGCCGCGCGCGCCGATGCGCTCGCGGCCAGCTACGGCGAGCGCTACGCCTGCCCGAAGATCGTGCGCGACAAGGCGAAAGCCGGCGAGTCCTTCGTTTGACACGGGCACTCCGGCGATGATCACCCGCAGCGTCTACCGCGAAGACCACGAAATGTTCCGCGCCACGGCGCGCCGCTTCGTCGAGCGCGAATGCCTGCCGCGCCAGGCCGAGTGGGACAAAGCCGGCTGCGTCGATCGCGAGACCTGGCTCAAGGCCGGGCGCGAGGGCCTGCTGTGCACCTCGCTGCCGGAGGAATACGGCGGCGGTGGCGGCGACTTCGGCCATTGCGCGGTATTGATCGAGGAAATGGCCTCGGCCAACATCAGCGGCCCCGGCTTCAATCTGCATTCGGACATCATCGCGCCCTACATCCTGCGCCTGGGCACGGACGAACAAAAGCGCCGCTGGCTGCCCCAGTGCGCGAGCGGGGAATGCATACTTGCGATTGCCATGAGCGAACCCGGCGCCGGCTCCGACCTGAAAGCGATCCGCACCACGGCTGTCATGCAGGGCGAGGAGTACGTGATCAACGGCAGCAAGACTTTCATCAGCAACGGCCTCAATTGCGATCTGATCGTAGTCGTGGCCAAGACCGATCCCGCCGCCGGCGCCAAGGGCGTGTCGCTGTTCCTGGTCGAGGCCGATAGGCCCGGGTTCAAGAAAGGCCGCAAGCTGGAGAAAATCGGCCAGAACGCCGCCGACACCGCCGAGCTTTTCTTCGACGAGGTGCGCGTGCCGGCGGCCAACCTGCTGGGCGAGCTGAACAAAGGCTTCATCCACCTGATGCAGGAGCTGGCGCAGGAGCGCTTCATCATCGCCATCGGCGCGGCCTCGAAGATGGAAGCGATGCTGGCCGAGACCATACGCTATACCAGGGAGCGCAAGGTGTTCGGCCAGACCGTGTTCGATTTCCAGAACACCAAGTTCAAGCTGGCCGATCTGAAAACCAGGGCGGCGGCGATGCGCATCATGGTCGATTATTACCTGGCCGAGCACCTGCGGCGCAAGCTGACGCTGGAAGAGGCGGCGATCGCCAAGCTCTTCACCACCGAGACGCTGTGCGCGGGCCTGGACGACATGCTGCAGCTGCACGGCGGTTACGGCTACATGATGGAATACCCGATCGCGCGCGCCTTCGTCGATGCGCGCGTGTCGCGCATTTACGGTGGCACCTCGGAGGTGATGAAGGAGCTGATCTCGCGCGGGTTGTAGCTCTTGCACGCAACCAAAGGCAAACAGCGTGGAACGGCTGCGCACTAGTGCAAATATATGAAAGATTCAAAACCGGCAAGCCACGCGCCATCTGGCTATCAAACCTGCAGGGATGCCAAGAATGGCAAGAAATTAACGTAGAGCCAGAATCAGCAGAGATGCAGACTCCGCAGCAGAATGCGTACAGGAGGTAATCCATGAACATGCCTGGAATCGAGTTTTTGATCGACCGCATGGGTCGAAAGAAGGCGGTTCCAATTGATTTGAAGAAGCACAAGGCGCTCTGGGAGGATCTCTACGACGCCCATATCGCACATCGCTGCCGCAATGAACCTCGCGAATCTCTGGACTCGGCAAAGAAGCTGATCGAAACCAAAACCAGACGCAAAGCGCGTGGCTGAATACACTGTACACCGTCGCTTTTGCTCGATCGGCGCGCAAAGAGCTTCAATCGCTTGATCCTCCGGCCGCTTTGCGTGTTCTCAAACGCATTGGGATCATCTGATACTGCAGGAGTAACTGCCAACCGGACGAAAGGGGCAACGAGGCCGAACCTTAATGCAACCCTGCTGCGGTCGGTGCCCGGCCTCGTGGCAAACAGCCGGCTTCAGGACCACTACGCTGAGCAAGTCCAGCCGTTAGCTGAGACGATCGAACTTCTCGATGAGCAGAATCTGAGACTCCGAACGGCCCGTGATTTGCTGCTGCCGCGCCTCATGACCGGGTGGATCGCGGTGTGATGGGTCCTTGCGCCAATCCGCCGGACACCTGGATTCCCCAAACCACCAGGGAGTGGCATCAGTGGCTTGCTCGCGAAGAGGAAACGACGGTCGTGGCATATCGCGACAAACTGTCCCTTCTGATAGCAGTGAAGACTGGTGGGCCCAGCCCTCACGGAGCAACCAGACCTGCGAGATACTGGAATCCAAGTCTGGCGCAGTCCTCAGGGAGGGATTCGGCGATGGGGCTTGAAAAGCTTCCCCTAGAAAAGCGAAGGGCCTCCGGAAATTTCCAGAAGCCCAGCGCCGACCGGAAATTGCCAGTCCGACTTGAACTGACTTTATCATAGCGAAACCGGGCACTCCAGCTAAAGCCATGACCCTCGAAGACCAGCACACCGAGCGCAAGTCCTTGCGTAGCGTAACCGGCAGGACCGCCGACTGGGACGATCTGGCGCGCGCCTGTGTGTGTTTCGCCAACGGACAGGGCGGTCGCTTGCTAATCGGCATCGAGGACGGTCAATCGTTGCCGCCGGCTGCGCAACGCTTGCCATCCGATCTAGTGGATCGGCTGCGCAAGCGCATCGGCGAATTGACGGTGAACGTGCAGGCGTTACCGACCCTGCAGCGTGCGGCCGATGGCGGCGAGTTCATCGAGCTGGTGGTGGATCGTTCGCCGAGTGTGGCCTCGACCTCCGACGGGCGATATTTCCTGCGCATTGCCGATACCTGCGTGCCGGTGCTGGGCGACGACGTGCTGCGCCTCGCCAACGAGCGGCCGGGTCGGCCTTGGGAGGCAATGGACAGTGGGGCGCCGCGCGGTGCGGTGGATGCGGAAAAGCTCGCCCGTTTCGTCAAGGGCATTTCCGCCTCCGACCGAGTGAAAGATTCGGTGAAGGAGAAAGGTACCGATGAGTTGCTCACCCACTATGGGCTGGCGAAGGGCAATACGCTCACTTGTCTCGGTGTGCTGCTCGTCGGCACGGCGGTCGATCGGCGCGCGTCGGGGACTGCGCCGCTGGTGCAGGCGATCAAGTACGATGAGCGGGGGCAGAAGATCAACAAGTGGGTGTGGGACGACTGCGCCTTGTCTCCGATTGAGTTGGTGGACGCCATATGGCGCGAGGTGCCGGATTTTCGCGAGAGCTATGAGGTAGCGGAAGGAATGTTCCGCCGCAGCGTGCCGGCCTACGACGAGAAGGTAGTACGCGAGTTGCTGGTGAACGCGCTGATGCACCGGCCCTATACCCAGCAGGGCGACATCTACCTCAACCTGCACCCGGAGCGGCTGGAGGTAGTAAATCCTGGCCGACTGCCGCTGGGGGTGACGCCGCGGAACATGCTGCATGCAAGCCGGCGCCGCAGGTCTGGCGCGGGTGTTCCACGATCTGGGCCTGATGGAGCGCGAAGGCAGCGGTTTCGACCTGATCTACGATCGGCTGCTTTCGCAGGGCCGCCCCGCGCCGCTGCCGGAGGAAGGCGCGGACTGGGTGAAGGTGACGATCCAACGTCGGATCGTGAAGCCGGGGGTGATGCACCTGATGAAAGAAGCCGATGAGCGGTTTCAATTGACCCAGCGGGAGCGGATTACACTCGGCGCCTTAGCCCAGACCGAAGGCATGACCGCCCGTGAACTCGCGGCACTGCTGGAAACCGATGGGACTGATGCACTCGCTCCCTGGTTGGGAAGGCTATTGGAGTGCGCTTTGGTACAGACCAGCGGCAAAACCTCCGGGATGCGCTATTTCGTTACATCAGACTGGCTGCGTGGCGCGCAGCTTGATCACAGAACCACCTTGAGCAGAATTACCCCGCATCGTCTGCAGGCCTTGATTCTGGAAGACTTGGCGCGTTACCCCGACTCATCCAGCGCGGACATCAATCGGCGAATTGGCGCAGAGATTTCCGCCAAGACCGTAAAGCGTGCGCTGGATGGTTTGGTGGACAGTGGCCGAGTGGTTCATGCGGGTGAGCGACGTTGGCGGCGCTATCGGCTCTCCGACCGTGAATATAAAGGACACGAAGCCGGGTAATTGTCATGAGACAGTCCATATTCGCGCCTGCGTGTTTTTATAACGCGCTGATTTTCATAGATATTCATAAAGGACACGGCTCTGGAATGTCCTTTATGAGACGGTGATTTGTCCGATAGCGGATTAGCGTGGCCCTCATCGATATCGACAGCGAACACCGAGGGGATGCGCTATTTCGTCTAGCCTGCCCTGCTGCGCAACGCAAACCTTACTGGTTGGCAACGACACTGAGGCGTATCGAACCGCATCGGCTGGTGGAATTGGTACGATCAAGCGTAGCCGTGATGGGAATACAGCCATTGATCCACTCAAAGTGGTCGTGACCCCGATTGCTAAGTTGGTCATGTGGACCGCAAAGCTTTCGGCCTGGAGTCAGTCATAAAAATTGCAACAAATACATGCACTTGTATTAAGAACCAATTGAGCATAAACTTGTCTCATGCTGTGCAACGCAGTCAGTGATTGTGAAGAGTCACATTTTTATGCCGAGTCTTAGGCATCAGCGACCCAAGGGGGTTGGCAAATGATGATAGTGTGCGCGACCAATTCGAAAACGCTTAGCGCCTTAGGGGATGACATCCTCAATGGGGCGAATCGTAGCTTAGAGCTGTTGAAGGCAATCGAAAACACGATTGCGGCTCTCTGCTATGACCAGCGCTATTATGAGGCATTTACTTCGATAGCTCGGGATGCTGCGGCCAGTCTCCGCAATGCTTCGCGCGTAAAACAGATCGACGCGGACGGCGCAATAGAAAACAAACTATTGCGCGGCCAACAGGCGGCTCATCAGCTCTACGAGAAGTTAATCGAGAAGCGCCAAGGTGCGCTCTCAGACCCACAACTTGCCGACGAAGATGGGGTTGCTGAAGAATATAAAAGGACAATTCAGGTGGTCGCTGAATTACATAACACCATTGACGATCTGCGCCTTGCCCTCGGGGAATACGACGCGGATTTGTCGCCCCACATGGAGGGAAAAGTTTTTTCCTCCAAGGAAAGCATCGAGACCTATTTAGAAACTCTTTAAATGCCGCCTGCATATATCTTAAAGGCGGTTGATTTCGGATTAGATAGCTTTACCAATTCTTGGAAGAAATTAGAACCACCGGTTCAAAAGGAGGCTAGGAAGCTGATAGCCGAAATGACACTGTGCGAAAGGCTGCCGGCAAAACTTCACTTCCATAAGCTTGAGGGATTCAAGGATATATGGACAATTCATGTTAGCGCCGATGATAAATATAAGGCCAGCTTCACAATAAAAAATGGCGTCGCCATAATGAGGCGAATAGGGCTACATGATTGGATAGATAAAAATCCAGAATAAACCCGCTATGGCGGGTTTTTCGTTTTGATGGGCGGATTGTCACGGCATAATCCGGGCGTAATGCGCCGTTTCAACGTGGAGTATTCAGCGTACCTGCTGACCGCAAGCAAATGAGCCAAGCCTGAACCAAAGTCGATGGCCTTGACCGACATCAACAGCGAAGACCGCTTGGTTCAGCAGACCTTCGCTGACCACCTGCGCGACAAACTGGGCTGGGATAGCGCGTACGCCTACAACACCGAGACCTTCGGGCCGAGCGGCACGCTCGGCCGCGCCAACGAGCGCGAGGTGGTGCTGCTGCGCGACCTGCGGGCGGCGCTGGCTCGCCTCAATCCCGATCTGCCGGAATCGGCGCGCGAGCAGGCTATCGAGAAGCTCACGCGCACCGACTTCGCCCGCTCGCTGGTCGCGTTTACGACTACGTATGGCAGCAAAGCGCGGGTGGCCAGAGCACGTATGCAGCATAAGGGCGGCGTCGAGTTGGGCTATTCTCTTCGCACTTTATTCGAGGCAAGCGCCGATCTGAGCCAATTGCTTCCTGCCAGACTAATATCGGATTCACCTGGCGATGCGTATTAATTCTATAACATTACATATGGCCAACCCCAGTGGCCGCCTTGCTTTCAGGCATAGTAGATTATCAATAATAGCAAGTGCTAGAAGTAGCATTGGCCTTGTGTTTTTCAATATATTGTTTGGATACCTGATCGGATGAACGCCGAATTGACCGAACGCCTATTGCGGCTGCTGCGCGAGCGCACGACCGCCGCTCTGGGCACGCTGCGAGCGGGCGCCCCCTTTGTCTCCATGGTTCCGTACGCGATCGCCGCTGACGGCTCGGGTTTCATCATCCACGTCAGCACGCTCGCAGCACATACAAAGGACATGCTTGCCGATGCGCGAGTGAGCCTGCTCATCGCCGAAGCCGAAGGCGGCGAAAAATCGCCGCTGGGCCTCATGCGGGTTTCGGTGCAGGCGACGGCGGAGCGAATAGCGCCTGACTCGCTCCAACTGACCGAATTCAGGGCAGCCTATCTTGTGCGTTTTCCCGATGCGGAGCAGATGTTCGGCTTCGCCGACTTCTCGATATTTCTGTTACGGCCCGGGTCGGCCCGCTTTGTCGCCGGATTTGGCGAGGCGCATTCGGTGTCTGCCGAATCCCTGGCGCGCATACTGCGGCGCTGACCGGGCGCAGGCGAACAACCGGTCCGGTCAGGCCGAAGCGTCCACGGCCTCGCCTATGGCGCGGAAAAATGCGTCGGCGTGGTCAGGATTGATCCACCGAATCACCACCACCATCTGCCGCTCGGGATCGATCCAGGTAATCGAGCTGCCGGCGCCGATGGCGAAAAAACTGGCCGCGGGCGCGCTGGGGAATATGCTGCGCTCCAGATTCAGCCAGATCAGATAGCCGTAGAACGGCGCCTGCGCGCACGGCGTGCGCATTCTGCGTATCCATTCGGACGAGAGCAGCTGCTGCCCCTCGTGCCTGCCGCCGTCCAGCAGCAGTTGGCCGATGCGCGCCTGGTCCAGACTGTTGATCGAGACGCCGCCTCCCCAATGACTGCCGCCGGAAACCGACTGCACCCGGCTGCCGTTCAAATCGATCCAGGAGTTGTCGTAGCCGACCCAGCGCCAGTCGTCGCTTGCGCCCAGGGGACGCATGATCTCGCTGTCGAACACCTGCGGCAGCGCGCTGCCGAACAAATGCAATAGCGCCAGCGACAGCTGGTTGATGCGCACGTCGTTGTATTCCCAGTACGCGCCCGGCGCTTGCAGCGGCCGTGGGTCGCCCTTCTTGCCCGTGGGCGGCTTGCTCTGAAATTGCACCGTCCGATAGCGATCGACCTGATCCGGAACGCCAAAACACTCGCCTTCCCACTCGCTCGTCTGCTGCAGCAGATGCGCCCAGGTGACGCGGCGGTTGTGCTCGCTGTCGAAGCCGATCCCGGGCAGGCGCAGGCATACCGGCTGATCCACCTCGGGTAGCAGTCCGCGGTCAAACGCGACCCCCGCGAGCAGGGCCAGGTAGGTCTTTGCCACACTGAAGGTGAGGTCGGCGCGCCGGGGTTCGCCCCAGGTGACGAGCAACTTCCCGCAGTGCAGGATCGCGCCGGAGACCGGCCCGCGCGGCGCAACCGGCCCCAGCAGCCGGTTCCACGGCGGCGGATCCGCGGCATGCACGCCCCACTGGCCGCTGGTGTCGCGGCTCCAGGTGGTCTCGTGCGCGATGGCGAAGTCTATGGCGCTCCGCAGCGTGGCCGAGCGGGGATTGCCTGCGCGTGATGTCATTTGAACCTGCTCCCTGTCATGGCCCATTCTAACCGTCTGGCGCGCTAGCCCGTCGGCCTGAGCCGCAAGTCTACTTGTGGCGCGGGTCGAAGGCGTCGCGCAGCCCGTCGCCGAGCAGGTTGAACGACAGCACCAGCAGGAAAATCGACAGCCCCGGCCACACCGACATCCACGGCGCGTTGTCGATGTAGTTCTTCGCCGTGTTGAGCATGCTGCCCCAGCTCGGCGCCGGCGGCTGCTGCCCCAGGCCGAGGAACGACAGGCTCGCCTCGGCGATCACCGCGGCGGCGATGGCGAGCGTCGCCTGCACGATCAGCGGCGCGACGACGTTCGGGAGGATGTGGCGCAGCGCGATCCGGAGGTGCGAATTGCCTACCGCGCGCGCCGCCTCGACGTAGTCCTCGACCTTGACCGCGAGCACCTGCGCGCGCGTGAGCCGGACGAATATCGGCGTGGCCGAGATGCCGATCGCGATCATGGCGTTGGTGAGGCTCGGGCCGAGGAAGGCCGCGAGCGCGATGGCGAGGATCAGGAACGGGCAGGCGAGCATGGCGTCGGTGATGCGCGAGATCAGCGCGTCCACCCAGCCGCCGAGGTAGCCGGCGGCGAGCCCGACCGGCACGCCGAACGCGAGCGAAATGCACACCGACACCAGGCCCGCGAGGAGCGAGGCGCGCGTGCCCCAGATGACGCGCGAGAGCACGTCGCGGCCGATCTCGTCGGTGCCGAACAGATAGTGCGCGCTCGGCGCGTGGCGCACCGCGCTCCAGCTCGTGGTGAGCGGATCGTGCGGCGCGACCCAGGGCGCGAATAGCGCCAGCAGCACGAAGAACACGACGCAGCCGAGGCCGACCATCGCGCCGCGCCGCCGCGCGAGGCGCCTGAGCGCGCGCTGCGCCGGGGTGAGTTCGCGCGGGAGGGCAGTTGCGCTTAGTACGGCGCTCACGACTAGCCCCGCATGCGCGGGTTGACGAGGAAGTAGGCGAGGTCGGCGAGCAGGTTGAGCGTGATGTACACCGTCGCGGTGAACAGCACCACACCCTGCACCACCGAGTAGTCGCGGTTGAACACGGCGTCCACGATCAGCTTGCCGAAACCCGGAATGCTGAACACCGTCTCGGTCAGCACCGTGCCGCCGAGCAGCTCGCCGAAGCCGAGCGCGCCGAGCGTGATCACGGGCACGAGCGCGTTGCGCAGCGCGTGCTTCAGCACCACCACGCGCTCGTCCAGGCCTTTCGCGCGCGCGGTGCGCACGTAGTCGGCGGAGAGCACCTGCAGCATGGCGCTGCGCGTGTGGCGCATGAGCACCGCGGCGAACGCGTTGCCGAGCACGAAGGCCGGCATGATCATCGCCGCGAGGTTCGCCTTCAGGTCTTCGAACGGGCTGACGTAACCCGAGGCGGGGAGCCAGCCCAGCTTCACCGCGAACAGCATAATCAGGAGGATGCCGAGCCAGAAGTTGGGCGTGGACAGGCCCCACAGGGCGAACACATTGGCGGCGTAATCCCAGGCCGTGTCTTTCTTCACCGCCGATACGATTCCCGCCGACACGCCGAACACGATCGCGATCACGATCGCCATCGAGGCGAGCTGCACCGTCACCGGCAGCTTCTCCAGGATCAGGTCCACCACCGGCTTCTGGATGCGCACCGACTCGCCCAGGTCGCCGTGCAGCACGCCGTTCGCCCAGTAGAAGTAGCGCATGTACAGCGGCTCGTCCAGGTGGAACTTGGCGCGCAGATAGGCGATGACGTTGGGGTCGTGGTCCTCGCCCGCGAGCGCGGTCGCCGGATCACCGGGCAGTAGCTGCTGCAGCCCGAATATCAGGATGGAGACGAAGAACAGCGTCGGGATGATCGTCGCCAGACGTTGCAGCAGGAACTTGAACATCGGTGCTCCGCGAAACTATTCAGACTTGCATGCCCCGGCAATTGCCGCGCACGCGACGCTGCAAGGTTTTTATCCAAAACCATGTTTTTTGTACGGATGGTTTGTATCCGTACAAAAAACATGGTTAATTCAGGCCTCAAACCTGCGACCGTGGCTGTAGAAGGTGCTGCCTGCGCACAGAGACCGCTTGGATCCCCGATTGCGTACGGATAAAAACCATCCGTACGCAATCGGGGATCTGGAATAAGGTCAAAAGCAGTTTGGCTAGTGTGCGCACTGCGCACGCCGCGCCTTGTGGGCTCCTCAGTTGAACTTCAGGTCCTGCACCCGCACCAGCCCGTCGGGCACGGCGCGCAGGCCGCTCAGCTTCGAGGTATAGGCCCACAGCCAGTGGCGGTGGAACAGGTACACGATGGGCCGCTCCTTCGCCACCACCGCCGCGATCTGCTCGAACAGCTTCTGGCGCTGCGCCGCATCGGTCGTGGCGCGCGAGCGGTTGATGAGCTCGTCCAGCTCCGGCTTGCACAGGCCGGAATAGTTCAGCGGCTGTTTGCAGGCGTGGAAGCTGAACAGGTTGCCGTCGGGGTCGGCGCGGCCGCTCCAGGCGAGCATGTAGGCATCGAACTGCCCCTTGTCGGCAAGATTGAGCGAGGTCGAGAACTCGGTGGACTGGACCTTGACGTCGAAGCCGGCCTCCTTCGCCATCGCCTGCACCACCTGGGCGATTTTCTGCGCGTCTGATGTCGTGGGCGTCATCAGCGTGAAGCTCGGATTGGGCACCCCCGCCGCGGCAAGCAGCGCCTTTGCGCGGGCCACGTCGCGCTTCGGTATCGGCACGTTCTTCGCGTACCAGGAATTATTCGGCGCCACCCACTGGTTGCCGACTTCGGCCTCGCCGTCCATCGCCACCTGCACGATGGCGTTGCGGTCGAGCGACAGCTCGAACGCCTCGCGCACCCTCGGGTCGCGCCCGAGCGGGTTCTTCTGCGCCTGGTCGCTCTTGCCGATGTTGATGGTGATGCCCTGGTAGCCGATCTCGACGATGCGCGAGATCTTGAAGCGGTTGTCGCTCTTCAGCCCCGGCACGTCGGAGGGCGCCATGCGCTCGATGAAATCGAGCTGCCCCGAGCGCAGGTTGGCCAGCCGCACGCTTGCATCCACGATGGGCAGGTAGACCACGCGGTCGAAGTGGATCGCGCCCTTGTTCCAGTAGTTCGGAAAGCGCTCGAGCACGATGCGGTCCTGCGCCACGCGCTCGACGAATTTGAACGGCCCCGAGCACACCGGCTTCGCGCCGAAATTGGCGCCTTCCGCCTGCGCCGCCTTGGGCGACACCATCATGCCGGCGCGGTCGGTGAGCACCGCCAGGAGCGGCGCGAACGGCGCCGCGAGGTTGAGCCTCACCGTCTGCGCGTCCACCACGTCCACGCTCGTCACCGGCGCCAATTCGCCGCGCCGTACCGAGCCCTGCGTGTTCTTGTGACGCTCGATATTGAACTTCACCGCCGCGGCGTCGAGTTTCTCGCCGTCGTGGAACGTTACCCCCTGGCGCAGCTTGATGGTGAGCGCCTTGTGGTCGGGCGACCAGGCGTAGCCGGTTGCAAGCTGCGGCACGATGTTGAGTTTCTCGTCGAGGTCGAACAGCTTGTCGCATAGCGAATTGAACACGATGCGGCCGACGAAAGTGCGCGCCAGCGTCGGATCGAGCACGTCGGGGTCCTCGGCGAGGCCGATGCGCAGCGTGGTCTGTGCCGCCGCCGCGCCTGCGAACAGGGCGAGCGCTGCGACGAGCGGGTAAATGACGGATTTCTTCATGGGGTTCTCCTCCTTGGGTTGTGCACGCGGGCTACTTTACCTCAACTTTTGCCTTAAGTCGTCGTCGGCCGGAAAAACGCCTGCAAGCGCGCTAGGCGCGCGTTTACAGGCGTTTCGGTCACGCCCGGAACGGCGTCCGCCGCCGCGCCGATTTCCTGCCAGAAATGGCAGGCCACCGCGTGGCCGTTTACCGCATCCAGCGGCGGCGCAGCGGCGGCGCAGCGCGGCCGCGCGTACGGGCAGCGCGTGCGAAAGCCGCAGCCCGAGGGCGGATCGATGGGGCTGGGCACGTCGCCCTGCAGGATGATCCGCCGGCGGCGCCGCGTCTCGCCCGGATCGGGCTCGGGCACCGGGATCGCCGACATGAGCGCCTGCGTGTACGGGTGGCGCGGGCGCGCGAACAGCTCTCTCTTGTTTGCGAGTTCGACGATGCGGCCGAGGTACATCACGGCGACGCGCGCGGCGATGTGCTTCACCACCGCCAGATCGTGGGCGATGAAAATGTAGGCAAGGCCCAGGCGCTGCTGCAAGTCCTGCAGCAGGTTCACCACCTGCGCCTGGATCGAGACATCGAGCGCCGACACCGGCTCGTCGCAGACGATCAGGCGCGGCTCGACCGCGAGCGCGCGCGCAATGCCGATGCGCTGGCGCTGGCCGCCGGAGAATTCGTGCGGGTAGCGCTGCGCGTGCCCGGGCGCAAGGCCCACCAGGCCGAGCAGCTCCGCCACCCGCTCCTTGCGCCGCCCGAGGGCGAGGCCGTGCAGCGCCAGCGGCTCGGTCAGCATCTGGCCCACGGTCATGCGCGGGTTGAGCGAGCCGTAGGGGTCCTGGAAAATGATCTGCAACGCGCTCCGGCGCGCGCGCATCGCGCCGTCGTCGAGCGCGTACAGGTCCTGCCCGTCGAAGCGCACCGCGCCCGAGGTCGGCTCGATCAGCCGCAGCACCAGGCGCCCCGCGGTGGACTTGCCGCAGCCCGATTCGCCGACCAGCGCCAGCGTCTCGCCGGCGGCGAGATCGAAGCTGATCCCGTCCACGGCGCGCACCGCCCCGGCCCGGCGCCCGAACAGGCCCCTATGCACCGGAAAGTGCTTCACCAGGTTCTCGACCTGCAGCAGGGGCGCGCTCATGCCAGCTCCAGCACGGCGACATCGAGCGGCGCCTTCCAGCACGCCGCGCGGTGGCCGCCGCCGGTGCCTTTGACTTCGGCGAGTAGAGGCTCGGCGCCGCGGCATTGCTCGACCGCGAACGGGCAGCGCGGATGAAAACGGCAGCCTGCGACCGGCGTCATCGGATCGGGCACCTGGCCCTCGATCGCGATCAGCCGCTGCTGCTCCAGATGCAGCTGCGGAATCGAGCCGAGCAGGCCGATGGTATAGGGGTGCTGCGGCGCGGAGAACAGCGCCGCGGCCGCGGCGTGCTCGACGATGCGCCCGGAATACATCACCGCCACTTCGTCGGCGAGCTCGGCGACGACGCCCAGGTCGTGCGTGATCAGCATGATCGCGGTGCCGGTCTCCTCGCGCAGCGTGCGCATGAGGTCGAGAATCTGCGCCTGGATGGTGACGTCGAGCGCGGTCGTCGGCTCGTCCGCGATGAGCAGCTTCGGCTCGCAGGCGAGCGCCATCGCGATCATCACGCGCTGGCGCATGCCGCCCGAGAGCCGGTGCGGATAATCGTCGAAGCGCCGCTCGGGCGAAGGGATGCGCACGCGCTCGAGCATTTCGAGCGCGCGCCGCTTCGCCGCCGCGCCGCCGATGGCGCGGTGGCGCAGGATGCCCTCGACGATCTGCTCGCCGACGCTGAACGCCGGGTTGAGCGAGCTCATCGGTTCCTGAAAGATCATCGACATGCGGTCGCCGCGCAGCTCGCGCAACCGATCGGCGCCGAGCTTGAGCAGGTCCACGCCTTCGAACAGGATTTCGCCGCCCGAGATGCGGCCCGGCGGCTGCGGCACCAGGCTCATGATCGAGAGCGCAGTGACGCTCTTGCCGCAGCCCGACTCCCCGACCAATCCCAGCGTGCGCCCCGGCTCGAGCGCGAAACTCACCCCGTCCACGGCGCGGAACTCGCCGTCCCCGCCGTCGATAGCGGCGAAAGTGGTCTGCAGATTGCGCACTTCAAGCAGCGCGCTCATGGTCCCGCTTTCTTGCCGCGCGCCGCGGTGTAGCGCTCGATTTCGGCTTCGATCAGCGCGCGGTCGGTGATGCCCGCGGGACGCGCGCGCGTTGGCAGACAGGCAATGAAAGGCTGGTAGCGCTCGAGGCTCTTGTCGTACAGCCGGCGCAGTTCCGCCAGCGGATTTGCGTGGTCGTCCACGCGCAGGCTCAACAGCGGATAGTCCTCTGCGCCGTGAATCAGCAGCGCCGCCGCCTGCTTGCCGCGCTTGTCGCCGCCTGCGGCGTCGCCCGCCGCCAGCGCCGCGATCAGCCGCTCGGCGAACGCAAGCGCCGCGCCGGCTTCATATGCGGCGGCGGTGTCGCGGATCACCTGCGGGCTCGCGAGCATGTTGCCGGCAACCGAGTAGCCTTCGCCTTGCAGCTGCCCGCACCACTCGATGCAGGCCGAGCCGGTATGCGCGGCGATCCGGCCGGCGGCGTCGATCATATGCAACTGCCGGTGCTCGCGCCCTTCGTCGGCAGCGATGAGCGAGGTCACCACCTCCGCCGGAGCGACGCCTTGCGCCATCAGCTCCAGCGCGCGCGCGCCGTAGAGCGGATTGACCAGCGCCTGGGTCGCGATGGCGCCCACGCCGCTGCGCACGTGCGGGCAGAGCACGCCGACCGCGAAGAACCGGCTCGCGATGGCAACGCCAAAGGCTTCGCTGCGATCGCGCGCGACTATGGACCAGGTCATGGGGCGTATTCTAACCGCCTGGCGCGGAAACGGCCCAACGGCGGTTGGCGCAAGGCAACGGAGCTGGCCTGTGATAAATTGCATTCCTGCAATCAATTGAGCGTAAGGCTCATGCCGCCGTCAAACACTCGAACAGAACTGCTGCGTTCAACATGAAAAACGTGATCGTGATCACCGGCGCGAGCCGCGGCATCGGCGCCGCGACGGCGCGTCTTGCCGCGGCGCGCGGCTACGCCGTGTGCGTAAACTATTTGAAGAATCAGGCGGCCGCCAAGGCCATCGTCGCCGACATCGAATCGGCCGGCGGGCAGGCGATCGCTGTCGCCGCCGATGTCGCGTCAGAAACGCAGGTCGTCGAGTTGTTCAAGACTGTCGACCAGCAACTGGGGACGGTCACCGCGCTGGTCAACAATGTGGGCATTCTGGAAACGCAGATGCGCGTCGACGAGATGGATGCGGCGCGCCTGAACCGGATTTTTGCGGCGAATGTCACCAGTTGCTTCTTGTGCGCCAGGGAAGCCGTGCGGCGCATGTCGAGCAAACACGGCGGCAGCGGCGGCGCCATCGTCAACGTCTCGTCGGCGGCAGCGCGTCTGGGATCCGCCGGGGAATACGTGGATTACGCCGCATCCAAAGGCGCCGTCGACACGCTCACCATCGGCCTGTCGCGGGAGGTTGCCACCGAGGGCATACGCGTCAACGCCGTGCGGCCCGGGTTCATCTATACCGACATTCACGCCAGCGGCGGAGAACCCGGCCGGGTGGATCGCGTCAAGGAGTTCGTCCCGATGAAACGCGGCGGGCGCCCCGAGGAAGTCGCCAACGCGATCCTGTGGCTGCTGTCGGACGAGGCCTCCTATGCAACCGGCACATTCATCGACCTGGCGGGCGGCAGATGACGCCTGACAAGGCTCATTTCATGAGCGCGCCCACCCTCGGCTGACCTTTTGAACCGGGTCGTCAGTCTGCGCAGCCATTGCGGCGGTACTGGATAAACGTACAGCTATCATTTATAGTTGCCCCATGGCAACTGTCTCCACCCTGGACACCCTGAACCCGGCGCAGCGCGCCGCTGCCCGCTATGGAGAACGCGCGGCCGGCAACGCGTTTCGCGCCGGTCCCCTGTTGATCATCGCCGGCGCCGGCACCGGCACCGGCAAGACCAATACCCTCGCGCACCGCGTGGCGCACCTGGTGCAAGAGGGCGTGAACCCGCAGCGCATCCTGTTGCTCACGTTCACGCGCCGCGCGGCGGTGGAAATGACGCGCCGGGCGCAGCGCATCGTGGGCGAAGTGCGCGAGGAAGTGAAGCTGCCCTGGTCGGGCACCTTCCACTCGATCGCCAATCGCCTGATCCGGCGCTACGCGGTGCGGGTGGGGCTGGATGCGAACTTCAGCGTGCTCGACCGCGGCGATGCGGCGGACCTGATGGACGTGGTGCGCCACGAGCGCGGGCTGGCCAAAGCGGAGAAGCGTTTCCCGCGCAAGGACACCTTACTCGTTTCGCGCGGCCACGGTGGAGAACATCCTCGGCTTCCCGGCGCAGTATTCACCGCCGGCCGAGGTGGTGACGCTCGAACAAAACTACCGCTCGATCCAGGGCATCCTCGATGCGGCGAACGCGCTCATCGCCGGCGGCGAGCGCCAGTACCGCAAGACGCTGCAGGCGAAGCGCGGCGCGGGCGGGCGGCCGCGCTACGTGACGGTGCTGGACGACCTGGGACAGGCGCAGTACGTGGTGACGCGCGTGCTCGAGACGCGCGAGCGCGGCGTGCCGCTCAGGCGCCAGGCGGTGCTGTTTCGCAGCTCGCACCATGCCGACGTGCTCGAGCTCGAACTCGTGCGCCGCAATATTCCCTACGTGAAATACGGCGGCCTGAAGTTCCTCGAGGCGGCGCATGTGAAAGACGCGCTCGCGCTGCTGCGCTGGGCGGACAATCCGAAGAACCGCATCGCGGCGTTTCGCGCGCTGCAGCTCATGCCGGGCATAGGGCCGGCCGCGGCGGCGAAATGCTTCGACGCGTTCGCGGCGAATGCGCATGCCTGGGCGAGCCTGAAAGCGTTCTCGCCGCCGCCCCTGGCACGCGAGGCCTGGCCCGCGTTCGCGGCGCCAATGCGCGAGCTTGCCGTACCCGAGGGGCCGTGGCAGGGGCAGATGGGGCGGGTGCGCGCATGGTACGAGCCGCACCTTGATCGCCTGCACGACGCGGCGCAGGTGCGCGCCGGGGACCTGCTGCAACTCGAGCGCGTCGCGCAGCAATTCGGCACGCGCGAGCGTTTCCTGTCCGAACTCGCGCTCGATCCGGCGCAGGCCTCGGGCGACCTCGCAGGCTCCCCCATGCTCGACGAAGATTACCTGATCCTCTCCACCATCCACTCGGCCAAGGGCCAGGAATGGGACGCAGTGCACCTGCTCAATGTCGCCGACGGCAATTTCCCCTCCGAGTTCTCGACCGGCCGTCCGGAGCTGATCGAGGAGGAGCGGCGGCTGCTCTATGTGGCGATGACGCGCGCGAAAACCGAGCTTGACCTGATCGCGCCGCTGAAGTACTACGTGACGCAGCAGTCGCGCAGCGGCGACCGGCACGTCTATGGTGCGAAGAGTCGTTTTCTCACGCGCGAAGTGATGGCCTGCCTCGAGCCGCTGACATGGGGCGAAGCCGACACGGAAGCGAGCCCGGCCGGGGGAAAACAGAAGGTCAATGTCGCCGAGAAGCTGCGCAGCCTCTGGTCCTAGATAGTCTGAAGCATTGCTTTGCGGGAATTCCCGCAGGACTTAGCGGCTCACGGCCAGCTTGATGCCGAAGCCAATCAAAAACAGACCGGCGAGCTTTTCCAGGGAACGAGAAATGAGCGGATTCGCGCGCAAACGCTCGGCCAAATAGTGGGTCAGCAGCACTGCCACCAGGCCGTAGGCAAAGGTCAGTGCGGCAATGCTCATCGCCATGAAGGCGAAAGTCTTCAGGCCCTGATGGCGGGTCGGATCCACGAACAAGGGAAAGAACGCCATGTAAAACACGATCGCCTTGGGATTGAGCAGCGTGATCATGAACGCCTGGTGCAGATAGTGGTGCGGCTTGATGTGCAGCACCGGCGCTGCGCCCGGTTTGGCCAACAGCATCCTGCCGCCCAGCCAGGCCAGGTAGACCGCGCCCAGCCACTGCACCGCATGAAAAGCGGCGGGGTATGCGCCGAGCAAAGCAGCGACACCGGCCACGGCCAGCCACATCAGGACCTGGTCTCCCAGGATCACGCCCAAGGTGGCCACCAAGCCGCCGGCGATCCCGCCCTTGCTGGTCGAGGTAATCAAGGCCAGATTCCCCGGACCGGGAATCAGCAGAAAAACAATGATGGCGACGACAAAAGCGCCGTAGTCGGTAACGCCGAGCATGGAAAATTTCCTTAAGGGCGAGGGTGTGAGTTTACCTTACCTTTTTTCACGGGTGCATGTTCATTGCCGCATGGTCGACGGGATGTTTGAGGCAGCACCGCCAAGCACTGCGGACTATGCCGCAAAGTTTGCAACTGTGGACAGTCAGTGTGTCCCCGCGTTGTGAAGTATATGATGGGTCGTAACCGGCGGATGGTTTCGCACCGGAAGCAAGCGCTGATTACAGCCTGGAATTGGAGTATTCGATGACAACACTACCGACAGCAGAGAAATGTGCACGCGAGATATTGGCAATTTTCGTCTGGCACTTTGGTTTGCTCGCAGGTGAAGTTCTGCGCCGCAATAGTTTTCTCACCATTTGGCCGCAAAGAGGCTACCGCCCAAAGGATTTCAAAGTGGGCTTGCAATTTGCAATTGAGAGCGGGTGGCTTGAGTTACTCCCCGGTGACAACTCGTATCGCTTAACCAGAAGTGGTTTCACCGACGGCTGAATTTGATGTCTTGAGGGACGCTACTCAAGCGGGCTTGGTCGATAACGGCCGGGGTGTCGCCGACATCAGAATCGGTCGTTTCCCGGCCGAAATCCGCCGCACCGGTGAATAGCGGCGGATGTCCGCTTCTCGGCCGATCCGGTCGTTCGAAAATTGCCGATTGCGCAATCAAATTAGGCCGTGTCGAGTGTCCGGTCCTGGAAAGCATGATTTGGCGCTACCGATCCGTTGCGGCCACATGATCGACCCGATATTGATAATCCGCTTCGCTTTCCGTGATTCTGGTCACAGCTGGCAGGTATGCTGTCGCCTCAGCGGTGAGCATTAATACCGGTAGAGGATAGACGCGGTGACTACGGCGCTGGCTCATCACGCAAGGGCTTGCCATTGTCCACAACTTGCACGGTCAGGACCTTGATCGGCATGTCACGGGCGAGCTTGTATCCAGAGTGGGGCACGCGTGAGCGCCGGCTGCACAAGCACAGGATTGAAGGGTTGGATCGACGCTTGTGCGCTTCAATTGATCGCACAGATCATCGCTAACTGCGTACTACATGCGCAGTGCTGTGATTGAAGTGCGCAGTTCTGCGATTGACATACGCAGAACTGCGCATATAATGCGTAGAATGAGCCGTCGTAAACTTTTGACCGCCGCGGATGTATGTGAAATTACAGGCTATTCTCGTAACCAGTTGAGAGGTGTACTAGACGAATTGCCTCCATGGCGAGATCAAATCGGGCCAGCCAGAGTAGCGCGCGAATTTAATGCACAAGACCTAATTATCTTGAGTGTTGTGCATGCATTGGAGACCACTTACGCTATTCGTAGAAACGCAATTGCCAATCTAATGTCTCCGCTGCGGGCCGCGTTAGCGGGTCCAAAGCCGGTAAATCGTGAGGCGAGGTTGCTTCTATCGGTCCTCCCTCCGTCGGTTCGTTATATCAAGGACGCTGAACTGGTCGGTGAAGGTTTGGTAGTACCGCTTCTGGCATTTTTTGAACGCGTAGATCACTACAGGCGATATGACATGCCAGGTGGCCATGTGGACCAAGCCGATCTGAAGCTAGGGCCCACCATCATCTCTAATCGAAAGAAACAAAGGATGGCATGACGCTTTCCGGCTCGATCCATATAAGGTGTGCTCAGAAGAAAGGGCATTCATGATCGCAACTAATCGGCTGCACAAAACTCTCGTCGAGTTTGGCTACAAGGCAGCAGACGTCTACGATGGGTATCAATTCGCGGCGGTTGACCAGCCAGATTTACCGGTGCGACAAACTGCGGTCGCTGCCTTTTTCGATAGTCCACCATCGTACCGCAATGCAGCGCTCGGGATTGTGCAGGTGCCCGCCGAAACGTCGGTCGAGAGCGCGGTCGAGGCTCAACGCTCTTTGGGCGCTCCTTTCCTCATTGCGATTAGCGAGAAGTCAGTTAGTGCCTGGAGTTTTACATCGCGAGGTCCAAGCAAGTTCGATGAGGCACCCGTTTCGGAATGGGCAAACTTCAGCGCCAAGCACTCTGGTATTTGGCGTGCAGATGCCGTACGGCGTGCCAAGGCAATTCATCTTCGGGTCGCGCGTCCCTCCCAGCAATTGCTCTTCGATCCGGCGACGCTCTTTACCATTCAAACGCAAGTGCAGTCGGCGCTGGATTCTCTTCTACGGAGTTTCATTAGCTATTTTGAGTCGGTACCGAATAGATCAGCACTTTCTCTTCACAATGACTACCGTGTGCTTTTTCCGTTGGTGTTTCGTTTGTTGGCGGCAAAAATACTTTACGATCGCGAGGATCGACGACTGGCAACAGTCGACCCGAAGAATATTGAAGACGTCATTGACGCCATAAGTAAGCTCTACTCGCTTGCCCCCCTTCCCATTCGGTGGAATGTCACAACTCGAGCGCAACTGAGTGATGCGTGGAAGACTTTGCTCCACGGCCTACATGTGCGCAATATCGCAGCAGACGACTTGGCCTTCGTCTACGAGAACGTGCTGATAACCAAGGAGACGCGCAAGGCCTTTGGTACACACAGCACACCTTCTGCTATTGCCGAGTACGTTGTCCGGTCTTTCAATCTTCCGAACGACGTGAACGTCGAATCGCTCCGGGTCTATGAGCCGTTTGCCGGATCATGCGTCTTTTTAACAGCGGCAATGCGCCGCTTCAAGGAAATGTTGCCCGCGGAATGGTCGCCCTCGAAGATGCACAAACATCTTGTATCGCGTTTCGCCGCGAGTGAAATCGATCAATTTGCATGTGAAATTGCTCGGCTATCCTTGATTTTGGCTGACTATCCGAATGCAAACGGGTGGCATATCAACAACGAGGATTTGTTCGAAGGCCAAGTGCTGACAAATCGTTTGGCTAGCGCGGATATGGTCATTTGCAATCCACCGTTTGAGGATTTCGATGACATAAATGGGTATGGCTCGGCTCACAAACCGGTTGTCGCGCTAACATCGATTCTGGAACGCTCGCCAGCCTATCTTGGGATCGTAATGCCTCCTGGATTTGGCTCTCACAAAAAATATCGTGATCTGGCCAAGAATGTAGTTGCGCAGTATCAGGATGTTGAGTTGCTTGAGTTGCCTGAAGGAACTTTTCGACGAGCCTCTGTGAGCGCAGTTGTACTAATCGCCCAAGATCCCAGGACAACTTCCACGACATCACTTACGACCGTTAGAAAAAGCACTGTCCACCGGACCCAACGCCAGACGTTTGAACAAACTCTTCAACCGTCAACAACGGAATCTATTCAGATACATCCGGTCCAAGCGCCCGGATTCACGGGGTTGACGCCTCTGCGCGACATTTGGGAATACCTTGGCCAAAACCCTCGGTTGGGCGATTTGGCAGATGTTCATCGGGGCCTTGAGTGGCGGGGGGATCAGCGACTGGCCAGTTCGTCCCGGGCAGAGAAAGGGTACCGGAGGGGATTGCATCGGATCGCTGAAAGTCTCGCGCAATTCCGCATACTTCGGACAACGTATCTCAACTGCCGTGAAGAGGCGCTGCGTGGAGGGGCTATACAGCACCGTTGGCAAAACCCGAAGATCGTTTGCAGCGCAATCCGAGTGTCGCGTGGGCCTTGGCGTTTGGCAGCGTGCGTAGACGAGCGAGGCTTGGTTGTGTCTCAGCAATTCTTTGGTATTTGGCTTCGGGAAGGCGTTCACTCCGAATTGATGTTGCCGCCGCTCGCGGCAATCTTGAATTCACCGGTCGCCAATGCATTTAGCTATATTCATGATCCGGAGAAGGGATTAAGAATTGAAACGATGAAGCAACTACCATTGCCGACTCAAGAAGTGGCGCGTGAAGTCAACGCTTTGGTGGAGGAATACGTATCCAACGCAGAGCAAGCCGGTCCTCTATTTCATTCCTCAAATCGGACATTGGCCGACATTCTTATGGAGATTGATGCGAAGATTCTAGCTGCCTACGACCTACCACCAAAGCTCGAGAAGGCGCTTTTGAAATTTATGAACGAGGGCGAACGTCCCTGCCAGCATTCGTTTGGCCCCTATCCGGGCGCAAATGAGTCAGGTGCGATACCGCTCAAGAGACTTCTCGCGAGGGAGGCTGCGGCTCCATCTGTAAAATTGGCGTGGGAACAATTACTAGTTCCGTTACCCGCGGAAGTTGCGGACGTCTTCGATGCGGTTTGATGCATGTATCTCCTAGATACGAGTGTCGTATCAAATGTAGTCAACGCGCGCCAACCTAAGCACCAAAGTGCTCGTGATTTTATTCAGCAGAACGCGCTTTTTCTCGACCAAGTGTACCTGTCGGCCGTTACGGTTTCAGAAGCGGAATTCGGCCTAAACCTGTTAAAGCTGAGACGTCCCGCAGTAGTCGCCGATCTATTAGCTGAGATCGAGAGACGTGTAACGGCCATGGCCATGATGGGGACAATTCTTCCCATAGATCGCCATGTAGCCCGTGAGCATGCTCGACTGCGAGCCGCATATGCTGCGATTAAGGTACCCCGGCAAGTGGCTTCCGGTACGTTTAAAAAGAAGCATGTCGAACTTTGGCATGAAGAAATACTTTCTTCCCAACTACAGATTAGTGAAAACGATATTTGGATCGCCGCGACTGCGCTGACACATGATTTGGTCCTCGTTACAGTCGATAGCGACCATGAGGACCTACGAAGAGCCTGTCCAGAGCTTCGTGTCCATAGGCTCTGAAACGCGTTAGGTGGAAACGAGTTCCAAATTGTTCCCTGGTCCGCTCTGGGTCGAAAGATTGAACTGGCTTTTCTCGGGAGCCGACGCTCGTCCGGGCAGTCCCTATTATCCCAACCAGCAGAGCGCAAACGGCAGCAATGGCCGAGAAGCGGACATTCATGACGATGTGGCTGCCGGTGTGCAGTGGGGCGCGTGCCGGCGGTCGCCTACCATTCATGACCGGCCTAAATCGCGAACGGAGCGTTCGCGCAGACCCGAGGTTTGGAAAATGATGCCGGACGTTTGACCGCGATACCGCCGTCGGGGATACTTCGGCGCATGCGCTTGAGCCCTGTGTCCTTGACGCCTTGGCGCATGTTCAAACAGCATCCACAGCGAGGAACCATGATCCACGAACTGCGTATTTACCACTGCATGCCGGGCCGTCTCGGCGATCTCAACAATCGTTTTGCCAACGTCACTCTCAAGATCTGGGAGAAGCACGGCATCCGCCAGGTGGGTTTCTGGACGGTCCTGATCGGGCCGTCGAACCATGTCCTGTACTACCTGCTCGAATGGGAGAGCCTCGCCGACCGCGAGCAAAAGTGGAATGCATTCTCCGGCGATCCTGAGTGGCTTGCTGCGCGGGCCAAGACGGAGGAGCAGGGGCCGCTGTTGCACCACCTCGAGAACTACATGCTCGCGCCCACAGCCTATTCGAAGATCAAATAAGCGGTCATAGGAAATTCGGCCATGCGCGCGGCGATCCGGCCGGGGCACAGCCGGTCGACTGGCTTGGCCCATCTGTCCATTCGTCGCGCATCGAGGGAGGCGTACACTGAGGCTCTGGACTAATCTGCATTTGGGTGCCTGGTTGCGCGTCGCGGTAAAATGGCAGGGACGCTGCATACGCGGCTAGCCGCGGTTCGGCAGCGTAAGTGTGGCAGATCTGGCAGTAAGGAGTCCCATGACACAGGTGTTGATCGTCGAGGACCACGAGGAGAACCGCAATCTCCTCAAGATGCTGCTCGAGGTCAACGGCTACCGGGTGACGGCCGCGGGCAACGGGCTGGAGGCTCTTGCCGCCGCGCGGCACGATCCGCCGGACGCCATCGTCTCCGACGTGCTGATGCCGAAAATGGACGGCTTCGCACTGTGCCGCGCCTGGATGCAGGATGCAGCGCTCAGGCCCATTCCGTTCATTTTCTACTCTGCGACCTATGTGCGCCCGGACGACGAGCAATTCGCGATGGCGCTGGGCGCGGTGCGCTATCTGATCAAGCCGCTGGAGGCAGAGGTATTTCTGCGGGAGCTGCGTGTGGTGCTGCAGCAGTGGGCCGGGCACGCCGCGCCCGTCCCGGCCGCGCCGCTGGATGACGCCGCGGCCCGCGCTCTGCACGAGCTGGCGCTTGCGCGCAAGATCGAGGACAAAATGGCGCAACTGGAGGCGGCGAACCTCAAACTGCGCGAGAGCGAGGAGAGATACCGGCGCATCTACGACAGCCTGCAGGATGTCTATGTCGAGACGAGCCTGGATGGAACCATATTGGAGATCGGTCCCCAGGTGGCGACGCTGTCACAAGGGCAATACAAGCGGGAAGATCTCATCGGCAGTTCAGCGGACGCCTTGTATGCCGATCCCCGCGACCGGGATGCCATCCTGCAAGCCATCAAGCAACGCGGCCGGGCTATCGACGTGGACGCGACCTTCAGGAACCGCGACGGGTCCCTCATTCCATGCTCGGTCTCCGCCACGATCGTACGCAGCCCCGATTACGAAGCAAGGTTGGTCGCTACCTGGCGCGATGTCAGCCGGCGTAAGTGACAATCATTGAGCATCGTCAAGATGCATCCTGGTTGACGGACTAGGCTGGGTGCAGGTGGCGCGGCCAATCGGGGCCGGCCGCCCGTCCATGCACATCCACAGGCTCATCGCCGACCAGGCTCTCGCCAGCCTGAAAACCTCCCTCGCCGGCCTGGCGCGGCCCGAGGCCGCGCGCCGGCTGCTGGAATTCGGGCCCAACCATGTCGAGGAGTTGGCCCGCGAGCATCTGCTGCTTGGTTTCGCGCGCGAGTTCACGCACTTCTTCGCCCTCATCCTCTGGGCAGGCGCGGCGCTCGCGTTTCTCGCCGAACATTTCGATCCCGGCCAGGGCATGGCCAGTCTCGGGGTCGCAATCGTCGGTGTCATCGTGATCAACGGCATTTTCTCCTTCTGGCAGGAATACAAGGCCGAGCGGGCAGTCGCGGCGCTGCGCCAGTTGCTGCCGCAGAAGGTGAAGGTGCAGCGCGACGGCGCAACCATCGAGATTCTCGCCACCGAGCTCGTGCCCGGCGACATCGTGCTGCTGGAGGAGGGAAGCTTGGTCCCGGCCGACTGCCGTCTGGTCGAGGCCTTCGCGCTGCGCGTGAACACCGCGACGGTCACCGGCGAGTCCCTGCCCAAGGCGCGCAATACCGACCCGAGCACGGAGGAATCGCCGCTCTACGCAAAAAACATCGCGCTCGCCGGCACCTCGGTGGTGTCGGGTCAGGCGCGCGCGGTGGTGTACGCCACCGGCATGCACACCGAGTTCGGCAGGATCGCGCATCTCACCCAGACGGCAGCCGAACCCAGTTCGCCGCTGCAGCGGGAAATCGCGCGGCTGTCGCGCATCGTCGCGGCTCTGGCCACGGGCATGGGCGTCGCCATGTTCGCCATCGGTGAAGCGCTGGGGCTGCCCACCTGGGAGAACCTGCTGTTCGCCATCGGCATCATCGTCGCCAACGTGCCCGAAGGCCTGCTGCCAACGGTGACGCTGTCTCTGGCGATGGCGACGCAGCGCATGGCCAAGCGCAACGCCCTGGTGCGCCACCTGCCCGCGGTCGAAGCGCTCGGCTCGACCACGACCATCTGCTGCGACAAGACCGGCACGCTGACGCAGAACCGCATGTCGGTGAAGCGCCTGTGGCTAGGCGGCGGATTCGTCGAGCCGGCCGATCTCGCGGCGCAACCGCGCCTCGCGCAGGATAACCGCCAGTTGTTCGTCAATGCCGCGCTGTGCCACAACCTGAATGAGGTGGACGAGCACGGCCAGCGCAAACTGCTGGGCGACCCGATGGAAGTGGCGCTGGCCGGCCTAGGCCGGCAAGTGATCGGCGACCTCGGCGGTTTCTCGCGCAGCGACGAGATCCCGTTCGACACCGACCGCAAGCGCATGTCGGTGCTGTGCCAGACGCCGCAGGGACGCGTGCTCTATTGCAAGGGCGCGCCGGAAACCGTGCTCGCGGCCTGCGACTTCGTCCAGTTCGATGCCGGGATTGCGCCGCTCGACGCCGCGGCGACGACGCGCCTGCTGGCGGCGCAGGACGTGATGACCGAGGCTGGCCTTCGCGGGCTCGCTTTTGCCCATTGCCAGATCAACGACGGCACGCCCGCCGAGGAGCGCGGCATGACGCTGACCGGGCTCATCGGGCTGGAGGACCCGCCGCGGCCCCAGGTGCCCAAGGCCATCGCGCGCTGCGCCAGCGCCGGCATTCGCATCATCATGGTCACCGGTGACCACCCGCATACCGCCCTGGCCATCGCGCGCGAGATCGGCCTGGTTAAAACCGCGCTACCGGTGGTAATCAGCGGCGACCAACTGCGCTCCCTGTCGCCAACGCAACTGCAACTGGCGCTCGATGCGAAAGAGATCATTTTCGCGCGTGTCGCCGCCGAGCAGAAAATGCTGATCGTCCAGGCGCTTAAACAAAAGGGCGAAATCGTCGCGGTCACCGGCGACGGCGTGAACGACGCCCCGGCGCTGAAAACCGCCGACATCGGCATCGCCATGGGCATCGCCGGCACCGACGTGGCCAAGGAAGCGGCCGACCTGATCCTGCTGGATGACAACTTCGCCAGCATCGTCGCCGCGATCGAGGAAGGGCGCGCGGTGTTCGAGAACATCCGCAAGTTCCTCACCTATATCCTCAGTTCCAACATCCCCGAGGTGGTGCCCTATCTCGCCTTCGTGCTCTTCAGGATCCCGCTGCCGCTCACCATCATCCAGATCCTCGCCGTCGATCTCGGCACCGACATGCTGCCGGCGCTGGCCTTGGGCGCCGAGAAACCCGATCCGGGCGTGATGAACCGCCCGCCCAGAGCGCGCGGCGAGCGGCTGCTGTCCTGGGGCCTCCTCGCCCGGGCGTATCTGTTCCTCGGCGTGCTGGAGGCGGCGGCGTCGATGGCCGTGTTCTTCCTGTTCTTAGACGCAGCCGGCTGGCACTACGGCGAACTGCCCGGCAAGACCGACCCGCTGTATCTGCAGGCGACCACTGCGTGCCTGACAGCCATCGTCGTGACCCAGGTGGCAAATGTCTTCCTCTGCCGCCACCCGCTGAAATCGTCGCTGTCGTTCAGCCTCCTCAGCAACCCGCTCATCCTGCTCGGCATCGCGGCGGAGCTGGGCCTGATCCTGTTCATCGTCTACACCCCGGCAGGCAACTGGCTGTTCGGCACGGCACCGGTGGGGCCGGAGGTCTGGTTGCTCGCGGTGGTGTTCGCGGCCGCGATGTGGGTCCTGGAGGAAGCGCGCAAGGCATGGTTGCGTCGGGGCGCGCGCTCTGGCGTAAACTAGACCGGGGGAACGGTCTGTTTTCGTGCAACTCCTTTCGCATCAGGACAGGTCAGTATGAGCGCAGAGAAACCAAGCAATATCGACCGCGCCGCGATCATGGATCACGCGCAGCGCACGGCCGAGCAAACGGCCCTGCGCAAGGTGCGCAAGACGCTGGATCGGATTGAACAGGCCGAATCCGCCGAACGCAGGACCTTGCGCAAGGTTCTGATCGTGTGCGCGCTATTGCTTGCTCTCGGGAGTTGGCTTTTTTGGGAACTCCTATTCAGCGACCGGGGCATGCCGAAGCCGCCGCCGATGAAGATTCCGCAGAAGCTGCAGCAACAGCAATGACGACATGCCGCGCGTTCGGAGCTTTCCCCCCATAGTCGATGCCAAGGCCCGCATTCTGATCCTCGGCAGCATGCCGGGGAAGGCATCGCTCGCGGCGGGACAATATTATGCGCATGCGCAGAACCTGTTCTGGCGCATCCTCGGCGACGTCACCGGCGCCGATTCGGCGTCGCCCTACGAGGCCAGAGCCCGGGCGCTGAAAGCCCGCGGCATCGCGCTATGGGACGTGCTCGCGTCCTGCGCGCGCGAGGGCAGCCTGGATTCGGCGATCGACGACGCGACCATACGGCCCAACGATTTCGCCGCGTTCTATCGCACGCATCCGCGGATTGCGCATGTCTTTTTCAACGGCGCCAAAGCCGAGGCCTGCTATCGCAAGCACGTGCTGCCGGTACTCGCGGGCGGACCGGCACCGCAGAGCTATCATCGCCTGCCTTCGACCAGCCCGGCCAACGCGTCGATATCGGGTGCGTACAAGCTAAGGATGTGGAAGCAGGCTCTGCGGCAAGCTCTGGCGGGGCGCTAACTTCGCGCTGACGCGGGCCGAACGCCGAGCAGCGCGGCGCTCTCAGCTATCTGGCATCAGTGCGCCGCCCGCGCGAAAGCCTTCGATCTCGGTCTGGTCGAAGCCCCAGTCGGCGAGCGCCTGCGCTCCGCCTTCCCCGCGGCGCGGCGCGCCGCGGCTAACGGCGCCCGGGGTGCGCGAGTAGCGCGGCGAAGGCGCGGGTTGGGTCACGCCGTCGATGTCGATGAAGGCGCCACGCGCTTGATTGTGCGGATGCTGCGGCGCTTCGGCCAGAGACAATACCGGCGCGAAGCACACGTCGGTTCCTTCCATTTCGCGGCACCACTCGTCCCGCGTCTTGCGCTTGAACGCGGCGGCGAAAGCAGCGCGCAGATCGGGCCAGCGCGCGAAGTCGAATTGTCCCGGCAGGGTGGCGGCATCCAGGCCCAGGCGCGATAGCAGTTCGGCGTAGAAGCGGCCCTCGATAGCCCCGATGGCCACGTGCTTGCCCTCGGCAGTCTCGTAGGCGTCGTACCAAGGCGCGCCGGTGTCGAGCACGTTGACGCCGCGTTGATCGCGCCAGTGGCCGGCGGCGAGGCGCCCGTAGAACATCGCCATCAGGCTGGCCGCGCCCTCGCTCATGGCGGCGTCGATCACCTGGCCCTTGCCCGAGGCGCGCGCCTCGAATAGCGCGCAGGCGATGCCGAATGCCAGAACCATGCCGCCGCCGCCGAAATCGCCCACCAGATTGAGCGGCGGCAGCGGCGCCTCGCCTTTGCGGCCGATGGCGTGCAGCGCGCCCGACAGCGCGATGTAATTGATATCGTGGCCGGCAGCCTGCGCCAGCGGCCCATCCTGCCCCCAACCGGTGATGCGGCCATAGACCAGGCGCGGATTGCGCCCGAGGCAGGCGTCCGGACCCAGGCCCAGGCGCTCGGTGACGCCGGGGCGGAAGCCCTCGATCAGCGCGTCCGCCTTCGCTGCCAGCGCCAGCACGGTCTGTATCGATTCGGCTTGCTTCAGATCGAGCGCGATCGAGCGCCGGCCGCGCGACATGATGTCGTACTTCGGTTCCACCGGCAGTCCCAGATCGTTCGCCTGCAGGCGATCCACGCGCAGCACGTCGGCGCCCATGTCGGCGAGCAGCATGCCGCAGAATGGCCCCGGGCCTATGCCTGCGATTTCCAGCACCTTCACCCCTGTCAGTGGCCCGCTCATTTTGTTCTCCTCGGCTTGGAATCGGAGCCAACATAGCAGATCAATGTTCGGCGTGGCAAAAAAATTGCACCCTCCCCGGCCTCGCCGCGCGCAAGCGCTTTCGACTGCGCTCGCAGAGCCGCGCATCGAGTCGGGACCGGGCGTCAGGGTGCTACAATCAGCGTTACTCATCGAGCCACCGCTCATCTAGCCACCGGAAGGCCCCCCATGGATCTCAATTACACCAAGGAAGAGCAGGCGTTTCGCGAGGAAGTGCGCACTTTCATACGCGACAATCTGCCGAAGGACATCGCCGACAAGGTGCTGCATCACAAGCGCCTGGTCAAGGACGACTGGGTGCGCTGGCAGAAAATCCTGTACAAGAAAGGCTGGGTCGCCCCCAACTGGCCGAAGGAGTACGGCGGCTGCGCCTGGACGCCGATCCAGCAGCACATTTTCGAAGATGAATGCGGCTACGCCGGAGCACCGCGCGTGATGCCGTTCGGCCTGGTGATGGTGGCGCCGGTGATCCAGCATTTCGGCAGCAAATGGCAGAAGGAGTATTACTTGCCGCGCATCCTGTCTTCCGAAGACTGGTGGGCGCAGGGCTATACGGAGCCGGGCTCGGGCTCGGACCTGGCTTCGCTCAAGACCCGGGCGCAGTTTGTAAAAAGCGGCGAGGGCGATCATTACATCGTCGACGGCCAGAAAACCTGGACCACGCTGGGCCAGCACGCCGACATGATTTTCTGCCTGGTGCGCACCGACACCACGGTAAAAAAGCAGGAAGGCATCTCCTTCCTCCTGATCAACATGCGTTCCCCCGGCATCACCGTGCGCCCGATCATCACCCTGGACGAGGAGCACGAAGTCAACGAGGTGTTCTTCGACAACGTCAAGGTCCCGGCCGAGAACCTGGTGGGCGAGGCGGGCAAGGGCTGGACCTACGCCAAGTTCCTGCTCGGGCACGAGCGCACCGGCATCGCGCGTGTGGGCGAATCCAAGCGCGAGCTGGAGCAGTTGAAAGCGGTCGCGGCCAAACAGTTGCGCAACGGCAAATCGCTGATCGAGGATCCGCGCTTTCGCGACCGCATCATCCAGGTCGAGGTCGATTTGATGGCGCTGGAAATCACGCTGCTGCGCGTGCTGTCTTCGCGCACCAAACCCGGCCCCGAGGCCTCCATCCTCAAGATCAAGGGCACGGACGTGCAGCAGGCGCTGACCGAGCTGACCATGGAAGCGATGGGACCGTATGCGCTACCCTTCCGCCCGGAGGCGCGCGACGCCGGCTGGCACGGCGAACCGGTCGGGCCCGATTATGCCGGTTCGGCCGCCGCGGTCTATTTCAATTACCGCAAGACTTCGATCTACGGCGGTTCGAACGAGATCCAACGCAACATCATTTCGCAAATGGTTCTGGGACTCTGATCATGGATTTCATTTTCAGCGAAGAACAGCAGCTGCTGCGCGACAGCATCCAGCGATACATCGGCAAGGAATACGGCTTCGAGGCGCGCAAGGCGATCATGGTGTCGAAGCAGGGCTTTTCCGACAAGGTGTGGGCGCAGTTCGCCGACATGGGCCTGC
>ERZ1292630.588-Hain-H41-02um-R3-588-length-37268-cov-26_pt1 | contig 33831 bp, 33 predicted proteins | sample MGYA00564408_ERZ1292630 | MGnify/ENA primary metagenome ERZ1292630 (study PRJEB36523, sample SAMEA6512641) | groundwater metagenome | collected 2019-01-08 | study: AquaDiva: Metagenomics assemblies of 32 groundwater samples
GATTGACGATGTTATTACTTAAACGTACAGTTCATTTGAGCACGCTCATGCAGATAGGAGCCGGCATGAATGCTGCATGCAAAACGTTATCGAGGGTGATTCAATCGGTTGGCGCAGGGCTTGATAGCCAGGCATCCGACCGGTCTACATAAAGAAAGGGTCACTGCGGTTGCAATTGTAACGCAGCCAAACGCGCATATAACTCACTGGATTGGAGTAACTCAGCATGCGTCCCCAACGCATCCAGATGTCCATGATTAAGCACGGCAATACGATCCGCTGATTGCACGGTGGCCAATCGATGGGCAATGACCAGTGTTGTTCGATTAAGCATCAGACGTTTGAGCGCCTGTTGCACCCAGAATTCACTCTGCGCATCCAACGCGCTGGTAGCCTCATCCAGCAGAAGAATCGGTGCATCGGCTAACAGAGCGCGGGCGATGGCCAGCCGTTGCTTCTGGCCGCCGGACAGTCCCAATCCTGAATCTCCCAACAATGTTTGATAACCCTGCGGCAGCTTGCAGATAAAATCGTGCGCGTAGGCTGCATCGGCAGCAGCCTCCACTTCGGCATCGGTGGCATCGGGGCGTGCATAGCGCAGATTGTCGCTGATCGTGCCATAAAATAACGCCGGGTTTTGCGACACCAAGGCAAAGCAGCGGCGCAAAGCAAAGGTATCCAGGCGCCGGATATCAAACCCTTCCAGCTTGATACCACCGGATTGGCTGTCAAAGAAACGCAGCAGCAGGTCAAACAGTGTTGATTTTCCCGCACCGGAAGGGCCTACCAGCGCCAGCGTCTCTCCCGCCTGGATGTGAAGGGTTAGATGATCAATAGCAAGCACCTCGGGGCGGGAAGGGTAGGCAAAACACAATTGGTCAATGCCGATATTTCCAGATACTTTCGGCAATGGATGGGGTCTCTCAGGCGATTGAATCAGATTAGGGGCCTGTAATAATTCCATCGTCCGTCCGGCTGCCCCGGCAGCGCGCTGTAACTCGCCAATCACTTCCGAAATAGAGGCGACAGCGGAACCTACAATGACGCTATAGAAAACGAAAGCAGCCAGTTCGCCCCCGCTGATACGGCCTTCGATCACATCGATGCCACCCACCCACAGCATCAAACCCACGGCACCCAGCACCAGCAGGATGACGATAGTGACAAGCAAGGCGCGTTGCAGTGTGCGCTGCTTGGCGACGGCAAAAGCCTCTTCGACGTGATCGTGAAATTTGCGCTGGTCGATGGATTGGTGATTATAGGCTTGCACCGTTTTAATCTGCCCGAGCACCTCACCTACATAAGCGCCGACCGCAGCCACTTTGTCCTGGCTTTGGCGCGATAAATGACGCACCCGGCGGCCAAATATCAAAATGGGAATCACCACCAGCGGCACGCAAATCATCACCAGCGCGGTCAGTTTCGCATTGGTGATGAATAACCAGATAATGCCGCCGATCATCATGATCAAATTACGCAATGCGAATGATACGGAGGACCCGATCACGGTTTGCAGTAATGTCATATCGGCGGTCAGGCGCGACTGTATTTCGAGACTGCGGTTTTCCTCAAAAAAACCTGGATGCAGATGAATGAGATGGTTGAATACCTTGCGGCGGATATCCGCAATCACCCGTTCACCTAACCAGGTGACCCAGTAGTAGCGGGTGAAGGTACCGGCAGCCAACGCAATCACCAATAGTAAAAAGATCACGACATATTGACTCAACAGTTCTTTGGATTGGGTGGCAAACCCCTGGTCAATGAGCAAGCGGATTCCCTGTCCGATCGACAAGGTAATCGCCGCCGTAAAGAATAAAGCCAGCAAACTGTAGATGACCTGGCGTTGATAGGGCGCGATAAACTGTATCGCTTTTTTTAAGGCTTGCCAGCGGGTTTGAGTTTTATGGGGATAATCGGTCATGAAGGGTTAATCAAATTGAGAAAGAGAACTTGAACCACTCAACCTTGAAGGGCCGGTAATGATGGGCCAATTTCTCCGGTTTCTGCAAGACCGGTATCTGCTTGCGTTCGGCGCAATAAGAATTGCGCTTTGCCTTGTTCAAGCCACTTCAAATTTGATGGGTTCTAAATCATCGGTGTTTACCGTCTGCCGCGCTTTCCACAAATCATAATGGTTCTGCAGCAAAAGCCAGCTTTCCGGGGATCTGCCAAGCACCTTGGAAAGCCGGATAGCCATTTCAGGTGAAACATCGGAAACACCGTTGATTAAGCGATTAAAGGTGCTAAAGGCCACGCCCAAACGCTTGGCAATCTGATTGCCGGAAATATCATCAAACGGATCAATGTACGTTCTTTTGATCAACTCGCCGGGGTGCGGCGGGTTATATGGCTGGATAGCCATCAGTGATAATCCTCATAGTTCACAACGGTTGCATCACGTCTTCAAAACGGAAAATAATTCGCCAGTTTTTGCTTACATCTATGGCCCAATGTCCTTCCAGTTCATCTTTCAGTTGATGGAGCCGATAGATAGCCTGAGATGTCCATATATCTGTGAATTCAAATGCGTAGGTTGGACTGAGAAACGAAGCCCAACGCAATTAAGCTTCATGTATCTAAATGTTGGGCATCTCTTCGCTCAGCCCAACCTACGTGCTGCCTAACATTTAAGTTAGGTATCATTTTCTTCAGCCCCATTTTCTTCCCGTTCGATAGCAATCTCATCAAGGCTTTGGCCGTGCCTATTAAGAAGCTCCCAAAGATCAGCATAGAAAAAGTGGTCGATGGTTTTGATGTGCTGTGAAAGCAAAGCATCTTCAACCATATTCGGGCGAATGTCGCAGTAATACACGCCGTCCAATGGATTCAGCTTGACCGTATACGCCTTAAAGTGACCGGGCAAAAACGTTGCGCTTATCCCATATTCATTTTCTCGCTTTGCTTTCTTCCGTTGAACATCATTCAAGAAAATGGCGATATGGGGTAGGGCAGTATCAGTGAGGCGGTTGTAAAGAAACTTGTCCATGAAGACCTTGTCGATTCGGTCTTTACTGGACGTTTTCACCGAGCCAATAATTTTCAGTTCGTCGTCTTTGCTTAACAACAAATCGTGCTGATAGCTGGATTTGAAAAGCTCTGTTCCATCCACATCTTTTACCGGAACTTGCATCGTCCCTGATACGCAGTTCACATTAAGCGACACGATCAGCAACCGGATGAGCCGCTCAAATAAATCGCCATTCACCTTTCTGGCTTGATTCGATTTCCCGGCAGGCAGTCCATCTAATGCGGCACCAATAGATTGTTGAAGCGTGTAGATGGTGCGAATCAGGTTTTCTCGCAAATCGTCCGATGGCCGCTGACCATCTCGCAATTGTTCAAGCGTCATGCTGAACTGTTGTGCCGCTTGGGCGAAGCCTTCGGCATCGTACATAAGGCGAGAATTCAGCGGGCGCGTGATGTTGAAACTACCCTCTTTCCGGTATTGGAAAAATTGATAGTGGCTTTCGTTCTGCGACACGATGCGCGCCTGCAATCCGGTATCGACGTATTCCAAGTAACGTGTGCAAAAATCAATGTACTGCTCGACGGTGTGAAACCGTTCTTTGTCAGTGGCATGATTCACTAAGTCGGAAAGACTCATCGGATAGATTCCCTTCGTTCTGCTGTTTTTCGGTCGTGTGCTATCCATTCATCTTTCGTCATACGTCGAACGCTTTCAAGCCTTTCAATTGCCCATTGGTTGTACTGCGGATCAAGATCGCAAGCCATCCAGTGCCGGTTAAGCTGCTCGGCCACAACTGCGGTTGTGCCTGACCCGGAAAATGGGTCAATGACTAGATCGCCCTCACTAGATGATGCCAGAACAAACTTACGCACCAACTCTTCCGGCTTTTGCGTAGGGTGCGGCGTTTTTTCTCCCATGCCGTTACACGTTGTCGGAATGTCCATCACGTCCTTTGGCTTTGCCCCTCTGGGGTGTGGCGTCCAGTTGTCACGTTGTTTATTTGCCCCCTTACCATAGGCGCTTGTCTCTGCCTGCGGATGGGATGGGTATTTCAGCGTGTGCGCCCCATAAGGTGTGCGTACATCGTCAATATTGAGTTTGGCTGCATCAGACTTACGGAAATGGATGATGCTTTCGTGTGACCGCCCCCAATCGTTGCCCAAATTCGCCTTGTTTTTGTAGTGCCAGATAAGCCAGCGGCAATACTTGAAATATTTGGAGGCAGGGTGCTTTAAATCAGCAAGAATTTCAGAGAAGCCACACACATACAAAGACCCAGCAGGTTTTAACACCCGTGAGGCTTGCTTTATCCACTTGATAGACCACTCAATGTATTTTTCTTGGCTATCAAAATTATCCCAGTCGGCTTTTTTGATATTGTAAGGTGGGTCAGCAAAAACAAGATCGACGCTAGCGTCATCAAGAGATTCCAGCCAGTCAAACGAATTGCCTTGATACAAACGCCCATTCTGGTGTTCATATTGCAGTTGGAAGCCTTCGGAAACGGGCCTAAAAGGCATATCCCCGTTCGTCGGCTGCCGCTGTGCATCTTTAGTTTCAACTAAAGTAAGTTGTTCCATTTTTCCGCTACCGCTATGAAGTGATGCCATGATACCTAACGTGTCGGTGGACCGCCGGGTTATGCCTACGTGTCGAGTTCATGAAGAATTAGTTCCCGAGTAATTTCTACCGAAGCGCGGACATCGTGAAGATCGAATTCGTCCCACTGCGCATGCGTCGCCTTGGTTCTAACATGGGCAGCAGCTCTAGCGCGCTTTGCTTTTGTTGCTGTAAGGACGCCAATCTTTACAAGGGTTGAAATCAACGTATCAAGGTTGATGTCCTTTTCAGATTCTTGATGTTTTCTACAGATACGCCTCAGACAGTCTTCAAACACAACGCCAGCGATTACACCAGCTTCTTGTTTTCTGCCGTCAGAAAGATAGGCGTCTGCGTGGTCAAGGAAATCATCAAATGTTTCCGCGCTGGCACGGTCGGCAATAGACATCAGCAAGCCCGCCTCGATGTCTTTCATCAGTACTTGGAGAAGACAGCGAAATTCGTATACGTCATCGGGCAGAAGATAGCCAGAATCTCGTTGAGCAATTTCGTCGGCGCGTCTTCTGTACGGATTGGTTTCGTCTGGACATAGAACGCCGACCAAATTGAGCGCGGACGTTATCCAAGCTCGGCATTCGCGAACGTCTGTTTCAGACACATGATCGTCAAAAATTCCATCGCGTATCTCGCGGGCTTCTGTGATCAGTGCGACAACGCGGTCGGCAATGCGGGTGTCAGTAGGCATAACGTTTAAATTGAGGGACACCCCTTCAGGGGCGAAGCCGTGAACGAAGTGAGCGGTGTTCCCTCCAATGCGGCGTTCTCTGACATGGAGTGCGGGTCAATGCACAATCGCCTGGTCAAGCCAACTACGGGAAAACCAGCCTTGAAAACAGTGCTTTTACTCCGGAGCGCGGCTTGTGTGTCCGCATCAACACCTGCGGTGTTATACGCGCGCACAACTTGCGCTCCGCACATTAGCATTTTTTCTTTGTTGTATAAACCTACTCTATTTCTCATATACTGAAGGCTTTTTCCTTTGTTAACAAAGCGCTCTATGTTAGGGAACGTAATATATACGACATTATGTGTCCAATAATTCCGCTGAGATGTCATATATCATTCTTCAGCATCAATTATCCTATTGTTTTTTTTTGATAAAACAAAGAGACAGACAGACAATTCAAATTAGCAAATACGACATTTACATAAGAAAACAATAAGAATCAGTATCGATTGCTGTTTTATCGATTCCATTCAGAGATATAGCATTAGCCAATTCTTTTCTTTAATCGCTGCGTTTGGTCACTTCCAGTAAATGATACCCAAATTGCGTCTTGACCGGCCCTTGCACTTCACCCACCGGCGCACTGAAAACGACCGTATCGAATTCCTTAACCATTTGCCCCCGGCCAAATTCACCCAGTTCACCCCCTTGTTTGCCGGATGGGCAGAGTGAATGTTCTTGTGCCAATTCACCAAAATCGGCGCCATTTTCAATTTCCGCTTTCAGGTTGTTACATTGTTCTTCGGTTTTGACCAAAATGTGACGTGCGCTGGCTCGTGCCATCAGTTTCTCCTCTACTTTTATTTTTAAAAATTATTTCTGTTACATGGTACATTTAAACACAAATTGACCGGTTTATTAAAACACTGCTCCAATTTTTATGCCGGTATCCAAATAATAAGGTTATGTTTCAATGAATTCTAAAGATACGGTGGCGTCATCGAATAGGCTGGAGTTATGCAATATCACTAAAGCCTACGCCGAAGGGCGGAAGGTATTGACGAATTTGAGCTACACGCTGAATGCCGGTGAGTATGTCGCGATCATGGGTGAGTCGGGGGTGGGCAAGTCGACGTTGTTGAATCTGATTGCCGGGTTGGATACACCGGATTCCGGTGAGATCCGCATCAACGGTATTGCCATTTCGTCGCTGGATGACGATGCCGCGACGCGATTGCGGCGCGAACAGTTTGGCTTTATCTTTCAGGCATTTCATGTGTTGCCGCACTTGACGTTGTCGCAGAATGTCGCGTTGCCTTTGTTGTTGAATGGCGTCGCAACGGATCGCGTGGAGCAGATGCTGGAGCAGGTCGGGTTGCAGGGTCGCGGACATCACTTTCCGCGCCAGTTGTCCGGTGGTGAGTTGCAACGGGTGGCGATTGCGCGCGCATTGATTCACCAGCCCAAACTGGTGCTGGCAGATGAGCCGACGGGTAATCTTGACCCGGATACCGCGCATGAGATTTTGCAGTTGATCCGCGCCGAAATCAAAGCGAATGACGCGACGGCTATACTCGTGACGCATTCGCATGCAGCCGCCGCGACAGCGGACAGGGTATTGAACTTGACCAAGGATGGCTTGCATCCTGTGTCTGCACAGTGAGGCAAATGAAAACTGCATCTTTGTCCCGTTGGTTGTTATTAGGTGAATGGCGTGCGCATTGGGTGCAAGTCATGGTGGCGCTGATTGCGATTACCATCGGCGTTGCCATGGCGTTTTCCATTCATTTGATCAACACGGCTGCTTTCAATGAATTTTCCGCCGCCAACAAAAGCCTTTCCGGGCAGTCGGATTTGCAGGTGCATGGCAGGAAAGGGTTTTTTGATGAATCGCTGTATCCGCTGCTGGCAAATACTGAGGGCGTCGCGTTAGCGAATCCGGTGCTGGAGTTGGATATTGCGGTGCCGGATAAACTGCAAAACAGAAATGATCACAAGCTGAAAATAATCGGTATCGACATGTTCCGGGCAGCCCGGATTTCACCCGATTTGCTGGGGTTGCCTGCGGAGGGAAAAACGCTGGATCGTCTGGCAAGCGATACTATTTTTCTATCACCCGCTGCCATGGAATGGTTGCAGGTTGAACAAGACGATTTACTGCAGTTGCATGCGGGACTGGAGACCATTACGTTGCGCGTCGCAGGCGGCTTGGTGCGGGCACGGATGGGGCAACGTATTGCGGTGATGGACATTGGCGCAGCGCAGTGGCGTTTCCAGCAGCTCGGTTTGTTGTCACGGGTCGAATTGAAACTGCAGGATGGCATCAATCATGCTGCGTTTAAAGCCAAGCTGGCTGAAGAGCTGGGAGAATCTTACTGGGTTGCTGAATTGGCGGATCAGGAAACGCGGGTTGCCAATATGTCGCGCGCTTACCGCGTCAACTTGAATATGCTGGCTCTGGTGGCGCTGTTTACCGGCAGCTTTCTGGTGTTTTCCACGCAGGCGCTCTCTGTTATCCGGCGGCGCCAGCAATTTGCATTGTTGCGCGTACTGGGTTTTACACGGCAGCAACTGTTGCGGCAAATGATCACTGAAGGCGCGATTCTGGGTGTGATCGGCTCAGTGTTGGGATTGAGTTTAGGTTATGCTATTGCAGTCCTGGCGATCCAGTTTCTGGGCGGTGATTTGGGCAGCAGTTTTTTTCCGGGAATTAAGCCCAGTATTTATTTTGATCCACTGACTGCATGGATATTCTTTTTGATCGGACTGATGGTTACGATGTCAGGGAGTATCATGCCGGCATTGGAAGCAGCGCGTGCCAAGCCTGCACTGGCTTTGAGATCCGGCAGCGAAGATGCGGCCATGTCAAAATTGTCCCCACCTTGGTTTGCTCTGATTTGTTTATCTTTGGCTCTATTGTTCACTCAACTCCCTCCCATTTTTGAACTGCCGGTATTTGGCTATCTGGCCATCGCCCTACTGTTGATTGGCGGTATTGCGTTGATGCCGCGCTTTGCGGCATGGGTTTTTTCTGTCCTGCTGGCCAAATGGCGTCATGCCCGGATCGGCGCTGTTTCAACCCTGGCATTGGCGCGTCTGGCGAATGCGCCTAATCAAGCTGCTATCGCACTGGGCGGAATACTGGCGAGTTTTAGTTTGATGGTCGCCATGGCCATCATGGTGACGAGTTTCCGTGTATCGGTTAATGACTGGTTAGGACATGTTTTGCCAGCTGATTTGTATGTGCGGGCCGCTTCACTGGGAGATCAAGGCGGCTTTCAATCCGATGCGCAAAAGGCAATCGCCGAGCTGCCCGGTTTTGATCGTGTGGATTTTTTTCGTACGCAGCAGTTGATACTTGATGCCAGCCGGCCGGAAATTACGTTGATTGCCCGCCCTATCGATCAAGCAGATCCCAGTAACACGATACCGATGACGGATGACATGATGGCACCTGCGGCGTTGCCGGAAGATCTGGCGCCGCCTATCTGGGTATCTGAAGCTATGGTTGATTTATATGGATATAGCGTAGGGAAGAAAGTGTCATTACCCATTGGTGCAACTTCAAATGAATTTCTGGTTGCCGGTGTATGGCGTGATTATGGCCGTCAATTTGGCGCAGTGCAGATGCAACTGGCGGATTATCAGAAGTTAACAGGAGATTTGAGTGTCAATACCGTTGCTTTGTGGTTACAGGCTGGAATGATTCTGGATGAAGCTATCGAAAACTTGCGGCGATTGCCCTTTGGTGGTGCGCTGGAAATATCAAAATCAGGTGATATACGAGCATTAAGCCTGGAAATCTTTGATCGTAGTTTCGCCGTGACATACTTATTGGAATTGGTGGCTGTGGTCATTGGATTGCTCGGTGTGGCGGCCAGTTTCTCAGCGCAGACATTGGCGCGTGCCAAAGAGTTTGGTATGTTGCGGCATATCGGTGTCATGCGCCGGCAGATTTTTGCCATACTGGCTGCTGAAGGCGGTTTACTGACCGCACTTGGACTTGTGCTGGGTTTTGTGTTGGGATGGGGGATCAGTCTGATTCTGGTTTTTATTGTCAATCCACAATCCTTCCATTGGACGATGCAACTGCATCTGCCGTGGGGTTGGTTGGCGATAATCGCTGTGATTATGCTGGTTTCAGCAGTATTGACGGCATTGCTGGCCGGACGGCGGGCAGTTTCTGGTAATGTGATACGTGCGGTGCGAGAGGATTGGTAATGAAAATGGGTAAACGCGGTGACATGTATTATTTTTTCTCTTTTGTCAGAACAATCATCCTGCTTTTAAGCTTATTTGCCGTAAGCGCTCTGGCCGATTCTTCCAGATTGTTGCCTGTCGTGCCCGGCAAGGCGCTAACTTTTCCACAGGATTACGGATCACATCAGGATTTTCGGATTGAATGGTGGTATATCACTGGCTGGCTGGAAACGGAGGATAAAGGCCCACTGGGTTTTCAGGTGACTTTCTTTCGTTATGCCACTGGCCATAATCAGGAAAATCCAAGCCGTTTTGCAGCGAAGTATCTGATTATCGCGCATCTGGCGTTATCCGATCCCGCCGTGGGTAAATTGATGCATGCCGAGAAGACTGCGCGTGAAGGTTTTAATCTGGCCTATGCCAGGCAAGGCAATACCCATGTGAAACTGGATGACTGGACTCTTGTGCGTGATGAGGATGGGCGCTACCTGGTGGATATGCGCACCAGTGATTTTGGCTTGCAACTATCGCTAACACCCACACAAGCGATGATGTTGCAGGGGGAAGAAGGTTTTTCGCGTAAAGGCCCGCAACCGGAACAAGCGAGCTACTACTATAGCGAGCCGCATCTAAGGGTAACCGGCACAGTTCTCCGGCACAATAAGCCCGTTGCGGTCAGTGGCAGCGCCTGGCTTGATCATGAATGGTCGACTGCTTATCTTGATCCCGATGCGGATGGATGGGATTGGGCCGGTGTGAATCTGGATGACGGGTCATCCTTGATGGCTTTCCAGATCCGCCGCAAGAATGGGGGTAAAGTTTGGGCCTATGCTGCTTTACGCGATGCATCGGGTGACGTTAAATTTTTCAAGCCGGAACAGGTGAAATTTACACCCACACGTACCTGGCAATCACCACGTACCGAAGCAGTTTATCCGGTAGCCATGCACATCCGTACCGGTGAAATTGAGTGGCAGCTTACGCCACTTTTGGATGATCAGGAACTGGATTCACGTCAGTCAACGGGAGCGGTCTACTGGGAAGGTGCTGTGACGCTCACCAGAGATAATAAACCTGCCGGGCGTGGTTATCTTGAACTAACGGGTTATGTGACACCTTTAACGTTATGAATGGATTCCGTTATTAGAAGGCTATCAAAGCAGTGTATGGAAATTATTGCAGGGCGGGTTGATTTAGGGGGTCGTTTATAGGTTAAATTACTGAAACTTAGTATATTCTTGAAGTAAATATAAGATATGCGTAATTTCAACACTTTCATTGTTGGTAAATGTGAGTTAGAATTTGCCAGTGTAATGATCAGAATGTATGATTATTGTGAAATAAATAATGTACTCAGTTCCTTAAGTTGAGGATCGATAACAATAAATCCAAGGAACAGAGAAAGTTACACGATTACAAAATCTTGTGATCGTGAAAGTAGGGGGGTCGATGTTTGTCGGCTTTAAGTTAAGTAAGTGAATCTTTAATCAAAGAAACACATCAAACTAAGGAGATTATAGTTATGAGCGAAGCAAATAGAAGAGAAACAGATGCACAAGTTCTGAGATTGTTCTTCATTTCAACAGCAGCTTTTATTGTTATTGGAGCAATTGTTTACGGCGTTTTCTAGACTGAAAAAGTTTTATTAATGTCCGTATGGGGTTTAAGTTTTGCTGGTTATAAGTGATTGTTTAGCGCTATCAAAACTTATTCCATCACTGTGAGTGATTTACAGGACAGAGTCAGTAAAATGTCTTTTACAAATAGAAGCATAAATGCCCATCTATCGGGAATATTATTTTTATTCGATAGATGGGCATTTCTCATATCAACGCGCAAAAATTACCGCTGCCATCATTATTGGAATCTGCCGGATAACGGTCAATTAAATGAAATTAATTGGCAATACAGAGGATCTATTTCAAATTACTTCATGCCATAATAAGTCTATGCATGTGTGGAGAACTACAGATGCCGTTCTCCACAGCAGATTAGAATTCGCCTTCTTTAATATAAGGTTGTGACCAAAGAATTACCTGCATGAGTACAGACTTGCGCCATGCGTCTTGCATGCGGTCGACATCATCACGGGAATGACCGCCTTTTTCCAGGAATGGGCGCAATGTTGTCGTAATTGGAATTAGAAGTGCAAATATGTAATGCACATGAATAATGGGTACGGCTTTGACATTATCGGTCTTGTTTTTCTTGGTGCTGTGGTGACGCAGGCCAATTTCATATTGATAATTGAGCCAGTTTTGATCATAGTTGGCGTTTGCCGTATCTAAAATCCATTGACCAAAGCGTTTACGAACGGCGCCCAGATAATCCATATTGGGCTGGCCATCGTTTGTGAAATAGTGCAGCAGGAATGGTGTTGAACCGACGAATCCATACCAGACATCCAGGATCTGTTCAGTTTGATCCTTGAGTATGTCGTGTGACATTTTCAAGTAACGCACATCATCATCACCAAATAAAGTAGCCTGCTTCAGTTTGGCAAAATCATCGAGGGAGACTGGGGATTTTTTAAGGTCAGCGCTACCATAGGTATAGCCGGGTATATTTGTGGTTGCCATAAGATTTCCTTTTTTTAAGATGCTAGTCATCATAGGTAACAGAGTATATCGTTACGCTATGCATTTTATATCATGCAGTTATGCAATGAATTCTTGTCAAATTATATAATTATATAAAAATGAATTGATTGAATATTTGAATGGCGGATTCTACAGGATTGATAATTTCTGCGGAAATACTTTTTGTTCCTATTAAAATAAATTCATTTCTGTGATCAGAGATTGTGGGGTTGTCGAAGTGCTTTGAGGTGATATGAATATAACGGTTATCGGTTTTGCTATTCAACATTTTTTAATTTTGTTGGGTGAGTTCTTGCAAGTTTTCAATAAAGCATCCAACCAATTTTTCCAGCGTTGATATTTCTCAAATAATGCATGGTTCCCATTTTTGATTTCTACTTTTTTAGCATACTGATGATCTTTCACTCTGATGCCGGAAGCGAGTAGTGCGATGCCTTGCAGGCTGGCTTCTTTTTGCTGCATATGAAAAACCGGGAATGCGACACACTGAGCGATACCTTGCTGTAGGCAGGGCAACTCGGACAGGCCGCCCGAAAGATAAACTTTTGTCAGCGGTGATTGTTGATGAAAATCTTCCAGAATACGTGCAATCCGGAAAATAATGGCTTCAAGCATGAGTGCAGTGGTTTGCTGTAGGGTCAACTCTGAAATCGATTGAGAAAAATGAATGCCCCAGTCATTACGAAAATAAGGAGCACCCAGACCACTGAGTTCAGCCAGGCAAAAGATGTTGTTTGTAGCTAAATCTGCAATACAACAATCGTTTACAGGGTACGGAGCCAAGGCAGCGGCGATTGAATTGAGAGTGCCCTCAATGGCAAATTGTGCTTGATGATCAGCATCCTGGTAAACCAGTGTTTGTAAATAGCCATCAAATGCAAGTGTATCCTTGGCAAGGGAGCGGATTACAAAGCCACCCGTGCCCAGATTAACTAACGCTTCGGTTTGATTGCCCGTTACACTGGCGATGAGTGCCGCTGATTGATCACCGGCACTGGCCTGCAAGGTCATGCCATTATCCAATGGCAGATTCAATCCGATTGAAGGTTTGATTTGCGGCAAAATAGAATGTGGAATATTGAATAGCTTGCATAAAGGGGCTGACCATTGTTGCTGATGGATATCCATGAGTAAGGTGCGCGCAGCCATAGAGGCATCAGTGAGAAAATATTGGCCGTGTGTCCAGCGCCAGATCAGAAAAGTGTCCAGTGTGCCCGTCAGCCATTCACCCTTAACAAGCCTTGCGCGCCATGCCGGATTTTCCCGCAGCAGAACACTGAGCTTGGGCGCGAAGTAATAGGCGGTCAGACGCAGGCCTGTCAGTGTGTGGATGGTATCTGTCGAGGCATGCAGGCGATCGCAACAGCTTTTGCCCCGATTATCCTGCCATGAAATCAAAGGAGTGACCGGTTGGCCGCTGGTTTTATCCCAGATCAGGAAAGACGAGCGCTGGCTGCATAATCCCAAGGGAGGGTTGTTGTCAGTTTGTATCAGGCATTTTTTAAGCACTTGTCCGGCAATCTCGACATAATCCAATGCATTGCTTTCATAGCGCTCATGGTGCATATCGATAGTGGGTGCGGGTTGAGTGACGACATGCTGGAGATTTCCCTGCCGATCCATTAAAGCGGCTTTAATGGATGTTGTGCCTAGATCAAGCGCAATCGCTGAGATTAGTGGATTATCCATTACCTGTGGCAGTGCTCAACTTCCTGATGCATCCTGGCGTCGTCCCAGTTCATAGTGCTGGCTACGCGCAGGGCGATTTGCCGTAGCTCGTTTTGAGTCAGCCTGGCCAGGATGAGTAGCGGCAGACGGCGGCGTAACAGGTCATCCAGATGGATAACCATTTCAGCATCGGCGCAATGCATCAAATCAGCATAAATAAATGGCAGGGATGGAATGATCCGTTGTGCCAGATCGGCTTTTGTTTCAATTCTGCGATAAATTTCAGGTGTCCGTGTGCCGTGACGATGCAGCAGCCACTTTGCGCTTTCTGCATCAATTCCCAGTCGCGCCGCTTGATTTTGCATGCAGGAAAACCATGCCGGGAAGTTTTCCTGCGGCGCCCATGGAAGCCATCTGCCTTGGGTTGCGCAGGGCATGGAGATGCCGAGTTGTGAACACACTGTGTCGACAATATGGGCGGCATCCTGACGCGATGAGGTTATTTTTCCGCCAATAGCGTAATGCACTCCATTGGGAGCAGATTTTAATTCCCAATCGCGACTGATCGCAGAAGGTGAACCGGGGGATGAGGGTTGAGTATTTTGTCTCAAAACCCGCACTCCGGCAAAGTAGCCTAGAATGTCGGTTCTAGTCCAGGGGGTTTTAAGGTAATCATTGGCAGCCGCCAGCAGATAAGTAATATCGCTATCGTCGATAGTAACTTGTTCTGGGTTTCCTTTGAAATCTGTATCTGTTGTGCCTAACAGCGTCAAACCATACCAAGGAATCATAAAAAATACCCGGCCATCCGGCTGAGCTGTGAGTAATAAGGCTTCATCTTTTAACGCGGCAGGCATGACCAGATGAATTCCTTTGGATAGACGGCACCACTCCCGGCTTTGCGCATCTTTTGCTAACCACTGACCGGTAGTGAAAACGATTTGCTGGGCACTGATTTTCTGCTCAGTTCGGGTGAGTTGGTCGCGAATGATTGCACCATGAGCTTTTCCGTTTGTTTCCAGTAAACTGAGCAGTCTGCAGTAATTGATGCAGCTTGCACCGGCTTCCATGGCTCCTGCAATTAACTCCAGTATCAGACGGGCATCATCGGTTTGCGCGTCCGTATAAGTAAAACCGCCTTTGAGCGCATGCTCGTTGAGCAAAGGAAAGTGTTCGGTGAATTGACTCTGATTGAGATAGCTATGACGCATTTCCGGATCAGTATCGCCAGCCAGGAAATCATACAACGCTAATCCTAATTTTAGTTGCAGCCTGTTCATGCGCTGGTGTGTATAAATGGGTACGCCAAAACGCAGCGGCCACACGCGGTGAGGGGCTGTGTGTAACAGCATTTTTCGTTCTTTGAGTGATTTACTGACCAGTTTGAAATCGTAGGTCTCCAGGTAACGCAGGCCGCCATGAATCAACTTGCTGGATGCGGAGGAAGTGGCATTAGCCCAATCACCTTGCTCAACAATGACTACTTTCAGGCCACGCAAGGCGGCATCATAAGCAGTCCAGGCACCATATACACCACCACCGCAAACCAGGAGGTCAAAGTGCCGGTTCTGTAGCGATGCAAAATCTCTGATCACTGGCCGCGCATCATCAACGCTTTGCGGGGCAGATCGCTGATGAGAATGTCAACGCCCAATTTAAGCGCTTTGCTGATTTCCGTATCACTATTACAAGTATAAACAGCGATACATTTATCCTCATCGCGTAACAAATCCACTAGGGCATGATCCAGATTCCCAATGGGCAAGCAAAGACCATCAAGAAAAGGATGTGAACTGAGTATTTGCCGTGCCTCAGCAATCGTTTGTCCGGTTTCAAAGTTGTAAATCAGGGGAAACACCGGCTTGTACTGATGTGCATACACCAGACTGGCAAGATTGAATGAGGAAACAATAATGTGCCGATCATGATTTTGACCAATCAGATCGAGTGTCTGGCGAATTTTTAATTCGTGACGGGAAACAGGCTCCCAGTCACGATTCTTGACTTCAATTAATAAACGGCAGCGCTCGCGGTAAGTGGCCAGAAAATCTTGCAAAGTCATAATACCTTCGCTTTCAGATTCTGAGGAAATCAGTGTCTTAAGCTGATGATAATCAAAGTCATCAATGTGTTTATCAGCAAGCCCGATTTTATCGAGAAAGCGATCATGCCAAAGTACCGCTATTTCATCCCGGCTAAGCTGCACATCAGTTTCGATGCCATCAATGGCATAACCCAATGCTTTATCAAAGGCACCCCGGGTATTTTCCATTGCTTCCGAGCGGGCGCCACGGTGAGCAAATATCAGGCAATCTTTATGGTGATGACTGGTTTGTCTTGGCATAGGCTTACATCGGGATATTCCGCATGATTAATTAGTCGCTGCTTGCAGTAATTCTATGATGGCTGGATCCTTGGCAATTTCAAGCGCAGTTTTTCCGGTTTTGCTTTTGATCTTTGGGTCTGCCCCTTTTGCCAGTAATGCTTTGACCGAGTCAGTATGATCATGTAAAGCAGCCCACATCAGTGGAGTAACCCCGTCATCATTTTGCAGGTCAATTTTGGCGCCATTCTCCAGTAATATTTCAATGATGGGTGTATGACCATTCTGTGCAGCCAGAATGAGCGCGGTAAAACCATTGGTGGCTTTATGATCGACTTTGGCGCCATGCTGGACCAATACTTTGACGACTTCAGTATTACCTAGCAGAGCAGCCAAAGTGAGCGCTGTCGCATCATTTTTATCCTTCAAATCGACTTTGGCGCTTTTTGCCAATAATGCATTGACAACATCTGCATGTCCATTTTGTGCGGCAATATACAGCGCAGTGGTATCGTTAGCTGCCAACAGATCAATGGGTGCATTCTTTGCCAATAATGTTTCAACGATCGCTGTATGCCCGTTTCTGGCAGCCATATAGAGTGCAGTGGTATTGTCAGAGGCTTGTGTATTGATCAGAGCATTCTTTGCCAGCAATTTTTCAACAATGCTGGTTCTACCTTCCAGTGCTGCGATCATCAGGGCGGTTACTTTTTCTTTGGTTTGTAAATTGACGTTGGCTCCTTTTGATAATAAAGCATCTACAATCCCTTCATGTCCTTTCTGAGCGGCCAGCATAAGAGCCGTAATATCATCGCTGGTTTGTAAATCAACCTTGGCGTTTTTCGCCAATAATGCATTCACTACGTCATCATGACCATTCTTTGCGGCAACAATCAGTGCGGTCGCTCCACCAGTATTTTGCAGATCAACATTCGCATTCTTCTCCAGCAATAGATTGACAATATCCGCATGCCCATATTGGGAAGCGATGATAAGTGCACTAAACCCCATTTCATTTTGCAGATCAGGATTAAGCCCTTTATCTAATAATTGCTTGATTGTCTCGGATTTTCCAGAGAATGCTGCTTTGAGAAGTTCTGTTTCATCATCAGACAAAGCGCTGCTGGTAACAGGAGCTAATAACATTGCCGTAGCAATCGTAAAAATTAAAAATGTGCGCGTATAATTCACTAAGTTTTTTATATAATTCATTTATTGCACCTATATCTGGCGTTTTTGTTGTCAACTCTTAGGGCTTATTTACAGGATCGCTGATCAATGCATGAATCAATTTGAGAATTGATTGGAACAAGTCTGAATTCAGTAAAAAACCCAAGCCCGGTATTTTAACCCAGAAATTTTAGTTTTAAGGGCTAATTAGTTTGAGTGAATATAAAAGCAATATTTTGTGAGCAATAAGATTTTGGTGAAATATACGAGTGATTGGATAGTTCCTGACTGGCCAGCTCCTAATAACGTGAAGTCGCTATTTACGACACGTAATGGCGGAGTCAGCAGTGGCGTCGATGGCATTTATGCTTCTTTCAATCTGGCAACCCATGTCAAGGCTGATTTAGCCGATGTTGAGTACAACCGGGCTTTATTGCGCCGCTATTTGCCGGCTGAACCCAGATGGTTAAAACAAGTACATGGTACTTCGGCTGTCTGGATTGAGAGTACGGCAGCAGCAGTTCCAGAGGGGGACGCCGTTCTCAGTCGCAGACCAGGATCAGTCTGTGCGGTTATGGTGGCCGATTGTCTGCCGGTATTTCTGTGTGATGCAGCAGGTACGGCGGTGGGTATCGTTCATGCGGGTTGGCGTGGACTGGCCGGAGGGATTATTGAACAATCTGTAGCTGCGATGCAAGTGGATCCCGGCAAACTGATGGTATGGCTTGGGCCAGCAATTGGCCCTGATCACTTTGAAGTGGGCGCAGATGTTTATGAAGTTTTTGTCAGCCATGACGAGCAGGCGGCACAAGCTTTTGTACCCAAAAATACGCCTCATGAGAAAAAATGGCTGGCGGATATTTTTTTGCTGGCCCGCCAGCGTTTGGCAAGTATTGGCATTACAGAGATTTACGGCGGAGGGATTTGCACCTATAGCGATCCTGCCCGTTTCTTTTCTTATCGCCGGGATGGTGAAACCGGGCGGATGGCCGCATTAATCTGGCTTGAGTAAATGCCCCTTAACTTATTAATCGATTGCTTTACAACAGCGTATAATCCCGCCTTTCAGTTTTTCAATTAACTTTATGTCGACGCTTACCTGGATTATTGTTGCCAGCCTGCTCGGGGGGGTGTTGAGTTTATTGTTTGCGGCAATGCTGGCGCTCAATATGCGGGCATCGTGGCTTTCAATGCTAGTTTCCTATGCCATTGGCGCTTTATTAGGGGCTGCTTTTCTCAATACTTTACCGGAGGCCTTTGAACTTTCTGAAGATCCAATGCAGGTAACCGTCACGGTATTGATCGGAATTTTGATCTTTTTTATCCTGGAAAAACTAGTATTGTGGCGTCATTGCCACATCGAAGATTGTGAAGCGCATGATCCATTGCATAGCCTTGCAGCAACTGTAACTCATCATCAGCATGATCATGGGCGTAGCGGAATGATGATTATTGTGGGCGATACCTTTCACAATTTTGTGGATGGTATTTTGATTGCTGCAGCATTCATGGTGGATGTGCAATTGGGTATCGTGACATCCATTGCTATTATCGCCCATGAAATTCCACAGGAAGCGGGAGATTTTATTATTCTCCTGAATTCAGGGTATACACGCCGCATGGCATTTCTGATGAATTTGTTATCCAGCTTTGCCACTTTGGTGGGTGGGGTACTGGCTTATTTCATGTTGCACAAGATGAATTTTCTGGTGCAGCCTCTATTGGGGCTGGCTTCGGCCAGCATGATTTATGTAGCGATGTCAGATTTGATTCCAGGCTTGCATAAACGTCCCGAGATTAGGGCAACCATTCAGCAGGTCACATTGATTTTATTGGGAATATCTTCTATCTGGCTGGTGGGAAATATTTTTACCCATGCCTGAAATGGGTGGAATAGTTGCCGAATACAAGGGTTGTTGATCTCCAATAATAAGGATATTAGATGATAAAACAATTTGTTGCATTATTAGCGTTAGGGTTGGTTTTTTGTACAAGTGCCCTTTATGCGGATGAGCGCACTATTCTTGAGAAGGTTGAGAGTAGCGCACGTTCCTGGCTTGAGTGGGTTGATAGCGGAGAATATCAACAGAGCTGGGAAAAATCATCCTCATTATTTAAAGCAAAAACACCCGAATCGGAATGGGTTAAATCGATTGCCGCTATCAGGGCGCCGCGTGGATCGGTAAATGCCAGATATATTGCGACTGCAGGTTCTACAAAGGAATTGGCGGGATTCCCTAAAGGGGAATATGTTGTGCTCCAGTTTTACACAACTTTCGCAAAAAAAGGATTGGTGCTGGAGACAGTAACGCTGGCAAAGCAACAGGACGAAACTTGGCAGATTTCGGATTATTCGATCAAATAAGAACCTAATTTCCAGATCAGTTATTCCCCTTGAATCCTTGGGAAATACGGTAATATACGCGCCGTACCGGTGTCCCATATCGTTCAATGACGCGATATTCAATGGCCCCAGGCTGATCGAGCATTGCTTTAACATCAACGCCTGTTCGAGTCTGTTCCAGATGACGGCGTTTCATACCGACTTGAATGACAGGGCGGTTGGTAGGTGCCTGAGAGGGAAACCAGAATTCATACATAGCGCCGCTATCACCAAACATATTACGCGAGCGAATGTCCAGCTTTGCATCATCATGGGTATAAAAATATAAAGCACTGGCAACAGACCACTTGCTCATACCGGCGATAATGGGTTCCTTGCCGGTTTGTGCTCTGACTTCTTCGGCAATCTGCTTGATTTCAGCGGCTGTTTCACGCCAGAAATAATGTTCTGTGAGTAGCTGATAGGGGATACCCGGTATTCCCAACACAACATAATGCAGTACAAACGCATACGCAAAGATGCAGGCAATAATAGTTGATCGCCAGGCTGCCTGTATGCGTTTTGCCAAGATATTCAGATGGCCGGTCTGAGCCATCATCCAGGCAATGGTTGGCAATAGGGCAAGCCAGATTGGGCCAGTCCAGTGAAAACGTGGTTGGTCAAAAGTACTGAGTATGAGGCAGATGAGCAATGGGACGCCGGCAAAAACCTGCACAAATAAGTGACGCCTGCGCCCAAGCTGTTGATCTTCAGCGTTCTTGATGGCAAATAAAGCCAATGCGGCTGCGAGAAAGCCAACCGGAGTCAGCAGAATGATCATGTGGGAGAGCAGGTAATGGACAGAGAATTCATAGTTATCTGCCAGCACGCGATTCGACTGAAATGCAAAGGATGCCCAGTCATTTTCATAGTTCCAGATAATGACCGGTGAAAATAGCAATAATGCCAATAGGGCAGACAGATAAGGGTGGGGGCGTGTCATCCAGCGGCGTGCGGTCGGATCGATGATGACAAATACTAATGCTGCAATACCCAGTAATCCCAGTGTGTACTTAGATAGTAGCCCCAGACCAAAGGCGATTCCCATGCCGAGCCAGGCCGAATGTTGGCCGGTTACTAACGCACGTTCCATGTAATAAAGTGTGGCAGCCCAAGCTGCAATGAGCGGTGCATCGGGTGTCATCACCAGCCCGGTGGCAAATCCCAGTGGCAGAATCGCTAATAACAATACGGCGCGCATCGCAGTGGATTTGTCGTACAGGTTCTGCGCCAATGCGTATAAATAGCCCATGGCGACCAGACCACAGAGCAGCGCGCCGATGCGCACGCCAAATTCATTGTGTCCTAAAATGGATGTGCCCAGCCAGATTAGCCAAGCGACCATAGGGGGGTGATCATAGAAACTGAGATCCATGTGCTGGGCGTATTGCCAGTAGTAAGCTTCATCTGGAATGAGTTGTGCCAGGCCGAAATAAACCAGGCGTAACAATAGAATAAATATGACAATACCAATCGCCGTCATGCGCCAGCGTATTTCCAGCGATGGAAGATCTTTTTTACTGGGAAACACATAAAATGCGGAACCCAGGTAGTTTACGGCTGCGGTGGCAATGATGGCGGGAAAAATGGCCAGCAGGGGCGGGACATGCCAGACATAAACCAGCAGAGCCAGTACACCGCCGCGCAGTAATAACGCCAATGCGCCAACAGTCAGGAAACGGCCGAATTGATGCCAATGCAGATAGCCCGCGTGATGTTCACGGAATGCCCATTTTGAATTAAAAATATAGTTGGCTGTTGCGGCCACAAAGAAACTGGCGAAGTGAGCCAGGGCAAGTCCGGCGTCACGGCTTATCATCCATTGAAAGATAAACGCATCAATGACCACACCCAATAATCCAACCATGGCAAAACGACCGGCTGTGTTGAGTGTGACGGTGCCGCCGGCCAATGTGATCAGGCGCTGTATGTAGGCTTGCTGGTGGGAGAAAGATAATTTGGAAGTACCGTGAGTGCGATCACGGAAACAAATGGGCACTTCTTTGACGCGAAGCTTGCCCTGATTGGCCATGAGTAGCTCGAGCAGGATCTTGTAGCCATGTGCATGGTTGGAGATACTTGCAGCCAGTTCACGGCGGAATGCAAAGAAACCCGATGTGGCATCATTGACATCACAAATTGGGCGTGCGATCCAACCCCCTATGCGGGATAATAGCTGCCGGTGCACAGGCCAGTTTTCCGTGCTGCCGCCCGCAACATAGCGGCTGCCGACGACCACATCATAGTTATTGTTGAGTACGGGTGTGACGATAGCCGGTAAGCGTTCCAGCGGGTGGCTCAGATCCGCATCCATGACGACAATGACATCGCTTCTGGCCGCAGCTACTCCTGCCAGTATTGAAGCTGTCAGATCCGGTTTTTCTTGCCGCTCAATCAGATGAACATTCGTTTGATTTTTCCAGGTTCTTACCTTGTCAGGTGTGCCATCCGTAGAGCCATCATCAACGAAAATGACTTCAAAACTATCGGGTCTAAAATCGAGTGCAAATAAACGTGTTAAGAGTAAATCTATATTCTCGGATTCATTCAGTGTGGGCACTACAATCGAAAATTGAGTCATGTAGCTCCACAGTTAAGGTTGATACTTGGTTATTGGTGGCATGATTTTATTTTTGTTGCTTTTGGTATTTATTTACCGCTTTATTATGGTCTGCTAAATTGGTAGAAAACTGCGATTGTCCATTCCCTTTTGCGACAAAATACAGCGACCTGGTGTCGGCCGGATTAAGCGCTGCACGAATGGAAGCTAAGCCTGGCAAGGCAATAGGTGTAGGCGGTAAACCCGCGCGTGTATAAGTATTGTATTCTTGATCTGCAAGCAGATCTTTTTTGCGTAAATTTCCATCAAATTGTTCACCCAAACCATAGATAATGGTTGGGTCTGTTTGTAATCGCATACCTTTGCGTAGCCGATTAATAAAAACGCCGGCTATCTCGGCACGATCACTTTCGATGCCGGTTTCTTTCTCAATGATAGAAGCAAGAATAAGTGCCTCATAGGGTGTGGCCAAAGGCAAAGATTCCCTGCGGGATGACCAACTGGTTTGTAAATGAATCTGCATGGTTTGATAGGCACGTTGCAGAATATCGATGTCACTGCTACCTTTAATAAAATAATAGGTGTCCGGAAAAAACAATCCTTCAGCAAGTGTTTCACTTGCGCCGATTAACTGTAAAATCTCCTGTTCGCTTAGATCAGTTGTATTATTCTCTACTGCCGGATGTTCATTTAAAACTTTTCGGAGTTGAGTAAAAGTCCAGCCTTCAAGGAATTTTATCTCGTTTTGCTTTGCATCACCTTTTACCAGATATTCTAGCAGTGCTCGTTGGGAAAGAGTCTCGGTGAGCTGATAGTCGCCCGCTTTGATTGCTGATTCTAAGTTCAGATAACGTGCTAACACTATCAATGGCCATTTGCTGGGAAGAATCCCGGCATCAGCGAGTTGCTGTGAAACTTGGTTCAGGCTGCTACCCGGCCGAATGGAAAATTCATAGGGCGTCTCAGGAAGGGTAACATCTGAATGAACATGAAGATAAAGCCACCCAATTAATAGGATGGCTGCCGATGATACCAAAAGAAGAAGGCGTTTCAGCGTACGCATGCGCCAAGGAGTAAGCTTTATATCTTACGGAAAACAAGTGTTCCGTTAGTTCCTCCAAACCCGAAGGAATTTGATAATGCGATATTGATAGGCATATTTCTTGCTATATTGGGAATATAGTCCAGATCACATTGCGGGTCTTGATTGACAAGATTAATGGTGGGCGGTGCAATTTGATGATGTATTGCAAGTACAGAGAATATTGCTTCCACACCTCCGGCAGCACCCAGTAAATGTCCTGTCATTGATTTTGTAGAGTTGACAGCCAGTTTATTTGCGTGATCTCCAAAGCAACGTTTGACAGCAATCGTTTCGGCGATATCACCCAATGGGGTTGATGTGCCGTGCGCATTAATGTAATCCACTTCTGTGGTATTAACACCGGCATTTTTAAGTGCATTGGACATGCAACGTGCAGCGCCTTCGCCATCGTCGCAAGGCGCTGTCATATGATATGCGTCGGCACTCATACCAAAACCAACCAACTCAGCATAAATTTTTGCACCGCGCCGTTTGGCGTGCTCTATTTCTTCCAGTACCAGGATTCCGGCACCTTCACCCAGTACAAAACCATCACGATCTTTATCCCAAGGACGGCTGGCCGATGCCGGATCATCATTGCTCACTGACAGCGCTTTCGCAGCAGCAAATCCGCCAATAGCAAGCGGCGTGACACATGATTCTGCGCCGCCACATACCATGACATCGGCATCGCCATATTCAATCATGCGGGCTGAATTGCCGATACTGTGAGTGGCTGTGGTGCAAGCTGTAACAGTGGCTAAGTTGGGTCCTTTATAACCATACATAATGGATAAATTGCCTGCGATCATATTGATGATCGTACTGGGAATAAAAAAAGGTGATATTTTGCGTGGACCACCCGCATGGTATGCGGTATCCGTATGCTCAATCATGGGTAAACCGCCGATGCCTGAACCGATATTGACACCGATCCGTTCCGAATCAAGATGAGCAATATCTTCTATACCTGCATCTTTCACCGCCTGTATTGCTGCAGCCATGCCGTAATGGATAAAGGTATCCATGCGGCGTGCTTCTTTGACAGAGAGGTATTGTTGAATATCAAAATCCTTTACTTCACCAGCGATTTGCGAGGTAAAGCTTGATGCATCAAAACGAGTAATCCGGGTAATACCGGATTTCCCTGAGATAATACTCTCCCATGCGCTGGATACTGTGTTCCCAACGGGCGACACAATACCCAACCCCGTAATGACTACCCTACGTTTGGACAAAATAACTCCGATTACTAGGCTTAAAAAAACAAAATGCTAATTTGTATTAGCAGTGACGTAGTCAATCGCTTCCTGAACGGTATTTATTTTTTCTGCTTGCTCATCTGGAATTTCGCATTCGAATTCTTCCTCCAATGCCATTACCAGTTCGACCGTATCAAGTGAATCTGCTCCCAGATCATTGACAAAAGATGATTCATTCTTGACCTCTGCTTCATTAACGCCAAGTTGCTCAGCTACAATCTTTTTAATACGCTGTTCAATATTTTCCATCTAGGTGCTTCCTTCTCAGGTAAGAAAAACTCTTGCTATTCTAACAAATTTTTAATGCTAGCAAAACTGAAACATAACGACAGATCACGAGGTTTTGATTATTTTATGCTTTTTTAATTAAGCAATACACCATTAAAAATAATATTTGCTATCGTTTAGTTTGGTTATGATATTAGTCCATATACATTCCACCATTAACATGCAATGTGATACCTGTAATATAGCCTGCAGCGGATGAAGCCAGGAATGCCACTGCGGAGGCGACTTCTTCAGGACGTCCTAATCTTCCTAAAGGAACGTGCTGAATCAAATTTTGCTGATGTTCATTGGCCAGTGAACGGGTCATGTCAGTATCAATAAAACCTGGGGCAACGCAATTCACAGTAATATTGCGACTGCCCACCTCACGTGCTAATGACTTACTAAAACCAAACAGGCCTGCTTTGGCGGCGGCATAGTTTGTTTGCCCCGTGTTCCCCATTGAGCCGACAACCGAAGAAATATTGATAATACGCCCGTATCGGGCTTTCATCATGGCACGAAGAACGGCGCGGCTTAAACGGAATACTGATTTTAGATCAGTTTCTATAATTTCGTCCCATTCCTCATCTTTCATGCGGATTAGCAAGTTATCGCGTGTAATTCCGGCGTTATTAACTAATATCTCGATTTCACCAAATTTTTCTCGAATGATTTGAATCGTGTTATTAATTTGCTCAGTATCATTCACATTCAAAGCGAGCCCCGCGCCTTTGATACCTGCTTTTTCCAAATATTGATTAATTGTATGGGCGCCACTTTCAGTAGTTGCTGTACCAATCACAACCGCGCCCTGCTGACCTAATTTAAGTGCGATTGCTTGTCCAATACCGCGGCTGGCGCCTGTAACTAAAGTTATTTTATTTTCCAAAATCATATCTCCGTGAATAGAGCCATGACTGTGAGTAGCAAATGCTTATTATCATCTTAAACTATTAACAGCTTGTTTGATTGCTTCACTATCAGTCAGTGATAGCTGCTGTAAGTTTTGATCTATGCGTTTGTTAAGTCCGGCCAATATTTTTCCCGGTCCGCATTCGACTACATGGGTTATACCGGCAGTGGCAAAGGCTCGGATAGTATCTACCCACTGTATGGGACTAACAAGTTGTTGAACCAGAATTTCCTTAATGGATGTTGTATCAGAATGTGGTTTTACATCGACATTATGCAAAATTGGGATTCTGGGTGATTGCAGTTGTACGTGTTCCAGTTGTTGCCGCATACTTTCGGCGGCAGGTTTCATCAATGAACAATGCGAAGGGATGCTCATGGGTAACATGATGGCACGTTTTGCCCCCTTGGATTTGGCCATTTCGATACCTTGCAAGATCGCATTCTTATGTCCCGCAATGACTACCTGACCCGGCGAGTTGAAGTTAGCCGGCTCAAGCAATTCCCCATTACCACGCTCCGTTACTTCATGACATACTGTTTGAATGATTGCATCATCCAGCCCTAAGATCGCAGCCATCCCGCCAATACCTTCCGGCACAGCATGTTGCATGGCTTGCGCACGGAAGCGTACAAGTGCCAAGGCATCAGCAAAACTTAATACTTCTGCAGCGACTAGTGCAGTGTATTCACCCAGGCTATGTCCAGCCAAGAATGCCGGTTTTGCACCGGATAAACCAGACCATGCACGATACACAGCGACACCTGCTATTAACATGAGTGGCTGGGTGTTGATCGTGAGGTTGAGATCATCAGCAGGCCCGGAATTAACCATTGACCAGAAGTCCTGCTTAAGAGTATCGGATGCTTCTTTGAAGGTTTCTTCGACGATGGGTAAATCGGTGTACCCATTCATCATTCCAACGGATTGTGACCCTTGACCTGGAAATACAAATGCAAATTTCATAAATTACCAGCGCAGCAAAACCGCCCCCCATGTAAAACCGCCTCCAACGCCTTCCAGTAAAACCAGTTGACCCGGTTGGATACGTCCATCACGCACCGCGATATCCAAAGCAAGCGGGATAGAGGCTGCAGATGTGTTGCCATGTTTATCGACCGCAACGACCACTTTATCCATCGGTATTCCCAGTTTCTTTGCGGTGGATTGTATGATGCGTATATTCGCCTGATGAGGAATCAACCAATCAATGTCCGCAGTTTGCAGGTTATTTTCAGTTACGGCTTCTTGTACGACTTCTTCCAGCACTTTGACAGCAAATTTAAAAACGGTAGTGCCTTCCATATTGATGTAGGGGGTGCCTTGTACTTTTCCTCCACTGATACTTCCGGGCACGGACAAAATATTACTATAACTGCCACTGGCATGAAGATGAGTAGACAAAATACCTGGCTGATCGCTTTGAGAAAGTATGACTGCCCCCGCGCCGTCACCAAACAATACACAAGTACTGCGGTCGTTCCAATCGAGTATTTTTGAGTAGATTTCGCTACCGACTACCAAGGCATTGCGACATTTGCCCGAACTAACAAACATATCAGCGGTAGCCAGGGCATATACAAAACCGCTACAGACTGCCTGCACGTCAAATGCGGGACAATTTTCGATACCGAGTTTGTTTTGCAGAATACAAGCCGTACTTGGGAAAATCATATCAGGCGTGGTGGTGGCAACAATGATGAGATCAATGTCTTTATTGGTGACACCGGCCGCTTTCATGGCATTCTGGCTGGCGTATAATGCCAGATCACTGGCGACCTGATCATCCCGCGCAATATGCCGCTGAGTGATGCCCGTTCGCGTTCGTATCCATTCATCACTGGTATCCACCATGCTTTCCAGATCATGGTTAGTGAGTATCTTTTCTGGTAAATAGCTACCTGTTCCGATGATTCTTGAATACATTATTTTGTTGTTTTCTCTGGAGAAGTTTGAGAATGATGGGAAAGCTCTGCTACCCGCTCACTGATACGCCGCAACATTCCGCCACGCACTTCATCAGCCGCGCGTTTAATGGCAAAACCAAAAGCATACTTATCAGCGGAACCGTGGCTTTTAATGACGATACCACGTAAGCCCAATAAGCTGGCGCCGTTGTATTGGCGATGATCCACGCGGCGTTTAAAGGAGTTTATAACCGGCATCGCAATCACGCCAGCCAGTTTGGTCAGTAAATTACGCTTGAACTCCTCGCGTAAGTAGGTTGCCAACATTTGTGCCAGACCTTCTGAGGTTTTTAACGTGATGTTACCCACAAAACCATCACAAACTACGATATCGGTGGTCCCTTTGTAAATATCGTTACCCTCGACGTTACCATAAAAATTAAGCCCGCTATGACGTAATAATTCAGCCGCTTGTTTAACGATTTCATTTCCTTTGATTTCTTCTTCGCCAACGTTGAGCAATCCAACGCTGGGAGATAATTTATTTTCAACTGAGGATACCAAGGAAGCGCCCATGACTCCAAACTGAAGTAAGTGCTCTGCGGTGCAATCTACGTTGGCACCCAGATCCAATATATAAGTGTGACCGGTAATGGTGGGCAATATAACAGCGAGAGCCGGGCGATCCACGCCGGGGATTGTTTTTAGTACGAAACGGGAAGTCGCCAGTAATGCGCCTGTATTGCCTGCACTGATACAGGCTTGTGCTTCACCCGTTTTAACGAGATTAATGGCGACACGCATCGAAGAGTCTTTTTTACCACGCAAAGCCAGCGCAGGGGATTCATCCATACCGACGACTTCACTGGCTGGATGTAATCGAATTCTGGGACCTAATTCAGAATTTGCTGCCCGTAATTCTGCTTCGATAGCATCAGGAATGCCGACCATAATGACATTGGCTTCAGTGTCACGGCGCAGATAATCAACTGCAGATGGAACTGTTATATGAGGGCCATGATCGCCACCCATACAATCTATTGCTACAGTAATATCCAATTTCGGTGCTCTTATGGCTGGGAGAAACTATATATGCGCTTTTAGTGTAGCTAGTAGCAATAGATATTATTTTTAATCGTTTTTGGTTTTAACAACCTTCTTGCCACGATAGTATCCATTAGGGCTAATATGGTGACGTAAATGCACTTCCCCGGTGCTTGATTCTATGGCCAAAGGCGGATTAGTCAGAAAATCATGCGAGCGGTGCATGCCACGTTTCGAAGGGGATTTTTTATTTTGTTGGACTGCCATGCAATTAACTCCTTGAGTTCAATTCTTGTTTTTTAATGCTGCCAATGCTGCAAATGGGTGTGTTGCTTGTGTTTTGCCGATTAAATTATCTTCATTTGATGCCAGGTTATGCATGCTGCATTCACCCTCCGGGTGACATGATGAAATGGACAAACTGAGAATTATTTCGTCTTCAATTAAATCCAGCACATCCAACTCAGATGTTGCTAAAATGGCATCAACCGTATCGTCTTCATCGACCAGATCAAGTTCCGCTTCTTTTTCAACCAGTAACAAAAATGTCTGAAGATTGATGGTACGCGTTAATTTATCAAGGCAACGCTGGCAACGAAGATGCAATCTGCCGCTAATTTCCAAGTATAGACCGGGCTTGCCATCCTGATCAAACCGGCCGCAGACTTGATAAATCAGTTCGCCTTCGCTATCAAACAGAAAGTCATATAGACGCAAAAACTCAACCAGCGGGATTTTACCATGATGTATGCCCGCATTACGTACAAAATCAAGAGAGTCTATCACAAATCGTACAGACATAAGGCGCGCATGTTATATTTTTTACCTTTAAGTGTCAAAAAATGCAGAAGGAAATTTTGAAAACACAACCTGTTACGGCTCAAAAAATTATTTTGGGATCTGGCTCGATTTATCGCAAGGAATTGCTTCAGCGTTTGCAAATTCCATTTGAAGCAATCAGCCCTCAAATTAATGAAACACCTTTGTTAAATGAATTACCGGAGGATACCGCTTCACGTTTGGCCGAGGCAAAAGCGCGTGCAGTCGCCGGAATTTATCCACAAGCGCTTATTATAGGCTCTGATCAAGTGGCAGTGCTAGGAGATTATCGTCTTGATAAGCCACTGAATCATGCCAATGCAACTGAGCAGCTACGACTGGTGCGAGGTAAAGAAGTTGTTTTTTACACGGCTTTATGCCTCCTGAACAGTTCTACCGATCAATTGCAAATGCGTGTCATTCCTTATTATGTGAAATTTCGGTCATTCAATGATGAACAGATTGAAAATTATTTGTTTAAGGAGCAGCCTTATCACTGCGCAGGGAGTGCAAAATCTGAAGGATTAGGTATTGCGCTCATTGAACGTATGACAGGGGATGATCCTAATGCACTGATTGGATTGCCATTGATTGCTTTGATCGATATGCTGGCGCATGAAGGAGTGACGGTTATCTGAAGTCGGAATTTTTACAAAAGCTTCTAAATTGCAAATATATGGATAATGTGAAATCATTATATCCGAGTGAAATTTTCACTGATCATAAAATTCGGATTCTATGAAGAAATACCCCGCTTATTCTGTTATCTTTATGCTGATTGTCAGCATACTGACGAATGGACTGAGTTTGTCTTTCAAGGGAGAAGTATTTGCTCATGAGTTGGATCATATCCGTCAGGCGCTGTCTGCTGATCCTGCGACACATCTGGAAATGCATCGAAACAATGCATCTTGGGATGGTGTTGATCTTGATGCGGCAACGCATTTGTGCTTGCATTCTGCAGGGCAATATCAACCGTTTTTCTTTAATTCCTTGCCGCTGATACCTGATCAGATAGCGACAGAAGTTCTGACTGTATTTATTTCTGCAATAATTCCTGAAACAATCCCGGATTTACCCCTACGTCCTCCTCGAAGCATCTCTTAAGCTAGGTTTTAAAACCGCGTTGTTTGTGGACTTTTCTTTGGACCATAACATCGCTAAAACGGGTCATCGCAGGTTTTTCGTGTGATCTGTTTTGTATAGGCTTAAGTTCACGCGGAGGAATTCTATGAAATTGAACGATCTGTCCATGACGCTATGCGATTGGGTATCGTCAAAATTACGAATCATATTGTTAGTTTTTGTCTTGTTACTGAGTTTTATCTCTCCGATAAAGGCCGGTACGGATTCTTTTAGTACTTCGTCTAATGGGAAAGGCTATTTAACTGGTTCGGTAGCGGGTGAAACGGGAAATGATCTTACTTTGCGTGATGCAGTTAATCTTGCATTACTCCACAATCCTGAATTGGCAGCTTTCTCCAAGGAAATGCGCGCATTGGAAGGGGCAACACTGCAAGCTGGATTACTCAGAAACCCGGAATTGCTTGTGAATGTTGAGAATCCAGGAAACGTACAAAAGCTTCAGGGTGACATCAATTCGTCTGAATCAGTATCTAAAGAAATAGTACAGCAACTGACGACTATTCGAGTAAGCCAGTTGATTGAACTGGGCGGAAAACGTGCGGCTCGGGTCAGTGCCGCTTTATTGGGTGAAGAGTTGGCTGCTAAAGATTACGAAAGCAGGCGAGTGGAAATTATTGCCAGGGTCGCCAATGTGTTTACTGAAGTCTTGGCGGGCCAGGAACGGCTCAGATTGGCTGAGGAAACCAGACAGCTTGCACAGAACGTGGTTGATACTGTAACCAAGCGTGTACAGGCGGGTAAGGTGCCGCCTATTGAGGAAACCAGAGCTAATGTAGGTCTGTCGACTACGCGCATTGAACTGGAGCAAGCCCGGCGGGATTTAATCGCTGCGCGCAAGCGGCTGGCGTTGTTGTGGGATAGTTCTTCTCCGCAGTTTAATAAAGCTTTGGGAAATCTTGAAGTGTTGATTGCGCCTCCCCATTTTCAAAAACTGGAAGAGCGTGTTTTAGGGAATCCGGTGGCGCTTCGGGCCATGAAGAATATCGAACATCGTAAGGCTTTGCTGGAGGTTGAACAAACGCGCCGCATACCTAACCTGACTCTGAATGCAGGCGTGGTGCATCATGCAATGTTGGGTGGTAATACGGCTGTGGCGGGTTTGATGGTGCCATTGCCGTTATTCGATCGTAATCAAGGCAATATCAAAGAAGCCTATCAACGGATGGATAAAGCCGCTGATGAACAGGTGGCCACTGAATTACGGCTCAAAACAGAGCTTGCACAGTCTTATGAAACGATGTCAGCGGTATGGAATGAAATTAACATATTGCGTGATGAGATATTGCCTGGTGCCAAGAGTGCTTTTGATGTTACCCGCAGAGGTTACGAACTGGGAAGATTTGGCTTGCTGGAGTTGCTGGATGCGCAGCGCATTCTATTTCAGAACCAGCTCCTCTATGTGCGTGCACTTGCCAACTATCAGCGTCTTGTGAATGACATTGAACGCCTGATTGCAGCGCCTATCGATAGCATCAAGCCTAATCATGAAGTCAACATACGCCAGCCATAGTGGCGGGAAAAAGGTTAAGGACTAAATTATGAACAAAGCACGATTAATGCCAATCCTGATCGTGATTGCTATCGGGATGGTACTGGGCGGGTTGATTCTGACGCTGGATAAACCTTCTGCGGTTACAGCGGAAGCGGTGAATGCTGATGCCAATGAAAAACCGGGGGAAAATCAACCGGGTATTGGACCAAGGGGCGGCAAGTTGTTTACTGATAATGGCTTCGGCGTGGAACTGACTATCTTTGAAAAAGGCGTGCCGCCGCAATTCCGGATTTATCTCTATGAAAACGGCAAGCCGCTTCCTCCGGCTGCCGCAAAAATCGATATCACATTGGCCCGGCTGGGGGCACCGGTACAGCTTTTCAGGTTTACGTCCGAGGCCGATTACTTGTTGGGCGATCAAGTTGTTGAAGAACCGCATTCTTTTGACTTGGCAATTGCCGCTGAACGCAATGGTCAAACGTTTCGTTGGGGGCATAGACAGATCGAAGCGCGGCTGGAAATGACGGATGAAATGCTGAAGACGATCGGCGTTAAGATACAAACTGCCGGGCCAGCAGCCATAAAATCCACACTCAAGCTACCGGGCGAGATCGTGTTTAACCCCGATAGGATCGTGCAAGTGGTGCCGCGCTTGCCGGGTGTGGTTGTCGTGGTGAACTACGAGCCTGGGCAAATTGTGCAGAAAGGGGATGTGCTGGCGGTTATCGAAAGCCAAATGCTGGCGGATTTGCACAGTCAGTTTCTGGCCGCTCAGCGACGGCTGGGGCTGGCGCAAATTGTCCATGACCGGGAGAAGCTATTATGGGAGGAAAAGATCTCCGCCAAGCAGGATTATCTGGCTGCGCAATTGGTATTGAACGAGGCTAAGATCGCCTCCGATTTGGCTGCGGAAAAGCTGCGTGCATTAGGTGTACAACCAGACTCAAGATTACAAGCAAAAGATCTGACACGTTACGAAATCCATGCGCCCATTTCCGGACTCATCATTGCCAGAGCTGTTGCCTTGGGCGCGGCACTCAGAGACGATGTGACCATTTTTACCGTAGCCGATATGTCGACGGTGTGGACGGCCGTCACGGTATATCCGAAAGATCTGAATGTGGTCAGAGTCGGACAAAAAGCGTCGGTCAAAGCAACTGCGTTTGATGTCGAGGGCGAGGGAATTGTCACTTATATCACCGCATTGATCGGCGGACAGACTCGCACGGCCACGGCACGGGTCATCTTGGATAACCAGGATGGCCGGTGGCATCCCGGCATGTTTGTGAATATAGAATTGGTGTCCGATGAAATTGAGGTGCCGGTCGCGGTTTCGGCGCAAGCGATTCAGACATATCGTGACTGGACAGTGGTATTTGGCCGTTATGGCGATTATTTCGAAGCGCGCCCGCTGGAGCTGGGCCGAAGCGACGGCAAAATGGTGGAGGTGTTGAAAGGCCTAACCGCTGGCGAGCAATATGCGGCAGGCAATAGTTTTGCCATCAAAGCCGATATGGACAAGGCCGGAGCAACCCATGACCATTAAGCCAATAATCATGAAAAGAAACAATCCAAGGAAAAATCATGTTTGAACGTATTCTACGGATATCGATATATCAGCACGGGTTTGTTCTGGTGGCGGTGCTGGCGATGGCTGCTTTTGGCATATACAACTACCTGAAACTACCGATTGATGCAGTACCCGATATTACCAATGTGCAGGTGCAAATCA
>ERZ1292630.722-Hain-H41-02um-R3-722-length-33751-cov-7_pt1 | contig 33751 bp, 29 predicted proteins | sample MGYA00564408_ERZ1292630 | MGnify/ENA primary metagenome ERZ1292630 (study PRJEB36523, sample SAMEA6512641) | groundwater metagenome | collected 2019-01-08 | study: AquaDiva: Metagenomics assemblies of 32 groundwater samples
GAGCAGTTTCGCGTCGGGGCGTATGGTCTGTACGCTCGCCAGCGGAGCCTTGTATCCCGTCACGTTCGTCTTCCTTAGTTCATCACCGATCTTGACGTTCAGGGTTTCCGTCTGCACCGCAACCGGGGCGCCTTCCCACTTCGGAAAGACGCCACTGTCGAAGGTCAGGAACCAGGGACGTGCGGTACGGGTGAGCGAGGCGATCATCCGCTGGCGGTAGTAGCCGCGCTGGATCCTGAGTTCAGCTCCGTTCACGGTGAAGCCGCCCACATGCGTGTCAATGCGACCGTCAAGTCGCTGGGCGACTCCCGGAATCGCGCGATTGAAACGCGACGTGGTCGGTGCCACGACGATCGTCGCACCGGAGGCGCGGCAGATGGCCTCGAGGGCAGCCGTATCCGAGGCACAGCGCGACATCTTAAAGTCGGGGCCCGACACCGTGTAGAACGTCTTCGCGCCGCATCCGGACGCTTCCGCAACCGCCGTCGACACATCGTCGCCGATGAAGCCCGCGACGAACTTGGCGTCGGACAACTGCCGGTTCAGTTCCACCACGCCGGTCAGCGTCTCGAGCGCGGAGCGGCCCAGCGAGCCGTCGTCTTCCGGATGCGTCAGGAACAGAATAGTCTCCATGGTCCCTATTCCTTGATCCAGTTGGCGATTTCCATGGCCATCTCTTCGATAGGGACATCCTTCACGATCCGTGTGCGTCGTTCCTGCTTTGGGAGTTCGACGCCGTGGAACGTGGTTCCCGGCGCGCTGAGCTGAACCAGCCGCGCCTTCTGCAGGGCCGGCATGATCGTCCGCATGTTCAACATCCCGATTTGTGGATTGTTCGGCGGTTCCGGCCGGTTTCCGGTTGCCCACGCGATCGCGCAGGGCGGACCCGCCACTTCTGAAACGAGGTACTTGCCGCCTTCCACCCGTTCGAGGATGGTGAGCGTTCCCTGTGCGGACACTGTCAGTTCGTCCACCGCGAGGAACTGGTCGGCGATTCCGAGACGCTCCCCGACCAACTGAACGGTGACGCCCGCGTCGCGGGATGCAGATGCACACCCGCCGAAGAGTAGCAGGCGCGACCGATCGAGCGCCGGAATCATCTCGATCGCGTCGGCGAGCGCCGCAGCTACCTCGACCGGATCGGTGAATCCGCTCGCGGACGCATCAATCGCGACGAACTCGAACGGCACCTTCTGCGCGATGCTCATCATGAGTTGCTGCAGCTTGGCCTTGGGACCGAGACTCACGAGCCAGACCCTGGTTCCAGGGACCGTGGCTGCGAGATGGCCCGCCTCATAGAGCGCGTGAGCCGCCCACGGATCGAGCACCGACGGCAGCATCAGTTCGTTCCTGAGACCGGGGCCCGCGGGGCCTTGCACCGGTTCGAGCGTCTGCAGGAGGTCGGGGACGAGACTCCCGCACACGACGACGTGAAAACCCGTGGACATCTGTCAGCGCTCCCGGTGAGGCGTTTGCTAGTTGATCGGCGAGTGAAGGCCGCCGGATCCCGCCGAAAACTCGACGTTGCTGCGCTCGGGATCGGACACATGGGGCTTGGAACAATTCCACAGGCAGACGCCGCAGTGGATGCACTTTTCCCGGTCGAACCGGGGGACGCCGTCAGGCCCCGGCATGATGGCCTGTCCGGAGCACCCATCGATGCACACCTGCTCGGCGCATCCCTGGCACGTGGCGGTGTCGACGAAGGTCACATGGTCGGCGAATCCGCCGGCGGCCTGCACCTTGCCACCCATGAGCAGGGCGTCCTGCTGCGAAACGAGGAGTGAACCGTCCAGCTCGATCTTCGGCCAGCCGGAACGGTCCATGAGCGCGTCATGGAGGGACGTCCCGGCCGCCCGGCACTGCCGGCGAATCTTGCGGATGTCATCGGCCGGTATCCGGTCGCCGAAATACTGCTCGATGCTCGGAATCCGCTCGTGCGGCCTCCTGGCGCGTCCGGGCACATTGATGAAACCGCGCGTCATGCCGGTGATGCCGATGCCAATCAGGCCGCGAAGGAAGCCTTCGCTGAATCCGTCCCTGGCCTTCTCGGCGATCCTGGCTTCCCGCTCGACCCAGCTGCTTCGGCGCCGTGCCACGTATGTCGCGTCGAGGTTGTCCTTCGTGAATGGCTTGCCGGCCTTCGCGAGTTCTATCACCGCCTCCGCAAGTTGGACACCCGTCGCCCACGCTTCGTCGACGCCCGACCCGGTCAGCACGTTCGTGCTGCCGGATCCCTCGCCGATCCTCGCGAAGCCGTCGCCCACGAGCACGGATTCGCCGCGCCTGCCGGACTCCTGCAGCGTCTTGGCACCCCAGGAGCGCATCGTGCTTCCCTTCAGGTGCTTCCACACTCTCGGATGCGTCATCCAGTGCTGCAGGTACCGGTACGCCGTGCGCGCCGGATTGTCGAACCACGAGGGGACGAAGATTCCCACCGACGCCATGCGATCGGGATGCACGTAGAGAAAGCCGAAGATCTCCGGTTCGGGATAGCCGAATGTGTGCAGGACCGCTCCCGCCTCGAGGCCTGCATCAGGCGCGAGTTCCACGACCGCCTTCATGCCGATCGCCCATTCCCGCTGGTGGTTTCCTGCGGGGAACCCGAACCGCTGGTTCAGCTTCTGGCCCACCGGTCCGACAGGACCGTCGCCGACGACCGTCAATGCCGCGTGCACATCCATCCCGGGCATGTGCGCGGCGCCCGGCGTTCCCGACCCGTCGACGCCCTGATCGACGAGTCGCACCCCAATGACCTTGTCGCCGTCGAACAGCGGTTCATTCACCGGCATGCCCGGCCAGACCTGCACCAAGCCCGACGACATGAGCTGCGCTCCCACCCACTGGTTCAGTTGTCCGATGGAGAACACCATGCCGCCGTGCTTCTGCAGGAACGGCGGCGTCCAGGGCAACTGCACGGCATGGTCACTCCACGGAAGCGCTCCCTTCAGCGCATCGATGACGGCATCCATCGCCCTCACGCCGCTGGTGCGGCGGCTCGCCCCGAAGGGATCGAGCAGGTACAGCACCTGCTCCTGCGAGACAGGCGTTGTCATCGGAATCTCGGACAACTGCGCCGCGGAAAACGATTCCCGGAGGCTGCGTGCCTTCGACACCACGCCCGACACGCCGAACGAGATGTCATCGGCACGTTCGTAGCAGAGGACCTGCAGTGGCAATCCCGGCATCACGCGGCTTTCCAGCAGCGTGTTGCCGTCGGCATCCACCATTGCGCGCGAGAGCGTGGTCAGGAAGCCTCCAACGGCAGGCCCGAACCCCACGCACACGATGTCCGTGTCCAGGGTGCTACGCATGGAAGTCATCCGTCCCGCCGCCGACCTTGCGGTTCATACCGGATAGTCGAGCACTTCGGGGATCATCACCTGGGCGAGTGCATCGGCTGCCCTGTCCTTGGCGAGCTTCGTTCCAGCCAGCGACGCGTCCACCTTCGTGCGCAGGGCGACGAACGGCGCGAGGTCCTTGAACATGTCCGCGACCGCCGCCGCGTCATCGCGTGCCGGATCCGGCGCAGCCTTGTATCCGAAGACGAGTTCGGCGCAGATCCTGGTGGCTTCGCCAGCCGCGGTGGCCGAATGGATATGGCTGAGGTCGTGGTAGAAGTTGAGGAGTCCATCGATGCCCTCGGCGAGCGCCGCATTCGCCGGACCGTGCTTTGCGAGGTCCAGGACATCGAGGATCAGGTGGTACGACGCCACGAGCCAGGCGCGCGCATCGGCCAGCGGGTACGTCGCGCCGTGGCGCTGGCTGGAATACACGTCCTTCCCGTTGGCGTCCTTGGCGGTGGAGAGGTACTCGCGCGACCACAGCCACAGCTCCATCGCGGCTGCCAACGTGCTGGCGCCCAGCGCCGGGTGTTCGCGGGCAACGTCACGCAGGTGCGCGATCCACTGCTGGAACTGCTGGAGGAAGATGTTCCTCGACATCGTCACGGAGAGCTGACGGCGCTGCACGACCTCCGGCCCCTCGTACGTGGCCTCGAGCTGTCCGTCGATCCATTTGGTGCCAAGGAAACCCGGGCAGTCCTCCGTGATGCCGTAGCCGCCCATCATGCTCACCGCCTCGCGCATCATGTTGACGCCATGGCCGGTGTTCCAGAGCTTGGCGGCGGGAATCAGGACGCTGGACAGCGATTCCGTGACGATGAACTTCACCACGGGATCCGCGTCCAGCGCGCCCAGTCGCACGGACTCCACGACGCTCGGCGCCTGCTTTGAGGCGAGTGTCACGAACTCGGCAGCGTCCTTTTCGCGCGCCCGCAATGCCTTGAACTCCGCCCGCCCGCCGGTGATGCCCTGCTGGGCGAGCACCTGGGCCTTCGACTTCTCGATGGCATCGTAGGTGTCGAGCAGTCTCGCGGTCTCGAAGCCGAGTGACGCGCCGGCCTCACCGGCTGCCCAGACATCCAGGAGCCGGTGGAGCGCATCTTCCTTCTGCTGCAGCCCCATGTCGAAACGGGGCGTCCCCTCGTTGATGCCCGTGGCGCCGCGGAAGCGCCGGCGATGGTACCGGATGACCGGCTCGACCGCCGACAGCAATTTCGCCGAAGTCATTATGGCCGGCGTCGCCCGGGTGCGGGTGAACACCGATTCGATCACCTCGGCGTGGCTGTAGTTCGGGATGATCACGCCATCCTTCACCGTGTATCCGCCGATGATGCGGCTGGCGGGCACCCGCAGGCTGAAGATCGGATCACGTGTCGACGAGAGTTGATGGGCCAGTTTCTTGGTGGGCGTTCCGCGATCCCAGGTACCGGGATCCGTATCCTCGAGGATCACCATGCAACTGCCCTTGATCCGCGGATCGCCCGAATCCACCGCGGCGGTGACGAAGTTCGCCGACCCCATGTTCGTGATGAAGCGTCCCCGCTTGTCGACCTGCAAGACGGGCTCCTCGCCGTCTGCCCACTCGGCGACGCGCACCCGGCCGCTCAGCACGCCCGTGTCGACGCCGACATACGGGATCGACTCCGTGAGGGCAAACGCCCCGCGCCAGATCTTCCGGTCTTCGCCCGGCTGCGGCGGGATGGAACGCGTCATGTACGTCTGCTTCTGCGCGGCGGTGCCCCGCTCGTGGATGGGCGCCAGCGCCAGCGTGTTGGCCATGCTCGATGTTCCCGCTCCCGCGTCGACCCAGGCCAACTCGAACGCGATCAGCCCCATCAGGAAGTTCTTGGGCCCTTCGATGAATCCGCCGTACTCCGGGTCGACGGGTGCCGCAGTGATTCCTGCGGCATCGAACTCCTTGAGCAGCGCAGCCTTGTCCTCGGTCCACTCGTGGGAGTTCCTGGCGCCCTTGGCGACCGCGCGCGCCACGGGTCCCCGCGCCACGGCTCTCGCGGACTGGACGACCATCTGGTAGTCAAAGTGGTCGGCAAAGCGCCACATGATCTGCCGAACGTCATCCCCGGGCAGCGTTCTCAGCTGTGCCGGGTGTTCCTTTGGCGAGGACTCCTGATTCGGCATGCCGCTCCCCGTGTGATACTTCGTTGGTACCGATGCGTGCTTGCAGCATTCGCTGGACTCGATGCTTGTGCAGCGAGGTCTCGGCCGCGGCGCTTGGGGAGCAAATGGCGCCAGGCTACGGTGCATCGTTCACGATGCGGCAGGAAAGATGCGGCCGGTGCACGCAGCGAGCCAGCCGCCTTTGACCGAGGCACCATCAGCGTCACAAGGGCCGCGTGCGGCTTCCGCGCCGTGGGCACACGGCACAGCTTCTACGTTGATGCCGACGCCGCCAGTCCACTCCACCCACCCCGCCGGTTCCGCTCCGACCGGCTCCTCGGCAGCGGCGAGCTTTGCGCGCGTGCTCTGGCGTGTGGCCGCAGCCGACGTATCGCAGGGTAACCGCCCCGTGTTGCTGAAAGACGGGGCGGCGACCTTCGAAGCGATGCTCGCGGTGATCGCCGCCGCCCGGCACACCGTCGAACTGGAGGCCTACATCTTCCGGGGGAAGGACGAGATCGGCGAGCAGTTCGTGCGGGCGATGATCGCCGCAGCCCAGCGTGGCGTGCGCGCACGGCTGCTCGTGGACTGGGTGGGCGGACGAGGTACGCCGCGGCGGATATGGAAGGCGCTGCGCGCGGGCGGCGTGAATGTCCGCATCTTCAGCCCGCCGGGACTGCGGGGCTGGTTTGGACTCCTGCCGCGCGATCACCGAAAGCTGCTGGTTGCCGACGGGAAGGTGGGGATCACCGGCGGCATCGGCATCGGCCAGGAGTGGCGACTCGGCTCGGTGGGGCCCAAGCGCACGCCATGGCGCGATTCGGCGGTGCAGATCAGGGGACCCGCCGCCGAGGCCATGGAACGAGCCTTTGACGCCATGTGGCTGCGCGCGGTCGGCGAAGGTCCGACACGGAGAGAGTCGCGGCGCATGGTGCGCGCCGCACGCAACTCCTGGATCGACTTCACCGACACATCGCCCGCCCTCGTGGGCATCGTCGAAGGAGAGCCGGGCCGCTTCCGCGTGTCGCGCGCGCTGGAGATACAGGCCGCCGCCGCGCGCCAGCGGCTGTGGATTGCCACCGCATACTTCATCCCGGCGTTCGGCGTGATGGAAGCGCTCAAGGGGGCGGCGCGTGACGGTGTCGACGTGCGCGTGCTGGTGCCGGGGCGCAACGACCACCCGTGGGTCAACCGCTTCACGCGAAGCTTCTACTCCGCGCTGCTGCGAAACGGCGTGCGCATCTGGGAATGGCAGGGAGAAATGATGCACGCCAAGTCGAGCGTCATGGACGGCGTGATCACGCGCATCGGGTCCACCGACTTCAATCCGCTGGGCGCGGCCATCAACTACGAGCTCGACGCGATCATTGGCGATCGCGAGTTCGGCGCATCCGCCGAGGCGATGTTCCTGGCCGACCTCGAGAAGTCGTCGGAAGTGAAGCGCCCGCGGTAGGCGCGCGCCGTCTCGAGCTCCCCTTCAGGCGTCGCGGCTGGCCACGCGGGCGCATTCGGCGAGCACGGCCGCGCCCACCAGCAGTGATTCCTCGGCCGGGAAGAAACGCGGCGAGTGCGCCGCGATCACCTCGCCACCACGTTCCCGGGCCCCGATGCGCAGGAAGCAACCCGGCATGCGCTCGAGGTAGAACGCAAAATCCTCGCCACCCATGTTGGTGGTGCCCAGTGGAACGACGGCGTCGGCGCCGAGTACGCGCACGGCGGCTTCGACTGCCCAGTGGGCACCATCGGGTGAGTTGACCACCGGTGGGGTGCGCTCACCCCAGGCGACCGCGGCCTGCAGGCGATGTGCGGCCGCAATGGCGAACGAGAGACGGTCCACTTCGCCGACAATCAGATCTCTCGCCGCGCTGGTGGTCGCCCGTACCGTACCGCGCAGGATTGCCGATTCCGGAATGATGTTCGGCGCGGTGCCGGAGCGCACCATGCCCACCGTGACGACACCCGGTTGCGCGGGGTCGAGCCGGCGCGAGATGATGGTCTGCAGTGCCGTGACGAGCGCGGCGAGGCCCACCACAGGGTCGGCCGCCTCGTGGGGACGCGCGCCGTGAGCGCCGGCGCCGGTGAGCGTGATCGTGAAGGAGTCGGTGGAGGCGGCAAGCGGACCGGCCTGGGCGACCACCTGTCCCACCTCGAAGCGCCGATCGACGTGCGCCCCGAAGATGGCGCGCACGCCGTCGAGCGCGCCGCTGTCGAGTACCTCGGTTGCGCCCTGTCCCACTTCCTCAGCGGGTTGCAGCACGACGATCGCGTCGCCGTCGGCCGGCGTGCGATGCAGGAGCAGGGCCGCTCCCACGGCCCAGGATGCGTGCACGTCATGGCCGCAGGCGTGCATGACCCCGTCAGTCAACGAGGCGTATGACAGTCCGGTGGCCTCGTGGATGGGGAGCGCGTCGATGTCCCCACGCAGCGCGATCACGGGTGCCCCCTCGACGCGACCGGGAATGCGCGCCACCAGCCCGGTGCGGGCGATACGCCTCACGTCGCTGATGCCGGCGCCGCGCAGCGCGGCCTCGAGACGATCCTGGGTGCGAACCTCTTTCCACGACAGTTCGGGGTGCGCGTGCAGGTCGCGCCGGAGGTCGATGAGGAGGCTCGCCTCGGCGGCGGTGAAGCGCGCGAGAACGGCGTCCGGGATGGAGTCGGTCATGTGGAGTGGCGCAGCACGGCGCGGCGCACCATGATGGCCTCAACGTGCTCGATGTCGACATCGACGCCAATGCCCGGCCGGTCGAGCGGAACGCCCATGGTGCCGTCCGGCGTCATGGTCCACTCCGGGGAGACGACGTCCTGTGTCCAGTACCGGCGGCTCGGCGACAGGTCACCCGGCAGGGTGAAGTTCGGCAGCGAGGCCAGCGCCACGTTGTAGGCGCGTCCCACGCCGCTTTCGAGCATTCCGCCGCACCACACCGGAACGCCCTGTCCTTCGCAGTAGTCGTGAATGGCGAGCGACGACGCGAAGCCGCCAACGCGTCCCGGCTTGATGTTGATGATGCGGCCGGCGCCAAGGGTGACCATGTCCTGTGCGCGTGCGAGCGAAGTGATGGATTCGTCGAGACAGATCGGCGTGCGCAGGCGGCGCTGCAATTCGGCGTGGCGCACGAGGTCGTCGTGAGCCAGCGGCTGTTCGATCATCATCAGGTCCAGCGCGTCGAGCTCGGCCAGGGTGTCGGCGTCGTCGAGCGTGTAGGCGTTGTTGGCGTCGGCCATCAGGTGGGCGTCAGGGAGTGCCTCACGTGCCGCGCGGACGAAGGCGACGTCGCGGCCGGGTTCGATCTTGATCTTCACCTTCCGGTAGCCTTCGGCGATGGCGGCGCCGGCCCGGTCGGCAAGCGCCTGGGGCGACGGCTGGATGCCGAGGGAAATGCCGACGGCGATGCGTGATCGCACGCCCCCGATGAAGCGGCCGAGCGGAATGCCGGCCTGCGTGGCGGCGACGCCCCAGATGCCCATCTCGACGGCCGCCTTGGCCATCTGGTGGCCGCGGAAGTCACGCTCGAGCACGGCGTGCACGTCGCCGGGGGCGCCGAAGGAAACGCCGAGGACGCGCGGGGCGACGTACGCCTCGATGGCCAGCCAGGCCGTGTCGACGGTCTCGGACGAGTAGTTGGGCCACTCGCCGGCCACGCATTCGCTCCACGACACAGTGCCGTCGGCGTCGCGCAGTTCGAGCAGGATGATGCGCCGCTCGCTGACCACGCCCGAGGAGATCTTGAAGGGCTCGCGCAGGGCGAGGCGAATTTCCCGCAGGGTGATCTGGTCGAGGCGGATCATGGCGTTGGGCGCGTGAGCAGGTAGGCGCCGTCACCTTCAGGCGCGGGATGGAAGGAACTGATTTGGTATCCAAGTGCGAAATAATGCGTGAACGCGCGATGGCTGTGCGTGCGGTACGCGGCGGCCGCCCGCGGGTCCTGTTCGAGCAGGGCGGGAAAGTCGCGTGGCACCTCGACGCGCACGACGCGCTCATCGGGCCACGCGGCGGGTGGCGGGGCGGCAGGTCCGCCGGCCACCAGTGGCGCGAGCGCGAGTTGTGGTGCGTCGGCCGCGCGCGTCGCCAGGCGGCGGGCGATCAGTGCGTCGTCGAGATCCCAGGCGGCGACGAACCGGTCGGTGGGGAGTGCGCCCATCTGCGAACTGTCGGTGACGCCATACATGTTTTCCACGAACTCGTCGACGCGCGCGCCGAGCTTGTTCAGGTTCAGGTGCGCGTTGCGCGCGACGAGGGGATCGAAAGTCCAGTAGATGATGCGGACGCCCAGCGCCTCGCACTTCGCGCGCTGCCAGGCCTTGAGTCGCGTGCCCACGTTGGTGCCGCGCAGCTCGGGAACGACCGCCAGCATGTCGCTCCAGTGGGCCAGCTGGCCGTGGCGGATGCCGGTAAGGCCAAAGACGAAACCGACCAAGCGCCCAGTGGAGTCGAAGGCACCGGCGGTGACCCCGCCGATCTTCGGTCCCACCTGCAGGATGGCCGCCGGCACGCGCTCGCTGAACCCCCGGCCCCAGGTGGCCTCCTGAAGGGCCACACACAGTACGCGGTCCTCGTGGCTGACCAGATCGCGAATAATCGGATCTTCGGGACGCGGCGCGGCGGCGGTCTCAGTCATACCTTAATCTGATGCAGAATCCACTACTTCACCAACGCGGCTGGCTGGCGCCGGCCGTGGCAGCTCTGCTGGCACTGCCAGCCACGGGCGCGCCGCCGTCACTCAGCGCGCAATCGTTGCCACCGTCGCCGCCTCCGGTGTTCCCTCCGGCCGTGACCTGGCACGACGCACGGCTGCTGGGCGCCTTCACACTGGCCGCCGCCGCCGTGATGCCTGCCGACCGCGCAATGCAGCGCATGATGCAGCGTGACTGGGCACAGCGGTCGTCGCTGCTCTCAGATGCCGCGAGCGCTTTCAACGCGTATGGAAGCCCGGGTGTCTTCGCCGGCACGGCGGCGCTCTATGCGGCCGGCTGGGCCACGCGGCGTCCCAAAGTGGCACGCCTTGGCCTGCGCACGGGCGAGACCATCCTGCTCAGCGGCATCGTGACGGGCGGCCTCAAGGGAATCGCTGGTCGCGCTCGGCCGTATGCAAGTCCGCAGCGTCCTGGCGACTGGCGGCTTTTTTCGGGCGTGCGTGACGGGGCTCGGCAGTCGTTTCCCTCGGGGCACACCACCGCCGCATTTGCGTTTGCCGCCGCGATGGATCGTGAGTATCGCGTCTTGGGCCTCAGATCTGCGTACTGGGTTGGGCCCGCACTCTACGGCGCGGCGACACTCACCGGATTGGCGCGCATGCATGCCGACAAGCACTGGGCCAGCGACGTCGTGATGGGCGCTGGAGTCGGCTTGGTTAGCGCCCTCGTGGTGTCGCGCTTCCACGCCGCGCGGTATCAGCAGCCGCCACGCTGGATCGACCGGCGGCTACTCCCCCGCCCGCGCGGATGAGCACCAACGGCATCTTCATCACCGCAGAACTCACCGGGCCGGTGGGTGCGCAGGTCCGCGACCTGCAGCTTCGCTTCGACCCGAAGCTGGCCAACGAACTGCCGCCGCACATCACGATCCTCGGCTCCTCGGGTGCGGGGCCCATCTCCCCTGATACTCCTCTGCCCCTTCTCCGTGCACAGTTGGCGCCGGTCGCCGAGGCGTCGCCACCGCTGCACCTCACGTTCCAGCGACCGTTGCGCTTTCTGGGACGCGAAATCGTGGTGCTGCCCATCGACCCGCACGGCCCGATTCGTGCCCTGCACGAACGGCTCAAGACGGCGGGGCTCTCGTACGCGATCGCCCGCTATCCCTTCACTCCGCACTGCACGCTCAACTTCTATCCGCAGCTGACGACCGCGTCATTGCGCGCGCTGCTGGCCGTGCGCGTGGAGGAACCGTTCACCATCAACCGGCTGCGCGTGTACCACACCCGCGCGCCGCAGCCGCCCACGCACCTGTTCGACCTGCCGCTGACCGGCGGGGGCTAACGCGCGGGTGGCAGGGGTGACTCACCCACGGGAAGGTCGGCGCGCAGGCGCCGGGTGAACTCTCCCACGTGGCTCCAAAAGTGCGCGCTGTCGTCGAGAAAGGCGCGCATGTGCCCGCCCGAGAGTTCCACCCACTGCTTGGGCGCACGGGCCGCCGCGAAGAGCCGCTGGCCGTGGGCGTACGGGATGATCGAATCGTCACGGGCGTGCATCACGAGCTTGGGCATCGCGACGTGGCCGATCTTGTCGAGGTTGGCGAATCGCTGCGTGGCGAGCCAGTGCACTGGAAGCCACGGATAAATCTCCGCGCCGCGGTCGGGAATCGACGTGAACGCCCCCTCGATGATGAGTCCCGACGCCTCTGAGCGCAGGGCGAGATCGGTGGCCGGACCCGCCCCGAGCGAATGCCCGTAGATGATGATGCGCGATGAGGGAACGCGCTTCACGGTGCGCAGCCAATCGTACAGCGCGCGCGCATCGGCATTGACGCCCGTCTCGCTGGGGCGACGCGCTTCGCTGTCGCCGTAGCCGCGATAGTCGATGGCCGCGATGCTCAGCCCGAGCGCATGCACACGGGCGTAGAACGGCGGAAGCAACGATGACGTGACATTTCCCGCGTTGCCGTGCAGGTACAACAGCCATTGCGCCGCGGTGTCGGCGGCGGGAATGACGATGCCCGAGAGGCTGGTGCCATCGCCGCTCACCAGCGACAGTCGCTCTGATACGAGGTGCAAGGAGTCGGGCAGCGGCCGTACGGCCCCTCCGCCAAGTTCGCGCGGCTCGTACACGAGGTTGGTTTCATTGAGGCGCAGGTAGGCCGCGGCAACTCCGTACCCGAGCACGACGAGTGCCACGACCGTCATGACGCCGCGCCGCACGATGGGCGACATCAGAGTGCCTTCTTGATGGCGGCGTCGAGATCCTGGCGTCCACCAAGTCCGGTGTAGACCACCATGCCGGCCTTGTTCACGACGACCACAAAGCTCGTGGCTGGCACGTCATATGCACCCACGGCCTGGCCACGCCGGTCGAAGAAGTGGGTCATCTGGAGCGCGTGCTTCTCGACGTAGGCTTGTACGGCACGCGGGCTCTGGTTTACGCTGACGGCGACGCCGACAAAGGTGACCTTGCCGGCGTATTTCGTTTGTGCGGCGAGCAAGGCGGGCTCGAGTTCCTTGCAGTTGGGGCACCAGGTGGCCCAGAACTCGATGACCACCGGTCCCTTGCCGAACACCGACGAAAGCTCGGCGGGGGCGCCGGCGAGTGTCTCAACGGCAGCGCCCGGCGCCTTGACTCCCACCTCGATGCCGCTGTCCTGTGCCTGTGCCCGCGGCGCGGCGAGCGCAATCACCGCTCCCAACACGAGCACGGACCGCGCCGCGCAGTTCTTCAGAACCATCCCTGACCTGCCTTGATGAGGTAGTACTCGGCGACGCCAATCATGGCGAGCGCGAAGAACTGCTTGACCCACAACATCCATACACCAGCGCGCGGCAGGCGGCTGACGACACCGCTGGACAGTCCGACGACAACGAGCAGGGCGCACATTCCCAGCGAAAAGCTGAACAGGTAGGTAAACCCGAGCACCGGGTTCCTGGTTCGCGACACCCAGGTCAGCACGGCAGCCATGACGGGTGCCGAGCACGGCGCGGCCACGAGCCCCGAAGCAGATCCCATGAGGAAGGCGCCGCCGAGGCGACCGCCCTCTCCCATGGTTGCCGCCCTGGCCGTGAACGCTGCCGGAAGCCGCACCGGAATGACGTCGAGCATTGCCAGCGCCGCAAAGAGCAGCAGGTTGGCCATTCCGAAATAGAGCCACGGATTGGAACTGATGGTGCCGAACAGCGTTCCGGTGAGCCCGGCAAAGAGGCCGAGGGCCGAGTAGACGATGGAAAGCCCGAGTACGTAGGCCATGGTGAGGGCGACAGTGCGCCAGCGGCGCGGGGCCTCGCCGGATGCCGTGCCACCGACAATGGCGGCGGTGATCGGGATCATCGGGTAGATGCACGGCGTGAGGCTCGTCAGCACGCCGGCGGCAAACAGCACCGGAATTGCGGTGGCGGGGCTTTGGGAGAGGCGGTCGGCGATGCCGGCGAAGTCCACTAGTGCCAAACCTCGCTGAAGAGCCGAAGCCAGTTGCCGCCGATGATCTTCTCGATGCGCGCCGACGAATGACCGCGTGCCGAAAGCCGGTCGGCAATGAGGTCCATCCGGCGCGGGGAGTCGAGGTCGGGGACGTGGTTGAATACGTTCTCGTCCTCGCCCGGTGCCGAGATGCCCTGGGCGCGGCGCTGCTTCACGAATCCCGCGTGCAGGGCCCGGAACTCCGGCGACAGGGTGAGCGGGGTGATGGAGTTGTCGGACCCGACTCCGACATGGTCCTCGCCGGCGACGTTGATGGCGTGCTCGATGTGGCGAATGAAGTCCTCGGAGGTCGGCTGTCCCGAGGCGCGCAGGAAGGGCATCATGTAAATGCCGATGACACCTCCCTTCGCCGCGAGCCGGCGGATCTGGTCATCGGTCTTCGAGCGCGGCACGTCGTTGAGGGCGGCGCAAGAGCTGTGCGTGGCGGCGATCGGCCTGCTGGCGTGGGCGATGGCGTCGAGCGTGGTCTGGCGTCCGCAGTGGCTGACGTCGACCAGCATTCCCACGTGATTCATGCGCGTCACAACGGCGCGTCCAAAGGCACTGAGGCCGGCGTTGGCCGGCTCGAGGCAGCCGTCCCCAAGCAGGTTTCGCACGTTGTACGTGAGCTGGATGATGCGGACGCCAAGCTGGTGAAAGAGGTCGACGCGTGACACGTCGGACTCGAGCATGGTGGCGTCCTGAAACCCGGGGATGAGCCCGAGGCGCCGGAGTTCCTTGGCGCGGCGAATGTCGGCCACGCCTTTCACTTTCATGAACGCTTCGGGGTGCCGGTCGAACTCGCTTTCAAGGAAGCCGATGTTCCGGACACTTGACTCGAACGCCATGGCTCCCAGGGCACCGCCGCCGCTGATGGTGACATTGACCGCGGTCATCCCCGAGGCGAGCGCGTTGGCAACCATAGCGTCCGAGTACGGCTTCTCGAAGCCATTGGGGACGTTGAAGGGTCCCGGAGTGGCCAGGTTGTCGATGACGATGGCCTTGTCGTAGCCGGGCCACTGTGGGGTGATGGTCCCGGGCGCTGGTGTGGCGGCAGGCGCGATGGCGGGGAGCATCGCGCCTGCCGCGCCGACGGCGACGAGAGCGGCAAACTGGCGACGGGACAACTTCTCGTGATCTGTCATTTTGATTCCGGACTGGTGGCGTCGGTTGGGGAGCAAGCGGGCGTGCGGTTAGATTCAACGTTCCACCAGACCCTACCAAACAGAGCATCGAATCCGTGGCACCGCAATTCATCTACGTCATGAAGGGACTGCGCAAGGTCGTCGCACCTGCGCGCATCATCCTCGACGACATCTGGCTGTCGTTCTATCCCGGCGCCAAGATCGGCGTGCTTGGCGCCAACGGTGCCGGCAAGTCGTCGCTGCTGAAGATCATGGCCGGCATCGATCACGAGTTTCAGGGCGAGGCGTGGGCGCACAAGGGAACGCGCATCGGCTACCTGTCGCAGGAGCCGGTACTCGACCCGTCGCTCGACGTGCGCGGCAACGTGGAGGTGGCGCTCAAGGACCAGCGGGCCAGGCTCGACCGGTACAACGCGATCGCCATGGAGTTCGCGGAACCGATGTCGGACGACAGGATGAACACGCTGCTCAACGAGCAGGGGACGCTGCAGGAGTACATCGACCACCACGACCTGTGGAACCTCGACAACAAGATCGAGGTGGCCATGGACGCGCTGCGCCTGCCGCCGGGCGATGCCGACGTGACCATCCTGTCGGGTGGCGAGAAGCGCCGCGTGGCGCTGTGCCGCGTCCTGCTCGAGGAGCCCGACCTGCTGCTGCTCGACGAACCCACCAACCACCTCGATGCCGAATCGGTGGCGTGGCTGGAGCACTTTCTCGAGCGCTTTCCGGGCACCGTGGTGGCCATCACCCACGACCGGTACTTCCTGGACAACGTGGCCAAGTGGATTCTCGAGCTCGACCGCGGGCGCGGCGTGCCCTACGAGGGGAACTACAGCGGCTGGCTGGAGCAGAAGACGCAGCGCATGGCGCTGGAGGAGAAGGTCGCCAGCACGCGGCAGAAGACCCTCGAGCGCGAACTCGAGTGGGTGCGCATGTCGCCGAAGGCGCGGCAGGCCAAGAACAAGGCGCGCCTGCAGAACTACGAAGACCTGCTGAGCGAGGCGCAGCAGGAGAAGATCGCCCAGAACGAAATCGCCATCCCACCGGCTCCACGTCTCGGCAACGACGTGGTCATCGCGAAGGGGCTCAAGAAGGGATACGGCGACAAGCTGCTGTTCGAGAACATGTCGTTCTCGCTGCCGCGCGCCGGCATCGTGGGGATCATCGGGCCCAACGGCGCGGGCAAGACCACGCTGTTCAGGATGTTCAACGGCATCGAAACGGCAGACGCCGGCACGCTGAAGCTTGGCGAGACGGTGTCGATCTCGTACCAGGACCAGACCCGCACGCTCGAAGGGAAGCGCACGGTCTGGGAAGAGATGACGGGTGGCCTCGAGATGCTGCAGGTCGGCAAGAAGGAAGTGAATTCGCGCGGCTACTGCTCGGCGTTCGGCTTCAAGGGCGCCGACCAGCAGAAGCTGGTGGCCAACCTCTCGGGCGGGGAACGCAACCGGCTGCACCTGGCCAAAACGCTGATGCAGGGCGGCAACCTGCTGCTGCTCGACGAACCGACCAACGATCTCGACGTCGACACGCTGCGCGCGCTGGAAGTGGCGGTGCTCGACTTCAGCGGCTGCGCGGTGATCATCTCGCACGACCGGTGGTTTTTGGACCGCGTGGCGACGCACATCCTGGCGTTCGAGGGCGACTCGGAGGCGGTCTGGTTCGAGGGGAACTTCCAGGCGTACATCGAGGACCTGAAGAAGCGGAAGGGGCCGGACGCCGACCAGCCGCACCGGATCAAGTACAAGAAGCTGGTGCGATAGGCGCGCCTAGAGAATTCGCTTGCCCAGTGCGCTCGCCACGAGCCCGACGGCGAGCTCGGCGGTGCGGTTGGAGATGTCGAGGATCGGGTTGACCTCCACGACGTCGAGGCCCACGAGGCGGCCGGAATCGGCGACCATCTCCATCACCAGGTGCCCTTCGCGCCACGAAAAACCGCCGGCCACCGGCGTGCCCACGCCCGGGGCATGCACCGGATCCTGCACGTCGACGTCGTACGATACCCAGAGGCCCGACGTCCCGGTGTTGACCAGCGAGAGGGCTTCCTCCATCACGCTCGACAACCCGCGGCGGTCGACGTCATGCATGGTGAAGACGTGCATGCCAAAGGCGCGCAGGTGTTCGCGTTCACCCGGGTCGAGGTCGCGAATGCCGACCAGTGCGGTGTGCTCGGCGCGCACCGAGGCGCCGTTGCCGAACATCAGCTGCGGATCGCCATGCCCGAGCAGGTGCGCCACCGGCATGCCGTGCACGTTGCCCGACGGGCTAGTATCGGGCGTGTTGATGTCGCCGTGTGCGTCGATCCACAGCAGGCCCAGCGACTCGCCGCGCGCACGCAGGGCGCGCGCGGCGCCGGCCACCGAACCAGCAGCCAGCGAGTGGTCACCGCCGAGTACGACGGGAAAGTGACGCGCCCCCACGGACGCCTCGACACGCGCGGAGAGTTCGGCGCAGACGGCGGCGATGGTCGGCAGGAAGTCGCCGCCTCGGGCATCTGGCGAAAATGTGCCGCGATCGGCCACGGCGAGGTTGCCGTGGTCGGTGACGGTGTGGCCAAGGGCGAGCAGGTCGTCACGCAATCCGGCGGCGCGCACGGCGTACGGGCCCATGTCGACGCCGCGGCGGCTGGCGCCGAGGTCGAGGGGAACGCCGATGATATCAATCTGGGGCATGGGTGCGGGGTGCGGGGGTGAAGGAATTGACATTCCTTGCACCCCAAAGGACAAGCCGTGCTACTGCCCCGTGCCGAACTGGTAGGTGTATTTGAGCGTCAGCGAGCGCGACTGCGGACGTGTCCAGTTGAAAAACCCGTCGGCTTCCTCGCCGTCGTTCAGCACGATGAAGAGGCCGGTGGCCGCGGTGTTGAGCCAGCCGAAGCGGACATTGGCCGTCCACACCTGCGCCTGGTTGTTGAACTGGGTGAGCGACTGCACGAAGATGCGTGGCGAGAAGAAGTACGCCAGGCGCGCACCGATCAACGACCGCACGAAGTTGCCCTGGTCGAGGTGCACGTCATTGTAATCGAACAGCAGGGACGACGTGATGGACGCGCCACGGCGATAGGTGAGGTTGATGTTGCCGCCGTTGCGGGTGCCGTTGTAGAACGGGCCGACGTCGCCGCGCATCACGAACGAGAGCGCCGCACTGGGGTCGGAGGTCCAGTCGAGGCCAACCGTGGCGTAGTCATAGGCCCCCGCCGGCAGCGTAACGCCGCGCGCGATGGTGAAGGGGCGCTGCAGGCCTTCGTGGTAGATGTTCAACTCCGGGCCAAACCGCCCGCCGGTGTTGAACTCCATCTCCGTGAAGTCGAGGTGCCACTGTCCCGACTGGTGAAAGCCGTCGAGGCCATAGTACTCGCGCCAGGTCACGTGAGGGTTCCACTGCCGCACGTGTTTCCACGAGTCACGCCGCACGAGGCGCATGGACTGGACTTCCGTGAAACGATATCCGGCCGTGCGACTGAGAAAGCCGACTTCGGGGTTGTAGTCCGCGCCCACCTGCATGAAGCGCGCGCTGTTGTTCCAGTTGCGGGTGAGGAACGCGGCGCGGCCGCTCCACGCGAGGTCATCGCCGGATCGGCCGGGAGTCTCGGTCTTGCTGCCCCACCAGTCCATCGTCCAGGCATCGCCGAGTCCGACGCGCCCGTCGACGCCGTAGGTACGGTTGACGTCACTGGCATCACCGGTGGCGATGCGCTGCACGCCGATCACGCCGATGCGCGACCTCCGGCCGACTTCACGAATGGCCCGCGCCACGCTGAACGACTGCGCGCCCTGCACGCCGGGCACATCCTCCGTGAGGATCTGCAGGAGGCCCACGGTGGTGCCACCGACGCGCCCGGTGATGCGTCCGCCGCCACGGATCTTCACCGGCCTGCCCAGCGAGTCGATGCCGATGCGGCGGGTGAAGAACATGTCGGCCGCCTGCGGGGTGCCGGCGGCGAACACACCGGCGTTCTCGAGGAAGAACGGGCGCTTCTCCGGGAAGAAGATCGGAAAGCGCGTCAGGTTGGTGCGCTGTTCGTCGACTTCCACCTGCGCGAAGTCGGTGTTGTAGGTGAGGTCGAGCGTCAGGCTGGGCGTGAGGCCGTATTTCGCGTCGATGCCCCAGGCGGTGGGATGCGCTGCCTCCGTGCCGGCCGCGAAGTTGCGCTGCGCGGCGCCCAGTACGTATGGCGTCACCGTCGCGACGCGGCGCACGGGCACCTGCAGCCCGTTGAGTTCACCTGCCATCGACATGCGGTACAGGTTGAACTGGCGCGGAATGGGCGCCCAGAACGATTCCTCGTTCTTGCGGCGGATCATCCGCACGAGGTTGAGTCCCCAGTCCTGCGTGGCGCCGCCGCCGTAGCGCAGCGTCGAGAACGGGATGCGAAACTCCGCGTACCAGCCCAGCGAGTCCCGGCTCACGGCGACCTTCCAACTGCCGTCCCAGTTCAGGTTGAAGCCACCCATCGAGCCGGCCTGTGCGCGGTTCTGACCAGCCTGAAAGACGCCGCCGCCCTCGCCTTCACGGATGATTTGACCGTCGTACTCGACGCCGGCCGGCGTGGTGGCGAACAGGAACCCGTTCTGGCGGTCCTTGTAGGTGTCGAGCAGGAGGCCGAAGTAGTCGCTGTTGGTCAGCGTGACGTCGCGGATCTTCTCGCCGGCCACGATGCTGGCCGCGTCACGGTCGTACATCCACGCGCCGATGTACAACGCGTCGCCATCGGTCAGCAGGCGTATTTCCGTGCGCTCGGTCACCGGCGATCCCTGTTGCGGATCGCGCTGGGTGAAGCCGGCGAAAGCCGACGCGGATCGCCACGAATCGTCGGTCAGGCGGCCGTCGATGACCGGCGGTACGGTGACCACGGTGGCCGAGCCGGCGCGCGCAACCGGCATCTGGGCGGGGAGCACAAAGGGCGCGCAGGCCAGCGCCACTTTCATGGCGCGGGTCAAGGACGGCATGTCGGTAGGGGTCAGGAGGTGGGGAACCGCAGCGAGCTCGGCAACTCGCCGGGCTCGCGAAAGCTATCACGGAATAGGCACGCTGGACGACAGGGCACGGGTGAGCTGGTACAGAAACTCCTGCCCCTTGTAGTACCACTCTATCCGCACCCGTTCATCTCGGCCATGGGCGCGCGCGTCGACCGTCGGATCGCTGAACAGCCCCGACACGCCAAACGCCGGCACGCCGAGCGCGCGAAAGAAGCGCGAGTCGGTGGCGCCGGTGGACATCGTGGGGACCACGGGGATGTCGCCGTACATCTCCCTGGTGAGCTTCTCCACCGGGCCCATGACGTCACCGCGCAGCTCGGACGGTGGTGACGACCGGTCACCCACGGTGGAGTCGACGATGGCAATGCCGGGATCGCCCAGCACCTGCTCGAGCGCCGCCTTCACCTTGGCCTGTGACGACGTGGGCGCGATGCGACAGTTCACGTTGGCCTGTGCGAGCTGCGGCAGCGCATTGGCGGCATGCCCGCCGGCCAGCATGGTCGCAATGCACGTGGTGCGCATCATCGAGTTGTATCGCGGTTCCCTGGCAATGATCGCTGCCGCCCCTGCGTTGGCCGGATCCTTGGCCAGTGCGGTCATGGCTGCGCCCATCTCGGGCTTCTCGGCTGCCGCCGTACGCTCGAAGAACGCGCGCGAGACAGCGTTGAGTTCCACCGGAAACTGGTGCTTCGAGAGCTTCACCAGGCCGGTGGCGAGTTGGTAGATGGCGTTGTCGGCTCGCGGCACCGACGAATGGCCGCCGGCGTTGGTGACCCGCAGCGTGAAGTCGGCGTAGATCTTCTCGGCGGCCTGCACGGACTGCAGGAGTGGCTTTCCTTCGCGCAAGGCGCCGCCGCCCCCCTCGTTGATCACGAAGTCGGCGTCCATCAACGCACGGTGATGCTGCAGCAGCCACTCGACGCCGTTGTGGTCACCGCCTTCCTCGTCTGCCGTGAGCGCGATGATGATGTCGCGTTGCGGCACGTAGCCTTCCTTCTTCAGCCGGATGGCGTTGGCGACGAAGATCGACGCCATGGCCTTGTCGTCCGACGTGCCGCGGCCGTAATAGAAGCCGTCCTTCTCGGTGAACTTGAACGGGTCGAGTTCGGGCGACCAATCGGCCTTCAGCGCCTCGACGACGTCGAGGTGCGCCAGCAACAGCACCGGCTTGGGCGCACCGGCGCCTCCCCTGCCGCGATAACGCACCACCACGTTGTGCTTCTTCGCGGTTGGACCGCCCACGAAGATGTCCTTCTCCGGAAACCCGGCGTCACGGAAGCGCCTGGCCATCGCATTGGCAGCCGGCGTGATGTCGCCGGTGACGACCGAGGTGTTGAGCTCGACGAGCTCCTGGTAGACGTCCCGGGCCAGTTGCTGGCTGGGATTCAGCGCCTTCTGCTGGGCGGACAGGACACCAGCAAGGGAGCACGAGAGCGCGAAAGCGCAAGCAAGCGGGCGGACGGATGTTACCATGGGGAACGGTCTCCTGGAGGCCAGAACACGCGCCCGGGCGGGAAGGGGTCGCCCGAGGCGCGTGTGATACGTTCCTGTACGATACAACCCGGCTGTTCGTTGGCGAGGGGAGCTAGATTCCTTCCGTGACCCAACCCGCACCTCCGAAGCCGCGTTGGCAGCGCTGGCTGACCCCGGCCAACCTGATCACCGTGCTGGTGGTGCTCTGGCTGGGACCGCGTTTCCTGCCGCACCTGGGCGCGCTGGTCGGTGTCGAGAGCGGAGACCATCAACGTCCGCCGTTCGATGTTACCACCCTTGGTGGCGATCCGGTGAGCGACTCCACCCTCCGGGGTCGCGTGGTGCTGGTGAACTTCTGGGCCACCTGGTGCCTGCCTTGCCGTGCAGAAATGCCCCTCTTGCAGGCGATGGCCGACCGGCATCGGGAGGCGGGGCTGACGGTGCTTGGTCTTTCCGTCGACCGCGCCGGCCCTGACGTGGTGCGCACCTTCCTGCGCGAGCGGGACATCACGTATCCCGTGGCCATCGTCGGGCGCGACGTGGAAACGGCGTTCGGCGGAATGCAGGGCTACCCGACGTCGATCCTGCTCGACCGGACAGGGAGCGTGCGCTACAAGGTCCTTGGTCCGCTGGCGATGGCTTCGCTCGAGCCGGCGGTTCGCCGGCTGCTGCGCGACACGGTGGTCGCGCCCCGCTGAGCGCCTACTTGAAGCTGAGCTTGAAGGGGCCGCCGTCGGCGATCAGCGCCAGCATCATGGCGTCCACGCGCAGTGCGGACGCGGTATTCGCCGGATACGGATTGGACGTCACGATGGAGTACGCATAGACGTCGTCGCCGCGCTCGGCGAGCTTGGTAGCCACAGGAGGCTGCCGGGCGCCGACCTTTTCCCAGGTTGCCTTCTTGAACACGCGGATCGCCAGCAGGAGACGCGGCGGCACCTTGCGGGCACTATCGCCGACATAGCGGAACTCGATAGCCTGAAACGAGCCGAGCGTGGTGTCGGCACGGTCCAGCATCTGGTACCCGTCCTTCCAGACCCCGGGGAACGTGATTTCGGCCTTCGCCGAGATGATATCCTGCTGGAAAGGCGGTAGCATCGGCGCGGGCGCCGTTGCGACCGCGATGTCTGACGTCTTCTCGGCACCGTCGCAGGCCGCCACCAAGACGAGAAGGGTGAACAGGGACAGCATGGTGCGACGTGGATTGGCGAGCATCGGCGTTGGGGCAGGGGGACGGGCGGTGGCTATTTGGACGCCGCCAGTCGAAGATAATCACTGGTCCGTCGGCGCGTCGTCGTGCGGACCTCCTGACACACGAACCGGGAGCACCAACGATGGTCATCCTGCGAGTATGCCTCCTGCTGGTCGCGCTGGCCGCCAGTTCGCCGGCGCTCGCGCAGAGCGCTTCGACGTGGCGCGACAAGGCGACCGCGTTTGTCACGGCGAACATGCAGCACACCGCGTGGGGGGTGAGCCACGGCGAGCGCGACTACCGCCTGGCGCTCGAGATCGCCCGGCGTGACAACATCGTGGTGGATGACGACGTGTTGTTTGCCGCGGGGATGCTGCACGACATTGCCGCGTTTGCGCCGTGGGCCAAGGCCGGTGTCGATCACGGGGTGCGCGCGGCCGAAGTGCTGCCCGATTCGCTCCGCGCGTGGGGCTTTCCGGAGGCGAAGATCACGCGCGTGCAGGACGCCGTGTCGCACCACATGTACACGCACACACTCGGTGAAGGGACGGAGTCGCGGGTGCTCCGCGATGCCGACACGCTGGACTTCCTTGGGTGGGAAGGCATCACGCGCGTGCTTTCGTTGGCGACACGACACCGCTGGGCGACCGACGTTGCCACGGCCGTGGCGACGTTGCGCAAGAACGCCGTCGACCTGCCGCTGACGCTCTCGACGGCCGCCGGCAAGGCGATGGCCGAACCGCGGGTGGCGGCCATGCGCACCTACCTTGCCGGGCTCGATACCGAACTGAAGGGGATCGGCGCGCCGTAGGGTGCTGGTCCGGCAGGACGAAACCCAAGTCCAAGATGCGTCGGGGCTATCCCTGACATAGATTGAGGGGAATCCGGATTTGACCCTTTGGCCGTCGGGAAGGAACTTTCGCCTGTGGCCAGAGTGTAGGTATTCGGGGTGTGCGTGGAGTTGGGCGATGTCGAGGAGGCTGTCTGGTGGAAGTGCGGTGGGTGAGCAGCGGTGGTCGCGCCGCGTCGTTTTCGACGCGAAACTGGTGCAGGTCGAGGGCAATCGCCGCTCGGCTCTGTACCGGGGTGATGATCGCGCTTGCCACCAGCCTGCTCACGGTGTCTTCGGTCGGCGCACAGGCGTGCGAGCACGAGTCGGTCCGCCGCGACACGCACGCGAAGCCGGGAAGTCACGCGACGCCGGCAGCGGTGGAACAACTGCCTCAGCACCGGGCGCACTCGCCTGCCATGCATCGAGCGTCGCGGCAGGACGCGAACACGCCCGTCATGCATGGTCCGCAGGCCAAATCGCTGCACGATTGCTGCGGTGAAGGGAATGGGCGCAAGCCTCCGTGTCCTTCTTCCTGCCCTGGTGGCGCTTCGTGCACCATGCACGGACCGGTCACCGCACTCGACGCTGACCGACGCGTTACCGCCCCCGCTTCCGTGAACTCTCCGGAGCCGTACGGGGTTGGCGAGTACTTGGACTCCTGGTCCGGAAGTCTCGACACACCACCTCCAAGAAGCTGACACGCACCCGCCGGCGCTCCGTGCCGGCGGCGCGACGTTCGTTGGCCCCGTAGTCGCAAGGTCCCGCGACTCGGGTGCCGCTACCTGTCCGTTTCTCGAGGTTCCGTGTGATCACTTTCCTTCGCTCCCTTCGGCGCGTCCTGACGCCGCGCATTCCAGCGCTGCCATGCTTTCCTCGGCAAGCGTCCATTCACTCATGGCAAGTCGCCGCATACGCCGGGGTTCTGGTGCTCGGGGCCGCCATCCCCGCAGCGTCACAAGCCACGCTTGGCGGGCCAAGCGGACTGCAACTCGGCATGCTCTATGCCGCTGCTGACCGCGCGAATCCGCGGATCACCGCGGCCGGTGCACTGGCCACTGCCGCAGAAGCGCGCGTGCCCGGAACCCGACGGCCCCCCGATCCGCAGCTGCAACTCGGCTTCATGAACCGCTCGCTTCCCGGGCTCGGACCCATGGATCCCCTGGGAATGACGCAGCTGCAGGTCATGCAGATGGTGCCGACGGCCGGAAAGCTCAGGTTCGCCGGTGCGGCGGCGGCCGCCCGAGCTGCCGGGGAGCACGAGCGCGCGACCGACGTCCGGTGGGAGGTGCGCAGTCGCGTGGCGGCGGCGTTCTACGGCGTCTATCACAGCGAACGGGCCATCACGATCGCCGAGGCGACGCGGCGCCTGATGGAGGACGTCGCGGCGACTTCCGACGCGATGTATCGCGTTGGCGAGACGGCGCAGGCCGACGTGCTCAAGGCGCGCGTCGAAGTTGGGCGCATGACAGAAGAAGTCATCGCCATGCGCTCCATGCGTCTGATGAACCTGGCACGGCTGAGCGGCCTGCTCGACCAGCCGGTCGACTCCATCACGCCGCCTGCGCTGCTCCCGGTGCTCCCCGATTCGCTGCCGGCTCTCGATTCGCTCATGCGGCAAGCGGCGGCTGCGCGCCCAATGGTACGCGCGGGCGAGGCCGACCTCCGCGCCGCTGAGAGCGACGCGCGCCTCGCATCGCGCGAGATCTGGCCCGACCTCCAGGTGGGCGTGCAGTACGGTCAGCGCGGAGGGATGGAGGGCGTCGAGCGGATGGGCAGCCTGATGCTCGGCGCCTCCATTCCGGTCTTCGCCGGCAGCCGGCAGTTCCGGATGCGCGAGGAAACCAACGCGATGCGCGCAATGGCCGCCGCCGACTTGGCGGCGATGCGAGCCGAGACGCGGGCTCGTGTGGGCGAGATGTATGTCGAATGGAGGCGCGCCCGCAACCTGCGCGCGCTGTACGGGACCACGATTCTCCCGCAGGCCCGCGCAGCGGTCACGGCATCACTGGCCGCCTATCGCGTGGGACGCGTGAACCTGATGACCCTGCTGGACAATCAGGCGACCGTCAACAAATACGAGCAGGAACTTGCGGCGCTCGAGGCCGCGGAAGGCATGGCCCTGGCCGACCTGGAAATGCTGCTTGGCCGAGAACTCTTTGACTCCAACACCGGCCGTCCCGTGCCGGGAGGCGACCGTTGATGCGTGACGACAAGAACGAGACCAACATGCACCCGAGTAATGAGGCGGTCTTCGGGACGAAGTCGACCGGCAGGGGCGCGCGTGTACGGGGCATCCTCATCGGATTGGGTGTCGTTGGCGGCGCGGTGCTGGTTGCCCTGTACGCGACTCGCGGCAAAGCTCCAGCCGCCCCACCGGCGGGACATCAGCATGGTGTCGCGGCCGGGGCCGACGCGGCACAGCCCGTGATGCTCGACGCCGAGCAGGCGCGACGCATCGGCGTCACGTATGCCACGGTGGAACGGAGCGCGCTGCACCCCGAAGTCCGCACCGTCGCCCAGGTGACATTCGACGAGACCCGTGTACGGGCCGTCTCGCTGAAGTTCGACGGGTTTGTCGACCGGCTCTTCGTCGACTTCACCGGGCGCGACGTACGTGCCGGGGAGCCGCTGCTCTCGATCTACGCGCCGATGCTGTTGAGCGCCGAGGAGGAATTGGTGCTGGCGGCGAAGCTCGTGCGCGACGTCGCCGAAGCCGACGCGTCCACGCAGGCCAACGCGCAGGCAATGCTGCGCGCGGCGCGGCAGCGGTTGCTCAATTGGGACGTGCCACCCGGCGAGGTGGAGCGGGTCGAGCGCACCGGCGAGGTGCAGAAGTCGCTGGTGGTCCGCGCGCCGTATAGCGGCGTGGTGGTCGACAAGTTCGTCCTCGACGGGCAGCGCGTCATGGCAGGCGATGCACTCTATCGACTGGCCGATCTCTCGACCGTGTGGGTGGAAGGCGAGGTGTTCGAGGGCGACCTGCCGCTGGTCCGGCTGGGAGAGTCCGTGGAGGTCGAGTTGCAGGCGCTCCCCGGTGAGACTCGCCGCGGGCGCATCGTCTTCGTCCAGCCCACGGTCAGCACCGACACGCGGACGGTGCGCGTGCGCGTGGCACTCGACAATGCGAACGGGCTGCTGAAGCCGGGCATGTACGCCACGGTGCGCATTCGGGCCGCCGCCGATGCGCCGGTCCTTCACATTCCGCGATCGGCCGTGCTCTCCACCGGGCGGCGCGACCTGGTCTTCGTGCGGCGTGCCGATGGCGTGCTTGAGCCACGGGACGTCGTGCGCGGGATAGCGACAGATGATCGTGTCGAGGTCAAATCCGGGCTACGCATGGGCGAGACCGTTGTCGCCTCCGCGACGTTTCTGATTGATGCGGAGTCGAACCTGGGATCGATGCTCGGTGGCATGGCCGGGATGCCGGGAATGGAAGTTTCTTCCCCTGCGGCGTCACCGCTGCCACCGGCAGGGAACACCACGCCGGCTAAAACGCCGGCTAAAACGCCGGCTAAAACGCCGGCCAAAACGCCGGCCAGGACTCCGACTCCTGCGCCAGCCGAAGACCATTCGATGCATGACATGAGCGGAATGGAGATGCCAGCCCCGGCAGCGAAGTCCAAGAAGGCTCCCAAGTCGGCCAAGCCCGACACCATGCCGCCGATGGCCGGCATGACGCACACCGACCGCTGAGGAACCTTCCGATGCTGAAACGCGTCATCTCCTGGTCGGTCGACAACAAGTTCATCGTGGTGCTCTTCACCGTGGCCGCGATCGTCGCGGGCGTCATCGCCCTGCGCCGGACGCCTCTCGAGGCGCTGCCGGACCTGAGCGACGTGCAGGTCATCGTGCAGGCCGAGTATAACGAGCAAGCCCCGCGCATCGTCGAGGATCAAGTCACGTACCCGATCGCGGCGGAGATGCTCAAGGTGCCTGGCTCCCGCGTGGTGCGCGGGTACTCGTACTTCGGCGTGTCGTTCGTCTACGTCATCTTCGACGATGGCACCGACCTGTACTGGGCGCGCAGCCGCGTCCTCGAGTACCTCAATGGCCTGAAAGGCCGCCTCCCGGCGACCGTCTCGCCGACACTGGGCCCTGATGCCACCGGTCTCGGGTGGATCTACCAGTACGCGCTGGAGGACACCACCGGCAAGATGAGTCTCGCCGATCTCCGCTCGCTGCAGGACTGGTCGCTGCGCTACCAACTGACGTCGGTACCCGGCGTCTCGGAGGTGGCGACGATTGGAGGGTTCGAGAAGCAGTACCAGGTCGACCTCGACCCGGCGAAGCTGCTCGCCTACCGGATCCCCGTGACGCGGGTGATGCAGGCGATCCAGAACGCCAACGCCGACATCGGGGCGATGGTCATGGAGCTGTCGGAACGCGAGTACATGGTCCGTGGGCTCGGATACCTGAAGTCGATCACCGACATCGAGAATGTGGTTGTCGGCGCCACGGCCGCCGGGACACCAATTCGTGTGGCGGAGCTCGGCCGGGTGAATGTCGGGCCGGCGGTGCGACGGGGTGTCGCCGAACTCGACGGGCGGGGCGATGCCGTCGGCGCCATCGTCGTCATGCGCTTTGGACAGAACGCGCTCACCACCATCGAACGCGTGAAGCAACGTCTCAAGGATATCGCACCCGGCCTTCCGCCCGGTGTGGTCATGCGTCCGGTGTACGACCGGAGCGACCTGATTGAGCGTGCCATTGCGAACCTGCGCGGCAAGCTGCTGGAAGAGAGTCTCGTCGTGGCGCTGGTGTGCATCATCTTCCTGCTGCACGCCCGCTCGGCGCTGGTTGCCATTCTCACGCTGCCGGTCGGCATCCTGATGGCGTTCGTGGCGATGCGTGGCATGAAGGTCGGCGCGGACATCATGTCCCTCGGCGGGATTGCGATCGCCATCGGGGCGATGATCGACGCGGCAATCGTCATGATAGAAAACATGCACAAGCACCTGGAACGTGCGGTCACGGCCAAGGAGCGCGCGGCGGGTGCCGGCGCCGCACAGTCGCGCTGGTTCGACACGGGCGTGCTGTCCGTCGGGGAGCGATGGCGGGTGGTGGTGGTCGCGGCGCAGGAGGTTGGCCCCGCGCTTTTCTTCTCGCTGCTGATCATCACGGTGTCGTTCCTGCCCGTGTTCGCGCTCGAGGGCCAGGAAGGACGGCTGTTTCACCCGCTTGCCTACACCAAGACCTTTGCGATGGCGGCGGCCAGCCTGTTGTCGGTGACGCTGGTGCCGGTCACGATGGGACTCTTCGTGCGCGGCAGGATCTTGCGCGAGATGGCCAATCCCGTGAATCGGCTGCTGATCCGCGCGTATCGGCCGCTCATCACGTTCGTGCTTCGGCATCGCTGGCCCGTCATTGGTGCCGCCGTCGTGACCGTGATCCTCACCTGGATTCCCTGGACACGAATCGGCAGCGAGTTCATGCCGCGGCTCGATGAGGGGACCATCCTCTACATGCCGACCACGCTGCCCGGCGTGAGCGTGGCGCGTGCACGAGAGATGCTCCGCATCCAGGACAGCATTCTCAAGCAGTTCCCGGAGGTCGATCACGTCTGGGGCAAGGCGGGGCGGGCCAACACCGCCACTGACCCGGCGGGGCTCGACATGTTCGAAACGACGATCACGCTCAAGCCGCAGTCGGCGTGGCGGCCGGGCATGACCTACGACAACCTGGTGGCCGCGATGGACACCGCCGTGCGAATGCCCGGCGTGACCAACGCGTGGACGATGCCGATCCAGGGGCGCATCGACATGCTGGCCACCGGCATTCGGACGCCCGTTGGCGTGAAGGTGTTCGGTCCCGACCTGGCGGAATTGGAACGGATCGGCCGCGAGATCGAACGCGCGGTGCAAATGGTACCGGGTACGCGCAGCGCCTTCGCCGAGCGTGCGGTCAGCGGTTACTACCTGGATATCGACATCGATCGACAGGCCGCGGCGCGGCATGGCCTGAATGTCGGTGACGTGCAGGCCGTCATCGCCACGGCCATCGGTGGCATGACGATCACGCAGACCGTCGAAGGGCGGCAGCGGTTCGGCGTGCGCGTGCGCTATCCGCAGGAACTGCGTGACACGCCGGAGCGCCTGGCGTCAGTGCTTGTGCCGGTTGCACATGCGGCGACGGCTGGTGGCTCGTCGGCCGGCGCGATCGGCATGGGCGGCATGGGCGCCGCCTCCGCGCTGAGTGGCAATGCGGCGCAGGTGCCGCTTGGCCAGATAGCGCGAATCACCACCGCCGCCGGCCCGATGGTTGTGCGCACCGAGGGGGCGATACCCACCGCATGGGTGTACATCGACGTCACCGGTCGGGACATCGGCCGCTACGTCGCCGACGCCCAGCGCGAGGTGGCTGCCCGCGTGACGGTGCCGCCGGGGTACTCCATCGTGTGGAGCGGCCAGTACGAATACATGCAGCGCGCCAAGGAGACGATGAAGCTCGTCATCCCGGCGACGCTCGCGCTCATCTTCCTGCTGCTCTACTTCAACTTCAAGAGCGTGGGCGAGACGCTGATCGTGATGCTCTCGCTGCCGTTCGCGCTCGTCGGCGGCATCTGGTTCATCTGGGCGCTCGGCTACAACTGGTCGGTGGCGGTGGCCATCGGCTTCATTGCGCTCGCCGGCGTAGCGGCCGAAACGGGCGTGGTGATGCTCATCTACCTCGATCATGCGTGGGCCGCGCAAGTTGCGGCCGGGCACCGAGCCACGCTTCGCGACCTGTACGACGCCGTGATGGAAGGTGCGGTGGAACGCGTGCGGCCCAAGATGATGACGGTCACGGCGATCATGGGCGGCCTGCTCCCCATCCTCTGGGGCAGCGGGGCTGGCGGCACGGTGATGCGTCGCATTGCGGCGCCGATGATCGGCGGTATGATCTCGAGCACGCTCCTGACGCTGCTCGTGATCCCGGCTGTCTACTCGCTGTGGAAGGAACACACCCTGGCCGCGAGTGTCGATAATCCGGAGTCGTCGACCTTACCAATGGATGTGCGCCCGATGGGCGCCTCCGAAACTCACGCCGGATAAGACCGGCAAGGAGCACATATGGAACAACGTTCTCGCACTGATAAAGACCAGGCGTCAGCGACGCCCACCGAAAACGTCAGAAACCCAACGAAACCGATCTCGCGGCGTCAGTGGATGGGAGTTGCCGCCGGCGGTGTGGCGACGATTGCGACGATCTTCGCGTTCCGCGGTTTCGGCCGCAGGGCGCCAGCCGCCGCCATCCCGGTAACGATGTATACATCTGAGGACTGCCCGTGCTGCCACAAGTGGGCGGCGCACATGGAAGCCAGCGGCTTCGTCGTTGCAACCATGACAGTCGCCGATGTGAGTTCGAAGAAGGACCAGTTCGGTGTGCCGGTCGATCTTCGGTCGTGTCATACCGCCGAGATCGGCGGATACGTCGTGGAAGGGCATGTGCCAGCCGGCGACGTCAAGCGTTTTCTCGCTGAACGATCCGCTGAACGCGGGCTTGCCGTGCCCGGCATGCCTGGTGGATCCCCGGGGATGGAAAGCGATCCCAAGGTGCCGTACGAGGTGTTGGCATTCCGCGCAGACGGCACCACTCGGGTATTTGCGCGCGCGTAGGTAACCCTGTGACTGAGAGGAACGAACGATGATTTCGCGAAGATATTGCGTTCTCGCGGCGGTCTTCACACTGACGAGTGGGAGTGCGGCGCGGAGCGCCCTGGCGCAAGGCACCATGATGCACGATATGGCCCAAGGCAGCATGAAGCACGACATGGCGGCAATGCCGTCACTCGCCAGCATGATGCAACGCGCCGATTCCCTCATTGGGCGCACGGAAAAGATGATGCGCTCGACCGCCGACACGACGGCACACGCGATGATGGTGGATCATACCGCCTACGATTCGTCGCAGGCGATGGCGGGCAGCCTGCACGCGATGGCGATCGGCCTTCGTGGGGTTCTGCAGCACATGGATGCAATGCACCGCGCCGGCATGAAGATGGAAGGGTCCGCCGGGACCGCGATGATGGACGTGCATCGGCGCATGAACACGATGCTCGGGGAGATGGAAAAGACGCTTGCGGCGACCGACAAGATGCACGCGCATCACGCGAAGAGTAGTCCGTGACCCGCCAGGGTCGGCAGGAGAATGCATGACGGCGAAACCGATGGCTGCGCTGCTGGCTCCATTGCTGCTGAGCGGCTGTATGATGGCTGGTATGGCAGGGATGGGTGGTATGGGCCACATGACCGCCGGGGCGCACGGCGATAGTCCCGCGGCCACGCGAGGCGGGCCGACCGTCGTCAAGGAGGTGATCGGCGGCGGTTTTCGTGTCACGGCGGACTTTTCCCCATATGCGCCGGTCGACTCGTTGAGCTATGCCGTCACCGTACGGGAGCTCGACGGGCGGTTGATCACGACCGATGCATCGGTCTTCCTGGAGATTTCACCCGCAACCACGGAGAGTGTCGCCACATCACCGACACCAGCGCACGCTGGACATCCGGCGCAGGCTGCGAATACGATGCCGGGTGGCCTCGAGCACATGAGGTTTGCCACAGTTGAGCGAGGAGGAGGCCGCTTTGTCTTTCGACCGTCGATCCCACGAGGCGGTGCTTACCGGCTGGTGGTTGTCGTGGAGCGCGTGGGCGAGACAGTGCTCGATCCGCCGATCGTCGTGGATCACGTTGTGGCGTTACCCGCCTCCGTGGCACCGTCTTCGGAATCCGGCCACGTCGCGCCGAGCGGCGGCAAGACTGCACTGGTGGTCCTGGGCGGCGTATCCATGGCGGTGATGATGCTGTTCGCGATGCGATGAGTTCGGTTGGTCAGTTGTCCCTGCGGCGCCCACACGTGTCAGGCTCCGCGTCTTCTCACTCACCCTGAGGCCTCCCCATGACCGTTTTGCCCCCCCGTGCGCTGCGTAGGCTGCTGGTTGCCAGCCTTTTTGCTGCGGGATCGCTACAGGCGCAGGCAGATCGCGCAGCGAGTCCGTCCGATGGTGCGGAAGTAACCCGGGTCGCCGCGACGCTTCGGGCGCTGTTCACCGCTTCCGAACGCAGCGACCTGGCGGCGCTCGACTCGCTCTATGCCGGCGACAGCCTGACGATCTTCGAGGGGACCGGCGTGAATCGCGGGTGGACGGACTACCGGGACCATCACCTGGGACCAGAGCTCAAGGAAATGAAGAACTTGCAGTATCGGCCCTCCGAGCTCGAGGTCCACGTCGCGGGAAGCATGGCGTGGGTGCTGTTCCGGTACACGCTCAAGGCCGACGTGAATGGACGCGCTGCCGATCTGGTGGGCCTTGGCACCGCGATCCTCGAACGGCGTGGTGCGGCCTGGGTTGTGCGACACATGCAGACCAGTGGTCGTGCGCGTCGGGCCACCGATCCGGCCTGACGCGGCCGCAACCTTATTTCGAGAGGATCAATGAGACGTCCATTCACGGCCAGGCAGCTGGCACTTCTACTTGGGCTCGCGCTCGTGCTTCCCTTTCGCTCGGCGGCGGCGCACCCGCGGTTGGTGCGCGCGGTGCCAGCCGCCGGGAGCCACGTGCAGACCGTTCCGCGCGCGTTGTCTGTCACGTTCAACGAATCCCTGACGGCCGCGTTGAGCCGACTCACGCTGCTCGATCCCGCGGGGCGGCTGGTCGCGCTCGATACCCTGCGGACAGCGCCGGAAGACGGCATGACGTTGACCGCAAGGATACTCGGCACGATGCCCGCCGGCCGATATACGGTGAAGTGGCAGGCGGCGGGTGCGGATGGCCACCCGATGCGGGGGGAATACACGTTTGTCCTTGATGCCGGCCCAGTCGAGTCGACGACTGGAACGACAGGTGAGCGGACGTTGGGCAGCGGCGCGCCTTCGATGCCGATTGGCACGCCCCGGCCCCGCGTGCCTCGCACGCGATGATCACGCCGGCGGTGGCAGCGTTCGCCACGCTGCGTCAGATGCCCACCGATTCGGCGTTTGGGGTGGAGTCCCCAGTGTATGTGATGATCCGCGCGGTTCTGTCGATCGCGCTTGTGGGGCTGCTCGGAATCCTCGCTCTGCACCTGCTGGTCCTGCCGCGCTTTGCGCGGCGATCGGCTTGCCCGCCGTGGCGCCCGCTTGGGCGGATACGCCTGTCGTCATCGACGGCGCCGATCACGACACGCGCCGCGCAATCCTCGACCTCCTGCCCGACCGCGACGCACCAGAAAGTTTGTTCGACGCTGAACGTATCGCGGAGGAAGCCGCCGCGCGCGCCTTAGCGTGGCTGCGCTCAGAGTGATATTACGGCGCTACCGTGACGCCGGAGGCTAGCGAGACTCCGCCCTCAGCGCGCCTCGTAATCGAACTCGGGCCACGCTTCACGTTCGACGCGCCGCAAATCACATACGAAGCCGAGACGCCAAACGCGGAAGCGTCGCGCGCGGCAGACGAAGCCATCGCAACCGTTCGCAGGCGTGATCCGGCGCGCGCCGCGATTGTGCTGCAAGCAGAATCCGATGCGCTGACAGCGTTGCAACAGAATGGCTATGCCGACGCAGCCGCGCTCGATCGGCGCGTCGTCGTCGATCACGCCAGCGCGCAAG